>Ga0187893_10010419_pt1 | contig 13860 bp, 14 predicted proteins | sample MA1701074metaG_FD_139574 | JGI IMG/M metagenome (GOLD analysis project Ga0187893, IMG submission 139574) | White microbial mat communities from a basaltic lava cave in the Kipuka Kanohina Cave System on the Island of Hawaii, USA - MA170107-4 metaG ...
CGCGCGCACCGGCGCGATAGCGCGCCGGATCGAAGGCGATCAGGGTCGCGCGACCCTTGAGGACAAACTCGCCAGGAACCGGGAAGCCGCCTTGACGGCGCGCGATCCCGCGACCCGTGAAGCGCTCATTCAAACGTCGATCAACCTGATCGAAGGCGCGCGCTCGCTCGCGTTCCTGCGCGGGCGCAACTACGCGCTGCCCGAGGACGTGACCGACATGGCGCCCGACGTGCTGCGCCACCGGCTGATGCTCAGCTACGAGGCGCTCGCCGACGCGCAGACGCCCGATATGCTGATCCACCGCATCCTCGCAGCGCTACCGGCTCCCGACAAGCCGCTCGAATCGCATGTCAGAGTCAGCACCACAGCGGCTGCCTGAAGCGACCCTGCGCCGCCTGGAGTGGACCGTCATCCGTCGGCTCGACGGCCTGCTGCACGGCGACTACCGGACCCTTTTCCGCGGGCCCGGGCTCGACCTCGCCGACCTGCGCGAGTACCAGTACCACGACGACGTGCGCCACATCGACTGGAACGTCACCGCGCGCCTGCAGACGCCGTACGTGCGCGAGTACCACGAGGACCGCGAGCTGACCGCGTGGTTCCTGCTCGACCTGTCGCCGTCGGTCGACTTCGGCTCCGAGCGCCTGAAGAAGCGCGCGGTCGCGGGCGACTTCGTCGCGCTCCTCGCGCAGCTCCTGTCGAGGCGCGGCAACCGCCTCGGCGCGCTGCTGTACGGCGAGCGGCTCGACCTGGTGATCCCCGCGCGCACCGGCCGGCGCCACGTGCTGCACCTGCTGCACCGGTTGCAATCGCGGCCCGAGCTGAAGCAATCGGCCGCGACCGACCTCGCGGCGTTCCTCGGCTCGGCGCTGCCCGTGATGCCGCGCCGCTCGCTGGTGTTCGTCGTCTCCGACTTCATCAGCCCGCCCGGCTGGGACGAACCACTGGCGCAGATGGTGCAGCGCCACGACGTCGTCGCGGTGCGCCTCTACGATCCGCTCGAGATGCAACTGCCCGACCTCGGCATGGTCGTGATGCAGGACGCCGAGACGGGAGAGCAGATGCTCGTCGATACGCACGACAAGCGCTTCCGAAAGCGCTTTGCAGCGGCCGCGGAAAAGCGTGAAATGGCGCTGCGCGCGGCGTTCCGCGCGGCCGGTGTCGACGTGCTGGAACTCGCGACCGACGACGATCTGCTGGACACGATGTTGCGTTTCATCGACCTGCGCAAGAGCCGCTCGCGGGTCAAGAGCGGTGCCTTGCCGCAGCACCTGGCCGGAGCGCGCGCGGCATGAACTTCCTGTGGCCCGAGGCGCTGGTGCTGCTGGTCGTGCTGCCGCTCCTGATCGTGCTCTACGTCTGGCTGCTCGGGCGGCGCAAGAAGACCGCGCTGCGCTACGCGAGCCTGTCGCTGGTGAGGGACGCGATGGGCGCCGGCCAGCGCGTGCGCCGCCACGTGCCGCCGGCGCTGTTCCTGCTCGCGCTGGTCGCGATGCTGGTCGCGGTCGCGCGGCCGACCGCGGTCGTCACCCTGCCGACGCAGCACGACCTGGTGGTGCTTGCGATCGACATCTCGCGCAGCATGCTCGCCGAGGACGTGAAGCCGAACCGGATGGTCGCCGCGCAGGAGGCGGCGCGCAGCTTCGTCGCCGAGCAGCCGCGCAGCACGCGCATCGCGATCGTCTCGTTCGCCGGCACCGCGCAGCTGGTGCAGCCGCCGACGCAGAACCGCGAGGACCTGATCGCCGCGATCGACCGCTTCCAGCTGCAGCGCGCGACGGCGATCGGCAGCGCGATCGTCGTCTCGCTCGCGACGATCTTCCCCGACGCCGGGATCGACTTGGCGACGGTCGGCGCGCGCAAGCCGGGCATGCCGCAGTCGCTCGACCAGCCGCAGACCGGCCCGAACGCGAAGCCGCCGTTCAAGCCCGTGCCGCCCGGTTCGTACGGGTCGGCGGCGATCATCCTGCTCACCGACGGCCAGACCACGACCGGCATCGACCCGATCGAGGCCGCGAAGGTCGCCGCCGAGCGCGGCGTGCGCATCTTCACCGTCGGCATCGGCACCGTCGACGGCGAGATCCTGCGCACCGAGGGCTGGTCGATGCGCGTGCGCCTCGACGAGGAGACCTTGAAGAAGGTGTCGGAGATGACGCGCGGCGACTACTACTACGCCGGCACCGCGATGGACCTGAGGAAGGTCTACGAGAAGCTGAACGCGACCCTGGTGTTCGAGAAGAGGGAGACCGAGATCACCGCGCTGTTCACCGCGGCGGCGGCGGTGCTCGCGGTGCTCGCGGGGTTGCTGTCCGTGTTGTGGTTCAACCGGATCCTCTAGCTCCAGCCCCGGCCGCGCCGCGCGCGAAGCAGCCCGACCTGCGTTCGCTCGGCGACGCCGAGCGGCGTTGCCGCGCGTGCCCGCTCGGCGCGCGCGCGACGCAGGCCGTCCCGGGCGAGGGCCCGCGCGGCGCGCGCCTGATGCTCGTCGGCGAACAGCCGGGCGACGCCGAGGATCTCGCGGGCCGGCCGTTCGTCGGGCCGGCAGGGAAGCTGCTCGACCGTGCGCTCGCCGAACTCGGCTGGCCGCGCGACGAGGTCTACGTCACGAACGCGGTCAAGCACTTCAAGTTCGAGTTGCGCGGCAAACGCCGCATCCACAAGACGCCGGCGCAGCAGGAAGCGGCGGCGTGCCTGCTGTGGCTCGACAACGAGATCGAGCTGGTGCGCCCCGAAGGCATCGTCGCGCTCGGCGCGACCGCCGCGCGTTCGCTGATGGGGCGCGCGGTGGCGGTGACGAAGGAGCGCGGGCGCTGGTTCGCGCGCGCCGACGGCCGCCGCGTGCTCGTCAGCCTGCACCCGTCGGCGCTGCTGCGCCTCCTGCCGCCCGAGCGCGACCTTGCCTACGCGGCGTGGCGCGACGACCTGCGCAAAGCCGCTACGCTACTCGAATGAAGCTCGAGACGATCGAACTGCAAACCGGCCCCGATCCGGGCGCCTCGATCATCGTGCTGCACGGCCTCGGGGCCGACGGCAACGATTTCGTGCCGATCTGCGAACAGCTCGACATGTCTGCTGCCGGCGACGTGCGCTACGTGTTCCCGCACGCCTCCGTGCGCCCGGTGACGATCAACGGCGGCTACCGGATGCGCGCGTGGTACGACATCCTCGGCGCGCAGCTCGAGCGCCAGGAGGACGAAGCCGGCCTGCGCGCGTCGCAGGCCGCGATCGAAGCGCTGATCGCCGCCGAGCGCAAGCGCGGCATCGCTGCCTCGCGCATCGTGCTGGCCGGCTTCTCGCAGGGCTGCGCGATGGTGCTGCTCGCCGGGCTGCGGCACGCGGAGCGGCTCGCCGGGCTGGTCGGCATGTCGGGCTACCTGCCGCTCGCGGCGACGACGGCCGCCGAGCGCCACGCCGCGAACCGCGACGTGCCGATCTTCCTCGCGCACGGCCGCTACGACCAGGTGGTGCCGCTGGCGAGCGCGATCGCGTCGCGCGACCTGCTGTCGTCGCTGGGGTACGCGATCGACTGGCACGAGTACGCGATGCAGCACGCGGTGTGCGCCGAAGAGATCGACGACCTGAACCGTTACCTGCTGCGCGTGTTGCGCGGAACCGTCTCTCCTTGATCGCGCGCGGGCGACGATCGGCCCGGCGGCCGATCGACGTCGGGCAGCGTTCCCGGTGTCACGCCGTGTAGTGCGGCAGCGCCGGATGGCTCTGTTCGTGGCGCGCCTGGTCTTCGACGCAGCGCCGCGCCGCGGGCTGCGCCTGGAGGCGCGGCCACGGGATGTCGCAGCCGCAGTCGATGCACCGGCCGTAGCTGCCGTTCGCGAGCCGCGCCTTCGCATCGGCGATGTCCTGCAGCTCCTCCTGGTCGCGCTGCAGTTCGAGGTGCTCGACGCCGCGCCGGAAGCGCTCCTCGGCCTGTTCGCCGCTGTCGTCGACCTGCGGGCCTTGCGCGCTCGGGCGCGCCGCTTGCGCCTCGCGCGCGTCGCGCACCTCGGCACGCAACTCGGCTTCGCGCGCCGCGAGCAGTCGCTCGACCTCGTCGCGTTGTGCGTCGGTCAAGTCGGACATCGGTTCCCCTTGCTTCAGATCGCGCCGACCTTGCCCGTCACCGGCAGCACGACGCCCGTGATGTAGCCCGAGCAGACGGGCGAGGCGAGGAACACGTACGCGGGCGACAGCTCCTCGGGCTGCGCGGCGCGCTTCATGTCGGTCTGCCTGCCGAACTGCCGCACCTCCTCGGCCGGCCTGTCAGCCGGGTTGAGCGGCGTCCACACCGGGCCCGGCGCGACGGCGTTGACGCGGATGCCCTTGTCGATCAGGTTCTGCGCCAGCGACTTCGTGAACGCGTGGATCGCGCCCTTGGTCGCCGAGTAGTCGAGCAACCTGGCGCTGCCCTCGAGGCCGGTGACCGAGCCGGTGTTGATGATCGCCGAGCCCTTCTTCAGGTGCGGCAGCGCCGCCTTGGCCATGTGGAAGTAGCCGTAGACGTTGGTGCGCAGGGTCTCGTCGAAGCGCTCCTCGCTGATGTCCTCGATCGACTCGGCGTGCTCCTGGAACGCGGCGTTGTTGACCAGCACGTCGAGCCGCCCGAACGCCTGCACCGTGCGCTCGACCGCTTGCCTGCAGAACGCGGGGTCCTTCACGTCGCCGGCGATCAGCACGCAGCGCCGGCCTTCGGCTTCGACGCGCCGCTTCGTCTCTTCGGCGTCGCGGTCGGCGGCCAGGTAGGCGATCGCCACGTCGGCCCCTTCGCGCGCAAACAGCACCGCCACGGCGCGGCCGATGCCCGAATCGCCGCCGGTGATCAGCGCCGCACAGTCGTGCAGCTTGCCGCTGCCCTCGTAGTCCGGCGCGAGAAAGCGCGGCGCGAGCTCGAGGTCGGCCTCGATGCCGGGCTTTTCCACGTGCTGCGCGGGCAGGGCGGCGGGCTGCTCGCGCGCGCCCGCCTGCACCGGGGTCCGCGCCTTGGCGCCGCGGCTCGGCTGCTTGCTCCGGTCGCGCTGGTCCTGCTCGCGTTGCAGCTTGCGCTGCTGCTCGACGGCCGCATCGCGCGCACTTGGGTTTTGTCTGGGCATGCTCGAAACTCCGGTTCCAGCGCGTTCGGGCATCCCGTGTGCCCGCACGAACCATGTTGCAAGTTGCGGGTCTGTTGAAAGGTCGCCGGCCCGCGCGGCGACCAACCCCGACGCCTGGAGCCGAACCACGATGAGCAAACCCGACGCATTGAACCTCGAGAACAAGGAGTGGAGAGAGCGCCTCACGCGCGAGCAGTACGACGTGCTGCGTCACGAAGGGACCGAGCGGCCGTTCACGAGCCCCCTCAACGACGAAAAGCGCAGCGGCAGCTACCGCTGCGCCGGCTGCGACCTGCCGCTTTTCAGCTCCGAGATGAAGTTCGACAGCGGCACGGGCTGGCCGAGCTTCTACCAGACCTTGCCCGGCGCATTCGAGACGCGGCGCGACTTCAAGCTGCTCTTGCAGCGCACCGAATACCACTGTGCAAGGTGTGGCGGCCACCACGGCCACGTCTTCAACGACGGCCCGGCGCCGACCGGCAAACGCTACTGCAACAACGGCGTGGCGCTGAAGTTCGTCCCGGAGGCATCATGACGGCGCGGCGCAACATCGTCCTCGGCGGCTTGGCCGGCTTGGCGCTCGCTCCCGGGGCAGCGCTCGCGCAGGTGCGTTCGGCTCCCGCGCCGGTCAAGACCGCGACGGCGACTTTCGCCGGCGGCTGCTTCTGGTGCGTCGAGGCCGACTTCGACAAGATCGACGGCGTGCTGTCGACGACCTCGGGCTATACCGGCGGCAAGACGCCGAATCCGACCTACGAGCAGGTGTCGAGCGAGCGCACCGGCCACGCCGAGGCGGTCGAGATCGTCTACGACCCGAGCAAGGTGAGCTACGAACGCCTGCTCGAGGTGTTCTGGCACAACATCGACCCGACCGCCGCGAACCGGCAGTTCTGCGACACGGGCTCGTCGTATCGCAGCGCGGTCTTCGCGCACGGCCCAGAGCAGATGAGGGCCGCGCTCGCGTCGAAGGCGAAGCTCGCGGCGAACAAGCCGTTCAAGGGCGAGATCGTGACGCAGATCGAACCCGCCGGCGCGTTCTATCGCGCCGAGGAGTACCACCAGGACTACTACAAGAAGAACCCGCTGCGCTACAAGTTCTACCGCACGAACTGCGGGCGCGACGCGCGGCTGAAGGAGTTGTGGGGAGATCGCGCCGGCGGCTGACGGCTGCGCGCGCCGCTACACGTCGATGTTCGCCGCGCGCAGAGCGTTCGTCTCGATGAAGTCGCGCCGCGGCTCGACCTCGTCGCCCATCAGCATCGTGAACACGCGGTCGGCCTCGATCGCGTCGTCGATCTGCACGCGCAGGAGGCGGCGCACCGCCGGGTCCATCGTCGTCTCCCACAGCTGCTCGGGGTTCATCTCGCCGAGCCCCTTGTAGCGCTGGCGCGCGACGCTGCCCTCGGCCTGCTGCATCAGCCAGTCCATCGCGGCGCGGAAGCTCTGCACCTTGCTCTCCTTGGCGCGCTCGCCCTCGCCTTTGCGGACCACCGCCTCGTCGCCGAGCAGCCCTTTGAACGTCGCCCCGGCTTCGGCGAGCACTTCGTAGTCGGCCCCGTGCACGAAGTCGGCGTTGATCACGCTCGACTTGGTGTTGCCGTGCTGGCGCCGGCTGATGCGCAGGACGTGCTTGTCGGTGCGCGCGTCGAACTCGGCGGCGACCTCGGCGTCGTGCAGCGCGCGTTGCATCGCCGCGGCCGCCGCTTCGGCGCCTTCTGCCGTGTCGAGGTTGATCGCGAGCCCGCCCGCGAGCACGCGCAGCGCCTCGAAATCCATCGAGTTCGACAAGCGCTCGATCACGTTGTCGGCCAGCACGTGGCGCCGCGCAAGGATTTCGAGCGCCTCGCCGTGCAGCACCGTGCCGTCGCGGCCGGTGACGAGCGCGGCGTCCCTCAGCGCGACGCGCAGCATGTAGGCGTCGAGCTCGTGTTCGTCCTTCAGGTACTGCTCGTCCTTGCCCTGCTTCACCTTGTACAGCGGCGGCTGCGCGATGTAGACGTGCCCGTGCTCGACCAGCTCGGGCATGTGGCGAAAGAAGAAGGTCAGCAGCAAGGTGCGGATGTGCGCCCCGTCGACGTCGGCGTCGGTCATCACGATGATGCGGTGATAGCGCAGCTTCGCGAGGTTGAAGTCGTCGCCGATGTTGCGCCGGATGCCGGTGCCGAGCGCGGTGATCAGGGTCACGATCTCGTTGCTCGTCAGGAGCTTCTCGAAGCGCGCGCGCTCGACGTTGAGGATCTTGCCGCGCAGCGGCAGGATCGCCTGGAACTTGCGGTCGCGCCCCTGCTTGGCCGAGCCGCCCGCCGAGTCGCCCTCGACGATGTAGATCTCGCACAGCGCCGGGTCTTTCTCCTGGCAGTCGGCGAGCTTGCCGGGCAGGCCGAGGCCGGTGAGCACGCTCTTGCGCGTCATCTCGCGCGCCTTGCGCGCCGCCTCCCGCGCGCGCGCCGCGTCGACGATCTTGCCGCAGATGATCTTCGCGTCGGCCGGGTTCTCCTGCAGGTAGTCGGCGAGCAGCTTGCCGACGATATCCTCGACCGGGCCGCGCACCTCGCTCGACACCAGCTTGTCCTTGGTCTGGCTGCTGAACTTGGGCTCGGGCAGCTTGACGCTGACGACGCACGCGAGACCTTCGCGCATGTCGTCGCCGGCGACCTCGACCTTGGCCTTCTTCGCCAGCTCGTTGTCCTCGATGTACTTGTTGATGACGCGCGTCATCGCCGCGCGCAGGCCGGTCAGGTGCGTGCCGCCGTCGCGCTGCGGGATGTTGTTGGTGAAGCAGAGCACGCTCTCGTTGTAGCCGTCGTTCCACTGCATCGCGACCTCGACGCCGACCGTCGTCTGGTGCTCCGACAGCTTCTCGCCGCGCGCGTGGAAGATGTTCGGGTGCAGCACCGTCTTGCCCTTGTTGATGAACTCGACGAAGCCCTTGACCCCGCCGACGTACGCGAAGTCCTCCTCCTTGCCGCTGCGCTCGTCGACGAGGCGGATGCGCACGCCGTTGTTGAGGAACGAGAGCTCGCGCAGCCGCTTCGCGAGCACGTCGTAGTGGAAGTCGATCGGGCCGAACGTGTCCTCGTCGGGCAGGAAGTGGACCTCGGTGCCGCGCTTCTCGGTCTCGCCGACGATGCGCATCGGGCTCACCGCGACGCCGTCGCGCACCTCGACCAGGCGGTCCTGCACGATGCCTTTCTTGAACTCGAGGTAGTGGGCCTTCCCGTCGCGGCGGATCGTGAGGCGCAGCAGCTTGGACAGCGCGTTGACGACGCTCACGCCGACGCCGTGCAGCCCGCCCGAGACCTTGTAGCTGTTCTGGTCGAACTTGCCGCCCGCGTGCAGCTCGGTGAGCGCGATCTCGGCGGCCGAGCGCTTCGGCTCGTGGCGGTCGTCCATCTTGACGCCGGTCGGGATCCCGCGCCCGTTGTCGACGACGCTGATCGAGTTGTCGGCGTGGATCGTCACTGCGATCTCGTCGCAATAGCCGGCCAGCGCCTCGTCGATCGAGTTGTCGACGACCTCGAACACGAGGTGGTGCAGGCCGGTGCCGTCGGAGGTGTCGCCGATGTACATCCCGGGGCGCTTCCTGACCGCATCGAGCCCCTCCAGGATCTGGATCGACGCTTCGCCGTAGGCCTCGTGCGGCGCGCCGTTGACGGGCACCAAGCCCGGGTCGGACGCAGGGGTCGGGTTCGGGGATTCGTTCATCGAGGGCTCAGATCCGCATCGGCATCACGACGTACTTGAAGCCGGCCTGCTCGGGCAGCGTGAACAGCGCCGAGCTGGCCGAGTCCTGCAGCGACAGGGTCACCATCTCCTGGCTCATGTTGGCCAGTGCGTCGACCAGATACGTGACGTTGAAGCCGATCTCGATCGCATCGCCGCTGTAGTCGATCTCCAGCTCCTCCCTCGCTTCCTCCTGTTCGGCGTTGCTCGACGCGATGCGCAGGCTGCCCGGTTCGATGTTGAGGCGCACGCCCTTGAACTTGTCGCTGGTCAGGATCGCCGCGCGTTGCAGGCACGCCAGCAGCGGCGCACGGCCCATGGTCACGTGGTTCTTGTGCGCCTTCGGGATCACGCGGTTGTAGTCGGGGAACTTGCCCTCGACCAGCTTCGTCACGAACTGCATCCCCGAGAACTCGAAGCGCGCCTGGTTGCCGGCGAAGCGCATCTCGATCGCTGCCTCGTCGTCCTTCAGGAGACGCTGCAGCTCGAGCACCGTCTTGCGCGGCAGGATCACCTCCTGCTTCGGGATCGGGCTCTCGAGCCGCGCCTCGGCCAGCGCGAGGCGGTGCCCATCGGTCGCGACCACGGTCAACGCCTTGCCTTCGGCGACGAACAGGATGCCGTTCAGGTAGTAGCGGATGTCGTGCACCGCCATCGCGAAGTGCACCTGGTTGATCAGCTCGCGCAGCGTCTTCTGCGGAACGCCGAACGAGGGGCCGAAGTCGGCCGCCTCCTGCAGCAGCGGAAAGTCGTCGGCGGGCAGGGTCTGCAAGGTGAAGCGGCTGCGCGCGGCCTGCAAGGTCAGCCTGTTCTGCGCCGACGAGAGCGTGATCTGCTGGTCGGCCGGCATCGAGCGCAGGATGTCGATCAGCTTGCGCGCTCCGACGGTGGTCGCGAACACCGACGCATCGCCGTCGAAGCCGCCACCGGCGCGCACCTGCATCTCGAGGTCGCTGGTCGTGAACTCGACGTCTTCGCCGCTTTTCCTGAGCAGCACGTTGGCGAGGATCGGCAACGTGTGGCGGCGTTCGACGATGCCCGCCACGGCCTGCAAGGCGCCGAGCAGTTGTTCCTGCGAGGCCTTCAACACAATCATCGGAAGTCTCTCCAATTCATCGTCTTAGTAGAGGGGTGCGCGCTCTGTGGACAACCGCATTTTCCTCCGCCGCATCAATCGCTTGCTTCCGGACGACCGTGTGCGAAGGCGGCTGGTTGCCTGTTGGCCCGCACACAACAACGTCGCCGCCGACTCGTTGGCTGTGGATGACCGGCGAGTTGTCGGCGGCTTGTCCCCAGCGCCTTTCCCTCGCGTTCAACCTTTCAACGTCTGTTCCAGCACGTGCAGCTGCTGGTTCAGTTCCTGGTTCTTGCTGCGCTCACCTCCGATCTTGCGCACCGCGTGCAGCACCGTGGTGTGGTCGCGCCCGCCGAACAGCTCGCCGATCTCGGGCAGGCTCTTCTGCGTCATCTCCTTGGCCAGGTACATCGCAATCTGGCGCGGCCTCGCGATCGACGCCGGCCGTTTCTTGCTGTACATGTCGGCGACCTTGATCTTGTAGAAGTCGGCCACCGTCTTCTGGATGTTCTCGACGCCGACCTGCCGGTTCTGGATCGACAGCAGGTCGCGCAGCGCGTCGCGCGCCAAGGCGATGTTGATCTCCTTGTGCGAGAAGCGCGAATAGGCGAGCACCTTGCGCAGCGCGCCCTCGAGCTCGCGCACGTTCGCGCGCACGTTCTTCGCGATGAAGAAGGCGACGTCCTCGGGCATCGTCGTCGCCTCGGCCTCGGCCTTCTTGATCAGGATCGCGACCCGCATCTCGAGCTCGGGCGGCTCGATGGCGACCGTCAGGCCCGCGTCGAAGCGCGAGGTGAGGCGTTCGTCGATGTCGACCAGCCCCTTCGGGTAGGTGTCGCTGGTCATGATGATGTGCGCGCGCTTGGCGAGCAGCGCCTCGAAGGCGTTGAAGAACTCCTCCTGCGTGCGGTCCTTGCCGGCGAAGAACTGCACGTCGTCGATCAGGAGCAGGTCGAGCGAGTGGTATTTGGCCTTCAGCTCGTCGAAGGTCTTGCGCTGGTAGTTCTTGACCACGTCGCTGATGAACTGCTCGGCGTGCAGGTAGAGCACGCGCGCATCGGGCCGGTCGTGCAGCAGCGCGTTGCCGACGGCGTGGATCAGGTGCGTCTTGCCGAGCCCGACCCCGCCGTAGACGAACAGCGGGTTGTAGGTCTGGCCCGGGGCGCCGGCGACGTGCAGTGCGGCGGTGCGTGCCATCGAATTGGCCCGCCCCGGCACCAGGGTGTCGAAGGTGAGCGCGGCGTTCAGCCGGTGCCGCGACGGCGGGTCGGGAGCTTGCGCCGCCGGCGGCACGAGCGCTGAGGCCGCCTCGCCGTTGAGCGCGCGCCCCACAGCGCGCGCGGCGTGCAGCGCGACCGCGTCGCCCGGCCGCGGCGACGTTGCCACCTCGCGCGGCGCCAGGGTCAGCTCGAAGCGCACCGGCTTGCCGGCCAGTTCGCTCAGCACCTCTTCGATGCGGCCCGCGTACTGGTTGCGGATCCAATCGAGCTTGAAGCGGTTCTGCACGCGCACCGAGACCAAGGTGCCGTCGCTGCCGCGGTCGACGACGTCGGCCAGCGGCAACGGGCGGATCCAGGTGTTGAACTGCTGTTCGGGAAGCTCGGCGGCGAGGCGCTCGCAGCCGCGTTGCCAGAGGTCGGCGCCCATTCCGCGTGTGGAAAACATGCTGTCGAAGGCGCGCGATTGTACGCACCGCAAGCGCCGCGAAAGCTCGTTATCCACAGTCGAAGCTCCGGGTTAACCCGGGTTGTCGAGGGCGAACTTCCCTGTCATTTGCGTTGACCCGCAATAGCGTTTTTGGTCTAATGCCGGCTCTTCAAAAGGGGCGGTCAGCGCCCCGTCCGACCGGCCTTGCCGGGCTGTCCACCCGAAGGACGATCGAGGGCTCCAGATGAAACGCACCTACCAAGCCTCCAAGGTTCGCCGCTCTCGCACGCACGGTTTTCTGGTGCGCATGAAGACACGCGGCGGGCGCGCGGTGATCAACGCGCGCAGGGCCAAGGGCCGCAAGCGCCTGGCGGTCTGAACGCTCGATCGGTGCGGCTCGGCCGCATCGCGCGCGCGGCCGAGTTCGAACGCGTGCTCGCCGTGCGCCCCTGTGAAAGAAGCGCTCACTTTGCTTTGCATCATCTTCCCGCGGCCGAGTTGTCAACAGCACCGGCTCAGCCCGACCCCGCTTCTGTGGATGAAAGCCGCCCCGCGGCGCTCGGGCTGGTCGTGCCCAAGCGCCATGCGCGCCGCGCCGTGACGCGCTCGTTGCTGAAGCGCTCGATGCAAGGCGCTGTCCTGCGCTGGCAGGCACGTCTGCGCGGCGGCCTGTGGGTGCTGCGGCTGAAAGCGCCGTTCGACCCGGCGCGCTATCCGAGCGCCGCGTCGCGGCGCCTCGCCGAGGTGGCCGGGGCCGAACTCGACGCGCTGCTCGGCTCGCTGCGGCCGCGATGAGCCGACTCGCATCGTTGGCCGCGCTGCCGGCTCGCGTGCTGCTCGCCCTGCTGCGCGGCTATCGACTGCTGCTCAGTCCATGGCTCGGCGCGCAATGCCGCTTCGCGCCGACCTGCTCGCTCTACGCGCTCGGCGCGATCGAGCGGCACGGCGCGGCCGCAGGAAGCTACCTGGCCGCGCGCCGTCTGCTGCGCTGTCATCCGTGGTGCTCGGGCGGCGTCGACGAAGTGCCCGCCGCCCGGCCGTTCGGCGCGCACGGTCCCTGGAAGAGGCGTTCATGACCGATCTGCGCCGCACCCTGTTGTGGGTGGTGTTCTCGATGTCGCTGGTGCTGCTGTGGGACGCGTGGAACAAGCACACCGGCCAACCCTCGTTGTTCGGGGCGCCGCGCACGACGCAGCCGGCCGCGCCGAGCAAGCCCGCCGCGCCCGACGGCGTTCCGGCGCCGAGCGCGCCGCCGGTGCCCGCCGTCGCTGCGCCCACGGCGACTGCGGCTCAACCGGCGAGCACCGAGCAGCTCAGCGTCAGCACCGACCTCGTGAGGGCCAGCTTCGAAAGCCGCGGGGGCAGCCTGGTCCGGCTCGAGCTGCTGCGCCACGCCGACCAGAGCAACCGGCAGCAGAACGTCGTGCTGTTCGAGCAGTCGCCGCGCCGCGCCTACGCCGCGCAGACCGGGCTGATCGCGACCGGCACCCAGCTTCCGAACCACTTGACCGCGATGAACTTGGTCTCGACCGAGACCGCGTTGCGCGACGGCGCCAAGACGCTCGACGTGGTGTTCGAATCGCCGGAGGTGGGTGGCCTGAAGCTGCGCAAGACGTGGCGTCTCGCGCGCGGCAGCTACACGATCGGCGTCGTGCACGAGGTGATCAACGCCGGCAGCGCCCCGGTCGAGCCGCAGCTCTACCTGCAGCTCGTGCGCGACGGCAACCCGCCGGAGGGCGAATCGAGCTTCTACTTCACGTTCACCGGCCCGGCGTTCTACACCGACGCGACCAAGTTCGTGAAGATCGACTTCGGCGACATCGAGAAGCGCCGCGCCGAGATTCCGGCGCGCGCCGACAACGGCTGGATCGCGATGGTGCAGCACTACTTCGCGTCGGCCTGGCTGCTTGCTCCCGGAACGGCGCGCGAGTTCCGCGTCGCGCGCGTCGCCGACAACCTGTATTCGATCGCGATGGTGCAGACCCTGCCGAGTCTCGCGCCGGGAGCGAGCCACACCAGCGAGGCGCGGCTCTTCGCCGGGCCGCAGAACGAGAACCGGCTCGCCGAGCTGGCGCCCGGGCTCGAGCTGGTCAAGGACTACGGCTGGTTCACGATCCTCGCCAAGCCGCTGTTCTGGCTACTCGACCACCTGCACTCCTGGCTCGGCAACTGGGGCTGGGCGATCGTCGCGCTGGTCGTGCTGCTGAAGATCGCGTTCTACTGGCTGAACCACAAGGCCTACGCGTCGATGGCGAAGATGAAGGCGATCAACCCGCGCGTGATGGAGATGCGCGAGCGCCTGAAGGACAAGCCGCAGCAGATGCAGCAGGA
>Ga0187893_10010420_pt1 | contig 13858 bp, 11 predicted proteins | sample MA1701074metaG_FD_139574 | JGI IMG/M metagenome (GOLD analysis project Ga0187893, IMG submission 139574) | White microbial mat communities from a basaltic lava cave in the Kipuka Kanohina Cave System on the Island of Hawaii, USA - MA170107-4 metaG ...
CGCAGGTTGACGCTGAGATTGGTGATGTCGAATCTGCGCGGGGGCGCGACCGCGCGGTCCTCCAGGAGGAGGGTGCCGTTGGCAACCACGATGAGATCGGCCAGGATCTCGAGAGGCTCTTTGTCGCTCGCGGGCGCCTTCTTGTCCTCGGCGGCGAAGCGCTCGATGATGTCCGAGATGCTGAGCCGATCGGGTCCCGTGCGCGCGATGCGGAGGGTGGGTGAGATCAGTGCGAACTCGCTGGCTCGCAGCTGACCCTTCAGGAGGAAGCTGTAGAGGATGCGGAGGTCCGTCTCCGCGATCTCGAGCAAAGGCGGGTCGCCGTCGTGCCCGGCGATGCGTAGACCGTAGAGCCGGTACCAGCCGTTCCACGCGTCCAGGTCCACCCGGTCGATGCTGACCTCACGGCCGAGCAGACTGCGACCCTGGTGAATGGCGACCCACTTCACGATCGTCGGCAGACCGAGGTAGACCATGAAGAGCGCCACCGCAATGGCCCCCAGCAACCCAGCGAAGACGAGAAGCAGGAGTCGCCTGCGTCGCATCGTCATCTCCAGTATACGGCGATCATCCGAAGGGCGATCACCAAGGTGCATTAGACTCGATGGACGATGCCGACGACGATCACGCGCCCGTGGGCGATGACGTAGGAGCGGAGACTGTGGCGAGGACAGATCCCGAGGAAGCGGCGCCGCGATCCGCAGACAGCGATACGGTGGACTTCTCCCTTCTCGACCAGGATCCCCTCTACCGGGCCCAGCGCATGGCCCACCTCATACCGCGCCACGGCCACGGCATCGTCCGGCGGATCGTCGCGGTCGTGGTTGTCGCCTGGCTGCCGCTGGTCGTCTGGGCCTTCTTGAACCGTCGAGCCTTCGAGGCGACGGGCGTCGAGCCCCTGCTCCAGCACTTCGGGGTACACGCGCGGTTCCTCCTCGCCGTACCCCTGTTGCTGCTGGCCGAGCCCCTCGCCCAAGCCGTGGGTCGGCGAATCGTCTCGTACTTCCTCAGCTCGGGGCTCGTGCTACCCAACGAGCGCCCCGCCTTCCTGGCGATCGTCGAGGGCTGCCGTCGCTTGCTGCGTTCGCCTCTGGCGCTGGCGGCCATCGCGATCTTGGCCTTTGGCAACGCGGCGATGGCCAGCCGGGACGTCGTCCATCTGCACGAAGTGTACTGGGCCGTGCTGGGGACCGGCTCCGACGAGCATCTCGGCTTTGTCGCCTGGTGGTACCTGTGGGTTTCACGACCGCTCTACGCCGTGCTTCTCTTCAGCTGGATCTGGCGGCTGCTGGTCACCGCCATCCTGCTCTGGCGCATCTCGCGTCTCGATCTCCAGCTGGTTCCCACCCACCCCGACGGCTGCGCTGGCCTCGGCTTCTTGCAGACGCTACCGACCGCGTTTGCCCCCGTCATTCTCGCCGCGTCGACGGTGCTGGCCGCCCGGTGGGGGCACGACGTCCTCTACCACGCAGTCCCCTTGGAGTCGCTGCGGGTGCCGATGGGATTATTCGTCCTGCTGGTCCTGGTCCTCTTCTTGGCGCCCCTGCTGGTCTTCGTGCCGAAGCTAGCCGTCCTGCGCCGACAGAGCCTGCTCGCATACGGGGCTCTGGTCGGGCGCCATGGTCACCTGGTCGAGCAGCGCTGGATCCGAGGGGAAACGATCGACGACCGCGGCCTTCTCGACGCTCCCGAGCTCGGCCCGGTGGCCGATACGCTCACCCTCTACGAGGCGGTGGTGCGCATGCGGTCGGCCCCCATCGGCAAACAGTCCATCGTGACTGTGGCGGCGGCGGCCATTGTGCCCATGCTCCCGGTGGTTGCTATCCAGGTGCCCATCAAGGACCAGTTGCTCGGCATGATCAAGATCCTCCTGTGACGTGAGAGCCGCCATCGGGGCCGGCCTCCTGGCCGCGGCGCTCGTCCTCCTCCACGACCCGGCAGCAGGGTGCGGGCAGGAGGCGGCCCCAGAGCCCGCTCCAAAGACCTTTACGTGGGGCGTGCACTGGGGTGGGCTTTCGGATGGTCTGCGCTACTCGCTCTGGAAGCGTGTCGAGTTCGGGGGCCCGGACGATCTGGTGCCGGCGCCTCGCGTGCGCGACGAGCTCAGTCTGAACGGGAAAATCGGGGCCAAGCTGGCCATCGATGGCGCCGCCTTTGTCACGACCGGCACGCTGAGGGGTCTCGACGACGGCATCGAGGTGCGCCGGGCCCGTCTCTACACGATGGGCGACCTTCACGTGCTCATTCCGATGTTCTACAAGGTCGAAATCAGTGTGCAGGGCGGTGCCTTCGTGCTCGAGGAGAACTACCTTGGCTTCCGGGACGTGCCGCTGGCTGGCAATCTCATCGTGGGCAACGTGCAGACACCGATGGGGCTGGAGGCCGTCCTGTCTGGCCGCGATCTGACCTTCATGGAAGCCTCGGCGCCCGTGCAGGCCTTCGCGCCTGGCGTCAAGGCAGGCATCCTGGCTGGACGTCCCGTGTTCGACCACCATGCCACCTGGGCGTTCGGCTTCTTCTCCGGGGGTGGCAGCGTCGAGATCGGCACCTTCACCGGGCAGACGACCGCCGTCGGCAGAGTGACGTGGTTGCCGCTGGACCGGACGGATGCGGCCGGCACCCCGATTCTCCTGCATCTGGGACTGAGCAGTAGCCTGGCCCTCGGTGGCGGTGCCCCCGTCCGCTACCAGGCACGGCCCGAAAGCTTCTTGGCGCCCTTCATCGTCGATACGGGCGATCTTCCCGTTGACACCGCGGTGCTGGTCGGCGTCGAGGCGGCCATGGTGCGGGGGCCGTTCTCGTTGCAGAGCGAGGTTTTCCGTTCTTCGGTGCAGGCCAAGGACGGTCGCGCGCTGAACTTCGGGGGCGTGTACCTCTACGGGAGTTGGTTCGCGACTGGCGAGAGCCGGCCCTACGACCGCACGGCCGGTGTGTTCGGGCGCGTGGTACCCCATCGGGATCTCTCGTGGCGGGGAAGGGGTCTTGGTGCTCTCGAGCTGGGCGTTCGCTACTCTCACGTCGACCTCAACGACGGCCCGGTGAGCGGTGGGGTGATGGACCTCGGAACCCTCGGTCTCACCTGGTACTGGAACCCCTACATGAAGACGAAGTTCAACTACATCGTGGGCGGAGTGCGCGGGGGTAGCCAGAGCGGCCGTCTCCAGATCTTCCAGGCCCGAGTCGAGCTCGATTTCTGAGAAAGGGCACTCGAAGGTGATGGCAGGGAGGCGGATCTCGCGTGCCTCATGGCGATTGGCCATCGCGATCGCCGCAGGGCTTGCCCTGGTCGGTACCGGCTGCCAGCGGGTCGAGGAGAAATCACCCACGCCGTCGGGTGGATCCGCCCCCGTCGAGCGGCCGGCCTTCGTCGGCGCCACCACCTGCACGACCTGTCACCCGACGCAAGCGCAGGCCTTCATGGGCTCGCACCATGCGCGAGCCATGCAGACCGCCAGCGATACGACCGTTCTCGGCGACTTCAACAACGCGCGCTTCGCTCACGGCGGGATGACGTCCACGTTCTTCAAGCAGGATGGCAAGTACCTCGTACGCACCGAGGGCGCGGATGGCAAGCCGGGCGAGTTCGAGATCGCCTACACGTTCGGCGTGGAGCCGCTCCAGCAATACCTGGTGCCCGTCTCCGGCGGGCGGCTCCAGCCGCTCGGGATCGCCTGGGATAGCCGTCCACGCGCAGAGGGGGGGCAGCGGTGGTTTTCGCTCTATCCGGAGAAGCTCCGGCCCCACGACCCGTTGCACTGGACGGGTCGTGACCAGACGTGGAACTACCAGTGCGCGGAGTGCCACTCCACCGACCTCCAGAAGAACTACGATCTCGCCGCCAATACCTACGCCACCCGGTGGAGCGAGATCAACGTGAGCTGCGAGGCCTGTCACGGGCCGGGCTCGGCTCACTTAGCTTGGGCGCGCTCCCGGCCTCCAGGCAGTCCCCGGCCGGCAGGAGATTTAGCGGGCCTTGTGGTGTCGCTCCGCCGTGGGGCCGGCGCGTGGGAGATGAAGGACCCCGGGCGGGGGATCGCGCAATGGGTCGGCCCTGCCCGCACTCATGCCGAGCTCGACGCGTGCGCCCGTTGCCACGCGCGACGGCGGCCGATCGTGGATCCCTATCCGCATGGTCGGCCCTTCCTCGACGCGGCCATGCCGGCGCTCCTGACGGCGGGGCTCTACCACGCCGACGGGCAAATTCTCGGCGAGGTCTACGAGTACGGCTCGGTGCTCCAGAGCCGGATGCACCGAGCGGGAGTGACCTGCTCCGACTGCCACGATCCACACACGCTCGAGCTTCGTGCTCCCGACAACGGGGTCTGCGCGCAGTGCCACCTGCCGGCACGTTTCGAGGTCCCCGCCCATCACCACCACGCGGCGGGTAGCGATGGGGCGCGTTGCGTGAGCTGCCACATGCCGCAACGGAGGTACATGGTCGTCGACCCGCGCCGCGACCACAGCTTCCGGGTGCCGCGCCCCGATCTCTCGGTCGCCATCGGGACGCCGAATCCCTGCACGGAATGCCACAAGAACCGCTCGGCGTCGTGGGCCGCCGCCTTGGTCAAGACATGGTATGGACGGGAGCGCGAACCGCGCTCCCACTTCGCCCTGGCGTTGGACGCCGGACGTCGGGGCCTTCCTGACGCCGAACGGCGCCTGACGGCCCTGGTGATCGATGCTGAGCAGCCGGCCATTGCCCGGGCCACTGCCCTGGGGCTTCTCCGCGAGTTCCTGTCGGCCGCCTCCCTTCCCGCCGTCGAGGCAGGCCTGCGCGACGACAACCCGCTCGTGCGAGCGGCGGCCCTCGGTACCCTGGAGGCCTTGCCGCCGGAGCGGCGGGTCACGCTCGCGGGGCCGGCGCTTCGCGATCCGATCCGTGTCGTGCGCATTGCGGCGGCGCAAGCGCTGGCCGGCATCAGAGGGTTTGCCCCCGACCAACAGAGCGAATTGGATCGGGCGATCGCAGAGCTGATCGCCTCTGAGATGGTGAGTGCCGAGCGGCCGGAGACCCACCTGAATCTCGCCAATCTTTACTCGCGTTTAGGGCGTCCGGCCGAGGCAGAGTCTCAACTTCGGTCGGCGCTTCGACTCGACCCCCGGTTTGTCCCGGCCCTGGTGAACCTGGCTGATCTTCTGCGGGGGATTGGCCGCGACGCTGACGGGGAGGGCCTTCTCCAGGAAGCCCTTGGTCTGGAACCGGATAGTGCCGAGGCTATACACGCGCTTGCCTTGCTCCGGGTCAGGCAGGGACGCCAAGCGGAAGCAGTGAGGCTCTTGCGGCGAGCGGCCACGCTCCGGCCCGAGACTATCCGGTTCGCCTATGTCTACGCGGTGGCGCTCAACTCCACCGGAGATCCGAAGGGCGCGATCGCCGTCCTGGAGCAAGCGCACCGCCGTCGACCCGCCAACCGCGACGTCCTGGCCGCCCTCGTCAGCATTGCCCGGGAGCGCGGAGATCTCCAGACGGCACTGCGCCACGCCGAGACGCTGGCCACGCTGCTGCCGAGCGATGGCCTCGTGCAAGCTCAGCGAAGCGAGCTGGCGCAGCTCGTACGGCCCCCGTCCATACCCCGCGGGAAGGATTAGTCCCCAGAAGGCCCGCTGCGCTGAGCGCGCGTGACGGTCGCCGTCTCGTCGGCTCACCGCGTCCCTCTCCGAGAGACCTCTGCCGCACGTGGTGGAGTGCCTCGGTCGTTCGGTCAGCGACCTTCGAGACCGCGGACTATCGCTGGCGATTTACATAGACTTCTATCTCGGCGATCGTCAACACGCCGTCGCTGTTCGTGTCGGCGGCATCGAAGTTTCGGAAGCGGGCATTGATGAATTCCTCCAGGGTGAGCTTGCCATCACCCTGTCGGTCGACCGCCTTGAAGTCCTCGACCGCCAGCCCCTTGATGTCGCCGATCATCAGGTAGCTCTTGCGGTCCTTGTCGAGGAAGTAGAACAGCTCCGCGGACCGGCGATGAAATTCCTCCCGGTCGATCCGGCCGTCCCCATTCCGGTCCGTTTCCTGGAACTGCTGGCGCAGCTCCGACGGCGACGGTAACTGCGCCCAGGCGGCGGCCGCTTCGAGACCCACGACCGCGGTCACGCTGAGCGCCTTGATCCATCGTCGCCGTGGCAGGAAAGCACGCGTCACGTACACCATGTCAGTTGACAATCTTCCAGCTCCCGTCGGGCTGGCGGCAGGCGGTACCGTAGGAGTTCTCCTGCTTTCCATCGATGGTGACCGTTTGCTGGTACTCACGGCAGTATGTTCCTTGCGCAGTCTGATACGTGCGCGTCGGGGTCACGGTGCCGGCATGACCACTGTCTGGATTCTTCCAGGGCACGCTCTTGCCGGCCGGCGCCGACTCCAGGGCCTGGGAAGCAGCCTTGGCCTGCATCTCCTTGTCGCGCTGGTCCAGCATGTTGCCGATCAACCCGCCGAGCAAGGCTCCTCCGATCACGCCGGCGGCGATGCCTGCGCCCCCGCCACCCGCGGCGGCGGCGATCAGGCCACCCGTGGCCGCGCCTCCCAGCCCGCCGATGGCCGTCTTCGGATTGTCACTGATCGACGCGCAGCCGGTGAGCGGCACGAACAGCATCATCACGATGGCGACACCCTTGATTACCGATCGCCCCATGAACGCCCTCCGAAGATCGAATTCACGCGTCTCACAGGGTACCGCGGAGTACCGCGGAGTCGGTGAGAAAGGTGCGACGAATGCGAGTCGCCTCGGTGCCCGTCCCCGAAAGTTGCCCTAAGCGGCTACCTGATCCAGACTGGAGCCGACCGCGGGGCGGCTGGGTGTCGGTCCGACGGCGCGAAGGAGGGACGCCATGCCGATCAGCACCTACGAGGAGGTCTATGCGCGATCCCGGCGGGATCCGCAGGGGTTCTGGGCGGCGGCCGCCGAGGACATCTTCTGGTTTCGCCGCTGGGACCGGGTCTTCGACGACACGCGCCCCCCGCTCTATCGCTGGTTCACGGGCGGCACCCTGAACACCTGCTACAACGCCCTGGATCTTCATATCGATCGAGGTCGCGGCAAGCAGCGGGCCCTGATCTACGACAGCCCCGTCACCGATACGGTGCGCGCGTACACGTACGCCGAGCTGCGCGACGAGGTGGCCCGCTGTGCGGGGGCGCTGGTGGATCTCGGAATCGGCAAGGGCGACCGCGTCGTCATCTACATGCCGATGGTGCCGGAGGCGGTCATCGCCATGCTGGCGTGCGCCCGGATCGGGGCCGTCCACTCCGTGGTGTTCGGGGGATTCGCTCCCCACGAGCTGGCCAAGCGGCTCGATGATGCTCGACCCGGGCTCGTGCTCTCCGCCTCCTGCGGAATCGAGGTCAACCGCGTGATCGAGTACAAGCCCCTGCTCGACCAGGCCATCGCGCTCGCCCAGACGAAACCGGCGCGGTGCCTGGTCCTGCAAAGGCCGATGGCGACGGCGACGCTGGTGCCGGGGCGTGACCTTGACTGGCAGGAGACGGTGGGTAGGGCCCGCCCGGTGGACTGCGTCCCCTTGGCGGCCACCGATCCCCTGTATATCCTTTACACGTCGGGCACGACCGGGATCCCCAAGGGTGTCGTGCGGGATCAGGGCGGCCACTCGGTGGCCCTGAAGTGGAGCATGTCCAATGTGTACGGGGTGGGAGCGGGGGACGTGATGTTCACCGCCTCCGACATCGGTTGGGTGGTCGGCCACTCGTATATCGTCTACGGGCCGTTGCTGCGCGGCGCCACCAGCATCCTGTACGAAGGCAAGCCGGTGGGCACGCCGGATCCTGGCTCCTTCTGGCGGCTCAGCGCCGCCCATGGTGTCAACGTACTCTTCACGGCGCCCACGGCGTTCCGGGCCATCAAGAAGGAGGACCCGCTCGGAGCACATATCGGCCGTTACGATCTCTCGCGCTTCCGGATGCTCTTCCTGGCCGGAGAGCGGTGTGATCCCGACACGTTGCACTGGGCGGAGGCGCGGCTGGGTGTTCCCGTGATCGACCACTGGTGGCAGACGGAGACAGGCTGGCCCATCGCCGCCAACTGCGTCGGTCTCGGCATGCTGCCGGTGAAGCCGGGCTCGCCCACGAAGCCGGTACCCGGCTACGACGTGCGAGTGGTCGACGAGCAGGGACGGGAGGTGGCGGCCGGCCAGATCGGCAGTATCGTGATTCGACTCCCGATGCCGCCAGGGTGCCTGCCCACCCTCTGGAACAACGACGACGGTTTCGAGAAGTCGTATCTCAGCGCGTATCCCGGGAACTATCTGACCGGCGATGCCGGCTACAAGGACGAGGACGGTTACGTCTACGTGATGAGCCGGGTGGACGACATCATCAACGTGGCCGGGCATCGGCTCTCCACGGGCGCCATGGAGGAAGTGCTGGCCTCCCACCCCGACGTGGCCGAGTGCGCGGTGGTCGGGGTGGCCGATGAGCTGAAGGGCGAGGTCCCCGTCGGTTTCGTGGTGACCAAGGCCGGGGTCGAGCGCGGTGAGGACGAGATCGTGGGGGAACTCGTCCAGCGCGTGCGCGAGACGATCGGGCCGGTGGCGGCCTTCAAGACGGCTACCGTGGTGAAGCGACTGCCGAAGACACGCTCGGGCAAGATCCTGCGAGGGACGATGAAGCGAATCGCCGACGGGGTTCCCTACGGAGCGCCGGCGACGATCGACGACCCCCTCATCCTCGAGGAGATTGCCGAGCGCCTCCAGCGGCTCGGATACCCCCACGGGAAGACATAGGAGAGTTTGGCATGGAATTCGTCAGCCGCATCCTGGACGGGTCCATCTCCACCGATCTGAAGGAAGCGCTGCGCACGCTGTCGCCGGAGTACCGCATCAAGCGGGACGAGAAGATCCGTCGGCTCGAGGAGGTGCCGATATTCGAGGACTGCACGCGGCGTCAGTTGCGCGAGGTGGCGGCCATCTCGAAAGTGGTGGAGCTGCCGGCCGGCACCGTCCTGACGCGGACGGGTGATCCTGGCGACGAGTTCTTCGTGCTCGTGGACGGCTCCGTTACCGTGGAGATCTCCCCGCGCAAGCGCGGCCGGCTCCGTCCGGGGGACTTTTTCGGCGAGATGAGCCTGCTGGATGGCGAGCCCCGCTCAGCCACCGTCCGCGCCGAGACCGACGTTCGCCTTCTCGTGATCCAGCGGCGAAACTTCCAGTCGCTGCTCCGGGAGGTGCCCGAGCTGTCCCACCGAGTGCTCGAGACCCTCTCGCGTCGCATCCGCCATCTCGAGAAATCGCTGAATCACTGAAAGAAGGGGCCATATCGGAGCCCCGCAGAGCAGGCGTGAAATCGAGGGGCGCCCCGGGTGTCCCGGGGCGGCGTCCCGAACGTTGGGGGGTATGGGGGGCCATTTCGGGGCCCCTAGGGTACGCGTGAAATCGAGGGGCGCCCCGGGTGTCCCGGGGCGTCCCGAACGTTGGGGGGTATGGGGGGCCATTTCGGGGCCCCCCATTAAATCAATCGGGCAGGGCGACCTTGCGTAACAGGTTGAGCTCGTCGAGGGCCTTGCCGACGCCGAGGGCCACGCACGACAGGGGATTCTCGGCCACCGTAACGGGCAGGCTCGTCTCCTGGCGGAGGAGTCGGTCGATACCGCGCAGGAGGGCGCCGCCGCCCGTGAGGACGATGCCGGTGTCGACCATGTCGGCGGCGATCTCGGGAGGTGTGCGCTCGAGGACCATGCGCACGGTTTCGGTGATGGTCATGATGGGCTCGCGTAGGGCTTCGCGGATCTCCTCGTCGGTGATCTCCACCGTCTTGGGAAGGCCCGCGATGAGGTCGCGCCCCTTGACGGTCATGCGGCGCGGCGGCTCCCCGGTGGGGAAGGCGCAACCCAATTCGATCTTGATCTCCTCGGCGCGGCGCTCGCCGATGAGCAGGTTGTAATGCTTGCGAATGTGTTGGGCGAGGACCTCGTTCATCTCGTCGCCCGCCACCCGGACCGATTTGGCGTGCACGATGCCCGAGAGGGAGATGACGGCCACTTCGGTGGTGCCGCCGCCGATATCCACGATCATGTTTCCGCCCGGTTCCTCAATGGGCAGACCGGCGCCGATGGCGGCGGCCATAGGCTCCTCCATGAGATACACCTCGCGGGCGCCCGCTTGCGCGGCGGCATCACGTACGGCCCGCTTCTCCACGGGCGTGATGCCCGAGGACACGCTGACGACCACGCGCGGGCGGACGAACCAGCGGCGGTTGTGGGCACGCGCTATGAAATGCTGCAGCATCTTTTGGGCGATGTCGAAGTCGGCGATGACCCCGTCCTTCAGCGGCCGGATGGCCACGATGTTCCCCGGGGTCCGCCCGAGCATGGCCTTGGCCTCGCGCCCCACGGCCAGGACCGAGCCATCGGCCTGATGAATGGACACGATCGAGGGCTCGTTAAGGACGATGCCCTCGCCGTGGACGAAGACCAGGGTGTTGGCCGTGCCCAGATCGACAGCCAGATCGCTTGAGAACATCCCGCCGAGCCTCGCGAACATCGGCTGCTCCTTCCCGCCTCGTGCCCGGGCGCAAGCGTTCGAGCGGCGCCGCCTGTGCCAGAGAGAGTATCTCGACGTCGCCCGTTCGCCCAGCCTCGTGATGCCCGCGTACCCCTGATGGGGAACGTGCCGCTAACGGGATCAGACGAGAGCGAGCTGCTCCGGCTCCGAAGACCGTGCCGGAGGAGACGACGCGAGGCGCCGTTCGGCCATCCCCCACTTCGCGCGCAGGCGAGCTACCTGACTCAAGATGGGCTCGGCGTCCCGGCGAGCCATGTAGGCCCCCCCTGCGAAGAGCCGCCGATAGCGCTCGAGCTCCTCGGGCCAGTCGCGCGCAAGGTGCTCGAAGAAGTGCTCCCGCGTACCAGGACGAAGATGAACGACATTTCCCCAGAGATGGCTGGCCCCCGCCTCCCGGGCGGCCCGGACAACGGCGGCCAGCTGTTCGGGTCGATCGGAGATTCCGGGAAGAATGGGCGCCATACCGACCGAGGTGCGAATTCCCGCGTCGGCCAACGCGCGTACGGCGCGTAAGCGCTGCCGCGGCGGTGCCGTTCCCGGTTCCGTCCGTCGCCACACCGACTCGTCCAGGGTCGGGATGGAGAAGCTCACGTCGACATCGGCGCGCGCCGCCGCCGCCCGCAGTATATCGATGTCGCGCACGATCAGGGGACCCCGGGTGATCAGGTTGAGCGGCGTGCGCGCTCGGGCGAGGGCCTCTAGGCATCCGCGCGTGAGCCGGTAGTGCCCCTCGGCCGGCTGGTAGGGATCGGTGGCAGCCCCGATCGCGACCAGCTCCCGGCGCCAAGCGGGGCGCGCCAGCTCCCGGCACAAGACATGGACCACGTTGACCTTCACCCGGATTGTGCGCCCGTAGTCGTCACCGGCGGGCCGGTCGGCGCGCCGCTCAAAGGCGCGCACGTAACAAAACGTGCAGCGGTGTACGCAGCCCATGTAGGGATTGAGCGACCACGCGAACGGCATGCCGGCCACCCGATTCAGGGCGCTCTTGCAAGGTTCCTCGCGGTACCAGGGCCGCACATGACTACTATACATGTGTTTCGTTGACAGGTGTCGGGGGGGATTCCTACACTCTTGATGTTCAGCGTGTGGCGCCGTCAACCGGCGAGGGGTAGCATGTCCGCGCAGCCGATTCGCGAAGAGGGCTTTGCCTTCCTGACCGCTGAGCCGGGGATTCCCTCCGGGGCCGGCCTATGAACTCGGGTGCGGTTCCCGCCTCTCGCGAGGTCAGCACATGCGCGGTGGAGCTGCTCCAGCTCGGGTGGGAGGCGTTTCGGAGTCAGGATCGCGGTCCGCTGGGCGCGGCCGAGCGCCTCATGCGGGATCTTCACCGGGCGCACGTGGTCGAGCAAGGCGCCTTACCGGGGACAGTGAGGAGTCTTCTGGATCTGCTGGCCACCGTGCGCACGATGCTTGACGAGGAGGTCCCGTTGACCGAGCGGGCCGTGCGCGAGATCAACAGCCTGTTCGAGAAGGGGATCGAACTGCTGGAGTGTCTCCGCGATGCCCTGGTAACCCGGAACCGCGTGCTGGTCCGCCACATCATTGGTTCCGGTATCCAGTTCGCACAACTCGCGAAGGATTACGCGATGGCTCACCAGCAGCGATTGCTGGCTGGCGTCTGCCACCCGCGCGCCTCGTCCGTGTACCTCGAGATGCTGGAAGAGCTCAAGGACCTCGAGGGGCACATTCGACAGATCGCCCAGCAACTGGCCCTTCGGCACGCCTCGTCGAGCCGCCTGCACTGAGCGCCCCGAAAGGGCGCCGCCATTCAGAGCAGCACTTCACGCACGACCCCGCGCATGTCTACCTCGAACTCGAGAATGCCACCGGCCGATGGCAATCGCCATAGACTCGCGGTGGGGATTGGGCGTAGGATCTCGAGTGCGGGACTCGTCCTTCTCAATCGAAAGGAGCGTCTCATGCCCGATCGACTCATCTCCGGTGATAACCACATTGACCTGACGTACTTGCCGCCCGATCTCTGGTCGTCGCTGGCTCCGGCCAAGTGGAAGCTGCTCGTGCCTCGCGTCGAGGAGCTCGAGGATGGACTTCACTGGTTCGTGGAGGCCCAGGACAAGGGCATGTGGAATGGCGTGGGGCCGGGTTTCCTCAAATACCAGAAGGGCATGTTCGGCCACATCGACGAGATGCAAGCGATTGGCTTCGAGTGGGACAGCCGTCCCGGAGCGCGGCCGCGTCCGACCACTCCCGAGCTGCGCCTGGCCGACCTCGACCGGGACGGGCTCGCGGCAGAAATCGTTTATGGCTGCCTGATGATCAATGACCTCATCGACAGCGGCGAGCGTCGGGCCTGGGCCAACAAGGTCTACAACGACTGGGCGGCCGACTTTGCCAAACGGTCGGATCCCGACCGCATCTTTCCGCTGGCCATTGTTCCCAACAACGACCCCGTCGACGCCGCGGCCGAGGTACGCCGCTGCGCCAAGAAGGGGCTGCGGGGCGGAGATCTGGCCTTCAAGCGTATGACGCCGCCCCTCTACCATCATGGCTGGTACCCCCTGTGGGAGGCGGCTGCCGAGTGCCACTTCCCCATTTCCTTCCACTCCACCGGCTTCAAGGCGCTACGGGCGCCCGACACGGCCGAAATGGAGCAGGAGTACATGCTGCAGTGGCGGCTGGTGCGGTCGGCCCTCTTCCAGCTCGACACCATGGAGGTGCTGGTCTCGCTGATCGCCTCCGGCGCTTGCGAGAAGTACCCCGACTTCAACTTCGTCCTCGGCGAGTCGGGGGTGACGTGGTTGCCGTACGTGTTCGACCGCCTCGACACCGAGTACAACGACCGCGCCCGGGCACTCGGCTTCTCGCTGAAGCCGAGCGATTACTTTCGCCGCCAGGGGTACGTGACCTACCAGCAGGATCAGTATCTCGAGCCGATTATCCCGCTCATCGGCGAAGACAACATCATCTGGGGGGCCGACTACCCGCATCCGGACTGCATCTGGCCCGAGTCGCGCCGCCACCTCGACGCCAACCTCGGTATGTTGCCCGAGCGCGTACGCCGGAAGATCACCAGCGAGAACGTGACCAAGCTCTACCGATTGAATTGAATGTGAGCAACTGAGTTCGAGGGGTGCCCCGAGAGGTTGTGAGGGCCCACGGGAAGCGCTGAGAAGTCGAGCGTGTTACCGAGGGGCGTCCCGGGTACCCCGGGGCGCCCCGAGCGCCCGGGGGGCATGGGGGGCCGTCGAGGCCCCCCAATTGAAGGTCAGCACACGAGAACGATCTTCCCGTAGTGCCCTGGCTCCATCACGGCCTGGTGGGCGCGCGACGCCTGCGCGAGCGGCAACTCCTGACCGACAACCGGACGTAGCGTCCCGTTGCGCAA
>Ga0187893_10010421_pt1 | contig 13857 bp, 7 predicted proteins | sample MA1701074metaG_FD_139574 | JGI IMG/M metagenome (GOLD analysis project Ga0187893, IMG submission 139574) | White microbial mat communities from a basaltic lava cave in the Kipuka Kanohina Cave System on the Island of Hawaii, USA - MA170107-4 metaG ...
AATGCCATCGATGGTTAGTCAAAACATTCTCAAAACGTCCAGAAGCATCTTCCTACTTACTTAAACTGTGAACGATGTCATGACCCTTCTTTCTCTGAACGATGTTGTGGCACTCATCAACTACGCCTTAGAATTCGGCCAATCTACCTCGACTAGACCAGTCGGCAGAACGGTACAGCTTGGTTGTTTTCTTCGAGGGCGAGCAACAGTACGAAGACAAGGGCGACTTCCGAGCGGATGGTATACTCCCCAAGGGTTTCCTGAGTAATGCCATCCAATTTTCACAAACTGGTTTCTACGCCGGCAGCCGCGTTTCTGCGCAACACGATCCGAGAGGCGCGAGGCAACGAAGTCTTCTTTCTGGCCAAACCCGATGAAAGCGGCGTCGTCGTGGAAGTCACGCCTCTGGCGCGAGGCAACGATTTAGCGGTTCCAGCGCTTCTGCAGGTGACCAGCCCGGGCGACGTCGTCATTCACAACCACCCATCCGGCCATCTCACTCCGTCCGCAGCGGATGTCAGTCTGGCGTCGGAGTATGGAAACCAGGGCGTGGGTTTCTACATCATCAACAACGCGGCTGATGACATTTACGTCGTTGTCCAAGCCTTTAAGCGCCAGCAGCGTCAACCGTTGGACTTGAACCAGCTCGCAGCACATATTTCCGCCAAAGGAAAAGTTGCGCAACAGCTGAAGGGATTTGAGTCCCGTCCGGAACAACAGCGCATGCTGCGGGCCGTTGCCACGGCGTTCAATGACTCCAAAGCAGCGCTCATCGAAGCGGGGACAGGCACGGGCAAGAGCCTGGCCTATCTGCTGCCGGCCATCCAGTGGGCAGTGCAGAACAAGCAGAGGGTTGTGGTCTCGACCAACACTATCAACCTGCAGGAACAACTCATGCACAAGGACCTGCCGCTGCTGCAGCAGGCTCTGAATCTGAAGTTCAAGCCGGTGCTGGTCAAAGGAAGGCAAAACTATGTTTGCCTCAGCAAAGTGGAGGCGCTCGAGCAAGAGGGAGATTTTCTGATCGAAAGCGACGAACGAACCGAGTTGAAAGCCATTCTCGCGTGGTCGCATCAGACCTCGGAGGGCAGCAGGTCGGATCTGAGCATCCTGCCGCGCTTTTCGGTCTGGGAGAAAGTGGCCTGTGAGAGCGACAACTGCAGCCGCCTTCGCTGCCGCCACTACAACGAATGCTTCTTCTACAACGCCCGGCGCGAAGCGGCCTCCGCCGATCTGCTGATCGTCAACCATCATCTCCTGTTCGCAGACCTCGCTGTGCGCGGCGACACAGGCCGTTATAACGAAGCGGCCATTTTGCCAGCGTACGCCCGTGTCGTCCTCGACGAAGCCCACAACGTGGAAGACGTAGCCACCGATTATTTCGGCACGCAGATTGCACAGCTGGGGCTGCTCCGTTTGCTCGGACGCTTCTACAGCCTGCGCGAGCGCGACAAGGTGCGCGAAAAGGGCCTGCTGCCCCATCTGCTGGCCCGGCTGCAGAACCTGGAGACGAAGATCGAGCCCGGGCTCTACACCCGCATCTATGCTCATGTACAGGGACGCCTCATCACCCTTCGAGAGGATCTGGTTCACTCCGTGGCGCAGACCTTCGACGATCTGGCGCACTGGTTCGGGGGGGCTGGAGAGCCGGGAGGAGAGCAGAAGGTTCGGTTTACGCCGCAGGTGCGCGAACGCCCCGAATGGAAGTCCGCCATCCTCCCGGCAGTTCAAAATCTCATCCGTGAGATCGGAGAGTTTCACCAGCAGCTATTGCTCCTGGAAAAATGGCTGGAATCGCTGGACGAGCCGGTAGCCGAAAGTCTGCTGTCGCTCACGGTGGAGCTGAACGCGTTGATCGACCGCCTCGAAGTGGCAGCCGGAACCTTGGGCGAGATTTTTGGAGAGGCTGATGGCAGCCACGTACGCTGGATTGAGATCACGCCCAGCCGGACGGGACAGCGCATCACTCTGAAGCAAGCGCCGGTGAACGTGGCTGACCTGTTGCGGGAACGCCTGTTTGAAAAGCTGGAGACTGTGATTCTGACTAGTGCCACGCTCACAACCGAGAAGCGGTTCGATTACGTGAAAGGGCGTCTCGGGCTCGATCAGATGCAACCCGCGCGGGTGCTGGAGAATATGCTGCCATCGTCGTTCGATTACACCCGGCAGGTGATTCTTGGCATTCCGCAGGACATTCCCTCTCCTGACCACGCCAGCTTCGGCGCCGAACTGGGGCGCCTCGTGCTGGAGTCCATCCAGATTTCACAAGGCCGTGCTTTGGTCCTGTTCACTTCGTATGTGCTGCTGCGCCGCATTCACCAGGAGCTGGCGCCCACCCTGGAATCGGTTGGCATCCGAGCGTTGATGCAGGGCGAAGGGCCGCGACACCGCCTCACCGAAATGTTCAAGCAGGACAAGACCAGCGTATTGTTTGCAACCGACAGTTTCTGGGAAGGCGTGGATGTGGCTGGCGAGGCTTTAGAGAACGTGATCCTGACGAAGCTGCCTTTCAGCGTCCCGAAGGAGCCGGTGGTCGAGGCGCGCATCGAGGCCATCGAGCAGGCCGGAGGCAATCCGTTTCTCGAGTACAGCGTGCCGCAGGCCGTCATCAAGTTCAAGCAGGGCTTCGGGCGGCTGATTCGCAGCAAGAGCGACCGCGGCTCGATCATGATTTTCGACCGTCGCGTCGTCGACAAAACGTACGGCAAGATTTTTCTACGCTCGCTTCCGGAATGCCGCGTGGCACAGGGGAAGCGCGCGCTCGTCTTCAGTGAAGTGAAACGGTTCTTTGAGGAGACGACCACAGCGGACAAGAGCTGAGGGTGCTGTCAGCCTGCAGACGGTACGAAGTCCCGATTACGCAACTACGGTGACGTATGGGGATCGTGATCGAACCGCGTCACGTCGCCTTAGGCGGGCGTGGTTCCCTGTGACGGCAATAGCAGGAATGACAGTACGAAGCGGGTAGATCGGCTGCTCCCGCCGATCATTCCCTTGAATAAGGTGTTCATATTCTGGCGACCGTATACCGTCGGTCCAGCATTTCATTCAGCACCTTTTGCATTTCGCTGATCTGGAATGGTTTGGACAAGATGACGTCCACACCTCTTTCGCGGGCGCGGTCTTTGTCCAGCGTGATTCCCCAACCTGTCATCATAATGACACTGGTGGTCGGGCTCAAAGCTTTCACACCCGTCGCAACATCCCAGCCACTCACCTCCGGCATTCCGAGGTCGGTGATAACGAGATCGGGCATTCGTGCCTTGAAAATTTCCAGACCTTCCCTTCCTCCTGACGCTGTGTGAACCTCATGACCCTGTTCCACAAGCATCTCTGCCAGCAGGTCCCGAATCGGGTCTTCATCATCCACAATGAGAAACCGGCCTATTCTCCTTTCCGGCTTCACAGGCACCTCGGCGACCTGTCGCACTGCATGCAAATTTACGGGAAGGAAAATGCGAACGGTCGTTCCCTTCTCCACTTCGCTCTCGATCTCGATCTCTCCTTTGTGCCGGTTGACGATGCCATAGGCCACGCTCATGCCCAGGCCGTTACCCTTCACGCCTTTGGTTGTGAAGAAGGGGTCAAAAACACGGCGGCGGATTTCTTCTGTCATTCCACGTCCCGTGTCAGTCACTGAAGCGAAGACCCTGCTGTTTTCCGTCCCTGCACGAATATGCAGACTTCCGCCTAGAGGCATCGCATCCAGGGCGTTGAAAATGACATTGGTCAAGACCTCGATGAGCTCGGAGCTCTCACCCGCGATCGGCATCACGACATCGAAGTGCGTGGTCACGTTGTATTGAATGCCATTGACGTGAGCGCTGGTCTCCCAACGGGTTCGCGTCATGGATAGCGTATCTTCGATGACCTGAACCAAATCGACGTACTTGAAAACCTGGTCGGTCCTTTTGCGTGTGAAATCTTGAAGGCGGCGGATGGTCGCCGATCCATCGATGGCTGCCTTCTCGATAATGTCCAGTCCTCGTAGAATACCTGGGTCGACGACCTGGGTTTTCATCAATTGCGCCCGCCCCAGAATCGCACCCAGCATGTTGTTGAAATCGTGAGCTACCCCCGCTGACATCTCACCCAACGCTCTCAGCTTCTCCGATTTGATCAACTGTTCCTGGGCCGTCTGCAGTTCGGAGTATGAGTGTTCGAGGGCGGTGTAGAGCCGGGCATTCTTAAGCGCGTTGCCGAGGCCGTTGGCAATGGTTTGCATCAAGTCGACCTGGTCGGGAGAAAAACCATCTTCCTTCTGACTGCCAAGGTTAAGGGTGCCCAGGCACACGTCTTCGGAAATGATCGGAATGGAAACGGCCGACTGAATGCCCTGCGTAATCAGGTAAGGGGAGCTGTTGGCAACGTTCTGATTGAGGCTTCGGGTGTAGTAGGGCTTCTTTGTGTCATGAGCAATCTTCATCACCGTTTCGCGTCCGGGAATCTGCATTCCTTTATAGAAGCCGGCGGTGATGTTCTCTCCGTAGACGTTGACAAGCGAGAATGTGTCGGTTTCGTGCTGGTAGATGGCGATACTGCTCTTCTCGAACGAAATGACGCGCTTCAACTGGACAGTGATCTTTTCAAACAGCTTGTCCACGTCAAGATTCAAGCTGGCTTCGCGAGTGATCTCGTTGACCACGGCCAGGCGCATGGCACGTTCCTGTGCTTCGCGAAATAGGCGCGCATTCGAAATGGCTACCGCTGCCTGGTCGGCAATGGTCGAGAGAAAGTTCAGATCATCGCGATCGTAGGATCGACGGATCCGAATGTTCTGCAGCACGATCACACCCAGCGCCTGTTCGCCCAGAATCAGGGGAACACCCAGCCAGGACTGGGCAATCAAGTGCGGTCTGCGCCCGGTGATGGTTTCGTAAACCTTCTCAAACTGGTCCTTCACCAGAAACGGGGTTCGGGTTTGCATCACGTAGCCGACGAGGCTGTCCTGTGACAGCGATCGGACATAGGTACGCCGCCGCCCGTTGGACACTTCAAACTTAACTTCGATCCGGTTGTGACTCTGCTCCCACAAGGCAATGAAAAAGTCTTCGCTGTTCAGCACCTGGTGCACCTGGCTGTAGATCAGCTCAAACAAGTTATTCATATTCAGCTCTGAGCTGATTGCCTTTCCGATGCTGTTCAGTGTTTGCAACGCGTTGGCCTTCCGGCCGATGTCGGTGTAGAGATTCGCGTTGTTCACCCAGGTCGCCAGGTAGTCGCCCAGCGTTTCGATCACCGCGACATCCTGGCTGTCGAACGCAAGGTGCTTTGAGCTTTCAATGTTGATGATCCCCGCCGTCTTGGAGGCGTGCTGGAAGGGAATACAGATCTGCGACTTGATGCCGGGAAGTAATGTGTCTTCCAGAAAAAGGTCGTCATCAGCTGCGTTGCGTTGAACCGTGTGATCACGCTTGAAGGCGCGCACTATAAACGAGTCGCCTGTCATCAAAAGCTCTGACGGGATGGCCATTCTTTCAGCCTGCGCTTCGACCTGGGCGGCCACGACCAGGCGATCCCGATCATCCAGGGTGTAAATGCTGATGTGGCTGAATTGAAAATGACTTTGCAGGAGGCTCGCAAACTCCGAGAAAACAGAATCGAAATCCAGAATCGACGAAATCCTGCGGCTGATATTGTGAATCACAACCAGCTGCGCGGTTCGTCGTTTCTCGCTTTCAAACAGCCGAGCTTTATCCAACGCTGCCGAGATGGGCTGAGCCAGGTTGAGCAATGACCGGAACTTCTCATCATGAATTCCTGCCCGACTGTCCCCGTAGTCAGCCAGCAGCACCCAGGCCGTCACCCCGTTTTCCCGCAAAGGCACAACAGCCAAGGCCCGGGTTTGAAGCTCCTCGAGCACAACTTGTTCCACCGGCTCAGCGGCGAGAATCACCGGCTCGCCCGTGCGGGCCGCTTTCGCAAACCTTGGCAAAACCTGGAGAGTCGTCCGCAAACCTTGCAACTGGCCGCAGAACACCTCGTCCGCCTCCAGTAGCACCGGTTTTCCCGTCATGCGCCCCTGGCTGTCGCAGCGGAAGCACGCGGCCCGGTAGACCCCGAAGTTCTCCTTGATCAGCTTGAGTACCGATAGCAAAGTATTCTGAGAATCGAGGCTCGAGATGATCAAGTTTCCAAGATTGGAGAAGAGCAGCGTCTTTTCCTCATCCAGTGAGGTCAGCTTCTCATTCGTCTGAGACAACTGAAGCCTTGACCGAAACTCGTGGAATCGCAACTTCCGGGAGTAGTGCGAACTGGTAAGAGCGATGACAATGGTTCCCAGGATAAAGAAATTGTTATTCAGAAAAAGGTCTGGCCGGTTGATTGTGTTGACGAGAACGTTCGGTACGACATACGTGGCATATACCAAACCGCAGGTCAGAGCAGACTCGCGCACGTTGAACGGCATGACGAGCGTGACTCCGAGAATCACCAAATTCAGGCCAGCATAGTAGGGGCTTTCGTAGCCCCCTAGAGGAACGGTCATTAAAGAAACCGATCCCCCCACGATTGGGGGACCGAGAATTCCCAACAGCGCAGGATGTTGCTTGCCAACTAGAGGATAGGCGACCAACAGTATCGCCAACAGGATGACCGCAGCCGCCAGGCGCAGGATAAGAAAAGAATGCAATAGATGGGGGGGCGCGATAAAGTAATCGAGGATTCCAAACAACGGCAATAGAACGATGCCGAGATAATACAGAACCACTACTCGCTCGCTGCAAAGGCTCCTGATATGGGCGCGAAAGCCTTGCTGGAGTTGCCTCTCCTGTTCCGCGAGTCTATCCGTTTGGGTTTTCATTGACCAGGTAAAGTAACACAAACCGTCTTCAGCCATTCACTATTCACACGGCCAAAGCCTGCGGGGACATCTGGACCCTCTCGAATCCTGGACTGCTCACGCCAGTTTCATCCTAAATTAATGATCCTGCTAAAGGGGTGCCTGTGCTAGAACGGAAGTTGTTTCGTGCTAAATCAAGTTAATTGGATTGGGCTCAGCTCCGCCCGAAGAAACAAAAAGTTCATCGTTCTTGTCGGCAGGAAGCAATGAGCGCCTTAGCGGTGTGTTCGATGCAAAGTGGAAAGTAGAAACGTCGCGCAAATCGAGCCACGGATCTCGTGACACTAATACCCTCATGCCTGTCAGTGCCGCCAGGAAATGACTCCAAGCGCTGCCGCATTATGCTTCCACACCCGCAGGACCAAGCAGCTGCGTCGGCCGAAAGCAACCTCCCCGTCAACGAGTTCCTGGATGGCCCAAAGGTTGCAATGAACGCCATCGCGTGAAGGTGCATCCGGTTCTAAAGGAGACTCCATGGTCCAACCTAGTTTCCATGAAGCGAAGCGCGAGCAGAACGGAATCTTGGCGTCCGCCGAACGGCAGGCATTGCAATGGATGGTCGCGCGTTTGCCACCCAGAGTCCATTCCGACCACTTGACCGTTCTGGGCCTCTTGGCCATGTTGGCTGGGGGTGCTGCATATGCGTTTAGCTCGTTCAACAGCCTGCTTTTGCTCGTAGTGAACGTCTGTTTGCTGCTGAATTGGGTAGGCGATAGTTTGGACGGCACGCTGGCGCGGCACCGCAACCGCCTCCGGCCGCGATATGGGTTCTACGTGGACCATATCCTCGACACATTCAGCATGTCGTTCCTCTTCGGCGGCCTGGCTCTTTCCGGCTACATGAGCCCGCGGGTCGTTGCTTTGGTGCTGATCACGTATTTCATGCTATGCATTAATGTCTATCTGGCCACCTACACTCTGGGATCTTTCCGGATTTCGTTCGGGAAGTTCAGCCCCACAGAACTGCGCCTGCTTCTGGCCATTGGCAACCTGGCCTTGCTCCACAAGCCCACGATTCAGATCCTTGGCAGAGGCCACCTTCTATTTGACATCGGTGGAATGATCGCGGCAGGGCTGATGGCGGGTATTCTCGTCACGTCGACGGCGCGGAATATTCAGGTGCTTTACAACGCAGAACGATTGTCATGAGCGACCCCGCGCCCGGCGTCGTAAGGAGGCGCTGTTGCGCTCAGACCGTTGCTGCCTGCCAGCCGTAGGTTCGGTAGCTCCAATGAATCTGATCGCCTTCAATCGTGTACACTGCGAAGCCTTCTGGATGACCCAAGCGCACGCCCTTCCACCAATTACCGCACACCGCCCCTGAGGTGATGTACCGGCTTCCTTTATAGGTGTGGTCTTCCACCACGTGCAAGTGTCCCTGCAGCAGCAGCTTGATATTGTAGTCAGCACAGAAGTCGAGCACTGGCTTTGAATTGGCAATCACGACCGAAGGCGAAACCGCCAAGGTGGGTCCATTCTGCAAAGCCGGTAATATGGAAAAAAACGGAATATGCGTCACCAGAACAACCGGGCGCTTCCTCCCCACGCCCTGGAGATCTCGTTGCAACCACGCGAACTGCTCGTCATCAATGCGGCCTTCGTAACCGGAGCCCGGCGTGACAAAAATCGAGTCAAGAATGACGAAATGCCAGTTCCGAAAATCGAATGAACGGTAGGTCCTTCCCTGTCCGATGCGATTGGCAAACATCTTCTTTCCAAACTCGGGGTGGGTCACTGGAACGCCTGCTTTTGGGCTGATGCCAAACAGATCGTGATTCCCAATCGCCGCGTACACCGGCATGTCAAAGCCAGCGGTGACACGGCTATACATCTTGAACAGCTTGTCGGCGCGCTCATAGCCGGTTTCGAATGCGTCAAATATCAAATCACCTCCAGCAATCGCCAGATCTGGCTTCGGCTTCACCGCGTTCATCGCCTCCACCGCTTGCCGGTAACCTTCTTCCGCCCGCAGTTCAGGCTGGACGTGAACGTCGGTGAAGTGAATGAAGCTCCAGCTGTCTTTTCGCGCTGCCAGCACTGGCTGGGTACGCGACGGAACAGACAGACCGGCCAGCCAGCCTGCTGATGCCAATCCCGTGCGAAGAAAATGTCGCCTATTCATTGATCTCTCCCTTCCGAATTGCCCGCGGGAAGCGTAAAGGCCCGCCGGCCACAGGCGGCTCACCCACTCGCTGCCCGAGCAGAATTTCCTTGGCGAATCGCAAAGGAACGAACCATGCCGGTTGCCAGATTCGAGATCACAACCTCGATCATTCCGGCTGAGTCGCAGCGGTATTGCTCCTCAATGATTGTCCCCTGAGCACCACTCCAGTTGTGCACGGCCACCGAGTTCAAATCGTTGTCAACCAGTTGGGGATCGAACGGGAAGTACACTTGATCCCAGGCAACGATGTCGCCCCTCGGCTCCCGTGATTCATCGAGGTGGCTACACTCCAGAAAACGGAAATGGCCAAGGTTGTGCGCGGGCTGATAACGGCGCGTCACAATGAGCGATTTTCCAATGGCTGGCAGCGGTGTGCCTTTCGAAAAAATGGGGTCAAACACGACCCGGGTTCCGCTCTCGCTCTCTCGCCAAACGCCGAAATGGCGATGAAATCGATCCCGCAGCTCATAGTTCGTGTCCTGGTCCGAGGCGATGGCTAGTCCGATGGCCGTCGCCGCACTCGGATAAGGGGAGCGGCGCACTCGTTTGCCGAATCGCTCCCGCAACGCGCGAGCCAACACGGGCAGCTCGCACGAGCCTCCAACCAGGTAGACACAAGCCAGGGAAGAAAGCTCGTCGAAATCCTTGCCCATCACCTCAGCCAGGGCAGACTCAGTCGCCGCAACGGTCTGTGCGATCAGCGGCTCACATCTCTCATAGAAAGCCGCAATCGGCACAGAGACTTCTCCGCCCACGATGCTGATCTGACCCAAATCCACCGTAATTCTGCGTGTATTCGGATTAATGCTCTCTTTGGCTTCACGGCAAAGATTCAGCAGGCGGGTGCGGTGGACAAACTTTGAGGTCCCTTTGGCCACGGAGGGTTGCGCCAAGGTGAGATCTAACAGGATCTCATCCAGATCATCGCCGCCAAGCCTTGAAATGCCTTCGCTGGCCGCTATTTCATGAACAGAGCCCGTCATGCGAATCACCGACACATCGAACGTCCCACCACCCAGGTCATAGACGGCCACATGCTCGCGGCGCTTCGTGACATCCGCCTGGCGATATCGCTGGGCATACTCGATGCCGGCCGCAGTCGGTTCGTTCACCATGCCCAGCACCCGGAAACCCGCGGCGCGGATCGCTTCCAGCGTCAAAAAACGCTGGTTGCTATTGGCGTTGGCCGGGACGCCCACCATAACCTCCAGTGTGCTTCCTGGTTCCGCCTCGAGATTGCTTCGCTGCAACAGATCCCCGCGCAACGCCGAGAAAAACCGCGTGAGCCACTCGGCTAGCGGCAATTCAAGGCTGCCGATTGCAATCACGGCCTGGGGATCGTGATCTTCCAGCAGGCGCTTGAACGAACGGCAGATTTCCCAGCTCGCGTCGTACTGTAAACGCAAAGCATCCAGGCCAAACTGGGCCCGCTGGCCTTGCGTCGCAATGAGGGATGGGTACCAGTCCTGGCTGTCACCTTCATCGGAATGAAAGCTGATCAGCGGATAGTTTCCTCCCAGCGCAGCCGCAACACGGGTGCGCGTGGTTCCGAAATCAATTCCAAGTCGCATTCGGATATTCCTACCAGGCAATCTGTTTCGGGAAGTTCTCGGCAATGAGATTTTGGTAAAAAGGCTTCAGCGCCTTGACGTTGGGAGGCTCGTGGCTCTTGGAATCGTAAGGGTTAAAGGTCCGCATCCAGTGGAACATTTCATGATCATTCATCAGGTGCTCGTAGGCTCCTTCGCGATGGATGTGATAACAACTAATGATACCGAATCATGTGCGAGGCTTCTTCGCGCAACGAATTCTTCACCGCATTGTAAAGACATCGTCGTGTCCCCAGGAAACCGGCACCTGGTCGAATCCGCAGGCTTCCCAGTAGCATGATTTTCGAAGGTCTCCATGCTTCCAGCCGGTTCAATAGAGATTGTCGCTCCTCCTCCTGTGAGTCCCGCATCATCCTGCCGGAATCCGGTTGCAACATCCAGCCTCGCTAGTTTATGAGCAAAGCCGGGCGACTGCCAGAAGATTTGTTACGTGAGTACTGAGACGAGCGCAACTCAGATTGGGAGTGGACTGTCTGAAGGACACATGCGGATCAAAGCTTTCAACCGGCCTCGGTCAGGCCAGCCAATGGGAGACTCAAAGTTACCGCAGTCCCAGAAGCAGCTTGGCTTTCGATCTCCATCGTGCCTCGGTGAAGTTCGATAATCTTCCGGCAGGTGGGCAATCCGAGCCCGGTTCCAACACCGACGCCCTTGGTTGTGAATCCTGGGTCAAAGATTCTCTCAATGTCTTCACGCGCGATGCCGTGCCCTGAATCTGTGATGCGAATCATGAGGTGCTTTTTCGTTTGCCAGGTGGAAATGCGGATCTCGCCTGCTCCTGAAATGGCTTCAATGCTGTTCATCAGCAGACTCGTGAACAGTTGATTCAGCTCCAACGGGTAGCAATCGATGTCCGCCGTATTCTCAAAATCCTTCACAATCCGGATCTCGTGGCGAAGTTTGTGGTTGAGCAACGTCAGGGTAGTCTCAATACAGTCTCGAATGTCAGCTCTGCGCAAGGGGGCGTGATCCAGATTCGCGAAGCGGCGCATGGTCCTGACCAGCAGATCCATGCGCTGGCAAGCCTCTTGCGCCACTTGAAGTGTCTGCCCCAGGGTCGAGTTCAAGCTTGCCGTTTTCTCTGCAGCCGGGCCGCTGGACTGCGAAGCCAGCAATTCCGTGATCCGCATATAAGCGCGGCCAAAGGTATCAATGGCACTGGAGAGGGCCCCCAGAGGCGAGTTCACTTCATGCGCCACGCCCGCCACCAGACGCCCCAGAGCAGCCATCTTCTCCGCCTGAATCCTTTCAGCTTGCGAGTTTTTCAGCTCACGCAAAGTCTTTTCTAATTCCGCAAGGTAGCGGCGGTTCGATTCCAGCAAGCGCTGCTTCTCAGCCGCATTTCTAACCGCTTTGCGCAGATCGTCCACTTCAAACGGCTTGGCGAGGTAATCGTAGGCGCCGGCCCGCAGGCCCTGCACTGCCACAGCCTCCGACCCGTGAGCGGTGATCAGAATTACGGGAGGGGGCGCCTCGAGACGGCTCATTTCCTTGAGCAAAGTAATGCCGTCCATGTGCGGCATGTTGATGTCGGAGATGACGACATGAGGGGAAAACTCCCGAATCTTCCGCAGGGCCTCCTGCCCGTCGCCGGCCAGATCGACCTGATACTGCTCCTTTTCGAGGACCTTATGGATCCCGAAGCGAGCGGCTTCCTCGTCATCAATGACCAGAATACGGGCTGGAACGGCGTTTGGAGGCAACTCCATGGCGGGCTCGCGACAGTGTGAACCAAGCGGCGTCATAGTATCTCGTTGGCAAAGACAAAGCAAAACTGTCCCGGAGAGGCAATAGACTGCGTGCCAAACCACTTCACCTCCACTTCTAGCAGCCGAGAAGCGAAATCGGATCGTGCCGCGCTTCACAGTGATTGCGACAGGTCAGAAGCAATTTCCCGTCCAGCCAGATTTGGGGAAAGGAGTGGTCTTCGCCTGAGGACTGATTGATTGAAAACTTGCTGAGTGCGGTCTTTTGGCAGGTGTGCTGACTCGGAGGAACTGAGAGCCGCCAGGCGGTGGAGGGTTTCGTTTACTTTCCAGCCGCAGGATGGACGCGTGAAAATCAGTTCATCTTACAAACTGCCGACGCGCGACAGGCCTCCGAAGACTTCAGCCCCGTCATAGACTCCAGCCGCCCCAAGTTCCTCTTCAATTCGCAGTAACTGGTTGTATTTGGCCAGGCGTGAGGAACGGGTAATGGAGCCGATCTTGATCTGTCCTGCGCCGGTAGCAACCGCGAGGTCGGCAATAAACGAATCCTCGCTTTCTCCCGACCGGGCTGAAATCACCGGAAGATACCCGTGGCGGCGCGCCATCCCGACGGTTTCCAGAGTCTCAGTCAGGGTTCCGATCTGGTTCACTTTCACCAGCACCGAGTTTGCGATGCCACGATCGATGCCTTGCCGCAACCGTGCAGCGCTGGTTGTGAAAAGGTCATCACCGATGAGCTGGACCTTGCCTCGAAGCTTTTTCGAAAGAGCCACCCACCCCTCCCAGTCATCCTCGGCCATGCCGTCTTCGATGGAAATCAGAGGATATCTGGAGACCCATTCGTCCAACATCTCGGCCATCTGCAGCGAAGTCAGAGCGCGCCCTTCCGCTGCCAGTTCGTATCGACCATTGACGTAAAAGTGGGAGGACGCCACGTCCAGCCCAATGGACACCTCTTGGCCGGGAACGTAGCCGGCCTTCACAATGGCCTCCAACAGAATCTCCAGCGCTTCCCGGTTCGACTGAAACGTCGGACCAAACCCGCCTTCGTCTGCCACACCGGTCAGTTCATAGCCCTTCTCCCGGATCACCCGTCTCGTCGCGTTGTAGACCGCAAAAGTCATTTCAAGAGCTTGCGAATAGGAGTTCGCCGAGACAGGGATCATCAGGAAATCCTGAAACTCAATCTGTCCGCCCGCGTGCAAACCTCCGCTCAGGATGTTCACCATCGGCAGCGGAAGACGGCGGGCATTGACGCCGCCAAGGTAGGTGTAAAGGGGCAGGCCGGTGAATGCCGCTCCTGCGCGGGCCGCGGCCAAAGAGACTCCCAGAATGGCGTTGGCTCCCAAAGAACTTTTGTTGCCGGTGCCGTCCAGTTCCACCAGGCGCTGGTCGAGAGCGGCCTGGTCGAGCGCATCAAACGCGATGAGTTCAGGAGCAATGCGGTGGTTGACGTTCTCAATCGCCTGAGAAACGCCTCTCCCCGAGAAGCTATCTGGGTCGCCATCGCGCAGCTCAAGCGCCTCGAACTTA
>Ga0187893_10010422_pt1 | contig 13853 bp, 10 predicted proteins | sample MA1701074metaG_FD_139574 | JGI IMG/M metagenome (GOLD analysis project Ga0187893, IMG submission 139574) | White microbial mat communities from a basaltic lava cave in the Kipuka Kanohina Cave System on the Island of Hawaii, USA - MA170107-4 metaG ...
AAAGTTCGCGCAAGCGGCATTGACGTATCAGAACAATCCGGTAGCCCTGCATTTGCGGGCAATGAATATGCTGTACGAGGCCATTAAAGAGCGAGGCTCCATGGTCATAGTGCCTTCGTCTGTCGTGGAAACGATGGGCCTCAGCGGTACGCTGGCAACTGCAGCACTCGGCGGAGCGAAACCGTCATAGATTTGAATGGAGAACGGTTGCGCAATCTTTCTTGAATCCAATCCCGATCAGTGAGGTGCAGGCACAGAACTCCCTGCAGGGTCTTTTGTTGCTATCGGCCAGAGCGTAAAGAATCGAGGTTCATATGACTGAATACTCACCAGGTCCCTATATGAGAATGAGTCCGACTGGTCTTCCAGGTCTGCTTGTTGTGCTTTTCGTGGTCTTCACAACCTGCGCGTTTTTCGGAATGCAGTTTGTGTGGGTGCTTCTCGGATTGGGTGCCCTTGGGGTCGGTTTAGCGACCGTGCTTCGTTTCGTTCATTCATTGATGCCCAAAGACGTAGGGCTGTCACTCGTGTCGCACGGTGCCGGCAGACGAAGTCCCAAGAAATGAGTGGAACCACCCAGAACACCGAGGCGCGCAAAGTTCACCCGTCTCGACCATTTTCCTGGTCCGTTGACGGTATGAGATTGCTCCTATTAGCCGGTTAGCCCTACCAAGACGTTGAAGGTCAGAGCCGAGTTCCTGCCAAGGGCAATGCGACTGGGAGGGAAGGAGAGGAGCGCATGAAACGAAGTCTCACCATAGCTCTTTTGATCAGTTTTTCGGGCCTGACAACAATAGCCAAAGGGGTGTCCCCTTTTGTAGGGAGGTGGGAAGCAAAACTCAACGATCAGCCTGCCGTCGAACTCACGATCGAGGAAACCGGTGGGAAGATCACTGGTATCGTCACGTTTTTCTTCCAACGACGCGGCGCGGACGGTAAGTGGCATGTAGAGGGCAAGCCAGCGAGGCAGCCGCTGATTGCTCCGAAAGTCGATGGCAACTTTTTGACTTTTGAGGTTCTCCATCATAAGCGTCACGGAAGCCCTGAACTCGGCCCCAACAAAAAGTACGGCGTCGAAGTGACGGGGAGGGACGAGATGTTCTTTCGCAACGTCGAGGGACTGAAGAAAGATCCCACGGACTTGAGGCTCACGCGCCGGAAGTAGGAGGTCAGAGCTGAAATGTCGAGATGGACCTCTCTAGAAACGCTCTGGCAAGACGTTCGTTATGCCCTGCGGATGATGCGGCGGAGTCCCGGGTTTACCGCCGTTGCGTTCCTGTCGCTGTCGCTGGGCATCGGCGCCAACACGGCCATTTTCAGCCTCATCAACATCCTCATGTTGCGCCTGCTGCCGGTGAAGGATCCTCAGCAGCTTGTGGAACTTCTCAGCAGGTATCCGGGTGAACCCCGCATCAACGCGTTCTCCTGGCAGAGTTATGAGCACTATCGCGATCACAACCACCTCTTCTCAGGTCTGATCGGCACCTCGGGGCCTATCCGATTCAACGTGCGCAGTGAGGGCCTCGAGCCGGAGACACTGACCGGCGAATACGTGGTCGGGAACTTTTTCCCCGTGCTCGGCGTGAAGCCCGAGGCCGGCCGACTGATTGGTCCGGAACACAACTCGACGGAAACAGCTTCAGCCGCAGTAGCCGTAGTGAGTTGGTCCTACTGGAAGAGCCGATTCAATCTGGATCCCACCATTCTGGGCAAGCAGATTATTGTGGAAAATGCGTCGGTGAGGATTGTCGGAGTAACGCCGCGTGGGTTCTTTGGACTGCAGGTTGGGTCCAAAACCGACCTCTGGTTACCACGCCCAACTTCTGATCGCACGGGACTGAGACTGCTGGGACGCTTGAAGCCTGGTGTGTCCATCGAGCAAGCGCGCGCGGAGATGGCCGTGCTGTTCCAGTTCACCCTGGAGGAAAGATCCAGGAGCAGCAAAGACCCGCTGGTTAGACAATTGAAGATTGAAGTGGACTCCGCGGGCGCGGGATTCTCGTTGCTGCGCGACAGGTTCGCGAAGCCGCTGCTGGCGCTGATGGCCGTCGTGGGGTTGCTCCTGCTTATCGCCTGCACCAACGTCGCCAGTATGTTGTTGGCCCGCGGGGCGACGAGGCAGCGGGAAATGGCATTGCGGATTTCGCTTGGCGCGGGCCGCCTTCGGTTGGTACGGCAGGTGTTAACGGAGTCTCTGCTGCTTTCCGGAGCGGGCAGCCTGCAGGGCGTCTTTCTGGCGTATTTCGGTGCTGACACTCTGGTGCGTATCCTGGAGTCGGGACGACAGATGCCGGGGTTGCCCCTTCACATCGAGGTTCAGATGGACGGGCAGGTGTTGCTCTTTACTGCCGGCGTCGCCTTGTTGACCGGAGTCCTGTTCGGACTGGCCCCTGCTTGGAACGCGTTCGCTTGCGCACCGGCGTCTTCGCTTCGGGAAATTGGGAGGGGTGGCGAGACGAGGTCGCGGCGGCTTTTCGGAAAGAGCCTGGTGGTGGTGCAGGTGGCCTTGTCGGTTGTGCTTCTGAGCGCTGCTGGCCTCTTTGTCCGCTACCTGTCGAATCTTCGGAACCTCGATCTAGGCTTCCGTCGCGATCACGTTTTGCTGATGACGCTTGATCCATCTCGTAGCGGGTACAAGAGCGAACAACTGGCTTCGCCCTACCGGGAACTGCTGCGACGCTTTGAGTCGATTCCGGGGGTGCGCTCAGCCACGATCAATGCGGTCAGTCCGATCTCGGGTGCGGGAGCTGCGAGCTTCGCAAGAGTGGAAGGCCACCAAGAAAAGGCGGAGGATCGCCGCTATATTTCCATAAATTGGGTCGCTCCCAGGTACTTTGAGACCGTCGGAACTGCGTTCCTCGCAGGCCGCGATTTTGACTTCCAGGACGAGGGCCGCAGGCGTGTGGCGATCATCAACCAGGCGATGGCGCGCTACTTTTTTTCTGGCGCCAGTCCCATTGGAAAGCATGTCACGCTCGACCGGGACTGGAAGGGCTTCGGCGAGGACCGGCCTTACGAAATCATTGGCGTGGTGGGTGACGCAAAGTACTCTGAGATTCGTGAAGCCACGCCGCGCACCATCTACTTCAACACCTTCCAAGACGGCCAGCCAGCCTCCCAGTTTGCGCTGCGGACCAGCATCAACCCAGGGGCCATAGCTCCCGAGGCACGCAGCGTGGTAAGCGAAGTTCTGAAGACCGTGCCCGTGGTACGTGTCACGACGCTGGCCGATCAAGTGGATGCATCCATCGTGATGGAGAGGCTTATCGCTACGCTATCAGGATTGTTCGGTGCGGTGGGCGCGGTGCTTACGGCGATCGGCATCTACGGGCTGCTGGCATATACGGTGGCGCGCCGTATTAACGAGATTGGCATTCGTATGGCGCTGGGCGCGACGCAGAGCGATGTACTCCGGATGGTGCTGGGAGACGCGCTGGGGATGGTTTCCGTGGGTCTGGCGATCGGAGCGCCCATCGCCTTCTTTGGGCAACGCTTCGCATCGAGTTTGATCCAGGACTTGCCACCAAACAGCGCCGCGCCGATTGCCTTCGGCGCGGCGGTGATGACTGCCATTGCGTTGCTTGCTGCCTACGTGCCGGCTCGCCGGGCAGCCAGCGTGGACCCAATGGAAGCCCTTCGCCATGTGTAGGGCGCGACCACTGGATCGGTCGGTGGCGTCAAGGCGTGTAGGAACCGCGCTCGCTACCTTCTCCGGCGGCGGCGAGGGTAACCAAGGTGCGACGAACACGGGGACGCCGGCCGGACTCTATCTGGAACAGGAACGTCTTCACGCGCCAATATTCAAATACCCTGCCTCGCGCCGCTGTTGGCCAGCCCTGCTCGCATTGGGCGGCCGACCTCGCGAACACCCACATTTCCCAAGCTGGCGCCGAGTGCTATGCGAACGTCGATCTCGTTTGTACGCTGCGCAACTGTGCACCCATCACGCCATAAATCCCGGCAGAGCAGTCGAGGAAGCCGAACAACGCGAGAAGACTGTTGTCAGTCCCGATGACGGGCCCCACGACTGCATCACTTTTGGCAGCACCTCGACCGGACTAACTCTCCCCTTGTGAGCGACCACAAGGTCCGCGCAATCGTTCATAACTCCCACCGCCGATGAGTGGGTCTGCCAGTGTGATGGATTGAGCGCACGGTCGCCGTTCTATAGCGTAGACCCTAGGCGTGAAGCACGAAATCACTAAACATTACCTTGGCCCGAGCCGATCCTAACTGAGATTTTTTCAATTGAATGGCTCCCAGACAATCCCGATGTTCAGCGGGCGCTGGGTTAAACAGTTCCAGGCCGAACTGAAGATAGCTAGCTTCGCCGAGGTGGTACACCAACGTCCGGGCATGACAAAGCGACCGTAACATATCGACCCTACTAGCCATCGGTCATGAATTGCCTACTCCCGCTCAAACAGCTCGATTGCCTCAAAAGATACCTTGGAGAATCCCCGGCAATACTCGTTGCTGGCGGGATTCTTTGGATCACTGCGGTCGTGGCAGGGATGTGGTCCCTGATGGTTTTTGACACGACTCCAGGAAGGTCGGAAAGAGCGTCTACAACCTGGCCTTCCGGCACTGGCATTGCTTTTCAGGCAGGCCAGACCAACTTGATCATGCTCGCCCATCCAAATTGTCCGTGCACTCGGGCCAGTCTAGCGGAGCTGGGCGAAATCATGGCGCGGAGCAAAGGGCTGATAAGCGCACGTGTGCTGTTCTATCAGCCCACAAAGCGTCCTGCCGACTGGGACAAAGATGACTTATCAGGTCTTGCCAGAGTCCTGCCACAAGTCACCGCGCTCGAAGACATTGATGGAATCGAAGCGGCTCGCTTTGGCGCCGGAACCTCCGGCTACACTCTGGTCTATGACGTTCACGGGAAATTGCGGTTTCGTGGGGGTATCACTCGCGCGCGTGGCCAGGTGGGGGCTAGCGCTGGCCGCCAAATTATTCTTTCACTGCTGAACCAAGGGCAAATGACAGAGAGGGAGACGCCAGTCTTCGGTTGTTCTCTAACCACGGGGAAAAATGCTGGTAGAAACCTATAGAAAGGTGCGCCATGTCGGAATTGAAGCTTCTGAAACAGGAGGGTGCCGATGCGGTCAGTCGTCGTGCCGAGCTCTTGTTTGAAACTCATCAACGAACCAACCTCGAACGCACAGACAGACTATTTGCCGGTCTGATGTTGTTCCAGTGGGTAGCCGCGATCATCGCCGCACTCTGGATCGCGCCAAGAACCTGGGAGGGGTACTACAGCCAAACCCATCCTCACGTCTGGGCAGCGCTTCTGCTAGGGGGTACCATCGTTAGCTTTCCTATTCTGCTGGCGCTCACGCGGCCCGGTTCGGTGGCCACCCGACACACCATAGCCGTCACACAAATGTTGTGCTCTGCGTTGTTGATTCATCTCACCGGTGGCCGGATTGAGACCCATTTCCACGTCTTTGGATCGCTGGCATTCCTGTCGTTCTACCGCGACTACAGGGTCCTGCTTTCCGCAACGGTGGTGGTTGCTGCAGATCATTTCCTGCGGGGCCTCTACTGGCCACAGTCCGTTTACGGCATGGTGTTGGCCAATGAGTGGCGCTGGCTGGAGCACGCAGCTTGGGTCATTTTTGAAGATGTGTTCTTGGTCCGATCCTGCATTCGGAGCACCGCCGAGATGCGGGAAATCGCTCAGCGCCAAGCTCAATTGGAGGCTACCAACGAGACGGTCCAGACTAGCTTGCAGACTCTTCGAGAAAGTGAAAGTGAACTACAGCTGGCCAAGGAAGCCGCTGAAGGCGCGAACCAGGCCAAGAGTGAATTTCTGGCCAACATGAGCCACGAGTTAAGGACGCCTCTGAATGCCATCATCGGGTACAGCGAATTGCTACAAGAGGTGGCCGAAGAGGGCCAACCCGACTTCCTTCCTGATCTGAAGAAAATTCAAGGAGCAGGGAAACACTTGCTGGGATTGATTAACGACATTCTGGATCTTTCAAAAGTTGAAGCCGGCAAGATGGAACTGTACCTTGAGCGTTTTGAGATCCAGCGCCTGGTTGAAGAAGTGGTCAGCACAGTGCACCCGTTGGTGCAGAAGAACAACAATCGCTTAGTCATAGATTGTCCTGCGAAACTCGGCACGATGCAGGCGGACCTGAACAAGACCCGCCAAATCCTGTTCAACCTTTTGAGTAACGCCTGCAAGTTTACCGAGCGGGGGACCATCAAGCTATACGTGACGCGTCAGTCCGTGGGTGGCGAAGACTGGGTTCAGTTTCGCGTTTGCGACACTGGGATCGGCATGACCACAGAACAGACGGGGAAATTGTTTCAGGCTTTTTCTCAAGCCGACGCTTCGACGACCCGGAAGTATGGTGGAACGGGGCTGGGCCTGGCGATCAGCCGCAGCTTCTGTGAAATAATGGGCGGCGACATTCGCGTCGAAAGTACCCTGGGAATCGGATCCACCTTTACACTGCGGCTGCCTGCTGAGGCGGCTGTCGATCCTGCTGTTCTGATGGTCTCGGAAGAGGAGCCAGGCGCCTTTGCCAGTGAAGCTGCCGAAGCGCCGAATAAGCTGAACAAAGTCTTGGTCATTGACGACGACCTTGCCTCCAGGGAAGTGATAGCTCGATTCTTGGCAAAAGAAGGCTTTTCGCCCGTTTCCGCCTCGACCGGCAAACAAGGGCTGCGACTGGCCAAGGAGCTGCGTCCGGCGGTCATCACGCTCGACGCGATGATGCCGGGAATGGACGGCTGGACAGTGCTTGCGGCTCTAAAGGCCGATCCCGAGACGGCCGAAATCCCAGTGGTTATGCTGTCGATTCTGGACAATCAAGACCTGGGATTTGCGCTGGGGGCCTCGGACTATCTTACCAAGCCAATTGATTCAGACCGACTGGCCAGGGTCTTGAAGAAGTACGCCGGTCACATGAGGTCGGGCCGAATTCTGATCGTTGAAGATGATTCCGATACACGTGAGACGCTCAGCCGCAGGCTGCAAAAGATGGGGTGGACGGTGAGTGAAGCCAACAACGGGCGTGTGGCACTAGAGCGGATTCGCGAACACAGACCTGAGCTGATCCTGCTGGATTTGATGATGCCTGAAATGGACGGATTTGAGTTTGCAGAGGAGCTTCGCCGAAGTGATGTCTGGCGGGAGATTCCTATTGTGGTTGTCAGTGCCAAGGACATCAGCCAAGAAGACCAGCGGCGGCTCAGCCGGCAGGTAGCTAAGATCCTGCGAAAGGGTGCGTCGAGCTGCGACGAACTGCTGCTGGAAGTGGGACAACGAGTGGCCGCTTGCATCAGGACAAATGGAAACGGAGCGGCAAACGAAGATGCCTAGGATTCTGGTGGTGGAAGACAACGAGATGAACCGAGACATGCTGTCCCGACGTTTGCGGCGGAAGGAGTATGAGGTTCTGCTGGCACTGGATGGGCGGCAGGGGATCGCAATGGCTCAGTCGGAGGGTCCAGATCTGATTCTTCTCGACCTGAGCCTTCCGGAGATCGACGGCTGGGAGGCTACCCGCCGTCTGAAAGCCGACCCGGCCACGCGGCATATCCCGGTGATTGCGTTGACGGCTCATGCCATGGCACCGGATCGAGAGAAGGCCTTTGAGGCAGGTTGCGACGACTACGACACCAAGCCTGTTGACTTCCAGCGTCTGCTGGGGAAGATTGAGACTCTGCTCTCAGAGGTGGCCCCTGCATGAAGCCAGAGTCGCTCCTTATCGTGGATGACAATGAGATGAACCGCGATCTGCTGTCCCGTCGCCTGGAACGGAAAGGCTATGCTATCAGCGTTGCAGAAAACGGCCTCGAAACTCTGGAATGGGTCGGGCAATACGACGTCGATCTGGTCCTTCTGGATATTGAGATGCCAGGCACCAGCGGCCTGGAAGTATTGAAAACTCTTCGCCAAACCTACTCTCCAAACCAACTGCCGGTCATCATGGTAACAGCCAAGGTTCAGAGCCGCGATATTGTGGAAGCTCTGAACCTGGGAGCGAATGACTACGTGACCAAACCCATTGATTTTCCTGTAGCCCTGGCTCGCATCAAAACACAGCTGTCACACAAACGGATGGTAGAGGCGCTGCGAGAAAGTGAGGAGAGATATGCCTTGGCTGCTCGTGGTGCAAACGATGGGCTGTGGGACTGGAATCTAAAAAACAATGAAATCTATTTTTCCCCTCGTTGGAAATCCATGCTTGGATACGACGAAGAGGAAATTGGCAGCAGTCCGGAGGAGTGGTTTAAACGGATTCATCCGGAGGACCTCCAAAGAGTGAAGGAAGCGGTCGCCAGTCATTTGGAGGGGCGAACGACCCACTGCGAAAACGAACATCGCATGTTGCATCAGAACGGAACCTATCACTGGATGCTCAACCGAGGACTGGCCGTTCGGGACGCCCAAGGGAAAGCCACGCGACTGGCAGGATCGCAGACCGACATCACCCAGGGAAAGGTAGCCGATGCTCTCACAGGCTTGCCGAATCGGTTGTTGTTCATGGACAGATTGGAGCGGGCAGTCAAGAATGCCGGACGAACCAAAGACTACTTGTTCGCCGTATTCTTTCTCGATCTCGACCGTTTCAAAGTGATCAACGATAGCCTAGGGCACGTTATGGGAGATCAACTGCTGATCGCGACGGCTCGAAGACTCGAGTCGTGCCTGCGCTCGACCGATGCTGTCGCCCGGCTCGGAGAAGGCTATACGGTAGCGCGGCTGGGCGGCGATGAGTTTACTATTCTGCTCGACCATATCAAGCATCTTACGGACGCCACCCGCGTTGCCGACCGGCTCCAAAAGGAGCTGGCTCTGCCTTTCAACTTGAATGGCCAGGAGGTGTTCACTACCGTCAGTATTGGAATCGCAGTCAGTGCGACCGGCTATGTTCAGCCTGAGGAGCTGCTCCGTGACGCAGATACGGCCATGTACCGCGCCAAGGCACTGGGCAAGGCCCGCTATGAGTTGTTCGACCCAGCAATGCGCGAGGTCGCCCTGGCTAGTCTGCAATTGGAAACTGACTTGCGAAAGGCCATTGACCGTCAGGAATTTCAGAATTTCTATCAACCGATCGTGTCTCTAGAGACAGGCAGAATTGTTGGTTTTGAAGCGCTGGTGCGCTGGCAGCATCCGGAACGGGGCATGGTTCTCCCCGCGGATTTCGTTCTGGCAGCCGAAGAGAGCGGTATGATTGTTTCCATTGGCCAGTGGGTGCTACGCGAGGCTTGCCGGCAAATGAGGGCCTGGCAGACAAAATTTCCTGCTACTGCTACCTGGATGATTAGCGTCAATCTATCCACCAAGCAATTTAAGCAATCGGATCTGGCACAGCAAATCGAGGGCATTCTACGGGAAACAGGTCTTGAGAATCGCTGTCTAAAGCTGGAGATCACCGAAAGCCTGATCATGGACAGCGTTGATTCCGCCACAGCTTTGCTGTCTCAGTTGAAAGCGCTCGGGATTCAGTTGAGTATGGACGATTTTGGAACGGGCTATTCCTCGTTGAGCTATCTGCACCAGTTCCCAATGGATACGTTGAAAGTTGACCGTTCCTTCGTCAGCAGGATGACGAACGGACAAAGCACAGATATTGCCCACACGATTGTAATTCTCGCCCATCAGCTCGGTCTGGACGTCGTTGCGGAAGGGGTGGAAACCGCTGAACAGCTCGCTCAACTCAGATCTCTAGGATGCGAATATGCCCAAGGATACTATTTTTCAGGGCCGGTAGAGAGCGAGAAGGCCGAGAAATTGATTGAGGGCGAGCCGCAGTGGCACACGGAGTAGGCGTTGCCGGCGAAAATCTAAGTCAGTTTAGATCGCCTCCGCCGGCTCAAAGTCGGTGCCCGTCATCGATTTCGCGTCGAGAAGATGAAGTGATGCGCATCCCGGCCCCGCAGCTGGCCCGGCAGGTCTCGCTACGAATACCCTATCGCACGCTGAACGAGAGCCGCCTTTGTCGATTCCTCAAGTCAAGCTAAAAGCCACCTGAGTCCCTTAGATTCCGAATCCCGTTTTCGTAAACAGACAAGACCGCCTCTCGTTCCTTCGGGGATGCGAATAGAGCCTTGGCGGCAATCTCTTGCTTTGCGTCCTCCATCTGTTTAACCAGGTAAGCAACCTCCTCGGGCTGTCGAATTGCTTTCCCACCAACCTTGATGTAAATCGGTGACGTATGAGCAAACAGTTGATGACCGAACTCGCTATTGGCTTGGGTTGAGACTCTCAGCGCCAGCCATGAAGGCTCGTCAATCTTGATCCTTTGGTCCAGTCGGGCCTCCACGTAGCCGTCCTTGGGTTGGGGCTTGCTCTCGGAAACGACTTTGCCGTTCTGGATCAACTGGAGCTTCTGGAAGCTAATTCGACCGGAAGCCGATGCCTCCACGCTCACCTCGCGCCCGCTTTGAAGTTCGACTGTTCCTCCCAGGTCCTTATCCTCGACAGTCAGGCGAAGCAGCGGCCCGTTACTGATAAACGATCTTCCCGCGATTAGAGCACTCAGCCAGGATTTAATGCCGAGGCCTCCTTCCACTTTGGTATAGACCCTTGCCAGGTCATACATGAACCAGTCGGTGCCGGTTGAGAAGGGAACGCGTATTCCGGCGTTCAAATAGTGATAGAAACTGTCTTCGTAGCTTCCATGGTTGCCACCATCAAAAATGTTTTGTGCGTCCAGCTTTCCACTCACAAAGTTGGACACATCCTCCCGGCCCCAATTGTTGTGACACCAGATGGCTGTGCCTCCCTGACGATGGGCTTCCTCAATTCCCTTTTGTAAGGGCGTGCCATCCGTACCGCGATGGCTGATTCCGGGCCCAATGCTGACCGGTTGAATCATCGACTTGATGTTCAACAGCATTACATGACCAAAGCCTTCGCCCTGATCGCCGAAGTTATGCCGATGCTCCTGGCCATTATTTACCAGCACACCGGTCGGTCCAAATTCCTTCAGATCGCCCAGCGGATAGCGGTTGGTGATGTAGTCCTTGTCTGCAATCGCGCGTTCGAGATACGAAATGAAGAGGACGTCGAGATCGTCGGCCCGAGGAATCTCTCGCAGGTAGCGTTCTGCCTGGTCCCTGTTCAAATGGGAAAGGTGCAGATGGGTGTTAGCGGAATACCAGCCCTGCCTTGAAACCTGGCTGAACGAGCGCAGAGGAATCGTCAGGCTCTGTTGATTCTGCCCGGTCAGATCGACCGAAACCTTTTTCAGTTCCGTCTCCAATCCCGAGAAAGCCTCCAGTCGCAGCGGTTGACGCGGCAGGAGAACTTCGGTGGGTGAAGACATCACGTACCAGTCGTGGATGGCGCTCTGGTCATCCAATCCCTGCCCTCTCGCCAGCAGATTCGTGACAGGAATCGTCTGGTTTCCCTCTCCGGGGAAGCAGCGAATGACGCCCGGAATTGGCTTCTGCGTTTGGCTGTCGACGAGCGTGACCATGAGCCGGCATTGCTGCCCTTGAGTCCAAGCCCGATGGTAAAGAGTAACGAGCGAGAGCGCCAAAACAGCCAGAAGAACACAACGTATTCTCATTTTCGTCTCCTCTCATCCAAAGACTCGTCTACTGCTGATACAGAAGCGACTGCGGCGGCGGTCCTGCGATCTAGTCTCCTTCAATCCGCAGTGCAGCGTGGTGTTCAATCACAAATTCTCTCTGGAGCTACGAAAAAATTGCGCTGATCGTTATCGCGGGAGGGCGAGGCTCCCGAATTTTCACAGCTCTCCTTTGTTCAGGGGCATTTTGACATACCCCATCGTTGAACCTTACATCAAGAGAGCAGCGTCACCGCCAATGGCAGAGCATCCCTCATCGGTGCGTCGAGCGCACCAATTTCCATCCATCAAAAGGCTTCACCGTTGCGCAGTTCGGCCCACCGTCTTTTCCAGCGCCGGGAGCCCGGGCTTCAAGAACCGCCCTCGAATCGTCCACGCCTTGGATCATGTCCCACGTGATGCCTCTCAGGGGAACTTTCAGTCGCCGGCTCCAGCATGTATCCTTCTGGCCTGCATAAGTGCCAATGTCGAGGTAGACAAATCGCTCACCGGGCGGGCCCTGTACGAACGATCCCGAAAAGTCGGGCATAGCATCCTTGCGGCTTCCCTTGAGCCCTACAGTGAATTCGAAGCATAGATCTTTCGTGCCCGATCTTTGTTTCTGCGTGGTCTCGTATGCGCTACCCCGGCCCTTCTGCAAACCGAAGTCCACGCCGGCTGGAGGCTTCTCCAAGACAATCCGCAGCGTCAGTTCACGTTCCATAGTCACTCCTGTTCGAGGCGTCTCGCTAAAGAGTACGGTCGAGTCCCGAGAACGAACTGGGCGCGCTTCGTTGAAGATCCCCTCCCTGGAGGGGGTGAAGGCTTGAGAAGCCTTCACCGCAGCGCCGGGGTGGGTCCGTTCCCTACTCCCCATGCCCGGGCCTGACGGCCCTTGCCTAAAGCTGTGAATAAATTGAATTGCGCCTACCTGAACGAGACCAGTTTTGAAATCACAGCTGAAAACGCGCGTGGAGCGGGCGCTCCTGTGCACGCTTCTTGCCGGGAGGCACCGATTTTCAATTTTTCCACAGCTCCCCTTCCCGAGAGGGGAATCACTCGACTTCTCGTCGGTCGTGGCTGCATCGGCATAAAAACTCGTTCGAACAGCCAAGCTCCTTAGTGGCGTATCTCGCCACCGAGTGCCGCGAGCATCTTGGAATCGGCGCGCACTTTCTCGTTGTCTAACCACTCCGGCTCCACCGCTGCACCTGCGGCAACCAGCAGCGCAACAACCGCGTTGTAATGGCCGGGTGCTGCTCCATGCGGGGGATTGCCCCAACCGTAGAGCGCCCAACCCAGGGGCGTTCCCCCGAAACGTTCGTCTTCGACGTCGACTGGGGCTTTTCGTTCCAAGAGCAATCTTACAACGTCCCAGTGTCCACCATAGGCAGCCCAGTGCAGACCGGTCTCTCCGTGATGTCTTTCGCCCACTTCGATGTCCTTCTGCAGCAGGAAATCGACGACATCCGTTCGGCCATACTCACAAGCCCAGTTGAAGCCTGACTTCATCTGCTCCGTCGTCGCATTCGCATTCAAGCTGCCGTCTTCATCGAAGAAGTTCTTGACCAGATCGAGCCGCCCTACTCCGGCCGCTCCCTCTAGGTTCAATCGTGCGCCGCGCCTGGCGAGAAATTCGGCAGCCTCTGGGCGTCCGTTGGCCAAACAGCCGTTGACGGCTCGCTGACCGTTGCCGGCTGCCTCTGGTTGGTCGACGGCCGCACCATGGTCCAGCAGGATCTCCATGAGCGCGGTTTGCACGCCGGCAAGCCACGGATGGACGCTCGTCGCTACCAGCCCAAGAGTCGTGGAGCCGCCATACATCTCTGCCACCGCATCGATCTCAGCTCCGGCTTTGAGCAGCACCTCAGCCACCTTCACCGCGTTCTGTGGAGTCTTTTGTCGGAAGCCCTCGACGCCGTTGGCCCCCATATAATGCAGCAGGGTGGCGTGATGCTTGCGCGCCGAACGCGCCCGAATCAGTTCCGGATTTGCTCGCAGCAACCGCTCGAGTGTCGCGAAGTCGCCGCAGATGATGGCATCCACGGCTGATTCGAATTGTGAGACAAGGGAATTCTTGCGGTTCAGGGCTTCGAGATGCTTTGCGAACTCTTCGAAGCTCGCAAAATGATGCTCGCGCGCGATGATGGTTCGAGCGTCTGCGCCTGCATAGTGAGGGCCCGGACCGCTGGGTACGTAGGCCGGCGGCTGCTCCTGGCTGACCAATTGTGAGTTTTCACGAAGCAATCGCTCGAGCGCAGGAACGTCACCCGCAATGACTGCGTTCTTCGCCGCTTCCCACAGTGAAGC
>Ga0187893_10010423_pt1 | contig 13853 bp, 18 predicted proteins | sample MA1701074metaG_FD_139574 | JGI IMG/M metagenome (GOLD analysis project Ga0187893, IMG submission 139574) | White microbial mat communities from a basaltic lava cave in the Kipuka Kanohina Cave System on the Island of Hawaii, USA - MA170107-4 metaG ...
CCCCAGGGCCCCGTCGCCTGCTCAACAGCATCCAGGCCCCGAACCTCCGGTTCGGCGCGCCCAAACATCAACCCACGTCACGTGCGCGGACGCGCTTGACAAACCGTTCCACATCAGTCCTCGGGAACGACGACCGGCGGGCCCTCATCGTGGCGCCATTCTGCGACGAAGGCGATGTCGTGAACGGCCCTGTCAACGATCCGCGCCACAAAGGTGCCCTCCAGGATCCCCCATCGTCTCCCGTTGTCGAGCTGGAGACCCGGCGCTTCGACGCCGTCGCAGCGCGGTGGCGCCGACAGCCGGATCGGCCCGTCACACACGGTCGCTGGTTGTCCGTCGACGATGATGATCGGCGCGCCCGTGATGACGACGAAGGCACCGGTCGGATCGTCCAGCGCCTCTCGCAACGTGGTCTTGGGTTCCCGCGTCAGGGAGTGGAGCTCGAGTTCGGGGTCTCCGCCGACGCATCCTGGGCCTGCGCGTCCTTCGCCTCGGATTCGCCCGGGAGATGCGCTGTCCGCTCTGGTGACCCTGACCGTCCCGTTCTCCACCGGGCCGGTTGCGAAGGCAGTGAGCGCAGTGGGGGCGGGACCACCCCGGTTGTATCCGCGCTCGTCGTACTGGCTTCCGTGTGCCGGGTCCTCGAAGCCACGCGAGCTCGGGCACCAACCAACGAGCGCTCCGAAGCCGAAGGGACGGTGAGTGGAGACGGCGTCGAGCACGCTCACGGTCCCGTCGTCATGACGGACGACCCAGACCGGGGTGCCATCGGCCAGTTGTTCCGGCGCGACCCGGCCAAGGGCAGGCACCGGCAACGTCGTGACGACTCGGCCGGGTGGCGGGCCGGCGGTGACGGTTTCGTCGTCGCGCAAAGCCATGAGGGTCCCGGCAGCCACCAGGACGACGGCGACGGCCGCCGCGGCAACGGCGGCGGGGTTGCGTCGACGAACCGGCCCGGCACCATCGGCGGCGTAGATGCGCTCCAGTAGGTCCGCACGCGGGAGCTCACCATCCGTCTCACCCAGGAAGGCGTCGCGTACCACGCGGTCGACTTCATCGAGCGGGTCGGTCATCGCAGGTCCTCCAGTTGTCGAGCCAACGTCTCGCGGGCGCGGTGCAGGTGGGCCTTGACCGACCCGACGGTGATGCTCAGGGTGTCGGCGATCTCGGCATCGGTCGCCTCGCCGTAGCAACGCAGGACCATGCAGTCCCGCTGCCGGGTCGGGAGCGCCCGCACTGCCTCGGCGACCCGACGCTGGGCCTCTCGGCGCCCCACGGTTACCTCTGCCGCGGGCTGGTCATCCGGCGTCACGTAGGGGTGCTTGTGCACAACGGCCATGTGGCGATGGTGGTCATGAGATGCGTTGACGAGAGTGCGGCGCAGGTATGCCGCTTCGGTCCCGGCACGGGGCGCACGGGGCTGGCGCGCCAAGGCGACGAACGCGTCCTGGACGAGGTCCTCAGCCAGGTGTGCGTCGCCGGTGAGCGCGATGCCCAGGCGGAAGAGCGGCGTGGCCTGAGCGCGAAACAACTCGGCTAGGCCGTTGCCCGTTACTCGCGCCCCGCTGATCATCGCCACACCCTCCTATGACGGGTGTGGTCCCCGCCTGGTTGACGCGCCGCCGCCTTGACGCACTGTCGTCGTCGCCACCACCACGTTCGATCCTGAGCCCCTGACGCTCGAAGACGAGCCGTAGACCTCCTCGACATCCCCTGACCGGGATCGGCGCCGACGGGCGGCGGCGGGTAAGAGACGGTGATCGAGGCGCTACCTCGCGGGTCGTCGATGGCCTTGGGGGCCGAGGGTGCATCGGAAGGCCCCGCTGGTTGGCACGATCGTCACTCCACCATGAACGGCGCCGAGTCGTTTCGGATGCTCTGCTTGCCGAAGGCCGTGATGTCGAACTGCTGGTTCCGGAAGGGGGTGTCCGGGATCGTGATCTGCGCCGTGAACGAACCGTCAGGGCCGGCCAGCGTGGTTCCCACCTCGGTGGCGTGGAAGGAGATGTCGATGGTCTCCTCCTTGGCGTACCCCGTGCCGGTGACGGTAACGGACGCGCCCGGGGGACCGGACGACGGTGACAGGACGACCGTGGGGTTGCCCGGCCCGAAGTCCAGGTTCTCGACGGAGCCCGAGAAGGCCTTGATGGCCGCGAAGCCGAGTGCAGCCACCACCACCAACACCGCCGCGGCGACGACCAGGCCGGTGGGGAACGCCGACCTCGAGGAGCTGGGCTGCGGCGGTGGTCCCGCGGGCCGAGGCTGCCAGGGCGGCGACTGTTGCACGAAGGGCTGCGGTTGCCAGGCGGAGGGCTGGTGGGGTGGCTCCCGGCGGGGAGGCTCGTGCCTTGGAGCGGGCGAAACGTCCTGCACCACCGGCTCGAGCGACCGGATCAGGCGGGCGACCTGGTCGTCCCAACCCTCGTCGGAGACACGCACCGCGTGGTGCTCGGCGAGGGCGGCCAACGGCTCGGGCAGGTCGTCATGGCCGGGCATGGGCACCGGTCCGATCAGTACCGGTATCACGAGCACGTCGTCGCGCCCGAGGGCGGCGATGATCTCCTGGCGGAGGTAGTCCTTTGGATCATCGAGCCGGCGCTGGCGGTTCTCGTCCTTGATCGACAGCCACCTGGGTCCGATCAGGGCCAGCAGGGCATCGCAGGAGCCCACGGCCTGCTCGATGACGTGCGGGAAGCGCTCGCCAGGGTTGATCCGGTCGATGTCGCGGAAGATCTGGTCGGCGCCGAAGTGGCTGCTGAGGGTGTCGCGCAACCGGCCGGCGTACGGGCCGCTGTCCTCTCGTCGGTAGCTGATGAAGATGCCGCCCATGACGCGCCGAACCTCCCCGTTTCGTTCCGCCCTCTAGAGCATCAAGGGCGGTCTGGAGATACATGGGCGCGTGGGCGGTCTGAGGCCGAGGCGAAAGTCAGACGGGCCCGGTCTGTTCGGTTGCCCCCGGCCTTTCGCGTCGCTCGTCCCCGATCGGCTCCGGAACCACTTGGCGCGAATCGAGCGATGAGTTCCTGGTCGGGCCTTCGTCCTACGGATGATCGACCGCTTATCCCGCCCGGTCACCGCGAGACGAGAGGACGAGGTGATGGCCACGCTGACCAAGATCACGCCGTGCCTGTGGTTCGACACCGACGCCGAAGAGGCCGCGAGGTTCTACACCGGCATCTTCGAGAACTCGCGCATCCTCGACCTGTTCCGCTACGGATCCGCCGGCCCCCGGCCCGCCGGGATGGTCATGCTGGTGAGCTTCGAGCTGGAGGGGCAGCCCTTCGTCGCCCTCAACGGCGGCCCGGAGTTCACGTTCGACGAGGCGATCTCGTTCCAAGTCAACTGCGACTCGCAGGAGGAGATCGATCGCCTTTGGGCCGCCCTGTCGGCGGACGGGTCCGAGGGCCCGTGCGGTTGGCTGAAGGACAGGTTCGGCGTGTCCTGGCAGATCGTGCCCACGGTCCTCATGGACGAGGTGCTGCGCGATCCCGAAACCGCCAAGGCGCAGCGGGCCATGACGGCCGTGCTGGGCATGGGAAAGATCGATATCGCCGAGGTGCAGCGCGCCTTCGAGGGGGGATGAGGGATCCGACCTCGGACCAGCTCCGGGCGTCGAGCGCGCCCGCAGCTGGTCCTGGGCGACGGCGAACGGGCTAGCGCTCCTGGAGCACCGACAAGATGTTGCCGGCCGGATCGGTGAACCAGGCGATGAACGGCCCGTCCTGGCCGCGCGCGATGCCGTTGTCGTCCTGGTCGAAGCCGTCGTAGGTCTCGAAGGTCACGCCGCGCTCGGTGAGCTCAGCGACGGCACGGTCGATGTCGTCGACCGGGAAGTTGAGGATCGTGAACGATGCGGGGGAGTGGTTCGCCTTCGGGTACACCACGACGTCGCGGTCGCCGGCGATGCGCAGGATGAGCAGATCGTGGTCCTCGTACACCGCCAGCCCGAGCGTCTCGCCGTAGAACGCCTTGGCTGCGTCGATGTCGTCCACCGAGAAACCGCTGAAAGCCTTCGTCGTCGCGAACATGATCGTCTCCTTGGTCGAGTCGGGCGTGCCCAGTGCAGACGTGGGGGCGGCGGAGGACTCATCGGCGCGCCGGTGGCGGTCCATCGGCAGCCTCCACGTCGGATGCGCCAACCGCGACAATGACACGATGGGCGACACGATGGGCGACGCGATGGGCGACGCGATGGGCGACGCGACGAACACGTCCTACGTGCACGGCTATGACCGGCGCGAGGTCGATCGTTTGGGCGACCAGGCCGGGACTCTCGTGGACCTGCTCCACGCCGATACCGCCTATCCCGCCGGGGCCCTGGTTCTCGAGGCCGGATGTGGGGTGGGCGCCCAGACCGTCACGCTTGCTCGGCGGAGCCCTGGCGCTCGGTTCGTCTCGGTGGACGTCTCCGAAGACTCGATCCTCGAAGCGAGGCGAAGGGTCGAACGTGCCGGGCTGACCAACGTGGAGCTCCGGCAGGCCGACATCGCCGCCCTACCCTTCCGGTCCGGGTCGTTCAACCACGTGTTCGTGTGCTTCGTCCTGGAGCACCTCTCACGCCCGGCCGAGGCGCTGACGGCCCTCAACCAGGTGCTCCGGCCCGGCGGCACGCTAACCGTGATCGAGGGCGATCACGGTTCGGCCTCGTTCTGGCCTGACAGCCCGGCCGCTCGTGCCGCGATCGGGTGCCTGGCTACCCTGCAGCGGCAGTCCGGAGGCGACGCGCTCATCGGCCGTCGCCTCTACCCGCTGATGCGAGCAGCGGGCATCGACAAGGTCCGCGTCTCCCCGCGGATGGTGTATGTCGATTCGAGCCGGCCCGAGCTGGTCGATGGTTTCATACGAAAGACGTTCACCGCGATGATCCAGGGTGTTCGCGAGCGGGCGATCGGCGCCGGGCTCATCGAGCCCGAGCGTTTCGATGCCGGCATCGAGGCGCTCCGTCGGACGACCGAGACCGACGGCGTGTTCTGCTACACCTTCTTCAAGGGCGTGGGCGAACGACCCGGGCCCACCTGATCGGCGCGGGGCGCTCGGGCGCCGGCTCGTCGGGCCCAGCGGCGAAGAGGCCGGCTCAGGCTGCCGGTTCGATGAACTCGAGCTCGAGCTCGATCTGCACAACATCGCCGAGCATGGCGCCGAGGGCGCCGAAGTCGAGCTCGAAGTCCTTGCGGCGGATCTCGCCGACGGCCTCGAAGCCGGCGTGGCGGGTGCCGTCGAAGAAGTCCTCGACCCCGCCGAGCTCGACCGCCAGCGTGAGCGGCCGGGTGATCTCGCCGATGGTGAGGTCGCCCTCGATGGCCCAGTCCGATCCTTCCCCCCGAATGCGATTCGATCGGTACGACATCGTCGGTCGGTTCTCGACGTCGAGGAGATCGGCGGAGCGCAGGTGCGCGTCGCGCTCGGCGTTACCCGTGTCAATGGAAGCCAGGGCCACGGTGGCCGCAACACGGCTGTCGCCGACGGTGGGGCCGACTACGAGCTCGGCCGAGACGTCGTCGAAGCGACCGCGGACCTTGGCGATGCCGAGGTGGCGGACCTTGAAACCTACGGAGGTGTGGTGGGTGTCGAGGGCCCAGGTGCCCCGGGCCAGGCTCGGCACGGCGGTGGAAGTGGTGGTTGTCTTCATGCGAGCCACTGTGCGCCCCGTTGAGCGACTTAGGGAGACCGCTTCGATGCTAGCCCTGAGGGGGCCACCAAGAACCCCGGCGAGCCTTGGCAGACTGTGGCCATGATCGAAGGCGAGCTGGGCTCCTTCCTGCGCAGCCGGCGTGAGGCCACTACACCTGCGGAGGTCGGTTTGCCCGAGGGGCCCCGCCGGCGCACGCCCGGCCTGCGGCGAGCGGAGCTGGCGACGCTGGCGGGGGTCAGCATCGACTACCTCACCCGGCTCGAACAGGGCCGCGACACCCACCCCTCGCCCCAGGTGCTGGGGGCGTTGGCCACCGTCCTGCGTCTGGACGACGACGACCTGCACTATCTGCGGACACTTGCGGCGATAAGCAACGGCACCGAGCTCTGTCCCCAGGCTCGGCCCGCGGCGGCCCGAGCCGTGCGGCCGACGGTGCGGGCCGTGCTCGACCAGCTCGAACCCGCCCCGGCGTTCGTCATCAACCACCGGGCCGACCTTCTGGCGTGGACCGAGGGCTACGAGCTCCTGGCCCGCCCGCTCGGCATCCTCGAACCTGAAGAGCCGAACCTGGCCTGGTACACGTTCACCGACGAGCGGGCGCGGGCCGCCTTCCCGGACTGGAGCGACGTCGCCGATGACCAGGCCGCCAACCTCAGGGCTGAGGCACGCGGCTGCGATGACGAGGTTCGGCTCTTCGTCGACCGCCTGTCCGGCGTCGCCGGGAGCGACTTCTCCGATCGGTGGGACAGGGGCGCTGTCAGCCGAACCCGCAGCGGGGTGACGTCGGTGTCGCACCCCGAGGTCGGGGTCCTGCGGCTGGCGTTCGAAACCCTCGAGCTGCCCGAGCGGGATCGCCAGCGGTTGGTGGTCTACCTGCCGGCCGACACCGCATCGTCGGCCGGCCTCGATCGGCTCGCTGGTCGCCAGCCGGGCTCACTGCGCGCCGTGCGAACGGCATAGAGGAGCGGGCCGGGCACGGCCGGCCCCAGGCCGCTCGGCGCTCAGCGTCGGTCAGGGGGGCCGGGCGGATAGGACCAGCCGACGCTCTTGGCGATGGCGTCGAAGAGCTCGGCGAACGCGGCCGCGGCCCGCAGTGACGGCGTGGAGAAGTTCAGGACCACCCTCACCCCGGTCCCGTCCACGGGGATCAGGAACTGCGTGGATTCCACCTCGACGGATTGGCGCCCGGCGTGGGCGCGGTGGCGGCCCCGGAGGCGCACGGCCGGTCCGGCGAGGAGCTCGACCACCACCGCCTCACCGGGACCGCCCTGGGGACCGCCCTGGGGCCCGCCCGGCTCGGCGTTCAGGCGGGCCGCCAGCGCCGCCAGGTCCGCGTCGCCGTCGCCGCCATCGCTGCCGTCGCCGCGCTGGACCATGGCTACCAACGAGGCCGAAACCGCCGTCCCGTCGATCACCTCGCTGTACATCGACGCCGCCACCGCACCTCGCTCCGCCGCCTCCGAGGAGGCCCGCAGCAAAAGGGCCGTCAGCCCGCGGCGCACCTCGGCCCGGCTGGGATCGGGCCCCACCCGGGCCTGCACCTCGGCCCGGATGCTGGCTCGGCGGGTCCGAGGGACGAGGTCGAGGTCGTACCACGATGCCGGTGTCACCAGCCGCAGCGTGCCCGGCGGGGGGCGAGGCGGCGGGGACGGCTCCGGTGCGCCGGCTCTAGTCATGGCCGGTCACGCGCAGCGACTGCGCGATGACGTCCACGGCCTCCACCAGGTCGTCGCCGGCCACCATCGTGGGGGTCGAGCCGCTCAGCACCAACACGACCTCGGTGCCGGGTACAGCCAGCCAGTACTGCACACCGTCGAGGATGGCGGCGTTGCCTTCGGGGTCGCTATCGGTCTCGGTCATCCACCGCAGGCGCACCGCCCGGCCCGCGGGAAGCTCGACGATGTCGACATCGCGCCCGCCCACGTCGGTCTCGGTCGGCCGTTCCAGCGCGGCGACGAGATCGACGATCGACCGCTGCGGCCGACCATCACCGGCCTGCGACGGCCCCTCGGCCTCGTAGAGCACGAGATGGTTGATGACCTCCACCCCGTCGAGCAGATCGAGGCTGACCGCTCCGATCAGCGCCCCCTTGGCATCGGCCTCGGCGCTGACGCCCAGGACCCACTCGACGAGGCGGTCGCGCCCCGGCGCCAGCACCGGGTCGGCTTTCACCCGGGCGTCCACCCGGCGGCGCACCACCCGGCGGCGCCGCCGTGGGCCCGGGTCGAAGCACAACTCGAACCACGTGTCGGGGAACGACACGGCCACCTCCAGACCGCCCGGCTCAGCCATCACGACCACGGCTGGCACGGCTGGCGCGTCTGGTACGGCCACCTCGACGGAGGTCCCGGGTCATCCACAGGACGAGCGCCGTCGGCCCGGCGAGGATCGCCACCGTGGTCACCCACAGGGGGAGCCAGCGCAGGACGAACGCGAGAACCAGGAACGGCGAGAGGACGATGATCGCAGAGAGGAGCATTCGGGCCACATCAAGTCGTTCGACCGAGTACGACCCGCGGGTGATCGCCGGCAGCATGGCCGAGCCCGCCTGAGGGCCGGCGGCGAAGATCTCGAACCGAAGCCCCGCGGCACGGGCGAAGCCCTCAACCTGGTCCCGGGGCCAGTAGAAGTCGTCGTCCTCGGTCGGATCGCTCTGGGTGTAGGCCACCACGTCGCCCGCCGCCGAGATCAACACGAGGTGGGTCGAGGGGCGCCATCCCTGCTCCTGCGGCCGCGGCGATTCCAGGCGGTACCCGATGGTGCTTACTCGTTCGGGTCCACTGAGCTGGAACCGGACCGGCTTGCCGAGCGAGTTCGTGACCACGAGCTCGTCACCGTCGACGGCGAACTGCTGGCGCTCGTGAAAGGCGATCCGCCGGTCCGGGCCCGGGCGCGGTCGCAGAACGGCCCCGCCGGCCGGGTCGTGCTTCACGAACGGGCCGCCTCGTACAGCGTGTCGCCGCCGAAGCCGGCGGCAGGGATGGCATCGCTGGCGATCTCGAAGCGGCCGGCGCGCACCATCCCCGTGGTGGCGCCGGGGCGCAGTCCCACGCCAACCAGGCGGGATTGGGCGTTGGCTGCGGCCTGGGCTCCGAAGGACGTGGCCCGAGCCGCGGCGAGGTCCGCGCCCGCCTCGGCGGCCAGCGACCGCGCCCCCCGCCCCAGGGCCTGGGGGCTGAGCTGGGAGAGGCTGGGCCGGAACCCGGCCGCGGCGCTCTCGGCGCGGCCGTACTGGCGACCCATGCGCTGGACCGCGCTGCGACTGAACCCGGCCCGGGTGGCGGCCCGCGACTGCGAGGCGCTGCGGATCGCCCCCCGCGCGGCCCGACCGCCCTGGTACGCCGACCGGGTGGTGCGAACGGTGCGCCCGGCCGCAGCCGCGGCGCGGCCCACCCCGAAGCTGGCCACACCGATGGCGTCCATGACGGCCGGCCCCCAACCCTGGCGGCCGGAGATGGCCAGGGACAGGTTCATGACCAGGGCGATGCCGCCCAGGACCAGCGCGGTGACGGCGAGGACCTGCCCGAGCACGGGCACCCAGGCCAGCACCAGGGCGGCGACGCCGACCCAGCCAGCAATCTCGCTCAGGATGGGCGCCACGGCTTCGAACGCGTCCAGGACGTCGTCGGCAACCCGGCCGAGCGCGGCGAAGAAGCCGCCCTCGTTCTCCAGGTCGTCGTTGACCGCGGCGTCCAACGCCTGCCCGGCGGTCCGGGCCGCGCCGTCGCGCAGCTCGCGGGCATCGTCGAGCAGGGCCCGAGCCGCGGCCATGTCCGACTCGGCCTCGTCCAGGTGGCTCCGGTAGGGGGGACCGTCGTAGGGCACGGCCGCCCGGGGAGCCAGGTCGGGGTTGGCCGCGTTGTAGTCGCCGGCCGCCTCCCGGGCCGCCGCCGTCTCCGCTTCCATGGCGTCGATGCCTTGCCGAGCCGCCTCGATGTTGGCCTCGGCCGTCCGGGCCTGGGCCAGTGCCGCCCGGGCCTTGGCCCGGGCGTCGCCGAGGCGCGGCGCGTAGGCGCCGAGGGCCGCCGAGGCCCGGTGGTAGCGGGTCACGAGCAGGCTGAGCCGATCGGGCAGGTCGCTCTCCCGCTCCCGGAAGGCCTCGGCCGCCTCGCCCTCCCAGAACTCGGTGTCGATGCTGCGCAGCCGTTCGACCTGGCTGCGGATGCGCTCAGCGGTGGCGGAGAGGTTTCCCGACAGGTCGGCCAGGGCGTCGGGGTCGCCAGGGACGGGATCGTCGTCGGCCAACGGTGACCAGTCGCTCACCCCGGGCTCCCCGAGCGGGCGTCCTGGAAGGAGGCCGCGAGGTTGCCTTCGGTATCGCGGGAGGCGTCGGCGGCCGCACTGGCGTAGCTCGACACCGCCTCGAGCTGGTCGGAGATCTCCTCGCGCCTGTCGGACCAGTTCTCTGCGAACGCCCGGAGCCGGTCGGCCACAAAGGCGGAGCCGGCCGCCTCGTCGTACCCGTCCACCATGTTCTCGACCTCGTCGAGCTCCTCCTTCAGGGTGTGAAGCTGCCCGCCCAGCTCTTTCAGCGCGACAGGCTCGACGGCGAACTCGACTCCCATCGGTGTCTCCTCGTGGCCTCTCGATGATCGTTCGGTGGCCGCCCGCGAGAAAGAACGAGAATAGGCGGCCAGCAGTTCCCGGAGCGGCTTGGATGGGCCCAGGGCCCCGTGCGGGAAGGGCCGGCGAGTAGCGAGAGGACGAGCAGTGTCGACCGGGAAGGCAGATGCGGATGAGTACATGCGATCAGCACAGGCGATCAGTTCCTGCGATGAGTACGTGCGATGGGTGCTGACGAGCGACGCACGCCCCAGGAGTTGTCCCCGGGCGATCGCGACGAGCTGCACCGGGCCCACCAGCGGTTGCGGAACGCCTCGCACGCGCTCGAGGCTTTGGTGGCCACGGGGCCGTTGCGCGGCCGTTGGCTCCCGGAGCCGGCGCCGCCCGAGGCGCTCGAGGCGGCGCGAGACGACCTGCAGCGCGCCTATGAGCTGTTGGCCAGTTGTCACCACGATCTCCTTGGCCTGGGCCCGCCCGAGTCGAGCTAGGCGACCTAGGAACGAGCGGCTGGATCGGTCGTGGTCGCGCGGCGGTTACCTTGTCGCCCATGTCGGCTCGGCCAGGGACCCGTCGCTGGCTGCGACTGTTCGCCGGGCTGGCCCTGAGCGCCAGCGCCTGCGGGGGCGGCAGCGGCGGCGGTACGAGCATCGACGAGGCCGGTTCTGGAGCCACCGTGGCCACGACGCCGGCGGCCGACCGCTCGGCGACGTCTCCGGCGGAGCCAGGGTGCCAGCCGGCACCGCTCGAGTTGCGGGCCGCGACCGTGCTGGTGGTCGGGATCGGCGACGGGACAACCGTGGATGACCCCCTGGCGTCCGAGGTCGCCGGGCTGGGCGTCGGGGGCGTGACCCTGCGGCCACCCAACATCGTGGGCGCGGGGCAGGTGCGAGCTCTCATCGATGGCTTGCGCCAGCGGTCCCCTGGCCAACTTCTCGTCGGCGTCGACGAGGAAGGCGGGCGGGTCTCGCGGCTGCGGCCGATCCTCGGGGACACCGACTCGGCCCGAGTCCTCGGGCAGCGTCCCCCGGCCGAGATCGAGGACACGGCTGCCGAGCGGGCGGCGGTGATGCGCGATCTGGGGTTCGACGTGACCTTCGCGCCGGTGGTCGATGCCGACGGCGGGCCGGCTGACGGCGCGATCGGAGATCGGTCCTTCGCAGCCGCGCCCGACCAAGCCGGTGCCCTGGCCAGCTCGTTCGCCGCCGGGCTGGGGGAGGCGCAGATGGTGGCGGTCGCCAAACACTTCCCGGGCCAAGGCGGCCTGGAGGACAGCCACGACGGATCGGTCGTATCGGACGCCGCCCTGGCGGAGGTGGAGGCGACCGCGGCCGGGTTCGCGCCGCTCGTCGATGCCGAGGTCCCGGCGGTGATGATGTCGCACGTCACGTTCTCGGCGCTCGGGCCGTTGCCCGCCAGCCTCGAACCGGCGGCCTACTCCCTGCTTCGGTCCCAGGGGTTCGACGGCGTCGCCATCACCGACTCCCTGGGCATGGGCGCCATCGTCCAGCGCTGGCCGACACCGGAGGCGACCGTCATGGCCCTCGCGGCCGGGGCCGACATGGTGCTGGCCAACCAGGGCGACCAGGCGACGGCCATGCGCGACGCCGTCGTGGCCGCGGTGACCGAGGGCCGCCTGTCCGAAGCGCGGCTCGACGAGGCGGTGGCGCGCGTGCGCACGTTGCTCGGTGACGAGCCGGCCACGATGGCCTGCGACTGACCGGGCACGTCGAGCCCTTCCCACCGGTTCTGGCGTCCAGATGGCCTGCGACTGACCGGGCACGTCCCCTTCCCACCGGTTCTGGCGTCCAGATGGCCCATATATGGGCCATCTGGACGCCATTTCGGCGGGGGGGCGTGGAAAGGGTACGTAGGCTGCGCCCGATGGCCAGTGCCACACCCTCACCAACGCCCAACCCGAACGCCCTCAAGTTCACCCTCGACGTCGTGCTGGCCGAGACGATCAACGTGACCAGTCCGGGCGACGCGCCCGGAGCCTCGTTCGCGGAGGCGGTGTTCGCCGCGGGTGGCGTGGTCGCGGTGTTCGGCGTCAACGACTTCGTCACCGTGAGCCGTGAGGCGGGCGCCGACTGGGAGCCCATCGTGGCCGCCGTCAAGGCCGCCGCCGAAACGTACCTCTAGCGCTGTCCCCAATGGAGGACCGCTACGAGCCGGCGACCATCGATGTGGTGCGCGACGAGGGTGTCACCATGACGTTCCTCGACGGCCACGTTGCGCACTTCGACCTGCTGACCCTTCGCCGGGGCTGTCCCTGCGCCACCTGCCGAGCAATGCGCGACCGGGGCCAGGCCGCCTGGCCCTCACCCTCGAGCCCCATGCCCCTTCGGATCGAGACCGCCCGTCACCACGGTGCGTGGGGCCTCGCCATCACCTGGAACGACGGGCACGCTACCGGGATCTTCCCGTTCGAGTCGCTGCGGCGCTGGGACGAAGGAGACCCGGCTTTCCCGCCGGACTCGGGGCTCAGCGCGCCGATCGATTGAGGCTTCGACTCATGCGAGAGCAGGTGCGCGGAGACCGGCGGACCGAATGGCGGTGGCACCCCTTCGGGGCCGGGGTCCCCTACCGTGAGCGCAATGCGCCGTGCACCGAGACCGCGCTGGCGATCGTCGCTCGTGCCCGGGCTCCTGGCCATGAGCGTGGCGGCCGCGTGCTCGACGGCGTCCGGCGGAGACGCGGCGATGGCGAGGGGCGGCCAGGGTCGCGCCATGTCGACGGCCGCACCGGTGCCGCATCTGATGTCTGCGGTGCCGATGCCCAGCGCCGCCTCGTCCGGACCGGCAACGCCGCCTCCCACCTCGGTGCCGCCCGTCCCGGAGACCGTCTCGTCGCCCCCGGCGGTTCTCGACACCGGGACCGCGCCGCTACCGCTGCCCGCGCCCGCGGCAGGGGCGCCGACGGGCGAGCGCCGCGTCACCGAACAGGCTTGGACGCCGTTCGCCACCGTCGGAGCGGTGGTGCTGGCACACCCGTCGGCACGGGTGGAGCGGGTGGGCTTCCACCAGTCGAACCACGACGGCGCCGGCAGCTTCGAACCGCTCCCTGGCGCGGTCGCCCCGGTCACATTGGCCCTGCGCGACCGGGGCACCGGGGCGCGCACCGCGGCCGACATCGTCGTCGACCCGGACCTCGAGATCAGAGCGCCCGTCACCGGGACCGTGTTGCGGGCCGGCACCTATGTCCTGTACTGCCAGTACTCCGACGACTTCGTGGTGATCGAGCCCGACGCCCATCCGGGCTGGGAGGTCAAGCTGCTGCACATCGACGGGGAAGTGGTGAGCGCGGGCGAACAGGTCGTGGCGGGCGAGTCGGTCCTCGCCGCCGGCCCGACACCGCTGCCGTTCGAGTCGCAGGTCGACGAGCTGCGAACAGCCGAGCCGGCCTGGCCCCACGTCCACCTCGAGGTCGTCGACCCTTCCGTTCCCGACCGCCCGTCGCCCGGGGGCGGTTGTTGAGCGCCCCGACCGAGAGCGGGCCGGCAGCGCGACGAGCTCGGGCCGCGGGCGCATCCAGCGCGGCAGAGCGAGATCTGACCCTGATATTGCCGCCGGGTAGGCCAACTTCGCCGGATTGACGCGACAAGTGCTCCGCCACCTGGGACGATGCGGCTTGCGAGAGTCGTATCAACCAAGGCGAAGGA
>Ga0187893_10010424_pt1 | contig 13852 bp, 12 predicted proteins | sample MA1701074metaG_FD_139574 | JGI IMG/M metagenome (GOLD analysis project Ga0187893, IMG submission 139574) | White microbial mat communities from a basaltic lava cave in the Kipuka Kanohina Cave System on the Island of Hawaii, USA - MA170107-4 metaG ...
ATACCGACACGCTCTGGTACACCGGCGACGAGGCGAAGGGGTGGATGCCGACCGCGGGGCGCAAAGGACACAAGCAGTCGGTGCCCGACGATCTCGTGCGCCGGCTCGCGCGCTTCAACCTCGTCGACATGGTGCGCGGCCAGACGCAGGGCTACGACGACGCGCACGTCGAGAAGGCGTCGCTCACGCTCGAGGTGACCGCCGTCGAGGGCGGCAAGGTGAAGATGCGCTACGCGGGCGAGGCGCGCGTGGTCGCGAAGGGGAACTGGAGCGTGCGCGGTCATGAGGACGGGCGGGCCGTGCCGCAGGAGCGAGGGTTCGACGGGAAGCTCCTGGGCAAGGCGACGTTCGATCCGGCGAAGGGGAGGTTCACCGCGTTCGACCTGGTCGCCGTCGGCACGCGCTGGGGCGGGACGCAGTACAACCGGCGCGAGAACGACCTGGGGCCGGGACCGATGGGAGTCGTGATTACGCTCTCGGACGAGAACGACAAGGTCGCTCCCGCCTGCTTCTGGAGCTATCCGCGGAGCCGGTGATCAAATCAGCGGCGCGGGCTGTCCGGCAGTTCCATGAGGAAGGCGTCGTCCACCCACGCGCGCGCTTCGAACTCGTCCGAGCGGATCTGGAACGTGACGGCGACGTCCAGCGTCGCCGCCTTCGCCGTCACGATCATCCGCGCCATCGTCCAGCCGTCGTCGCGCAGCGTCGGAAAGAGCCATGCGCTGTCGCGCAGCTCGCCGTCGGCGACCGGTCCGACCGAGATGCCGATGTTGACGGTCCCCTTCGTCGCCGTACGCCGCAGGTAGGCGCGATAGAGATAGCGCCGGCCCGCGGTCACGTTCACGCGTTGCTCAACGAGGCCTCCGTCGCGCGTGCTGAATCGCGGCGCCGTGATGTCCGCGCGCAGGCTGCGCGCGCCGCCGTGCACCGTCTCGCGGTCGACGGAAGCATACTTGCGATCCGGATCGCCGTAGCGGAAGTCCCAGTGCTTCAGGTCCTGCTCGAAGCCGGGGTTCTGGATGAGGTTGACGGGCGCGTCCCCGAATTCGCGCGCCGATTTCGGGTCGGCGGGCTTGGGATCGGTCGGCTTGCCGCCCTTCGTCGAAGTGCTCTCCTCGCCGCCCTTGAGCTCGACGGTGCCGAGGGACGTGGCGAACGTAAGCGGGCCGTCGATCGCGACGACCTTCGTCTTGTCCTCGGTGACCTCGATGTAGAAGTACGATTGCTTGCCGCGGACGGTCCCGTTCGGCGTCTCGACGGCGACCTCCGTCCTGAACGACTCCAGCGTCAGACGGCCGTCGTAGATCTTGAGCAGCAGCGTGGCGCCCGCGCGCTCGAGCGCGAGCCCTTTCTCCCTGGCGACCTTGACGCCCTTGATGCCGACGATCTCCTCGCCCGCGAGCAGTTGGAGGCACGCCGACTCGCCGCTCGGCGTTCCGATCCGGTCGCCGTAGCCAACGCGCGATTCCTTCTTCACGCTGTCGACCTGGTCGAGGTTCTTGCGCCAGACGCGGATGTCGCCGTGGATGACCCGGATCGACGGGAGGTCCTCGGGTTTGGTGTCCTGCAACAGGAGGATGGCCAGGACGATGAGGAGGCGCATCACCTTCAGTATACGACTACGGGATCGGCACGAGCCCCGACGCGTAGTACGCCGCCGCGGCCGAGCGCAGGAAGCCGCCGTCGTCGTCGCTCACGGTCGCGGTAAGCGAGTTGCCGTTCACGGGCGCGGGATTCGTGACTCCGTCGGCCATCGCGTCCTGCACGCTCGTGCAGCCGCCCGCGCCGCCGCCGAACAGGAGACCGATCGCGCCCGCCGACACATACGCGCTTATGTGCGCCGTGCCGCCCGCGCCGAGGAAGTACTCCGCGCGGTTGTCCTGGTAGTGCCCCCACATGTTGCTGCAGCTCCGGTAGAGCGTGTTGCCCATCGGGATCTGCCAGAGCATCACCTTCTTGCCGGTCGCCGACGTCAGGGCGGCGATCCAGTCGCGGAACCGCGTGAAGTCGGCGTCGTCCCACCAGTGCGCGCCGCCGTCGCCGACGACGTACTGGTAGAAGCCCGCGTCGCGGTCGGACGGATCGACGAAGAGGAGATCGAAGGGAGCCGTCAGCGCCGCATAGAAGGCGGCGGTCTGCGAGCCGAGCGTGTTCGGATCGCCGCTGTTGGCGATGAGGTCGACGCCGGTGGCCCACGCGGAGGCGTGCCAGGCGAGGAGCGCATTCGGCGCGTACGTGTTGCGCAGCGCGACGAGCGCCTGCGCGAGGCCGCGCACGTTGTTCGCGAATCCCGCGACTTCCGCGAAACCGGACGAGGCGACGGCGACGGAAAACGCGGTCGGGTTCGCGCCGGACTGCACCTGGAGGTAGCCCCAGAGATCCGGCTCGACGTGGACGATCGTCGTGCCGCCGAACGCGCCGCACTTCTGCATCAGGAGCTTCCAGTCGGCGAAGTACGCGCTCATCGTGGAGGCGTTGTTGAGGTTCGGTCCCGGGTCGCCGTCGACCGGATTCGGATTCGACTGCGTGAGCATGTAGTAGGTGAACACGGGGATGACGCCCATGGAGGCGCTCGCGTCGAGGTAGTAGGTGGCGAACTGGCCCGCGGGCGAGTTCCAGGTCGCCCATCCGCCGCCGGCGTTCACGCCGCCCGCGAGGTACTGGTAGCGGTAGCTCCACGGCACGCCCGAGCCCGTCATCCAGCTTTCGCCGCCGGGCCCGTTCGCGAGGACGAGGGCGAACGTCGTCGGAAGGCCGGCCGGCACGCCGCCCCCTCCGCCGCCTCCGCTCCCTCCGCCTCCCGAGGAGCCGCCTCCCCCACCGCCGCAGGCCGGGATCAGGAGCGCGAGCGCCAGCAGAATCCGCTTCATGCCGACATACCGCAATCGGCGGCGCAGAGTCTCGGGAATTCAGCGCGACCACTCGCGCGCCAGCTGCTCCGCGAAGCTCCGCTGGGCCCAGTCGGCGGGGGCGACTTCCAGCGCGCGCTTCACCAGCGTGAGGGCACGCGCGTCGTCGCTCCCGCGAAGCGCGAGCGCGAGTTCCACCAGCGCCCGCTCGTAGTCGGGGCGGCGACGCAGCGCCTCCTCAAGTCCCGCCACGGCGCCCGCGGCGTTGCCGAGCCGCAGAAGCGCGACCGCGCGATCGACGTGCGCGTCGGCGAACCCGGGCTCGCTGGCGATCGCCTCGTCGTACGCGTACATCGCCTCGCGATACTCCTTGCGCGCCATCCACACGTTCCCGCGGTTGTGGTGCGCCTCCGCGGAGTGCGGTTCGAAATCGCCCGCCGTCTCGAAGTCCGCAAGCGCGCCGTCGGAGTCGCCGCCCTCGAAGCGCGCGATCCCGCGGCAGTTGTGCGCGCGCGCGAACCTCGGGCGCATCGCGATCGCGCGGTCAAAGGCGTCGATCGCCTCCACGCGTCGGTCGATCGCCTGCAGCGCGAGGCCCCGATTGCACACCGCGTCCGCGTCGTCGCCCGCGCGCCCGTAGTCGTCGGCCGCCTCGGCGAAGCGCCGGAGGCAGAACCGCACGTCGCCGCGCGCGCGGTGGCGGCCGGGCCGCGGCTCCAGCGCGATGGCGCGCGACAGCGCTTCCTCGGCCTCAGCGAAGTCGCCGGCCAGATAGCGCGCGGCCGCGAGCAGCGTGAGCGCCGGGATGTCGACCGGGTTGGCGCGGACGTAATCGTTCACGAGACGCGCCGCCGTGGCGTGCTCGCGCCGGCCGAACGCGAGCGCGCCCTGCACGTACGCGAGCTCCAGGCTGTCGACGCCCTTCATCGCCCGCGCCTCCTCGAGGCGCCGCTCGCCCCTCTCGCGCCACGCGCGGTCGGCCTCCGTCTCTTCCGGCAGGCGCGCGAACGTCACGCGGCCGGCGCTCACGCGGGCGGGAGGGGGGAGGCGCCGCTGCACGTAGACGCTCACATAGTACTTGCCGAGGTCGACCACGGCGGAGCGGAACGCGGGGTCGATCGTGAGCGCGCGCTGCCAGCAGCGCTCGGCTTCGTCCCCGTCGCCCATGAGCAGGCGGCAGCGGCCCTGGATGAGCCACGGGAGCGGGCGTGACGGCTGGAGGCGCTCCGCGGCCTCGAGCTTCACGAGCGCGTCCGCGGGCCGCCCGCGATCGAGGAGTTCGCGTCCCTCGTGGCAGAGCAGGTCGAACTGGCGGTCGCGCCCCTCGGTGCCCAGCTCCCAGAGGAGCACCGACGCCACGACGCCGACGGCGACGGCCGCGACGAAGAGGGCGGCGGCGAAACGGAAGTTGCGGTCGACCCACGAGACGCTCCGCCGTACGACACCGGGCGGGCGCGCGACCACCGGTTCGCGGCGCGCGAACCGGCGCAAGTCTTCCGCCATCTCCGCGGCGTTCGCGTAGCGGTCCTCCGGACGCTTCTCCATCGCGTGCAGGATGACGGCTTCGAGGTCCGCGGCGAGCGCGGGGTCGATCGTGCGCGGCGCTGCGGGGCGGAGGTTCAGGATGTGATGGAAGAGCGTTGCGTAGTCCTCGACGCCCGCGAACGGCGCACGGCCGGTGATCGCGTGGTAGAGCGTGGCACCGAGCCCGTACACGTCCGTCTGCGGGCCGACCGCCTCCTGCTTGCCCTGCACCTGCTCGGGGGCCATGTAGACGGGCGTGCCGACGAGGCGGCCCTCGACCGTGAGCGGGCGGCTCGCGACGTCGCGCGCGAGCCCGAAGTCGCCGAGGAAGCCGCGTCCTGAGCCGTCCACGAGGATGTTCTGCGGCTTGATGTCGCGATGCACGATGCCGGCGGCGTGGGTGGCGTGAACGGCATCGCAGACGTCGGCCATGAGGATCGCCGCGGCGGCGGGCTCCGGCTTCGCCTCGTCCAGCGGCCGGCCTTCGACGAAGTTCATGATGAGGAACGGCCGGCCGTGCTCCTCGCCCACTTCGTGCACCTCGACGAGGTGCGGATGACGGACCTTCGCCGCGGCGCGCGCCTCCCGCATGAAGCGTTCGCGCGCGTGCGCGTCGCCAAGCCTCGGCTCCTTGATGGCGACCCAGCGTTCGAGTTGCGCGTCCCACGCGCGCCAGACCACCCCGGCACCGCCCTCGCCGAGCTTGTCCGCCAGCACGTAGCGGCCGAGCGTACGGCCGTCGCCCTCCACGGGCTCGGCGTCCGCCTGCTTCTGTTGCCGCAGGAGCTCCGCGAGCTGCTCCGCCTTGAGGAACCCGCGCGCGATGAGGATCTGCGCGAGCGGGCGCGGCTCCGCCGAAACGCGCTGCTCGTCGAGGCACGTGTCGAGCTGCGGCGGCGTGATGAAGCCGTTGAGCACCGCGAGCTGGCCGAGCATTACGCGGCCGCGAAGGAAGCGGAACGCGTTGGGCAGGTTGTGCGTCTCGCCGGTCATCTCTCGAACAGCGACATCAGGAACGCGCACTCGGCATCGAGGTCGTCGTCGCGCTCGACGGATTCGCGCACGAGGCGGCGGAGGATCGACTGGAGCTCGCCGCGCGCGCGGAACACGTAGTTGCGCACATCGCTTTCCTTGATCGACAGCGCCTCCGCGCAGTCGTGGTACGAGCGGGGAGGACTCGTCAGCACGCAAAGGCGGAAGGCACGGTAGACGGTCTCCTTGCCGTCGGCGGCGAGCTGCCTTTCGAGCTGCGCGATCGCCTCGTTCATGAGGCACGCGGCCCAGTCGCGGTCGAACGCCTCGTCGGGAGCCAGGCCGCCCCACGGGGGATCCGGCGCGTCGGCGCCGATGGGGACGATCTGAACGGCGCCTCCGCGTTTCTCGGCGGACTTGCGCCGGAGGTCGTCCACGACGAGGTCGCGCAGCTTCAGCTTGAGGAACGTGCGGAAGCGGCCGTGCTCGGGCGCCGCCCCCTGGAGTGCGTCGCTCGCCGTGATGCGCAGGAAGAACTCCTGCGTGAGGTCCGCCGCGTCGTCCGACGTGAGACTCCACCGGCGCCTGAGGTACCCGCAGACCGGCTTCCAGTACGTCGCGACGAGCCGCGCGAGCCATTCGTCGTGATCGGGCGCCTTGCGGTCGCGCGCGCCGAGCACGATCGACCACGCGGTGTTGCTGGGGAAGGAGGCCGGCGTCTGCACGTCGTGATCGTAAACCGCCGGTCCTGAAATCCCAACTCCCGTGCTACCATGCGCCGCCCATGGAGGAGCCCGAGATCGACCGGCGTTCGCTCGAGGCGTCGATGAAGGACGTCGCCGCGTACGGGCAGATGGTGGGATTCGGCGAGGCGTACTTCGGCGCGTACGCGGTGTCGATGGGCGCGTCGAACTGGCTCGTCGGCATCCTGGGCACGGTGCCGCCGTTCGCGGGGGCGTGCGTGCAGCCGGCGGCGGCGCGCGCGGTGGCGCGGACGGGGAGGCGCCGGCGTTTCTACATGGCCGGCGCCATTCTGCAGACGGTGACGCTCGTTCCCATCTGCGCCTCCGCGTTCCTTCCGCGCGAGGCCGCGTATCCCGTGCTGCTGGTCTCGACGATCCTCTACTTCGCGGGCGTGCACTTCGCGACGCCGGCCTGGAACAGCCTGATGGGCGACCTGGTGCCCGCAGAGTGGCGCGGGCGATACTTCGGTGCGCGCAACACCGTGATGGTCGTGGCTCAATGCCTCGCGACGCTGCTGGCGGGCGCGGGACTCGAAATCTACACGCGGGCGGGGCACGAGCGGTGGGGCTTCGCGCTCGTGTTCGCGGCCGCGCTGGCGGCGCGTGCCGTCAGCGTGTGGCACCTGGGGCGGATGCGCGAGCCGGAGGGCGCCGTGCCGTCGCGCGCGCCGACGGCGGATGCCGCGCGGACGTCCAACTTCGGCCGGTTCGCGCTCTTCGTCGCCGGGATCAACTTCAGCGTCGCCGTCAGCGGGCCGTACTTCGTCCCGTACATGCTTCACGACTTGCGCTTCACGTACTTCGAGTTCATGGTGTCGCAAGTGGTCGTCGTGATCGCGCAGGTGCTCGTCCTGCGGCGGTGGGGCGCGCTCGGCGACCGCTTCGGCAATCGCCGGATCCTGCTGTTCACCGCGTTCGGCATCACGGGGGTCCCGCTCCTGTGGATCGCCGCGCGCGGGCCGCTCGGCGTGTGGCTCGTGCAGGCGGCCGCCGGCATCGCATGGGGCGGGTTCAACCTGGCCGCCGGGAACTTCCTGCTGGACGCGCTCCCGCGCGAGGAGCGCGCGGCCGGTGTCGCGCGGCTCAACGTGCTGGCGGGTCTGGGCATCCTGTGCGGGGGTCTCGCGGGCGCGGCGATCGTCGACCAGCTGCCGCAGCGCTACGCCGTGGCCGGCGTGACCGTCACGTTTTTCTCGTCGCTGCACGTGATCATGCTGGTGTCGGCGCTGCTGCGCGCCGCGACGCTCACCGTGTTCCTGCGCCGTTTCCGAGAGGTGCGCGACGTCCCGAACGTCGGCGTCGCCGAGATCCTGCTCCGCTCGACCGCCGTGAAGTCGATCACCGACGTCGCGGCCGATTTCGTGACGTGGTACCGCCGCGAGAAGAACTCCTGACCGGCGCCGCGGGGGTGCATACTGGGGTCATGCGGTGGGCCTGGGCCGTGGCGCTGGCGCTCCTCCAGGATCCGACGACCCCGGAAGAGCAGCCGAAGATCCGCCACCTCGCGGGCGAGCTGTCGATCTGGCGCGCCGCGACGTCGAGAGTCGACGCCGTCGCGAAGGAGAGGGACGCGTACGTCGCGAAGGACGACCGCATCGGCACGCCCCGCGGAACGCCCGCGAAGTTCCTCGCGGCGGACGCGCTGCTCGTGCTTCTCGACCGCGTGACCGCGGCGAAGGACCGCGGGCTCGGCGTCGAGCGGACGAAGGAAGGGACGGTCCTCCTCAAGATGTACCGGGGCAACCTCGTCGTGGAGTCGGTGGAATCGAAGTTCGCGGTCGTCTCGGACGAGCACGGCACGGTGACGCCGGGCGGGAGCCGGTCGTACTTCATCGCGACGGTCGACGACACGTCGATGAAGGTGGTGGCGCTCGAGGGCCAGCTGAAGTTCACGACGTCGCTCGGCACCACCGTGCTCGTCGAGGAGGGCCAGACGCTCCGGGTGGACAGGGGCGCGAAGGAGGCGCCGAAGCCGACGGTCACGCGTCCCGAGGACGCGCGCGTGCCGTCGCTCGGCGAGGCGGTGAATCTCGTCTTCAATCCGGACTTCTCCGCCGGACTCAAGGACTGGTTCCTGCAGGACCTGCTGCCGTCGACCGTGAGCGTGACGGTGGACAAGGATCGCGCCCGCAGCGCGCCGGCGAGCGCGCGCGCGACGATGAAATCGACGGCGCAGAACGACCCGATTTTCGCCCAGAAGATCGTGAAGGGGCTGACGGCCGGCACGCGCTACACGGTCCGGTTCTACGTCAGCGCGGAGCGGTGGGTGGACGAGCGCGGCGAGCCCGCCGTCATCAAGGTGGGCGTGGACCGCAGCGGCGCCGCCACGTTCCACGACACGAAGCACCACTACGAGTTCAGCGTGATGGAAGGGCGGTGGGTGTCGCGGCGGATCGACTTCGAGGCGACCGGCTCGTCGGTGCGGATCGCGTTTTTCGCGCCGACGCGCGAGGGCCGGTACAGCGGGTCGCTCTGGTTCGACGACTTCTGCGTCGTGGCGGGGCCGGAGCGGTAGCCCGGAGATTCGCCGCACTAAACGGTGAAGCAGCGCGTCATCCCAGCATTGCGGAGGGAAGCACCATGCTGCTCGCCATCGCCTGCCTCATCGCCGTCCAGGACGGTACGCGCGCGGAGGAGGAGAGGACGTACACGGTCGTCGTACGTGCCCGGTTCCCGATCCACGATCTCGACGCCACGAAGCCGCCCGAGGACGACCCCGACTGCCGGCGCGTCGAGGAGCGGCTGCCCAAGGTCTGCGACAAGCGCATCCGCTTTCACGGCGCGGCGGTCGCCACGGGCTCGGGCGACGCGAAGTTCCCGCGACGGGCGGAGGTCACGCTCATTGCGCAGGAGTCACTGAAGCTGGATCCAGCCAAGATACGCGCCGCGTTCGACGGTTATCCGGTGGATCGAATCGACGTGTCCATCGCCGGGCGTCTTTCACGGGACAGTCGCGGCGCGCTGTGGCTGACGTGCCGTGTGTCGGCGCAGGCGGTGCGACTCGAGAACGCGCCCGCGGCGAAGGGCGAGCCGAAGCCGGCGGACGTGCTGGCGGACGTGGAGAAGATGATCCGCGACGGGGAGACGGACGTGCTGCTGGATGGCGAGGCGGTCCCCGCGGACGGGAAGCTCGTTTTCCGGCTGAGGAAGGCGCCCGCACCGCGGAAGTAGCACCGCAGCGGTCGCGAAGCGGCGCGCTTCGCTGGACATGTCGGCGGGTACTCTACGGCGCGCGACGGCGCTTGAGCGCGCACTCGGCGATCGTCTCGATGAACTCCGGGTACGTTATCCCGGCCTCCTGCGCGGCGTTCGGGAGGTCCTCCTCGCGCGCGATGAACGGGTTCGGGTTCGCCTCGAGCACGTAGACCTCGTTGTCGGGCGCGAGGCGCACGTCGATGCGCGCGTAGTCGCGCAGGCGGAGCGCCTTATAGGCGCGCACGGCGACGTCGCAGAGCCTCGCGAGGACGTCCTTCGCGAGGTCTCTCGCCATCACGTTCTTGATGCCCTTCGTCTTGCGGTACTTCGCGCTCCACTTGGCCTTGAAGGTGGCGATGCGGCTCTCCTCGGGGAGGTTCTCGAAGATCATCTCGACGGGCGGGAGCGGCTTCGGCGGGTCGTTGCCGACGACGCCGAGGTAGATCTCGCGGCCGACGATGAGCTCCTCGACGATCACGTCGCAGCCGAGGCGGGAGTGCAGGAACTCGACGCGTTCCCTGAGGTTCTCGTCGTCCTTCACGACGGACGCCTGCGCGATGCCGATCGAGGCGTCCTCCGAGAGCGGCTTGACGATGAGCGGGAAGCGCAGGTCGCTCGGGCGCTGCATGACGAGCCCGCGCAGGTAGACGCAGAAGTTGGGGACGCGCAGGCCGTGGTAGAGGAGCACCTTCTTCGTGAGCGCCTTGTCGCGCGTCAGGATGAGCCCCTCGGGCGACGTGCCGGTGTAGCTCGCGCGGAACATCTCGAGGACGCCCGCGATCGCGTAGTCGAGCGCCGCGCGGCCGCCGAACCCCTCCGTCGCGTTGAACACGATGTCGCACGCGTCGTTCCGGAGCGCCTCGATGAGCGGATCGAGCCTGTCGCGCACGCCGACGGGATGGACGACGTGGCCGCGCTCGAGGAGCGCGCGCGCGATGTCGAACTCCGCCTCGTCGCTGGTCTGCAGCTGCTTCGAGTAGTCCTGGTTCGCGGGCGGATCGCCGTCCGTGTCGAAGAGGACGACGATCTTGGATTTCTTCACCGCGCGCGTGATAGCACACGCGCGGGGGCGCGATCAAGGCTCCGTGAGGAAGCTGCCGCTGTAGAAGTAGTTCATGACGAGGGAGGCGAGGAACGCGGAGAGATCGGCGGCGATCTCCGACTGATCGATCGGACGGATCCACAGGCGCAGCGTGCGCGCGCGCGCGGTGACGTGGGCGTAGAGCTGGTCGACCACGTAGCGGCGCTCGCCGGTCCAGCGGGTCACCCGGTCGATCATCTCGTGGCGGCGCAGGCGCAGCCACGCCGCCGCGGCCACGGCGCCGGGGACGCGCTTCCGCGAGAAGACCCCGCGGAGCTGTTCGTCGTACGCGTCGGGGAAGTCGGCCTTGCTCTTCGCGCGTTTCGCGGCGTAGTACTCCTCGAGCGTCTGCAGGATCGACTCGACGGGGCGGTCGCGCTCCGACTTGCCGTTTTGCGGGACCCTGCCCGCGATCGCGTGCATCGCCTGGTCGACGAACACGAGCTTGTCGTACGCGCCCCATCCCTTGTAGCGCTTTCGCCAGTCGCCGACGGGGGAGAGCCAGACGGCGAACGTCTCGGCGAAGTCCTCGTCGGGGTGGCGCTGGGCGTACGAGCCTTCGAGGTGGCGCACGTAGCGCTTGCTGAAGCGGCGGGTGCGGTAGTGCTCGGGGTACGGGCTGTCGAACGGACCGAAGAGACGCTCCCACTCGCGGCGCTTGTGGACGTGGTAGGCGTAGTTCACGGCATGCCCGCACTCGTGGCGCAGGAGCTTCATCATCTCGGCGGGGTCGTCGCCCTCGGCGCCGAGCATCGTCTCGCGCTCGAGGGCCACCAGCACGGGATCCGCCAGGTAGAACGGGATGCCGATGACCGGCACGCCGTCGGGGCATCCCCACTCGTCGGTCAGGTAGCAGGGCGGGTGGAACGGGATGTCCCGCCGGTCCAGCTCGTCGTAGAGCTGCTTGATGTAGCGGTCGAGGCCGGAGGCATCCAGCGTGACTCCGAGGTCGCAGATGCGCATCTGCATCAGCTGCCGATGCGTCTTCTCGGCCAGGGCGGGGTGCGCCGGAACGGCAACCTCGGTCTCCATCGGCGAGCAGTATAGCGGAGGGGGAAGGACGCATCAACGCGCGTGCGCGCTGTAAGACATTGGTGTACAGATAGATGCGATTGTGCGAACCCGATGTCGGCTCCGCGGTTATCGTAAGGCGTGAGCCTCAAGGCCCCCTACGACGGGTATGCCAGGGAGGGGTTGCTCTCCGCCAACCGCTTCGGCGGGCTCACGCTCTACAACTACACGTCGCGGTGCGTCTTCGACGGGAACTGGAACTACCACACCGAAACTGCCCGCGGGCTGGTCCTCGACGACGACGGTCGCGTGATCGCGCGCCCTTTCCGCAAGTTCTGGAATCTGGGCGAGCGGCCCGAGACGCAGGCGAACGTCCTCCCGAAGGAGACGCCCGAGCTGGCCGACAAGTACGACGGCAGCCTCATGGTCGTATTCCGCAACCCGGAGTCCGGCCGCATGCAGGCGGTCACCCGCGGCTGCTGGGACAACCCGCAGACCGTATGCGCGAACGCGTGGCTCGCGACGCGTGAGGAGCTCTTCGAGGACGGGTACACCTACCTCTTCGAGCTCGTCGCGCCCTGGAACCGGATTGTCGTGCAGTACGAGCGCGAGGAGATGGTCCTCATCGGCGTGATGCACAATGAAAGCAGCGAGGACTGGTCGTACTCGCGCGTCCGCGCGTGGGGCGTCGCCCGCGACCTGGAGTCCGTGCGCTTCGAGGCGCGTCCGTTCGAGTCGCTTTCCCTCGACGACCCGGCGGTCGTGAACCGCGAGGGGTACGTCGCGCGCTTCGCCAGCGGCCTGCGCGTCAAGCTCAAGTACGCGCAGTACCGCTGGCTGCACAAGTTGCTGACGGGATTCTCGGTCGGCGACATCTGGAGGCTGCTGTCCGAGGGCCGCGCGCTCGACCTCTCGGGCGTGCCCGCCGAGTTCGTCGCGTGGTTCGACGCGAGGAAGTGCGCGCTCGAGAGCGCGATGCGCGAACTGGAGTGGCGCGCGAAGGACGCGTTCGCCGCGGCGCCGAAGTTCGGCAGCCGCAAGGAGTACGCGCTGCACTTCGCGGCGGGCGATCCCCTGCTGCGGCCACTCCTCTTCCGGATGCTCGACGGCGTGGACTACCGCGACATCCTCGTGCGCCACGTCCGCCCGCAGGGACAGACGGAGACATTCGCGCGGAGCGACGAGTAGCGCGATTGAGGGTCACGCGGCGGCGACGCGGGCGTCTAACCGTTCATGGCCGTCGAGTACCGCCACTTCAGGGCGGGGGCGCTGACCTCGTGGGACTCGCTCTTCAGCGACGTGCGCGACTTCGCGCAGACGCTCGGCTCCAAGGCGCTCATCGCGATCACGCACTCGGCCGACCGGAGCGAAGGCGTCGCCACGGTGTGGTACCGCGGGCACGCGGGCCACGCGGCCGGTCGCGAGCGTCTCGCGTACCGGATGTTCCGCGCGAGCTCGTTCACGCCATGGGAGACGCTCTTCGCCCAGGCCGCCGAGTGCGCATCGACCGTGGGGGCGCACAAGGTCGCCGCGATCTCGCACTCGTCCGACCACGCCGACGGGATCGTCGTGGTCTGGTACTGGGACTAAGCTCTGTCTGAGAACCCCCTCCCGCCGCCGAGGCGGGCGTCACGGCTGCATCTGCTGCGTTGCTCCTCCTCAGCGATGCTCTCCGTTGCATCGCATCGTCGTCGCGCCTTGCATCTGCAGGCGTGGCGCTCCGCCAGGCTCGGTCCGGAAGTTCTCAAACAGAGCCAGCCGGCCGGGTACCGTCGGCCCATGGCTTCGGATCACGTCCTGGCGGTCATCTCGGGATGGAGCCTGCGGGTCATTCCGCGTGCCCCGTTCCGCGCGGTCCGCGGCGCGTCGCCACGGGAACTGCTCGTCGAACACGCGTCGCTTTCGGCGCGGATCACGGCGGACGGCGCGGGCGGATTCCGAAGCGAGCCGGACGGGGACGCGCTCGGTCAGGTCGTCGACGTGGAGCGGGGTCCCGTCGCCGGCGCCTGGATGGTGGAGACGCACGCCTTCCGCGCGGCGCTGCCCGACGGGTTCGCGCTCCATTCGGCGCCGCCCGGGTCGCCGAGCCCGTTCGACCTCGTCGGTCCGGCCTCGAGTCTGATCTACGTCCAGTCGCCCTCGCGGATGCCCCCGATCGAGGCGATGTGCGGGCCGGGTCAGCGCGTGTCGGGCCGCGGCGACACGTGGATCGAGCTCGAGTACGGACACGACGGCGTTCGCTGGTGGCAGCGCCACGAGGTGGTCGGACGTCTCGTCTTCACCGCGCAGGCGACCGTGGAGTCACGCGAGGCCGCGTCCGATGCGCTGAAGCGATTCGTCGCGTCGCTCGTCGCCTAGATAGTTGCTGTTGAATAAGGCTACCGCAAGCGGAGGGGCACCGGAAGCGTGAGCGACGCGGTCGCGCAAGAAGGCTCTTTGGAGGCGCAGGGCGCGTCTGGAGGCGCTCGCAACATGTG
>Ga0187893_10010425_pt1 | contig 13851 bp, 14 predicted proteins | sample MA1701074metaG_FD_139574 | JGI IMG/M metagenome (GOLD analysis project Ga0187893, IMG submission 139574) | White microbial mat communities from a basaltic lava cave in the Kipuka Kanohina Cave System on the Island of Hawaii, USA - MA170107-4 metaG ...
AAAAGGAAAGACTATTCTGAATGTTAGTAATCAGCCTTCGAAATTTTATAAAATAGTAATTGAAGCGCCGCATAATTTTTTAAATCGCTGGGTGCTTGTTCCGAAATAAAATGAACCCTACCCCTAAACTACCATGTACCCACAAATATTTTGGAACACGGATACACGGACCTTCCCTGCCTACCGGACAGGCAGGCTGCCGGCAGGCAGGTTATAATGATTTTCACGGATTTTTTAATAAATAAACTGGCAATTAAAAAAATAATCTTCGAAAAAGGATTAAATATTATCCTGTTTTATTCAGCGAAGCAGAATAAAACATCCGTACAGAGCTTGTCGAAGTATTATCCGTCCAACCCGTGTATCCGTGTTCCCTTCCTTCATATTTAAAGATGTGGATACACAGTAGTCTCCTAAAGGGGAATTTCAAAGCAAACTATTTTCCTGTTTCACGAATAAATTGCTCATACATTTCTTTCCACCCGGCAAATAACTTATCAGTGCCAAAAAAATGGTTATGCCATATCATAATGAACGTGCCATTTACTTTTTTAGTCACCTGGTAATAATGGCGCATCTCTTCCAATGCCTGTTGTGCTGTAAATTTTTGTTCGTAAAATGAATTGGCTTCCATGTAACAAAAAGGAAAAAGCATCAATTCAGTTTGTTTTTCTTTTTCAAGATCGTACCAATAAAAAGGAGTTGCCGCAGAAGCTCTGAAACCATTAATGCTTCCATAACCCATAGAAAAATCAAAAAGGATGCCTGCATTACTCAATCGCCTGAATGTTTCCGGTAATGTAAAACGAATATAGTGCTGGCGTGAAGCCAGTACCTTATTACCGGTAATTGCAGACAATGTGTTTATTTCTTTTTGCAACAACCCATGTTCGTCTCCACTTCGCCACGAAGGATGTATGCCAACCGGGTAACGAATGAGGTGATCACTGATCAGGTCAAACATCGCCTTTTGTTTGGGAAAAATATTTTTATCATACCGGCTTGTTCGATTAGCTAAAAGAAAAAAATAATAAGGATTTAATTTGTATTGTTTATGCAGGCTATTTAGCCAACCATATGTATCATAAGGATCTCTTTGTTTTCCACGCAATACTCTTAATCGTTCTTTGTATTGCTGCCAATTTCCTTTAACTATTGATTGAATAAAACCACCTAAACTTCTCCAAAAGCCTTTATTCTTATACGACCAGGCAATGTCTATGTCATAAGTAGGAAGGAAGGTGAATGGTGAATAGTGAATGGTGAATGAGGGAAACTTTTGTTTTAAGCTGCTTTTAAAAAGTAAGAGCCATTCATTCACTAATGGCCTATTTAAAAATCCCTCTTTAAATGCCAAAGAATTTTCATGAGCATACCTGCCATATATATCTTTTTGATGGAGCAGATATTCTTCATAACGGCTCAATAAATAAAATGAAGCAGCAAAAACATCAAAAGGAAAATCGCCTTCTGTTTTAAAAAAAGCTTTTTGATTATTTAGCTGAAAGCATTCAATAAGTTGCTCTGTAATTTTATTTTCGAAAAGTAAAGGGTGATGCTTAATCCAAAATTCATCAGTAGTGCTACGTTCAGCACTATAATTTATTTTTGGAGAATTTGACTGTTGAAAGTAGCCTTTATCAGCAGTCAGTTCAAATGGTTTGCCTGTAATTTCTTTTCCAGCAAAATCAGCAATGTACTGCAATCTTGGAGTAATAATGGAGCTGTATAAAAGCATTACTTTATTCGTTCAGTAAACGAATATACTCATCAACATCCAAATCAATTTCTCTTAAGATGGCTCTGATCAGCGGATGTGAAATATCTTCGCCCGGATGATGAGGAACGGTTGTATATCTTCCATCCGGATGTTTATAAAAGCGATGACTGCCTTTTTGCCGGGTAATTTCAAATCCAAGCTTAATCAAAATTTTCTCCAGTTCTTTTGCAGATACAACCGGAAGTTTACTCATATTGCTATGGCAATTTGTTGAGTTCCGATATATTGAGGAAGGCTCTTTTTTTCTTCATCAGTCATGGTTTCAAAACATAATTCAAGAACCTCTTTTAGACGCACTGATAATTCGTCCAATGTTTTCGCCTGGGTGTGAGCACCTGGAACAGTTGGAATTATTCCTATATAATAACCAGATTCAACATCTCTTTCAATATGGGCTGTGAATAATTGTTCCATGTAACCTGTATTCGTTGCTACAATTTACAAAAAATCATTTAGCTCCATGTTTTTCCTTCCATTGTTGGTTGAATGATTTTTTAGGAAAATCCAATTTACCCCTATGCTGTGTCCAAGCCTTTGCCACTTTATTAATAAACCAGCTTTTGGTAGATCCGTTTGACATATTCATCCACGAACGTTTCAGCATAGCCTGCTTCCACATTTTCCAAACCATTTTTTCTGAAAAACCGGCATCGCCTTCTTCTACAGCTTCATGCCTGTTTTCAAGTAACAGTTCATGCAGGTTTATTTTCACTGCACAAACCTGTGTGCAATTGCCGCAAAGTGAAGAAGCATAGCTTAAATGCTTCCAGTCATCCATTCCTTTGAGATGCGGTGTAATAACAGATCCAATAGGCCCACTGTAAGTTGCTGCATAAGTATGACCGCCTATATTTTTATAAACAGGACATGCATTGAGACAAGCGCCGCAACGAATACAGTATAAACTTTCTCTTTGCTTTTCATTAGCCAATATGTTTGTTCTCCCGTTGTCAAGCAGTATTATATACATTTCTTCCGGGCCATCTGTTTCACCGGGTTGGCGTGGGCCGGTAACAATCGTATTATAAGAAGTAATTCGCTGACCTGTGCCAAACGTGGCAAGTAACGGCCAAAACAAAGCAAGATCAGTCATCGAAGGAATTACTTTTTCTATACCTACTATCACAATATGTGTTTTAGGCATAGAACAACTTAAGCGGCCGTTTCCTTCATTTTCCGTTACTGCAATGCCGCCAATATCTGCAACAATAAAATTAGCGCCGGTAACACCTACTTCTGCTTCCCTGTATTTTTCTCGTAAAATATCTCGTGCAACCAACGTTAGCTGTTCAGGAGTAAGTTTAGGATCGGTGCCCAATTTTTCTGCAAAGAGTTTGGCAATATCTTCTTTGCTCTTGTGCATGGCAGGAGTAACGATATGATAAGGAGGTTCATTATCCAATTGCTGAATGTATTCACCAAGATCAGTTTCGATGCTTTGTATTCCTTTTTTTTCCAAATAATCATTCAGGTGAATTTCTTCCGTAACCATACTCTTGCTCTTCACCAATGTTTTGCAATTTTTCTGCTCACAGATCTTTCCGATCTCTTCTAATGCTTCTTTGGCGTCTTCGGCCCAAATAACTTTTGCGCCACGATTACTTATAGTCGCTTCAAACATTTCAAGCTGCTGATCCAATGTTTCAATTGCACGCCATTTTATATTCTTGGCTCTTTCTCTTGCAAGATCAAGTTCTGAAAACTGCTGCTTACCCAACGGCACTACAGCATTGTATTTTCCAATATTGAAATTGATAGTGCGGCGATGATCACGGTCGGAAGCTTTGGTTGTACTTTTTGCTTTGAACTCGGCTGCTGTTTCTTTCACAAAAATTATTTTTCTTTTATTTCGTAGTATTCCTTTGCTACATTATCCAGCGCCTCAAAAAAATCATTTCCGAATTTACGGATCAAAGGTTCTTTTAAAAATTTATACGCAGGAACTTTTAATTCTTCACCAAGAGAACAGGCGGGGCTGCACATCTTTTCACGGGGGGAATAATTTACTCTCTGATAATCGCCATGTTTGCCCGGTTTGGCAACAATGGGATAAAGATGGCAACTGACAGGTTTTTTCCAATCCGTCAACCCATCGTAATAAGCCTGCTCAAATGCACATTTGATCAACCCGCTTTTTTCACGAATAGCATATACGCATATTTCGTTATCGCTGGGCAGTGTCGGCGTCACCCATCCAAACTCTTTATCATACACATAAAAGCCTTTCTTTTCTATTTCTGCAATGGCATCATCAGTGAGATAGGGCTTCACTTTTTCGTACACATCTTTGATAGTTTTCAACTCTTCTTTCTCAAGCGGGGCGCCGGCATCACCATCTTCGCAACAGCCACCTTTGCATTTGCCCAGGTCACAGACAAATTGTTTTTCAACAACATCGTCACTCACCAATATGTTATCAATCACTATCACAATAAACAATTTTGGCAAAGATAATAAAGCCCCTCCTTCGGAGGTAACCGAGCAAAGCGAAGGTTACGAACGAAGTTCAGGGGAGGCTTGTATTTATCGCCACTTCAGCGTATTGATAAGATGCTGCAGGTCTTTTTTCAAAAAATCATTTACAATACCCAGCGAATCTTCATTGGGAGAAGCATTAAAATACAAAGCGCCACGCAAAAAATGTTTGGTGGAATCGGTAAGAAAAAACTGGTTGGCAGTAGCCGTATTGCCGCTTAGTGAAAAATAAATGCCTTCCACACCGTTCGGAGTTTTCATCAGGCTGTCATTGATACCGGTAGAAACATCCGTATGCTGTTTATAAGCCATTTTGAATCCATCATTAACTAATGAATCGAAATTGTGTTTTCCAACTTCCTTGTAGCTTATATAGATTCTTCCGCCAAAACGTGGCACATCAATATTGATCCACCAGTCGTTTTCAGGCCTGTCATCAAAAAAAGTAGTGTCTTTTATTACGTGAGAATAAGCAGGATATTCGAATGAATAAGGATAACCCGGCTGATCGAATAACTGATATTTTTTTTCGGGAAAATCAATCCTAAAATATCCTTTCTTACGGAATGGATAGGGGCTATTACATGAAAGAAGAAAACTTACAAAACCCAAAAACACCAACAGCTTATTCATAGGAAAACCCTCTGTTTATGATTTTCTATTGATAGTAACTTTTACTGTCTTGATTCGATTCTTTTCAATTTCCATCACCGTAAAATCAAAATCAACACAATTGATCACATCATTTACTTTGGGAAATTCACCAGCCAATTCCAACACAAGGCCACCTACAGACTCGCTATCACCTCTTACTTTATCAAATGTATCCATCGGCAAGTGCATCATTTTGCACATATCATGTATCATTGTTTTACCCTCAAGTATATAATTGTTTTCATCTACCTGCTGGTTATGACTTTCTTCTTCATCAAATTCATCACGGATATCACCAATCACTTCTTCCATGATATCTTCCATCGTTACTATGCCGCTTGTTCCGCCAAATTCATCTACAACAACGGCAAAATGAACCCGCCTGTTTTGAAAATCACGCAGCAGATCGGCTATTAATTTTGATTCAGGAACAAAATAAGGCTGCCGCATCAGCGGATGCCAGTCAAAATTATCCGACTCTTCTAAAAAAGGAATAAGATCTTTTGTATGAATAATACCGGCTACATCATCCATATTTCCACGGTAAACGGGCAAACGGGAATAATGAAGCGATTCTACTTTTTGAATCAAGTCAGCAAATGAAGAATTATAATTGATACCGTTTATTTCAAGTCTGCTCCGCATAATTTGCTTTACAGAAATGGACCCGAATTTCACAATACCCTTCATGATGTTCTTTTCTTCTGGCGATGCTTCATCCTCTGTTTTGATATCAATAGCTTCGTCCATTTCCTGGATGCTGATAGCTTCTGATTTATTGGCGCCGGTTCTTTTTCCGATACCATCAGCCAATGAAACCACCCATTTGCTAATGCGTCGCAATACAAGATGTACAGCTTCTATCACCACGGCTGAACCATAGGCAAAGCGAAGATTATTTTGGGTAGCCCACACTTTTGGCAATATCTGGCCAACAAAAACCAGTAAAAAACCAATGATTCCAACCCTTAAAACAAGCTCAATTACATAACTCCAAAAATTGCTATTAAATACTTTTATTGTTCCGTAAGGCAGGTATTGGTTAATTAAAAATCCCATCAGCACAATGAGACAAATATTGATAAATGTGCTTGCGATTAACAACGACGCAAAAACTTCTTTGGGCTCATCCAAAAAACTGATGATCCTTTTAGCTGCAGGATGTTGCTTCGTTTTTAAAACGTTTACATCTTTTTCATTGAGCGAAAAAATGGCTACTTCAGCGCCGGAAATAGTGAACACAAGCAATAAAAGCACGGCCAGCAGAATAACAAGCAATAGCATCCCTTGTGGATCGGCAGCCAGGAAAATAAATGATAGTTTATGATAAAATAAATTGATGATCGAATGGCTCTCCAACGAAAAGTTTTTTAGTGACAGATTGAATGATAAAGGCAGGTCAAAAGGCCTGCCGCATATTATTGCCGCAAAGTTATTGTTTAATTATATACCATTAAAAAGGCAGACTTTCAGAGGGGTCGCCCAAAGTTGGGGTATCGGTGCTTCCGAGATTTTCAATATTTCCTACTTCACCTGTATGGCCGGTGCCATCAGCCCTTTTATCGAGCATGATCAGGTTGTCGCCAACTACTTCGGTGGCAAACTTTCGGTTGCCATCCTTGTCTTCCCAGCTACGGGTTCTAAGCCGGCCCTCAATATAAACGAGGCTGCTTTTATGCAGGTACTTTTGAGCCAGTTCAGCAAGGCCTCTCCAGAGCACTACAGTATGCCATTCGGTTTGCGAAACCAGCTTGCCGGTTCTGTCCTTAAACGTTTCCGTAGTAGCGAGGGGAAATTTTGCAACACCAATATTGCCTTCAAGAAATTGTACATCGGGGTCTTTACCAAGATTGCCAATGAGCATTACTCTGTTTACACCTCTCATACGATTATCTTTTATCAGGTTAAATAGATCTCTTCACTGTGGGGCTATTTAAAGTTAATTTTTTTTAATGGAATGAAAAATTTTTACCACCTGGCCGTAATAAGCCTGTATTTCTTTGCTACTCCTGCAAGCGCCTATTCTTTACTCCCTTCTAAAAAGCAATGCGAATGTTTTTCTAAATGTTGCCTCAAAGCCCATCAGTCTGCCGGCTTTTACACTATCAGCAGCAGAGCCATCATCTTTCAGCAGCAACTTGTCTATACTGAAAAGCGAAGATCCGTTATCAATTACCTTAATGAGACTGTCGGTGTAATAAAACGTTTTTAGCCCCTCTTCAGCGGAATCAAAACTGAATTCAATTTTATCAGGTTTGTTTATGCTGTCTGAATAATAATAAATGCCTTTATAGTCTCCAAACAGTGAATCATTGCCGACCATCGGCTTTGCTATAATATTTTTGTTTCTGTCCATTGCTGCAATAACCGAATCTATTGCTCTCCTTTTTTCAATAAACTGAAGATTATTTATCTGGCCAAATGCCTTGAGGTTAAAAAGTATAACAAGCCATGTCGTGTGTCTGTATTTCATCCTAAAATGAATTTACCACAGAAAGTTAATCAGGTTTTGACAGACCTTCAATTATCATTTCCTGCATTTAAATATTGATTGATCAATTTCGGAAAAGCAAAGTTTTCCAATTGATCTCTATTTATCCACAATTGACCGTTGGTCGCTTTACTTTTTTTATTGACCTTAATTTTAATGAACAGTCCATTAATCAACTGGTGAGTAAGTTGTTGTTTTATTGGAACTGATAGAGTACCGACTTCATATTTTCCATTTGGAAGCAACCCTTTTTCTTTAGCTTCTTTTAAAATATTTTTTATGTTTTCATTCTCCCGGGTTTCAATCATTGGAAACTCGTACAACTGGTTCCAGATGTCTTTTCCGGTACGTTGCTGTATCGCTATTTTTTCATCATGCTCTATTACCAGGTAATAAAACCATCTTTTTTTTATCGCTACTTTTTTCTCTTTTACCGGCAGCGTATTTATTTTATTTTCTTTAAAGGCCAGGCATATTTTCCTAAAAACACAATCAGTGCAATTTGGCGTCGCAGGTTTGCAAACCACAGCGCCAAAATCCATAATGGCCTGGTTATATTTACCGGCCTGGTTTTTATCAAGCAGTTCTTCTGCGAGATGAATAAAATATTTTTTTCCATCTGTTGAATCAATTGGTTTGTCAATACCAAACACCCGTGACAGTACACGAAAAACATTTCCGTCAACTACAGCATGTGGCAGGTTAAATGCAAATGATGAAATAGCAGCCGCTGTATAAGGGCCAACTCCTTTGAGAGCTTTTATCTCATTGTAAGTGGCGGGAAATTTTCCATCAAGGTCAATAGCAATATATCGTGCTGTGGCTATCAGGTTTCTGCAGCGGGTATAATAACCCAGGCCTTCCCAAAGTTTGAAAACAATGGGATCTTTTGCTTTTGCCAATTGCTGAATCGTGGGAAATTTTTCAATAAACCGATGATAATAATTAAGCCCTTGCTCTACCCTTGTCTGCTGCAGTATAATTTCGCTAAGCCATATTTTATATGGGTCTTTTTCGCCTTTCCATGGCATTTGCCTTTTATTTTTCTTCTCATTCCATTGCAGCAGCAAGGATGCAAACTGCTCTTTATGGTCTTTTTTCAGGTCAGCGGCTATTGTATTTTTCATATCCCGGGCCCTAAATATCCGGCATTTTAAGGAATACAGGCGATAGATAGTTTGAAAAAAATTGGCTATCCCCTTGACTATCATTATTTTTTGTCTTAAATTAGTCCCGATAAACATCGGGATAAACCACAAAATCATTTTAAAATGAGAAAAGCCGACCTCGTAAACCAAATATCAGAGAAGACAGGAATTCCCAAAGTGGATGTGCTGGTTACATTGGAAACCATGTTTAAAGAAGTAAAAGATACCCTCTCTGCTGGGGAAAATATTTATATCCGGGGCTTCGGCAGTTTTATTACCAAAAAAAGAGCAGCCAAGATCGGTCGTAATATCAAAAAGAATATTGCAGTACATATTCCTGAACATTATATACCTGCATTTAAGCCTGCAAAAGAATTTGTTGCAGAAGTTAAAAAATTAAAAGAGCCTAAACCTGATACAGGCCCGGGTGAAGATGCTGAATAAATCAGGCTCAATAATATTTTTCCTTCACTCATTATTGATTGAATTAGTTATCCCGCAGGTTAACTTTGCGTTCCAAATTTTTATATCGTGAAGAAACCCCAGTGGATCACTATTGCCATCGCTGTCTTTTTAACAGGTGCTATTTATTTATTTGGCCGCACAGTTCCTAAAAAGGAAAAGGAAATTGCACATTCAGAAAACGATGGTCATGATCACGGTGCTGCAACTGATATAACCATTGATTCTATTTTGGTTTTAGCCAAAAAACAACTTAACACTGAACAGCTTGTCCGCATCAATATGCTGGAAAATTCTATCTCAAGAGGCGATGTGAAAGATCAACGATTAAAAGTTTATCATCAGCTATCTCACTTCTGGGGCGATTCAATGCAATTTTTCCCGCCTTATGCATGGTATGAGGCCGAAGCTGCAAGATTGGAAAATTCGGAAAAAACCCTCACCTTTGCTGCCCGCTTATTTTTAGAAAACCTGCAGCATGAGCAAGACCCAAGGTTGGTAAAATGGGAAGCTTTGCAGGCTAAAGATTTGTTTGAAAGGTCTTTGAAGATTAACCCCGATAATGATTCGTCAAAAGTAGGACTTGGCGCCTGCTATTTGTTTGGCAATATTTCATCTACACCAATGGAAGGAATAAGCAAGATAATGGAAGTGGTTGAAAGAGATAGCACTAATGTGTATGCACAGATCACATTGGCTAAAGGTTCAATTATTTCAGGTCAAACAGAGAAAGCTGTCAGCCGCCTGCAAACGGTAAACCGGCTTCAGCCTGATAATATTGAAGCCATTCTGTTGCTGGCTGAAGTATTTGAAAGAAAAGGGGAGAAATCAACGGCGACAGACTGGTACAAAAAAAGTTTATTGTACATCAACAGGGCTGATGCCAGGGAAGAGATCGAAAAAAGGATCAATGAATTGAGTAAATAAGTTTTAGGGTTATAGATGACAAGTTCAAGGCATATTTTCAAATAGCTACGAACTTAAAACCTGCAACTTTAAACGTATTATAATAAACAAGATTAAAAAATTATTTGAGTATGCCTTGTGGTAAGAAAAGAAAGCGTCATAAAATAGCGACGCACAAGCGTAAAAAAAGACTGAGAAAGAACCGTCATAAGAAAAGGAAATAACTTCCCTTCTTAGTACGAAACTTTCCTGTTTCGCCGTATGGCGAAACAGGAGTTTCAGTTTGACTGGTTGTTTGCCCCCGTATAAGTTTGCACCCACCATCAATTACTGCAACTTTATCCCTCCGCACACAATACGGATCATTGGCAACCGGTGTTTACAGCACTAAGGACATTCATTTATGTAAGCTGTAATGAACAAAGAACTTATTATTAATGCTGCTCCGCAGGGTGTTGAAATTGCACTGCTGGAAGACAGACGACTTGTAGAACTGCATAGCGAAAAAAGCGACAGCCGTTTTGCAGTAGGTGATCTTTACCTGGGAAAAGTAAAAAAGCTTATCCCGGGATTGAATGCCGCTTTTGTGGAAGTTGGGTTTGAGAAGGATGCTTTTCTTCATTATACCGACCTGAGTCCTTATGCAAGATCATTGCTGAAATTCACAGCAATGACAATGAATGATAAAAGCGAAGCAGGTCTTGACTTTGGAAAATTTGAAATTGAACCAGAGATTATAAAGACAGGAAAGATCAACGAGGTATTGGGTGGCAAACCTAATATTCTTGTTCAGATATTAAAAGAACCAATCGCCGCTAAAGGTCCAAGATTAAGCTGCGAAATTTCTTTACCTGGACGTTTTGTTGTTATCACTCCATTCAACAACATAGTTGCAGTATCCCGCAAAATACATTCTGCTGAAGAAAGAAAACGTCTGCAAAAAATTGTAGAAGCTATTAAGCCAAGAAATTTTGGTGTGATTGTTCGTACCGCTGCAGAAGGAAAAAATACAGCAGAGCTGCATGAAGATCTTTCCGCATTGGTTGATATGTGGAAGACAATACAGCGCAACCTGAAAGGCGCTGCGGCTCCGGCGAAAATATTGAGCGAACAAACAAAGACAACCAGCATTCTTCGTGATCTGCTCAATGCTGACTTCAACAGGATTGTTGTTAATGATAAGACCATATTTACTGAAACAAAAAATTACATTCAGCGTATAGCCCCTGAAAAAGCTGATATTGTTTCTTTCTATCAAAACGGTTCTCCCATCTTTGATTCATTTGGCATTACCAAACAGGTTAAATCTTCTTTTGGTAAAACTGTGAATATGAACAGTGGCGCTTATCTCATTATTGAGCACACTGAGGCGCTGCATGTAATAGATGTAAACAGCGGTTACAAAAGTGTAAGCAATAACCAGGAACAAAACGCACTGGAAACAAACCTGGAAGCTGCGGAAGAAATTGCAAGACAGTTAAGACTTCGTGATCTCGGTGGTATCATCGTTGTAGATTTCATTGATATGAAATTGCCGGAGAACAAACGAAAGCTGGTGGAAAAAATGGAAGAGTTTATGGAGCCTGACAGGGCTAAACATGCAGTGCTTCCTATCTCCAAGTTCGGCATTATGCAAATCACCCGGCAACGAATGAAGCCTGAGATGAATATCAATACACAGGAAGTTTGTCCCAGTTGTAATGGCACTGGCAAAATTTCATCAACACTGTTGTTAGAAGACGAGATAGAAAAAAATCTTACTTACCTGATTACACATCAACACAAAAATCTGAAGCTGGTTGTCAACCCAATCATGCACGCCTATCTTACAAAAGGCTGGCCATGGAAAACAAAGATGGCTCTATGGAAAAAGAAATTAGGACAGAAAACAAGAATAGAAGCAGATACTAACTATCATCTGACAGAATACAAGTTTTTTGATCAACATGATGAAGAGATAAAATTGTAGACCTTCAATCAAAAAAAAATCTAAATTTTATTGAGATTTCAAAAGCCCGATAGTAACACCTGCCAGGCTTCTTTCACTTTTCCCTCTGCTAGTAATCTCTTTGCATGCAAGTGTAATTCTTTCTCCATCTCATCAGGATTGAGGTTATAATATTGAATGATCTGTTTTAATTGATCATCTTCATAAGTTGGATCAATCATTGGTATTTCCTGCACATTGGCCAGTTGCCCGAGATCATTACCGGAAAGTATTTTACTGTTGCGAATGCTTGCTGGTAATGCATCTACTCCAATACCTAATTGCGTATTGGGTTTTTCTACCTGGAATAAATTATTTTCATTCACCACGCAATACCAATCACCACCCAGCCTTGCTACATGATTTATTTTTCGCTGGTCTATTTTTGGTAAACCCTCAGCAATAGTGGAGATCGCATTCAGTAGTGAATCATTAATATGCATATACAGCACTTCACATATCGCTAAATTACCGGCGCCTCCCTTTGCTCCCAATGATTTTACTTCTAAGACTTTACATTCCAAATTAATCTTGCTTTCTTTCACCATTGGCGGTTTCACCAGTGTAGCAGGAACAGGAGTAAAGCCTGCTTTGATAAATTCGTTTACTCCTTTTGGAAACTCACAACTTGCCAGTGAAGTTTGCTGCACCATATCGTAGGTAACAATATTGATCACCACTTCCGGCACTTCCAATATATTTTCTAAAGTATGCTTGGTAGTATTATCTCTCACTCTCCGTGATGGCGAAAAAACAACAACCGGTGGATTAGTAGAAAAAAGGTTGAAAAAACTAAACGGGCTTAGATTAACATTCCCTTCTTTATTTACAGTCGAAGCAAAGCAAATAGGTCTTGGTGCAATGACATGCTGAAGATAGTATTGCTTTTCCTGTGCTGTTAAATCTTTAAGATCAAAAGTCATCGGCATTCCTGATTTTCACATTTGCATATTAGCACATTTGCACATTTCATACTTTCTTTAATTTTAAAATACTCCAGTCCGTTTCCTCCGCCACAATCGTATTACTCAGTTTTCCCAATCCATCAACCTCCATTTCCACAATATCACCATCCTTTAGCCATTGTTCCGTATAATTCGGATCATTCAATTTTCCTGTACCATTTAATTCTAAAAAACATCCTGTACCCACTGTGCCGCTGCCAATCACATCACCAGGATAAAGATCAACGCCATAAGATGCTCTTTCTATAATTTCTGCAAATGTCCAATCCATATCTCCCAAATTGCCTTTGCTTACCTGTGTGCCATTTACCCAACATTTCATTTCAAGGTTCCAGTTTTTTCCTGCATGATTTTCTTTGGCAGGTATCTCCAACTCATGCAATTCATCTAACGTGACCAGCCATGGTCCCAATACGGTAGAAAAATCTTTTCCTTTTGCAGGGCCAAGGTTCAGCAACATTTCTTCCATTTGCAGTCTTCTTGCACTCAGGTCATTCATGATCATTAATCCGCCGATATATTCGTCCGCCTCTTCTGCACGAATATTTCTTCCATGTTTACAAATAACAATAGCGACTTCCAATTCGAAATCCAGTTTTTCCAAATGATCGGGCATGCAGCGAACAGGTCCCGGGCCTTGTATGCTATGATGATTGGTAAAATAAAAAATGGGGTACTGATCAAACTCGGGAATCATTTCCGCTTTCCTGTTTCTTCTCGCAGCCGCCACGTGTTGTCTGAATGCATAGCCGTCACGGCAGGATGAAGGAAAAGGTACCGGCGCCAGTAATTCAACCTCACTCAAAGCTTTTCTTTTATTACTTGTTCTTGTACCTTCTTTCAGCAATAACTCACCGGCCTGCGCCACAGGAAATACATCTTCCCAATACGTAAGAAACATATTCATGCTGTTGGGAAGATCAGTGTGCAATACTTCCATATCATAAACAAATCCATCAATTAAAACGCCTAATTGCTCATGG
>Ga0187893_10010426_pt1 | contig 13851 bp, 9 predicted proteins | sample MA1701074metaG_FD_139574 | JGI IMG/M metagenome (GOLD analysis project Ga0187893, IMG submission 139574) | White microbial mat communities from a basaltic lava cave in the Kipuka Kanohina Cave System on the Island of Hawaii, USA - MA170107-4 metaG ...
CCACTGCGCGCGGTCGGCGCGGGTGTCCACCGTCGTGCCGGGGCCGGGATGGAGGGTGAGCAGCAGCGCCCCGGGGAGCTCCGCCTTCGCCACCGCCGCCGATTCGGCGTCGAACGCGACGACCGCCGCCGCGTCGGCGTTGCGCTGGAGGAAGAGGAGGGCGCGCTCCCCGTCCCCGTCCAATTCCGCCAGCCGCCGCCGCGCGATGACGCCGAAGTGCGGCTCGAGCGCCTGCCACATGGTGGCGTAGCCGCGTGCGCTCTCCGGCGTGCGCCGCCAGCGCAGGAAGAGCAGCGGCTTCCCTTCGGTCCCGGTGTCCCGCCCCCCGTCCTGCCCGAACGCCCCCACGCACAGCACCAGCGCGAGAGCCAGGGACGAGGTACGGTGCCAGGGCACGGCCGCCGGGATTCTAGCCCGAAATGCTCCTGCGGCGCGATCGCACGCCGGGGTTGACCCCATGCGGAGGCGCTCGCAAGATTGAGCGGCGTGCGCGTGCCGGCGTTGATCTTGGGCCTGGCTCTGGTCGGACAGGCGGAGCCTGGGGCCTTCGACCAGCGGCGCGCGGCCCTCGACCGCTCCTATGCCGGCCGCTTCCTCGCGCTGGCGCTCGCCGCGGAGAAGGAAGGACAGGAGGCGACGGCACGGCGGCTCTTCGAGCGGATCCTGGACCTCGACGGAGATCATGGGATCGCCCGCGGCCGGCTCGCCTTTTCGCGACGGGGCGCCGGCTGGACGCGCAGCAGCCTCGAGGAGGCGGCGCTCCAGGGGCGAAGTGACCGGGATCCCGCCCGGGTCGAGGAGTTCCGCGACCGCCGACGAGTGCTGGAAGAGGCGCGCGCGAACGAACTCGCCCGGCTCGCCCTGCGCACCGCGTCCCCCGACGAACGCGCCGAGGTGCTCGTGGGACTGCTCGCCTTCGCCCCCCGCGCGGAGGAGGTGCACCGCGCGCTCGGCCATGAGCGCATCGGCGAGGCGTGGGTCCGCACCGAACTGTCGGCCATGGCCCGGGCCATGCCCCGGCGGCTGGCGGCCTGGGCAGACTGCCGCGGGGCGACGGAGACGCGCCGCACGGGCGAGACGCTCGCGTTCGCCGGTCTGACGCCGGGGCGGGCCATCCTGGCCGTCGGCGACCGCCGCGTCGCGTCGGGTCTCCCGCGGGGAGAAGGCGCCTCCCTCGCGAGCCTCACGGAGGCGTCGCACCGCCTCCTGCGCCTCCTCTTCGGCGACGAGGCCCCGCGCTGCGACCCGTCCCCGGTCTACTTCCTCGATGCGAACCAGTACCGTGCGTTCGTCCACTCCCGCCACCCGGAGCATGCGATCCGGACGCGCAAGCTGCGCTTCAGCACCTACCGAGCCCGGGACTGCTGCGCGTTCCGGGCACCGCCGCAAGACGCGATCGACCTCTATGCGCACAGCGTGGGCTTCTGGACGGTGGAAGCACTCCTGGCCACCTCCGAGAAGGGGACGCAAGCAGACGACGATGCCCACTCCTGGTTCAAGGAGGGACTCGGCCTGCTGCTCACCTTGGAGCTGTTCGATACGGCGCGGAGCTGGTTCACCTCGCGCACCGAGAGTACGGGCAAGGCGCAGCCCACGCTTCCCCTGCCCGAGGAGCGCACGGTGCGCAACTGCCTCCGCTACCTGGAGGGCCAGCTCTACGACGGCGCCCTGCCGTCGCTCCGCGAAATCTGGGCCAACAGCCTGAACAACCTCGATCGCGTTCGTGCGATCGTGGCCTGGAGCTTCTTGAGGTTCCTGGCCCTATTCGATCCCGACGGCTTCCGCCGCTTCCCGGAGTCCCTGCGCGCCCCGGCGCCGGGCCCCCCGGTGGAGCGCGCGGAGCGGGCCCTGGCGGCCGCGTTCGGCCGGCCGGCGGAAGAACTCGAGCGACTGTGGCGCGCCTGGCTGCTGGAGTTGGCCACGTCCTGACTTCGGCGCGCCGCCCCGCTACTCCTCCCCGACCTCGCCCTCGAACACCGCCGCGATCGTCTCCCTCCCGCCGTCGAAGGCCAGGACCACCGTTTCCGCCTCGACCACCACGACGCTGCCGATGCGGCCGTCCTCGAGCTGCAACTGGTCCCCGGGCTCGATGTCGACCGGCACCACCAGGACGCGCCGGGCTCCCAGGGTCCGCCACGCCACCCGCCGCCGCACCCTCCGCCGCGTGCGACGCCGCGTGCGACGGCGCACGCCGCCGCCGCAGCCCTCCAGCGCGAGCAGGATGCCCACGGAGGCGCCGAACAGGGTCCGGCGAAGGAACGCCCTGCGAGCGAGACCCGGGGCCTCGAATCCCATGACAAACCTCCCTGCGCCCGTGGCGCAGGCGGCAATCCTAGCCGAGCCGCGGCCTCAGCGCACCGTGACGAACCGCTCCGTGACGAGGAAGTCGAAGGGACGGGTGGGGTCGGGCGCGACGTCGGCGGCGACGTCATGGGCCTTGAACCGGAGCCGGTGCAGGAGACGCACACGCACGAGAATCGCGCCCTGCTCCGGAATCTCGAACGCGCACGCGGTGGTCACGGGTGCGGCCGGGCGCAGCCGCGTGTCCTCGACGACGCGGGTGGCGCGCCAGAACGGCACGTGGGTCGCGCCCGTTTCGTCGGCCAAAACCTGGGCGAACTCCCTCCCGGCGAAGTTTGCCCACTCCCCCGCCTCCATCCGGCGCCGCAGTTCGGTTGCGTCGATGCGCGTGGGGTCCCCCTCCCCCCCCGCATGGGTCGGGACGCGCGGCCCATCGACCAGGCGATAGGGTCGCCCCTCCAGATCGGCGGCGATGATCGCCAGCAGGAGATGCTTGTCCCCGGTCCCGGTCGGCACGCGGTGGCCGGCGGTGCGGTTCTCCACCACCGCCTCGACGAGGAGGCGGCCGCCCGCGAGGCGCGCTTCCACCTCCAGCACGACCGCCTCGGCCGCCTTCTCGCGCCCCACGAACCCGTGGTGGTGGATCTGCTCCTTGGGCCTACGCAGCGCGTTGACGGCGATGCGCTTGGCGAGGCTGCGCCCCTCCATCGAGAGGCCCGTCCCCATGTGGCACTCCTGGCAGCTTCGGGCCGATTCCTGCGGGGCGGCCCAGGCCAGCCATTCGCCGTAGGTGTCGAGGGCGGGAAGACCGCGCGCAGTGGTGTGCTGGTGGCAGCCGGCACAGAGCACGCTGGTCTTGAAGAGCGGGTTGTAGACCGCGCCCATGAAGAGGAAGTCGCTGTCGGGCAGCGCGCCGAACATGCGCTTGAGCGGCCCGGGCACCGAATCGTCCTGCGGCGAGGGGCGCGCGACACGCAGCGAACCGGCGACGCCGGGCGCGTCGATCCGCTCCACGTGGTGCACCTTGTGGCAGAAGTCGCAGTGGTTGCCCAGGAGCGCCGTCCCCGTCACGCGGTCGAGCCGCGCCGCCGGATCCTGAAGCGCCGCCTCTGGAGCGTGGCAGGAGGCGCAGAGTCCCGGCGACCCCTCCGCCTTCCCCGCCGCGAGCGCCGGGAGGAAGTCCCGCTCATGGAGCGCGCGGGTGACGGGATTGCGGGCGGCCTGGGCGTGCCGCGACCGCGTCCACTCCGCGTAGGAGTTCTTGTGGCAGTTGCCGCAGTTCCAGATCTCTTGGCCGGCATGCGGCGTCGGATCGACGAACCGGTAAGCGGGGTCGTCCTCCGCCGGAACCAGGTCGAGGACGAACTCCAGTTCACGGAATTCCTGGAAAAGGATCGCGTCGCAGGCGTTGCGATACCCCGGCGACGCGGCGGAGAGCAGCAGCACCGCCGGCACGTTCGTGAGCCGCAGCGCGAAGCGCCCCTCCGCGTCGGTGCGCACCGCGGTCGCCTCCTCGTGCCGCACCATCACGATCGCGTCGTGCAACGTCTCTCCCCCGCGCCCCCTCACCCTCCCCGCCACCACGATGCCCTCGGGGTACTCCTTCGCGGGCTGCGGCACGCGGATCCGGTAGTCCAGCCGCTCCCCCGGACGCACGCCCTCGCGCAGCGCATACCCCTCCTCCACCGTCTCGTCCGCGTCGTGCGCGTAGCGCACCCGCAGAAGCGTGCGCGCCTCGTCCTGAAACCATAATTCGGCGCCGCCGTTGTTGGCGTAGTTGCGCGACAAGTCGATGCACCACCAGCGCGCATGGATGCGCCCCGCGCGCACGGTGCCCGCGCCCAGGGTCTGGAACGCGCCGCCGATGTCCTGCTCGTCCACGCCGCCCGAACTGAACACGACCGCATCGCCCTGCTGCTCCACGACGAGGTCGTAGCTGTAGTTGCCGAAACGGTAACGGCCGGAGAAGTCGACGGCGGTCGCCGTCGATGCGGGGGGGCGCGGGGGGGAGGGCACCAGGGAGCGCTTGGTGAGGAAATCGTTTTTCCACCGCGCGATCGTCTCGGGCGTGGCGGCCTTGCGGTAGCGCCCCGCCGGACGCTCCTGCGCGGTCAGCACCACTGCGCCTGCAAGCAGCGCAAGGAGCGCCGGGAGGGGGAGGGAGCGTCTCACCGCGCGTCCGGGCAGACGCCGCGGAACGGACAGCGGCTGCAAACCCGTCCCGGGCGCGTCTCGAACGCCTCGCGGCGCGCGACGTTGCGCTCGGCGTCCTCGAGGCGGCGGCGCATTTCCGCGATGGAGACGCGCATCAGTCCGCCCATTCGGGCGGTGTCCTCCGCCGTCACCTGCACCGGCTCGAACGCCCCGCCGGAGAGGAGATAGACCGGCGCCCCCTTCACCTTGGCGGGGTCGGCCCCCCACTTCGCGGCGGCGAAGAGCGCGTAGAGCGCCACCTGGTCCTTGTTCCGGCTGTCCTTGCGGCCCGACTTCCAGTCGAAGAGGATGAGATCGCCGTCGATCCGGCAGGCGAAGTCGGGCACCGCAAAGACCTTCGTCCCCTCGAAGAGGAAGCTGTCGAGGGTCTCGATGGGGAGCCAGCGCTTTGCGTCGCTCTCCCGGATGAGCGCGAAAGCCGGCGAGCTGAAGAAGTTGCGGATCGAGCTGCCCACTTTTTGGGCGATGCGCTCCAGATCGGACCGGATCGGGGCCGGGCCATAGTGGTGCTCGAAGAGCCGGGTGAACCGCTTGGGGCTCTCGCGCCAGAGTTCGCGGCGCGATTCGTCGAGGGCGCGCTGCATCTCCTGCTTGCACCACGCCACGATCGCCTCGGGATCGGAGGGGGCGCCGCGCTGCCAGGCGGAGAGCACCTTCTCGATGGCTCTGTGTACGCAATCCCCCGCCACGAGATGGAGGTTGGAGATGTTCTTGAGGAGGTAGAGTTCCCGCGCTTCCGCCGGGGCGTCGCGGGACCAGCCGCCCCAGGAGCCGTAGTACTGGAACCAGTAGCGGCGGGGGCACTCCTCGAACGTGCGGCTGCGCGAGTTGGACCAGGAGAAGGTGTTCTCGAGTTCCGCCAAGGGGGCCAACTTACCATGCGGCTTTGCCGCGCCCGCGGGGATCGCTCGCCCCCTCGAGCTCCCCGGCCGGAGTGCGCGTCACCACTTGGGCGTCCCCCATCGGCCCCTCCTTGGCGCGCATCGTGTGGCCGAGCGCCGCCAGCGCGGCGCGCAGCGCGCCCGGGAGCGGCTCGTGCAGGATCTCGTCCGGCATCCACTGGTGGTGGATGCGCGGCGCCCCCACCGCGGCGCGGCCGTCCATCCCCAGCGCCGAGATCTGGAGCACGATGAGCGCCACGGTGGAGATGATGGTGGGTCCGCCGGGGCTTCCGGTCACGAGGACGGGACGGCCATCGCGCAGCAGGATCGTCGGGGTCATCGAGGAGAGCGGCCGCTTGCCCGGGGCGATGGCGTTGTTTTCGCCCTGGAGGAGCCCGTACTGGTTGGGCTTCCCCGGCGCGGTCGTGAAATCGTCCATTTCGTTGTTGAGCAGGAACCCCGCCGCCATCGCGCCGCAGCCGTAGGCCCCGTTGAGCGTCGTCGTGCAGGCCACGGCGTTGCCCGCGGAGTCCACCACGGAAAAGTGGCAGGTGGACTCGCCTTCCGCGCTCCCCCCCGTCCCCCCCGCCGCGATCTCCGGGGTGGCGCGCGCCGGATCGATGGAGGCCTTGCGCTGTGCCAGGTAGATGGGATCGAGGAGCCGCGCCATCGGCACCGCCACGAAATCGGGATCGCCCAGATGCGCGGCGCGGTCGGCGAACGCGCGCCGTCCCGCCTCGGCGAAGCGATGGAACCGCTGGACCGGCGGGAGCGCCGCGAACTCCTCCGGGGGGAGCATGGCCAGGATCTGCAGGAGCGCGATGCCGCCGCTGCTCGGGGGCGGGGTGGTGAGCACCGTCGCGCCAGCGTAGCGCCCCACCAAGGGGCGGCGCACCTTGGGCTGGTAGGCCGCGAGGTCGTCGGCGGTGAGGATCCCGCCGCTGGCGGCGCTCACACGCTCGATCTCCTCCGCGACCCGCCCGCGATAAAACCCGTCCACCCCCTCTTCGGCGATGCGCCGCAGGGTTGCGGCGAGGGCGGGCTGTCGGAGCAGCGTGCCGGCGGCGGGTGCGCGGCCGCCGGGGAGAAAGACCGCCGCCGCCGTCGGGAAGCGGCGCAGGAGCGCGGCGTTTCGCTCGAGGGAGCGGGCGAGGCCCGCGTCCACCAGAAAGCCCTCCTCGGCCAAGCGGATCGCCGGCGCGAGCAGGCGCGCGCGGTCCATGCTGCCCCAGCGTTCGAGGGCCAGGAGGTAGCCCGCCACGCTCCCGGGGACGCCGGAGGCGAGGGGGCCGACGAGCGACCCCTCCTTGCCCGTACCGTCGTACATCGTGCGCGTGGCGAGGGCGGGCGCCGTTTCCCGCGCGTCCACCAGGCCGTCGGAGCGCGCGGTGTGGACGAGCAGGAAGCCGCCGCCGCCGAGGTTGCCCGCCTCGGGGTGCGTGACCGCCAGGACGAAGCCGATGCAGACCGCGGCGTCGATGGCATTGCCCCCTTCCCGCAGCACCGCCGCGCCCGCATCCGCCGCCAGGGGTTCCGGCGCGACCACCATGCCTCGCGAGGTGACCGCGCAGGCGGCGAGGAGCGGGGCGAGGAGCCAGAGGAGGGCGCGCATGTTCAATTCCACTGCCAGTCGCGTTCCAGGGATTCAAGGAGCAGGTCCAGCCGGCGGCCGGGGTCCGGCTCCTCGAGGAGGCGCAGCTTGTCCAGGGGCAGGAGGCCCGCGGCGAAGGCGCAGTTGTTGACGAGCGCCGTGGGGAGGCGGTCGGCGCCGACGAGGCCTTCCAGGCGCGCGCGCAGGTCGTCGAGGGTGCCGGCGCCGGGAAGGGTGCGGGCGAACGCGCGCTCCAGCCGGGCGCGGAACGTGCCCGCGTCGGGCACGGACGGATCGACGCGCGGGGCCAGTTCGACGGTGCGGTAGGGGCGGTCGTCCTCGACGGCGCGGGCGAGGCCGGCGGCCAGGCCGAAGAGCGCGATGTTGGAGCGGCCGTCGGGGAGCGGCTCGTGGCGCACCACGCGCCCTAGGCAGACGGTTTCGTGGAAGGGCGGCGCCGTGTCGTACTCGTCCGCGGTGCAGGGCTTGAGGAGCGCCATGGCGATGAGGCCGTCCCCTGCGAGCGCGTCGGCCACCATGGTCCGGTAGCGCGGCTCGAAGATGTGGAGCGGGAGGAGCGCGCCGGGAAAGAGCACCACCGCGCGCAACGGGAAGAGCGCCACACGCCGCGGGAACGACGCCAGGAGGGCGTCCAGGTCGATCACGACTCCCCGTTCGGCCTCGGGAGGTCGGGGATGCGTCCGTTCCAGGCGAAGCGGATCCCCTCCTCGTCGAGATAGCGCGCGAGGGATGCGACGACGTCTTCGAACTCCTCCACCGGGCGCGCCTTCCCCTCGAAAAAGACCCGCGGGGGGTTGCCGTACTTCTCCACCCAGGTGTCGAAGCCCACCTCCTCGGCGAAGAGCACGCGCAAGACCTCACCGCCCCACAGCCGCTCGCGCACCGTGGCGAGATCGCCTCCCTTGAGCTTCACGCCACCACCGCCGCCCGGCGCGGATCGGCCCGGAGCGCCTCCTCGAACGCGCGCAGCTGCTCCTCGACGCGGAGCTCCTTGTTGCGGCGCACCACGACGTCGTCGCGATAGCGCTTGAGGAAGTAAGTGATCGTCTCCACGCGGATCCGGATGGATCCGACGGGCTTGTTCTCGTCGATGTCCTTGAAGGCGAAGAACGGCGTGCCGCTCTTCTCCACGATCTCCTCCACGACGCTGTAGATCGGGGCGTCGTGGCCGCACTTGAAGTTGGAGAGCTCGAGCCCCACGAGGTTGGGGTGGCGCGCCACGAACTTGGCGGCCCAGACCTTCCGGTTGGTGTTCTCGCTGTAGGCGTTCTTCCAGACGTCGCGGATGTCGAGGCCGCTCTCGATGAGGCCCACCGCGACCTCCTCGCCGAAAAGCGGCTCGAGGGTCTCCGCCTCGATGGGCAGGTGGTCCTGGGTGAGGATCGGGTAGCCGTGCTTTTGCAACTCCTCGAGGATCTCGTGGTTGATGCCCGGGTCGTTGTGGTAGGGCCGGCCGAGCACCACGATGCCGATGCGGGCCTCCTTCTCGAGCTGCCGCAGCACCTCCCGCCCCTCCGCGCGCATTCCGTCCATGAACGCATCGAGCGCCTTCCAGCCCTCCTCGCAGGCGCGCGCGTTCTCCGCCTCGCCCAAGCCGAGCAGCTCCACAAAGCCCTGCATCATCTGCCGCACGAGCAGGTCGCGGTTGGAGAAGTCGACGAAGGGGCAGAGGTAGGCGATCCCGCGCTCGGCGAAGACATCCCCCTCCTTGGTGAACGCCGCCTTCACCGCCTCCGGCGTGGCGGTCACCGTCGGGCAGGCGCGCGAGGCCTGGATGCCCACCAGGGGCGACGGCAGCGCGTCCACCATCGGGAAGACGATCGCCTGGAGCGGGCTCTTGGCGTGGTGGCGATAGAGCAGGTTGTGGACGTGCGGGATGCCCACCTTGCTCGGGAAGCAGGGGTCGATGGAGCCGCGCTTGGCCCCCTCCTTGTAGAGCGTCTCGGAGGTGAAGTCGGAGAAGACGAGGTTCTTGTGCGGGATGCCGAGGCTGGAGAGATACGCGGTGAAAAACGGCGTGGTGGAATAGGCGTTGAGCACGCGCGGGATGCCGATGCGCAGCACCTCCCGCGCGCGGATCTTTTCTGCCCGCTCCCGCGCCGCGCGGAAGAGCGGCCGGGCGGGGGCGGGGTCCGCCACCACCGCCGGCTTGAAATCGCCCCAGGCCCGCTTGGCGGCGAGGGCGCTCAGGTCGGGGCTGGTCTTCTTGGCGTCGTCGAGCCCCGCCTTGATCTTGCGCATCGCGTTGACGTCCTCGACGGTGCCCTTCTCGCAGGTGGCGAGGATGAGCCGCCGGGTCTCCTCCGGAAGCTTGTCGCCGGGGACGACCGGCGCCTGGGTGTCGGCCGGCGGGGCGCCCCCGCCCCCCTCCTTCAGGCTTACGTCGATGAAGGTGCGCAGGCACTTGTTCTTGCAGAAATAGCAGCGCGTCGACTCGTTGCGCGCCGAGGTGTACGAGATGCGCGCCACGCTGTCGAGCCCGATGAACTCGGTCCGGTGGCCACGGGCGTGGAGGCGCGCCGCCTCCAGCGCCGCGCCGATGGCGCCCGATTCGCCGCAGTGCTTGTGGACGAACACGTTGGGCTTCACGCCGGTGTCGTCGTTGAAGCGGGTATGGATGAAGTCGACCTGCGCCTTCACGGCGGCGAGGTTGTGCTGGGTGCCGCCCTGGAGCACGAAATTGCGCCCCAGCTTCGCGAGGTTGGGGATCTGCGAGACGTAGATCCAGATGTTTTTCGGCAGCACCGCGGCGAGCCCCGCCATGATCTCGGCGGGCGCCCAGCCCTGGCGCTGGAAGTCGACGATGTCGGACTGCATGAAGACGGCGCAGCCGTAGCCGAACTCCGGGAACTCCTCCGCGCCGAACGCGGTGGCCGCGTAGTCGCGCACGTCCACGCCGAAGTTGGCCGCCGTGCTCTGGAGGAAGTAGCCGTTGCCCGCCGAACACTGCGTGTTGAGCTTGAAGTCCTTCACCTTCCCGTTCTTCAGGACGATGATCTTGATGTCCTGGCCGCCCACGTCGCAGACCACGTCGGCGTCCTTGTAGAAGTGGAGCGCCGACTCCGTGTGCGCCACCGTCTCGACGATGGCCGCGTCCGCCTTCAGCACGTCGCGCAAGATGTCCTTGGCGTAGCCGGTGGTGCCGGCGCCCAGGATCTCCAGGGTCGCGCCCTGCGCGTCGACGGCCTCGCGCAACTCCTGCAGGCGGCTCTTGGTGTCCTCGATCGGATTGCCCTTGCTCAAGCCGTAGGTCTTGACCAGCACCTCGCCTTCCCCGGAGAGCAGCACCGCCTTCGTGGAGGTGGAGCCGCCGTCCACGCCGAGAAAGGCGCGCACCACGCTGCCGGCCTCGAAGCGCGCCGGCTCGAACCGCTCCGGGGTGAATCGTTCGATGAATGCGTCCCGCTCCTGCACGCTCCGCGCCAGCGGGCGCCGGCTCGACTTGGGGCGCTGGCGGCCGCTCGTGCCGCCCTCCAGGTGGGCGCGCAGGGGCTCGCTGCCCCGGTAGACACCCACGTTCTCCGGCTCCTCGCGGCCGAACTCCACCGCGCCCAGCGCGGCGAAGTACTGCGCGTCGCCGGGGACCAGGATCAACTCCTCGGGGTCGACGCCCTCGGGGAGCGCGACCTTCCGCTCCTCCCAGACCTTGGGAATGTTGACCTTCCACGCCTCGACCATCCCCTTGATGTAGGTGTTGGGGCCGCCCAACAGCAGCACGTGGGGGCGCAAGGTGTTGCCCCGGGTGAGCACGGAGAGGTTTTGCTGGATGATCGCCTCGAAGAGCGAGGCCATGAGCTCGTCGGGGGGCACGCCCTGCTTCTGCAGGCCGTTGATGTCGGTCTCCGCGAAGACGCCGCACTTGCCCGCCACCGGGTGGAGCTTGATGCCGCGGTAGCCCATGGCGCAGAGTTCGGAGGCGGGGATGTTGAGCTTGGCGTTGATCTTGTCGATGACCGAGCCGGTCCCTCCCGCGCACTTGTCGTTCATGGAGGGGATCTTCTTCTTGCGCCCGGTCGCGGGATCCTCCTTGAAGATGATGATCTTGGCGTCCTGGCCGCCCAGCTCAATGACCGAACCGGCTTGCGGGAAGAGCTTTTCGACGGCGAGGGAGACCGCGTTCACCTCCTGGACGAACTTCGCGCCCAGAAGAGGTACCAGCGCCGCCCCCCCCGACCCGGTGACGAACATCCTGGCCTCGTCCGCCCCCGCCCCCCCCATCGCCTCCTCGATCAGCAGAAGGAACTCCGCCACCTTCTTGGCCTGCTTGCTGTCGTGACGCTGGTAGTCCTTCCAGACCACCTGGTCGGTGGCGGCATCCACGACCACGGCCTTCACCGTGGTGGAGCCGACATCGAGGCCGATGCGGAACCGGATCATGCCCGCGCCCCCTTCATGAGGGACGCGACGTGCGCGACGAAGTTGGCCGCGGTCCCGGCGTAACGGCGGTGGTGCGGCAGCGGCGTGAGGCCGCTGCGCAACTCCGGCCGGCCCGCGACGAAGGCGCGGATCTCGTCGAGGGAGCGCCCCGACTCCTCCACCGCGCGCGCCAGCTCCTCTTTCGCCTTGCGCCGCGCCTCGCCGAGCGCCATCTGCACGCGGCTGTGGGCGTTGATCTCGCCCTCGCCGGAGGTCTCGACCGGCAGGTAGACCATGTCGCTGTAGCGCGAGACCACCGCGGCCTGCGCGCCGTCCGACTGCGTGGACGGCATGCAGCCGAACGGCTTGAGGGAGAGGACCATGTGGCAGAGCTTGGCGTTGGAGTAGTAGATGTTCTTGGCCACTTCCAGGTGGCCCTCGCCGCCCTGCGCGCGGGAGTTGTAGTGCGGGTGGCCGAGCCGCTGCAGGTGGAGCTGGCTCACCGGCGCGTGGGCCGTGCCGCCGAGCGCCTTCAGCCAGCGGCCGTACTCGCGGGTGAACATCCAGCCCGCCAGGGAGAGCCGGCCGAGCCGGTAGAGGTGGCGGAACGGGTTGCGGTTTCCCTTCAATCCGAACCGGTCCTTCTGCCCCTGGCGCGACTGCCAGAGCATGTAGAGGAGCCAGGTGGCCACCGGCTCGACGAGCACCTCGGCGCCTTCGCCCTCCAGGAAACGGAACATCTTGAAGTTGCCGTCCCCCTCGGTGGTCTGCGCCCAGAACTCCCCGGTGATCTTCACGATGGGCCGCAACCGGGTGCGATCCACCTCCACGGCGGCGAGAATGCGGCGCGACTGCTCCAAAGCGTCCCGGTAGGGATGGCCGAAGATCTGCGCGGAAAACTTCCCGATCGTCTGGGCGCGGCGGGCAGCCGCCGGCCACCCCTTGAGGAACCGGAACCCGCTCTTCTCCAGGCTCCAGTACCTCCTCTCCTTCACCGCCGCCTCGACGATCTTCATGCACTCCGCCAAGGCGCGGTCGGTGGAGCCCTCCACCGTCTCGTAGGGGCGGATCTGGTAGCCCACCTCGTTCAGCAGGTCGCCGATCGCGATCGCGCCGACGATCCCCAGGAAGAAGTCGAGGTCCATGCGGAGGCCCGCCTCCACGTCGCTCTGGCTGAGCCCCCCCTTCTGTTGGAAGAGGATGACCCGGAAGCCGTCGAACCCCGAATTGCGCAGCGCGAGGCGGTACTCCGCCTCATACATCCCGAACCGGCAGGGGCCGCAGGCGCCCGCCGTGAGGAAGACGTAGTCGTTGAGGATGGTCTCCTTGGGGGTGCCTCCCTCGCGCATCTCCTGGAGATGCTTCACCAGATTGCCCACGGTGAAGTAGGTCGGGTTGCACTGGCCGTTGTTGCCGTACTCCTTGCCGAGCTGAAACGCCTTCACGTCCGGCGTGGCGAGGCTCGCGCAGAGGTAACCCTGCCCCTCCAGCGCGGCCTTCACCAGCGCCTCGTGCTTCACCGTGAGGCCGCCGAAGAGCAGCGTCGTCGTGGGGCGTTCCCGCGCCGTGAAGGCGCGCTCCGCGGGGCGACGGAAGTGGCGCGGGGGTTCCGCGAGCCCCGCCTCCTGCATGAGGCGCTTCCGTTCGGCGTCGACGCGATCGGCGATCTCGGCGTCGTTGAGCAGTGTGTTCGGCGTCATCCCAAAGGTCCTCCACGTCTCGCCCCATGTTGCCGCGATCCGGCGGCGCGGGAAAGCCCAAACTCATTCGGAGAGGAGCGCGAGCTGCGGCGCGCGGTCGGGGATCCGGGTCACGGGCCCCCTCTGGCCACGGCGCGCGTCCGCAAAGAGCCGCCAGGGCTCGAGCTCGGCGAGAAACGCCTCGATGTCCATACCCATGGCGCGCGGACGGAACTGCAGGAGCTTCTCGGTGCCGTCGGCTAGGAGCGCCGCCATGCCGGCCCAGTTCCCGTTCCCGTGGTGATGGAACGCGCCCGCGACCTGGATGGCGCCCTGGAAGAAGAGCCGCAACGGCCCCTCCTCCTCGATCCAGATCTCCTCCCACGCCTCGTGCGCCTCGAAGAACTCCCCGGCATTGAAGAGCCGCGCCCCCTCCTCCCAGCCGTCCGGCCAGCCCGCCGCCTCCCCCTCCCCGGCGAGCGCCGCGCCCAGCCGCTCCGCCGCCTCGACGAGAGGGGCGTCGTCGGGGGCCGCGGCCCCGGCGGGCGCGAAGCCGCAGACCTTTCCCTTGTAGGCGATGCCGAAAAACGACAGGGTGCCGCGGATCTGGCGGTGGAACGCCTCGGCCTGGGCCGGATCGTCGGGATGGTAGACGGCGAGGTAGCCCGCCTTCATGCGCGCCGTGCGCGGGACGACCGTGCCGCCGGGCAGCAGAGCGAGCCACGCCTCGAAAAACGCCTTGGCGTCGGCGGGGAGCGCGAAGAGGAGAACGGGCGCCGCGATGAGGAGGGCGTCGCATTCGAGCGCC
>Ga0187893_10010427_pt1 | contig 13850 bp, 10 predicted proteins | sample MA1701074metaG_FD_139574 | JGI IMG/M metagenome (GOLD analysis project Ga0187893, IMG submission 139574) | White microbial mat communities from a basaltic lava cave in the Kipuka Kanohina Cave System on the Island of Hawaii, USA - MA170107-4 metaG ...
ACCTGACTCCCTTGTAGAAAGGATCTGAAACATCCACCCACTGCCGTGGGTGGGATTCCGGGAGAAACCTGACTCCCTTGTAGAAAGGATCTGAAACATCCACCCACTGCCGTGGGTGGGATTACTGAGTTTTGAGACGGTCTCTTTACCCGAGTGGTGCGTATAATAGACAGACTAATTGGTTTCTTTAAGACAGTGGAGGCAGCCGGTGATCTCCGTGGGCGCCCCCTGATCGCAGCAAGCTCGATTTACGGCTGTGTTGAACGTGATGCCAGAAGGGGCGGCCACACTGAGGAGTGTGTCTCAAAACTCGGATTAGGCTCTATCTATCTCCGCGTTAGTCTGCGGCGAAATCCTTCTGCAATGAAAAATGATAAATGACCAATGATAAACCCGAGGGCCGCTCGATTTCTGGTTTATTGAATTTGAGGCAACGGAGGGGCGGCCACGGAGGGCCGCCCCTACAGATTTTTTATATGAAACTCGTGACTACCCTTTCCGCGGTTTTGCTGATTGTTGCCGCAATTTTTGGAAGCTTTCGACAACCAACCTTATGGCAGGAAAAGAGTGCCGGCCGTTGGCAGCTTATTTGGTCGGACGAATTCGACTACAAAGGCCCGCCCGATCCGGCAAAGTGGAGCTATGACGTCGGAGGCCACGGCTGGGGTAATCAGGAACTGCAATATTACACCGCGCGACGGAAGCAGAACGCGCGGGTAGAAAATGGCCGCCTGATAATTGAAGCCCGGCAAGATGGCTGGCACGGCCACCGGTATACATCGGCACGCCTAATCTCAAAAGGAAAGGGGGATTGGCTCTATGGACGTTTTGAGGTGAGCGCAAAACTTCCTTCGGGACGGGGCACCTGGCCGGCTATCTGGATGCTGCCGAGCCAGCGCAGCTACGGAGAAGGCGGTTGGCCCGACAATGGCGAGATCGACATCATGGAGCACGTCGGCTTCGACCCCGACGTTGTGCACGCTTCGATTCATACGCGAGCCTTTTATCACTCGATCGGAACGCAGAAGACGGCCAAAATCAAAGTTCCAACTGCTCGTACCGGATTCAATGTTTACGCCATGGAATGGTCTGCACAGGAGATTCGCACCTACGTCAACGATCAACACTACTTCACATTCACGAACACACAACTCCACGACCCGATGAAGGACTTCAAGCAGTGGCCCTTTGATAAGCCGTTTCACCTGATTCTCAATATCGCGATCGGCGGCACCTGGGGTGGGTCTCAGGGAGTCGACCCATCAATTTGGCCCCAGCGGATGGAGGTTGACTACGTTCGGGTCTACAAAAGTAATCAAGTTTCAAAGGCAGAGTTCTAGTTGGTCAATTTGCAGGTAGGGAAGGGGGCAAGCGCCCGCTTGGCTGCGACAGTATCAAGTTTCTAAGGCAGAATTCTAGTTGGCCAATTTGCAGGTAGGGAAGGGGGCAAGCGCTTTGCGCGCGCCCCCGCTTCGCTACGATAAATTCCAGCTAAAATGTCAGAATCCTCGCCGATTGAAACGCTGAAAGCGTTAGCTAATTTCTGCCCAGGGTTGCTTTTGGCAACCCTGGGTTTTTGCGGCCGCCTTTTTCTTGTCGCACTCTGAAGGAGTTGCGACCGATAGAGGTAACTAACCTTAATTAATCATACGGTACCACCCTGGGATCGAACATTACCGCTGCCGGTCGCAACTTTTTCGAGTTGCGAATTGATTCTGTTCTGCACTTGAACTGTTACATTCCAGCTTGATCTGAATCGAGAGTTGAGCGGGGGCGCGCGCTACGCGCTTGCCCCCTTCCTGACCTGCAAATTTGCTTACTTGAACTGTTACATTCCAGCTTGATTGAATCGAGAGTTGAGCGGGGGCGCGCGCTAAAGCGCTTGCCCCCTTACCAACCTGCAAATTCTCTAACTTGAACTCTTATATTGCGGCTTGGTTTAGTTTTGCCACCACTGTCTCCAGTGGAGAATTGTCATCACCCTTATGACCGCCCTAAGGAATCCCGATGCGCCGGACGAGATCGTCGAAACGAGGGTCTGAACGGAGATTGGCATACCGGCGATCCAGCTTGAGCCGGATGATGTTCAGGTCGTGGCCTTTGTTTGCCTCCTCAAGCCAAAAGAAAGCCTGATCCTTATTGTCGAGAGCTGCATAGATCGACGCGAGCAGAGCTGGCGATACCCATCTCTTTTTTGACACTGCTAGCAATTCGTCAAGATACCTCTGTGCCTCTCCTTTCTTTCCAGCCAAAGCGTACGCTTGTGCAAGACCGCCCATGCTCGGCAAACCGCCACCTGAAAGGTTATTTATCTCCTTAAACTCTTTGATAGCCTCGTCGTACATCCCTTTGTCCAGGTAAGCCAAACCCAGCCGATAATGCGCCATTCTAAAGCTAGGATCCATGGCCGCTGTTTTTCGAAATTGCTCAATCGCTTGATCTAGCTGACCTGCTTCAGCCAAGACTCGACCTACCCACACGTTAATCGGAAGCGACAAGGGATCCAAGTCCTGCGCTCGCTTGATCTCGGTCAGCGCCTCGCTTTGCCTTCCAAGTGATGACAAAAAAACTGCGTACCAGTGATGCGCAACCGGATAGTTCGGATTAAGCTCAATAGCCTTTCTAAAATTTTGCTCGGCACGCGCCCAGTCGCGGTCGTAGTAATACGCAACGTGGCCCAGTGGGACATAAGGCTCAGCCAGAGACGCATCGATCTCCAGCGCCTTGAGAGCTGCCGCCTTCGCTTTGGGCAACGCCTCATTGGGAGGCATCTCGCCGCCTCCCGCCTCAGGGGCCCCAAGCAGGGCGTAAGTCTCAGCGATCGAGCTATAAGCCAGGGCGAAGTTGGGATCTTTATCGATCGCTTGTTGAAAATATTCCAAGGACTTGTTGAATCCGTCTGGAGTGCGCTTATTCCAGTAAAAGCGGCCCTTTAAGTGCAATTGATAGGCGTCGTTACTCTCCGTATAGTGCTTAGCCAGGCCTCTCTCCTCCGGAGAGACTGTGAGCCGCAACTTGTCCACAATCTCGCGCGCGATTTCCCTTTGCGTCTGCAGGAAATCCGAAATCTTTCGATCGTAGTGCTCTCCCCAGAGCAGTTTATTTTGGCGCACGTCTACCAGTTCAGCGCTGATTGTCAGCGCGTCTCCACGTTGTACGATCCTGCCCGAGAGGACTGCATTTACTCGGAGCTGGTTGCCAACCGCGATGGGGTCAATCTCTTTATTCCTGTAGGCAAAGACGGAACTGGTAGGACTCACGCGCAGGTTTGGTAACTGTGAAAGCCGGTAGATAAGCGACTCGGCCAGGCCATCGGAGAGATACTCAGTGTCCGTTTCCGTACCTCTATTCTGAAACGGTAAAACGGCAATGGATTCGATTGCGACTGCACTCTGGCGGGTCTGATAGTAATAGCCCCCTCCAATCGCTCCCAGCAGTACCACTAATCCTATGATCGCCGCCGCAACTTTGTGGCGTCTTACTCCGGAGAGGATGTATTCGGCGCTGGAAACCCCTGAGACGGTGGCCGGCAAAGTCGAGGGGATGCTGGCGGTCGAAGTTCCGAAAGAGCCCTGGCCACCGCCAGTTGACCTGGCAGCGCGGACTTCCGGTGAGATTGTGCGATCAATTTCGGCATCTACCTCGATTTTCCGCTTCAAGGCCCGCAGATCAATCAGAAGGTCTTTCGCTGTTTGATAGCGCTCCTCAGGATCTTTGGTGAGAGCTTTGGAGACGATCCTCTCGAGTTCAGCGGGCACGTCACGGGCATACGCCGAAAGGGGATGGGGATCTCGCTGGATAATCAGAGAAATCGTCTCGGTCGAGGTTTCACCCGCAAATGGCAGCTTTCCCGTAAGCATCTCGTAAAGCACCACACCAAGGCTCCACAGATCAGTGCGCGCATCAAGTGCCACTCCCTTGGCCTGTTCCGGTGACATATAAGCCGCCGTCCCCATAACCATTCCGGCGCCGGTGTTGACCATAGCTTTGGTGGGCGCGTCGGTGTCTGGTCCGGGACCTGGTAGTTCCGTAAGTTTAGCAAGACCAAAATCCAATATTTTGACGTACCCATCGCGCCGAACCATGATGTTGTCGGGCTTAATATCCCGATGAATAATCCCCGCCGCATGCGCTGCTACCAAAGCGCTGACTGTTTGGGAAGCGATCTCTAAAACCTCTTGGAGCTTCAAGCCATCGACGATGTGCTGGCGCAGTGTGTTACCGTCGATGAACTCTGTGGCGATGAACCGTGAGGCTCCGGCAGTGCCGATTTCATATATTGTTAGAATGTGTGGATGATTAAGCGCTGAAGCCGCCTTTGCTTCCTGAATAAAGCGGCGTAACCGTTGCTCGTCACCGGCCAAAACATCTGGCAGGATTTTGATCGCCACGGTGCGATCGAGCTCAGTGTCAAATGCCAGATAGACTTCTCCCATTCCACCTTTGGCAAGCTGCGAGCGGATTTCGTATCGACCAATTCGAGTATTGGGCGCTATGGCCATACGTAAGGCGAGCCTTCGTGCGTCTCGACATCATAGACAGCGACGATGTTGGGATGGTTCAGTTTTCCTGTTGCTTCAACTTCGAGCTCGAAGTGCCGCAGTCTTTCTGAATCTGCAAAGAATGCGGCGGGAGGGACTTTGATTGCCACGTCACGGTTGATCTTTGGATCACAGGCAAGGTAGACCTCACCCCTTCCGCCCGCTCCCAGCTGCGACCGGTTGTCGTAACGTCCAATCCGAGAACTGGGTGAAATGGCCACCGATACCCCGGCGCTGAGCTTCTGCTTCCCCAAACTGTATTGTCGAGCAAGGAAAAGTCAAGAGTGTTGCTTCGAATTCCGGTCTATTCTAACTGAAAACCGATCAGGTATCGGTCGCCTACCCCGTGGGCTTGGCTAGGTTGAGCCGCAGACAAGAGAGAATGAAAGAGATGTAGGTGCCGGTGAACGCAATTCGGGTATAAACTACAAGTGTAGGGTCCGTATGGTTCGCGCCAGGAGAGATTGCCGGTCGATCCCAGATGACAGGGTCATGCGATAGCTTAATTCGGGTATGCATCGACGTAGGTTTCTGAAGCTGATTGTCGCTGGCTGCGCGGCCACTGGTGGAGCAGCCAGGGCTCAGAGTTCAGGAGATCGCCAACCACACATGGCGAAAACAGCCGCAGGAAAGAGAATAGCGATCCTCGGAGCAGGCTTCGGTGGCATTGCGGCCGCACTCGCACTCCGTAGTGAGCTCAACAATGAATATCGGGTGTTGCTCATTGAGCGGCAGGCGACCTTCATGATGGGACTTCGAAAGCAATGGTTGCTTACTGGCTCGGGAAAACGAGTCGACGGCGAACGCCCGTTCTCGAGGCTGCGCAGCAAAGGTGTCGACGTGCGCCGTGGTACAGTGAACGCGATAGACCTAGCGCGCCGTGTCGTTCGCACCGATAAAGAAGAGATCGCCTTCGATCACCTTGTCGTCGCGCTCGGAGCCGAGCCTCGTCCAGACCAGGTGCCCGGCTTTTCTCGGGCATCATTCAATATGTATGACGTCGCAGACGTCGAGCGATTGCACGCACGCCTTTTGAAGTTACGAAGGGGCAGAGTCGTAATCGGAATCTTCGGACTGCCCTTTAAATGCCCACCAGCCGCCTATGAGGCCGCGATGCTCCTCGACGGCTGGTTCCGCAAGCGTGGGATTCGCTCCGAGATCGATCTTCGCGTATTCACGCCACAACCAATGACCCTCCCAGTGGCGGGTCAGGAGGCTTCGACCGTCCTGCTGCGGCTGCTCGAAGAACGCGACATCGCGCTCTCGCTGAACAAGAAGGCATTGCGGATTGACGACACAAACGTGATCTTTGACCAGCAGACGTTGACGGCGGATGTCTTGATCGCCGTTCCGCCTCATCGACCACCAGCCGTTGTCAAGGAGAGCGGTCTAGCGATGGCGGGTGACTGGATCAGGGTCGATACGCACACGATGAATACGTCAGCGCCACGCGTTTGGGCGGTTGGCGATGTCGCACAAATCGCCATGGCAAACAACACCCCCTTTCCGAAGGCCGGCGTTTTCGCCGAAGCGCAGGGACGCGCCGCTGCGGCGGCGATCATAGCTGACATCACCGGCTCGCCGGCGGTGTCGAAGTTCGACGGCAAGGGCTATTGCTTCGTCGAAACCGGAGATGGGAAGGCGAGCACGGTCGTCGGCGATTTTCTGACGGCACCAGCGCCCAAGGTTGATGTTTTGCCACCGACAGAAGAGGCGTACCGTAAAAAGATTGCGTTCGAGCGCGACCGGCTCGCACAGTGGTTCTGAAGCCTATAGACATTTTATGTTACATATTCTTATCGTTAAGGCGAATAATAGATGATGGCTCGCGCACCATCTATTCCTACGACGAGGCTGGCAACCACGTACCCCAGCAGCTCAGATGGCCCGGATGGACACGTTAACACTCAGAGTCTCTTTTGCCTGACCTTTGTAGACTCCTCGCGTCGGCGGTACATCTGAATAATCGCGGCCGACGGCGAGGCGCACATAGTTCATAGTTTGCAAGCAGTCGTGCGTTGGGTCCACCGAAAGCCAGGTGCCTTGATCTACCTGGGCATCAACCCAGGCGTGGGAGGCATTGCTCGTTCGGTCCCTCGCTGACCCGTCCAAGTTCGAGCTGTATAAATAACCGCTAACATAACGAGCGGGAATTCCCACCGCGCGGCACGCTGCCAGCATTATGTGGGCAAAGTCCTGGCAGACTCCCCTTCCCAGTTCGAGTGCTTCGGCCGCAGTAGTTTTCACGTGGGTGGCCCCGGGTTCGTATTGAAGTGAATTGTAAAGAGTGTGCATTAGGGCCAGGACGGTGGCGGTTGGGTCAGAGTCGACCAGCTTACTGAAGGCGAGGGACCGTATAGCATCGTTGATTGGCGTGTAGGCGCCCGGCCTCAGAAAGTCGAAGTTTTCCAGCGGTGACAGTTCGCGTGGCTGATCCGCAAAGGCAGAACTTAGGTGAACGTCGCTGCTGGCCGTCACGACCAGTTGATCGTGAGGTTGCAGGTTGTCGAAATGGTGTACCACGTTGCCGTAACGGTCAGTGTAGTACAGCACCTCTCCGGCCGGCTTTGTCACTAACTTAAATTGCGAACAACGCTGCCCAGAGCCATCCAGCGGGCACAAACGCATTTCCGTATAGGCCTCGCTGATTGGTTCTTCGTAGTTAAATATTGTAGTGTGCTCGATGTGCAGTTTCATATCTCTTCAACGGCCCTGCTGCTGTTGTTGCGACTGCTGCTGCCGCGGTTGGGCGGGCAAAATCACCTGCGTGTTGAAATAGGTGGTCGAGATTTCGACGCCGGCTTCGTTCAAGCGGCGCAACAAGCGATCGAGATAGGGATGCATGTTCTGATCAAGAACCTCGCTGATCTCGAGGTAACCCAACTCCGAGCAGATACGACCCAGGGCGCGCTGTGGACTGAGTAGGTGCCTGGGACTACCGCCATCGCCAGAAATTAGATTCACCGAACGTAGAGCTCGCTGCAAGCAATAAGAGACAGCCCGCGGAAATTCCTGACTGAATAACAGGAACTCAGCCACTCGTGCTGCTTGAAGTTGGGACGCCTGAGTTTTGCGAAAAGCCTCAAAGGCACTGCACGACCGCAACATCGCAATCAATTGAAGTGAGACTTCCGGTCCTTCGCTCAAATCATTTACAGCAGCGTATTTCACATCGATGATTCTTACGGTTTTGTCGGCGCGTTCCAGGTGTTTTCCGACTTGAATAAATTCGTATGCCTCCCCATGCGCCATGGTCTCGTTAGTTATGCCCTGAAACGCTTGCGAGCCTTGTCGAATCTGATCGAAGAATTCATAAGGGCCGCGCCCGCCAACCTCCCTTTTAAGATTCCGGACCAGAAAATAGAGACGATTAAGGTGCTCCCACATCTCGCTGCTGATCTGCTCGCGAACACTGCGCGCGTTTTCGCGTGCCAGCGTTATGCACGTTGTAATGGCATTCGGGTTGGCCGGGTGCCAGAGCAAGAACTCGCTCACATTACGTGCGTTGTATTCATCGAACTGGCTGGTAAAAAGCTCTTCGTCTCCGGTTATAGCGATGATTGGCCGCCATCCGGCCGGAGAATCCTGCACATGGGCGTCCAAAAGGGTATGAAAGTTTACCGTGAGGATGCGCGTGACATCTTCAGCACGTTCGACGTACCGCGACATCCAGTAGAGTGTTTCGGCTACTCTTGAAAGCATTTCTAATCATTCAAAACCCAGGTGTCCTTGCTACCACCACCCTGCGAAGAGTTCACCACCAGCGAGCCACTGCGCAGTGCTACCCGGGTTAATCCACCTGGGACAATCGTGATCTTTTCTCCGCAAAGGATATAGGGTCGCAGATCGATATGGCAGCCAAAAAGCTCGCCATTCAAGTAGGTAGGGTGCCTGCTGAGTTTAACAATTGGCTGCGCAATGAAGTTACGCGGATTTGCCTGGATCAAGTTACGGAAAGTATCGCGCTCTTCCTGCGAGGCATACGGGCCAATAAGCATCCCGTAACCACCACTCTCATTAACGGACTTAACGACCAATCGGTCCAGATTATTTAGAATGAAGTCTCGCTCCTTGTCTTGAACGGCCAGGTAGGTAGGGACATTCTCCAGAATGGGGTCCTCGTTTAAGTAGTAGCGGATCATGGCCGGCACATAGGCGTAGACGGCTTTGTCGTCGGCAACTCCGGTGCCTACCGCATTAGCGAGCGCCACATTCCCCGCCCGCCAAGCATTTATCAGGCCAGCGCAGCCCAGCAGGCTGGTAGGATCAAACGCAAGCGGATCCAGAAAATCGTCGTCGATGCGTCGATAGATAACATCAACGGGCTGCAAGCCCTTAGTTGTTCGCGTATAGACGCGATTATCGTGAACTACCAGGTCACGACCTTCAACAATTTCGATGCCCATCTGGCGAGCAAGAAACGAATGTTCAAAATATGCCGAGTTGTAAATCCCTGGGGTAAGCAGAACCACTGTAGGATCCGGATTATCGTGCGGCGCAACAGAACGGAGAGTATTTAGCAATTCCTGAGGATAGTGTTCGATGGCCCGAACGCCATAGCGTTGAAACAAGCTGGCAAAGGTTCGCTTCATGGCCTGGCGGTTTTCCAGCATATAGCTAACTCCAGAGGGGGACCGCAGGTTGTCTTCCAACACAAAATAGTTTCCATTGTCATCGCGCACCAGATCTGTACCGACAATGTGGGTATAAACGCCCTTAGGGACCTTGATTCCCATCATTTCGCGTCGAAAGTGTTTGGCACCAAACACAATTTCAGCCGGAATAATTTTATCCTTAAGAATCTGCTGGGCATGATAAATGTCGAAGAGAAACTGATTCAGAGCAGTTACCCGCTGCACCAAACCGCGCTCGAGGTGTGACCATTCAGCATCCGGGATAATCCGCGGGATCAGGTCAAAGGGAAAGATTCGTTCGATGCCCTCGGTTTTCTGCCCGTAGACGGTAAAAGTAATTCCCTGGTACAAAAACGAGACGTCCGCGTACCCGCGACGCTCATTGAAAGCCTCCGCTGTCATCTCCAGCAATCGCTCATGAAGTTGCTGGTAATGCGGCCGCGGCTCTCTGGAGGGCAGAAACATCTCATCAAAAAAATCTGAGACATCGTAGCGATCCATCAGACCAGGTTGGGCTCGCGCAGGTTGTTCGCTCATAAGCTCAAATAGGTAGTGCTGGATAACGAGGCCTGTATTATAGGGTCGGCCGACAATTTCCGGCGAGCGTCATTCAGCCTTTTCTAAGGCTTATCGACGTACTGATGCGTTTGTCGGCGGCCAGATCTGTGCCAAACTTTTACTGTCAAGGGAACGTACAAGCTGAGTTGTGAGGGGCCTGAAAATTATTGGGTGCGAGCAAGTTAGATAACGCTGGCCAATGATGAACACGTTCACTGGATGGAAACTGGGCTTAGTTCTGGCCTTAATCTCAGCAATATTTTGGGGTCTTTTGCCGATCGCTTTGGCAATCACGCTTGCGGGCCTCGATGCTTTCACCATTACCTGGTTCCGGTTCACTCTGGCGGCTTTTGTCCTCGGCGCGGTGTTAACTATGACCCGCGGCTTACCCGCAGTCAGATCGTTTAGCGGCAGCATTTGGCCCTTACTTTCTATCGCCCTCGCTGGTCTCGCTGGAAACTATCTACTTTTTCTGGTAGCGCTGCGGTATTCGAGTCCCACGGTAGCCCAACTCCTGGCCCAATTCGCCTCGATATTTCTGCTCCTCGGTGGCTTGCTCATATTTAAGGAGTCGTTCTCGAGGTTGCAATGGGCTGGCCTGGCCTTACTCGTCTTCGGGTTGTTGCTGTTCTTCAATCGCCGACTGCCTGAGCTGCGATATGTATTTCAGGGGTTAGGCCTGGGTGTGACAGTGGGAGTCTTATCGTCTCTGGTATGGGCAGCGTACGGACTCGCGCAAAAGCGCCTGCTCCGTCAACTTGGCTCACAGCAGATTCTGCTGCTGCTGTATTTTGGCGCTGCAGTCACGCTGTTGCCAGTGGCGACCCCCGGGGCCATCCCCCAGATGAACTCGCTGCAGTTTGGAATGCTGGCTTTCTGTTCGGTGAATACACTTGTAGCTTATGGCGCGTTTGCCGAGGCTCTCAGGCAATGGCAGGTGTCCCGCGTAAGTGCCGTGATAGCTTCGGCTCCCCTGTTTACTCTCGTCAGCATGTGGCTGGCGGAGCGATTTGTGCCCCATCTGGTCATCCCCGAACGACTGAACAATGCGAGTGTAGCCGGCGCTTTACTTGTGGTTGCGGGTTCAGCGATCTGCGCCCTCTCCCGTCCGAAGGCTTGATAGCCAGGCGCGGGTTACCCTAAGGCAAAGGGAACTGGTATCGGCGTTTTCAAGGAGACTCAGCTGGCAAGCTGACGAACCAGGCGCCAAGCGCGAGAGCCAATACAACGAATGCCAGTAAATAAAAGATCGCCGCGTACGAGCCAGTGCGAGTAACACACTCCGCCAGCAAAAGTGGTCCTATCGCCGATGCGACAACAGTGAGTGCCTGGGCCGCACCCTGAATCTTTCCCAGGTGCGCGCGTCCGTAAACCCTACGCCAGAAGCTGAAAAAGATTACGATGACAAAGCCACCCGCCAGTCCCATGACTGAGGCGTAGACAACGACGTGTGCTTGAGTGCTTACTTGCGGCAAGGCCAGAAGCGCCGCAGCAAGAAGAAACATGGCCAGGGCAAGCAAGCGGTTGATTGACCATTTGAATGCCAGCCAGCCACCCAAAAAATTACCAATTAAGGCTGTTAAAGCAACTATTACCAGGCTGTAGTGGTAGGTTGAGGCAGCGAAACCTCTTTCCGCTAGAATTGACTCATTGAAAAGGGCTATTCCCGACGCGATTAATCCGTAAACCGCCCCAGCCAAACCGAATATCCAAAAAGCCTTTGTAGATAAAGCTTGCCAGAGGGTGTGACCTTCCACTTGGTCCGTAGTGCTTTTGGAAAACGGAAGCTCAGAGTTCGAAGCAAGCATGGATGCTTCGGGCGTTCTCCGCACCAGGAGCCAGGCTAGTGGTGTCAGACCGACCAGGAGCGAGAGACCAACGGCGGTCCAGGCGACACGCCAGCTGTACTGAATCACCAGGGATCCGATGAGCGGAAAGGCCAGCATGAATCCGATGCTGAGGGCAATTGTGTAAAAACCCATTGCCAGACTTAGTCGCCGAGAAAACCACTGGCCAACCATTGTGATGCTAACTACGGAAAGAGCGCTTTGACCCAAGCCTCGGGTGAGCGTAATGAGCAAGGCCATCAACACCAAACCCCTGACACCAGTCATGCAAAGGACCACGGCACCGAGGGTCGAGGCGATGACTGTCAGCACGGCCCGGCTTCCAAAGCGATCGATTGCCTTTCCCACCCCAATACAAAAGAGAGCACCAATTAATGTGGCCCAGAGGTTGATTCTGGCAAAGACCACTCGATCGATCTTAAGGTCAACAAGCAATGATTCAGTGATCAGTCCGAGACCCTGGGTGCGTCCAGGCAAAGTTCCAACCATTGCTAAGGCCGCTACAAAGACGTTGACCCATCCGTAATAGAACGGAAGCGCAAGTGGTCCAGCGTTCGGACGTCGAATTTCGACATTGAGTGAATTCATGCTAGTGCTTGGAGTCCGCCAAAAAGTTCTTGCGCCAGGTCCGGTGGGCATTTCGTTGAAGACCGAGCACCAAAAGGAGTGCCGTGCCTGCACAGAGCATCGCTCCGCACCACCGCACCCACCCAGTCTCAAATACGACGGTAGCGTTAAAGATGATGAAGATCATAAAACCATGCCAGCCAAAGATTACCGGCCAAGGTCGCTGCACATAGGAGCAGAGCCCGGCCGTCCACCACGCGGCCAGATCCACGAACCAGCCAGCCAACAGCAAATAGTTTATGTAAAGCCCGCCACCCCAGTTGAGACCAAAGACTTCAAAGGTTTCACGAGCCGTCTGCTGGTAAGCTTCGTAATGACTCCAGCCGTGGTAGAAGTGGAAGGCAAAGCCTATATGCGCGACCAAACTCAACCAGGCAGCAGTCCAAAGTATGCGTGTTAGCGAAAGCAGACTTCTTCTCTGGCCGGCGATTGCGAAAGTGGCTACTCCAGAAGTGTAGGCCAGAATTGTGATCCAGATTGTCGCTCGGGTTAAGAATTCGCCGCTCGTCATTAGACTCTCAGGTCTGCTGTTTTCTGGTTGAAAGCACAGTGGTTGCACTGCGCGTCTGGACAAGGTGGAGCGCAGCACCTAGCCCTGACCCAAGGAACAACCCGTAGGCCAGGCCCCAAAGCAACATCCCCGCACGCCCTCCAAAGGCGCTGTTAAGTGTGGAGCCGAGAAAGTAACCGACTGAATTTGTAACGAACAGCAATACCGAAAGGTTCAAGATCGAGCGGGTTGCTTTAAATCCCAAGGCCAGAATTGAGGCCAGCAGGACCGAGCCAGCTAGCGAACCAAGCCACTCGCCGGTAGCACCGGTCACGGTAAAGTACGCGCCGATCCAACCAGCAGAATAGCCAAGAAATGCCAAGCCAAAGAGGAGATAGAATCTTGGTAAGCGCCAGGGTCCGGTGACCAGAAATCCCAACAATCCGCCCGCCAGCAGAATAAAGAGGAGGACCCAAGTGAGATACGCGCCAGCCACACCGAGATTTTGGTACATCCAGCGTCCGGCAAACGCCACGGTGCCGAAGACAACTAAACTGGCTAGCGTGAAGCCGATACTGCCCAAAAGCACTGAGTGTCCGAGCGACGGTAACGAATGGATCTTTTCCTGATTCTCGACCTCGAAAGAGTCCTGGTTTGGCATGCGTTTCTTTTACAACCAATTGCGTGGCTTTGCCAAACCCACCCGGTGTCAAAGAGCTTCAGACGCCTCTGGTTCGCAGTGGGCGGATGGTTCAGATCCCTTTCTACAAAGAGCGACGACGTAAACCGAATCCCACCCACGGCAGTGGGTGGATGGTTCAGATCCTTTCTAAAAAAAGGGGCAAGGACCAATGACCCGAATCCCACCCACGGCAGTGGGTGGATGGTTCAGATCCTTTCTAAAAAGGGGCAAGGACCAATGACCCGAATCCCACCCACGGCAGTGGGTGGTTGGTTCAGATCCTTTCTAAAAAGGGGCAAGGACCGATGACCCGAATCCCACCCACGGCAGTGGGTGGTTGGTTCAGATTGGGGTGCACCCCATTCGTGAGACAAAAAGTTAAGTTTCAGCTGGGCCAGTCGAAAAAAATTGTTGCCTTCGACTAGACCGTTGTTGACAATCAACCCGGTTGGCGAAGCGGAGGTGAGCTCT
>Ga0187893_10010428_pt1 | contig 13849 bp, 9 predicted proteins | sample MA1701074metaG_FD_139574 | JGI IMG/M metagenome (GOLD analysis project Ga0187893, IMG submission 139574) | White microbial mat communities from a basaltic lava cave in the Kipuka Kanohina Cave System on the Island of Hawaii, USA - MA170107-4 metaG ...
CAAGTAAGCACTGCTCGACTTAATGGAACCGTTCCCTTTCAAAAACATCCCCGGGCACTGGCGGCGAGCGAACCGGTCTATAAGGAGAGTTATGGACGGGTTTTTCTAATCTGCTATAGTTTTATCGTTTAGGAGACTTCATCATGTCAAAGAACCGTTAAACCGGCTTCGGAAAATTCTTTGTAGGTGCAATTGCGGTTATTGGCGGAGTCGTCGCCATCTATGCCTGGTACAGGATAAAGGTCCCCCCTTCTCCCTCATAGCTTCATTCTGTACATCCTTCGTTGCGTTGTTGTGAGCGCTGACTCCGGTAAGCGGTTCCGTGGTTGAATGCTTGCCTGGTTGAGTGGTGAAGAGCGCTGACTCCGGTAAGCGGTTCCGTGGTTGAATGCTCGCCCGTTGAGTGGTGAAGAGCGCTGACTACGGTAAGCGGTTCCGTGGTTGAGTAGTTGCCCCTTAGTTGACCATCGATGTCTGCTCGCCTTCGGCCAACGCCCGTTGTCTGGCGAAATGCTCGTTAATCTCCCGCGCTGTTTTTAAGCCGACAAAAGGCGAGAGCTCTGAAACGCTGGCGCCGGCCACTCTCTGAATCGAACCGAAGTGTCTCAACAAACGCGTCTTGCGCTTTTGCCCGACACCGGGAATGGCCGTCAACTCGGACGTGAAGTCGCGCAGCTCTCGACGCTTGCGGTGGTAGGTAACGGCGTAACGGTGAGTCTCGTCGCGAATCATCTGCAGCAAACGCAGAATCAGCGAATGAGAATCAAGATATACGGGTTCGTCCTCTCGTCCTTTTACCAACAGGTGCGAGACCTCACTGTGCCTGAGCGGTGGCTTCACCACGCCCACCATCGACACGGCTTCGAGATCAAGCTCGCGCATGGCTTCGGCAGCCCCACCTAGCTGGCCCTTGCCGCCATCAATCATGATCAGATCGGGAAGAGGCCTGCCTTCGTCAAGCACCCGGCGGTAGCGCCGAAACACGGCCTCGCGCATGGAAGCCACATCGTTTGAGCCTTCGACGCCTTTGATCTTGAACTTGCGGTACTCAGATCTGTTCATCTTGCCGTTTTCGCAGACCACCATCCCGGCCACGTTCTCGGCGCCCTGAATGTTTGAAACGTCAAACGACTCGATGCGAGCCGGAAAGCGAGGCAACTCGAGTGTCTCCTGTAACTCTTCGAGCACCAGTTTCATGTCAGGCTTCAACACTCGAAATCGCTGCTCAAAGGCAAGCTTCGCATTCTTTTCGCCGAGGTCGATCAAATCTCGTTTCTCACCGCGCTGCGCATAAAGGATCCTGACTCGGCGGCCTTTTCTCGCGCTCAACGCCGTTTCCAGCAACTCGCGATCGTCAAAGTCAACAGGGACGTTGATCTCCTTAGGGACATAATCGGTCGAATAGTATTGCGCCAAAACATCGCTCAGGAACGAAGCTGGATCGAACTCGTCTTCCGGGAGGTCTTCCCAGAAAAACTCGCGCCGTCCCACGATATGACCTTCTCGCATCGTAAATAGCTGAAGCGCCAACCTGCGGCCTTCGCGGTAATAAGCAAATATGTCCACGTCACGCTCCGGCGACGTCGCCATCTTCTGTTGTTCCGACAGCTTGATTACTGTCTTACGAAGATCGCGGTACTTCGCGGCCATCTCGTAGCGCAGGTCTGACGAGGCCTGCAACATGCGCACTTCCAGAGTGTCGGCCAACTCTTTGTTACGGCCTTCAAGGAGCAGCCGGACATCCTTGACCGCCTCCTGATACTGTTCCGGGGTACACAAACCCTTGACGCATGGGCCAAGGCAGCGTTTGATGTGGTATTCAAGGCAGGGCCGGGGAGCTTTGCCGTCAATCTCGATGTCGCAGGTCCTCAGTTGAAAAGTCCTGTTTATCAGATCGATAGTCCGGCGGGCGAGGCTGGCGGGCAGAAACGGTCCAAAATACAGCGCGCCGTCATTTTGGATGCGCCTGGTGATTACCGCTTTCGGAAAAGGTTCGTTGATTGTCAGTTTCAGGTGCGGATAAGACTTGTCATCCTTTAGATTGACGTTATAGCGAGGCTTGTGCTTTTTCGTGAGGGTGGCTTCGAGGATCAGCGCTTCGACTTCGTTGTCGGTGACGATGAATTCTACGTCCGCGATCTGTCTAACGAGGGCGTCGGTCTTGCGGTCGAAAGGTCGAGCTTGAAAGTAGGAGCGCACTCGGCTGCGCAGGTTCTTTGCCTTGCCGATATAGATAGTTTTGCCGGCGCCGTCCTTGTAGAGATAGACGCCGGAAGAACGTGGTATTTCCTTGAGTTTTTCTTCTAAGCTCACTGCCAGCACTACTTTATTAGGTTCGGGAGTTGTTGATTATTTTAGCTTAGGTAGTACTGATCGACTAAACGACATTTCGAGTCCTTGTCCTGATTTGATAGTAGGTTAGGTGAAGATTGATCCACTCAGCCAACTAATGAAACCTGGCAAGCGAGTCAATGAAGTTAGTACCACCACGCGGTAGAGACAGTGCGAAAACTCCGGTTCGCAGCGGAACGGGTAACGACGGGTCATCTCAGGGTCACGCAACCCAAACAAGTGCCACTCAACCACAGAACCGCTTACCGTAGTCAGCGCTCACGATACTCAATGTCGCAAATGAGAGTCGATCTTGAGCCTAATAAACGCAGCTTACTGTTGTGGAATGCGTCATTTGGCTAACGGATGACAGGTGAGCGCTGATTAACAAGCGGTCCCGTGATTGAGGGGCGCTGGCGAAGTTAGTAGTATGAGCGCTGGCTACGGTAAGCGGTTCCGTGGTTGAGTGGCACGCGTTTGGATTGAGTTTTTACACAGTCTCGGGGTTAATGGTCTTAGCTGATGGTGGTTAGATAATTGCAATTTCCGTTTACCTTGCCTCAGAGCAGAGCCTTCGACGCTGTGGGCTTTGGATTGAATGCCGTCGACCAGCTCATCGTCGTGCCCGAGTACCCGGCGTTCGACGCCAAAATGCGCCTCATCGAACACAAGCAAAGCGCGGGTGGGCAAACCGCAACGGCAATGGTGGCATTGCAACGTTTAGGGCTTGCCACATCTTATGCCGGCCGCTTCGGCTCTGATGCATTGGGGCATTTTGGGCTCGCCTCTCTCGAGAATGAAGGTGTCAATCTGGAATTTGCCGAAGTAGTTGAAGGGGCGCGCAATCAGATGGCTTTCATCATCATCGATGCGCGCAACGGCGAACGGACAATCATTTGGGATCGTGACGAGCGGCTGACTTATAAGCCTGACGAAGCGCCGATCGCGCTGGCGTCACAAGGAAAAGTTTTGCACATGGATGCGCACGATCCGCCGGCGTGTGCACGTCTGGCCCGCGGCGCGAGGGAAACAGGCACGATCGTATCCGCGGATATCGACAACATCTACGAGGGACTTCCTGAGTTGTTGCCGTCCATCGACGTTTTGATCACTTCCAGAGAATTTCCGCACCGGCTGACCGGCATTAAGGACGAGCACGCTTCACTGGTTGAATTGAAGGCGCGCTATGGTTGTGCGTTAGTGGGCATGACGATGGGCAGACGCGGCGCGATGATCTATTGTGATAGCCAGTTTCTGGAATCACCCGCCTATGAAGTGCCGGGCGGCTGCCGCGACACGACCGGAGCGGGAGACGCCTTTCACGGCGGATTTCTTTTTGGACTGTTGAGCGGAGAGGACATTGAAATGAGCTTGAAGCTTGCGAATGCGACGGCCGCGCTCAAGTGCCGGGCGTTGGGCGCACGCACGTCCTTGCCGACGCTGGACGAATTAAAAAGCTTCCTGACCGATCCAAAGATTACGCAGATTAAAAAGTCAGACGGTTAAGAGGTGCGTGATATTGAGTTCTGTTGGTGAGTAGTTCAATGGCTCTAAAAGAAAAGGAGGTCAACCAATTGAGGAGGTCTCAAACATAGCCTCTCTTGATTTCTTATAGCATTTCATCCGTCAACGGACTCAAAAAGAGAGAAGCAGCTCCTGTGTTTCTGAATCGTGTAATCTGCGTAATCGATGGATGGATTTCGCAGTTTATTTGGGGGCGGTTTCAATGGTATAAGACTCCCGCTCCTTCTACCCTGGTCTTTCGGACTCCCCTTTTTCTTAAGGCAAAGGCATGAAAACACTCGTCAGCTTAATTATTACCCTAATAATCGCGGGCTTGACTCCCCTGGAAACCAGAACCCAATTGCCCACCGCCGACCTCGTCTTTAAGAACGGCAACGTCTACACCGTTAACGAGCGGCAGCCGAAAGCCGAAGCCATCGCAGTTAAGGGCGACCGCATAGTCTTCGTAGGCTCGAATCGCAATGCCCAGAAGTATGTTGGCGACCAGACGCGGGTAATCGATCTGCAAGGCAAGACAGTAGTTCCGGGGCTGGCGGATGCCCACCAACACCTTCCCGGCGTTGGCTTTCGTGAAATGAATCTGAATCTCGAAGGCACGATCGGCCTCGAAGATTTTCTCGCGAAGGTTAAGGCGCGAGTCGATCAAGCGAAGCCGGGGGAGTGGGTCACGGGCCGCGGTTGGATCGAAACCTTTTGGAAGCCGCCGGTGTTTCCGACGCGATGGGACCTCGACAAGATCTCTCCTGACAATCCGGTGTTTCTAAATCGCGCCGACGGTCACGGCGCCGTGGCCAACAGCGCTGCGTTAAAAATTGCCGGCATCGACAAGACCACCGCGAACCCTTTTGGCGGCGAGATCTCGAAAGACAAGGAATCGGGCGAGCCGAACGGCATGCTGCTGGATGCGGCGCAAGGGTTGGTTCGCCGTCATGTCCCACCGGCCACTGCCGCTGATGCCGAGCAAGCAATCATTTTGGGGGTCAAGCGAAACATCGAGCTCGGATGGACACAGATTCAGGATGCGGGCGGCAGTTATCAGGACGTCGACCTTTACCAGAAGCTTTATGGCGAAGGAAAGATCAAACTGCGCATCTACAAAGCAGTACATGGTCCAGGACCAAGCGCGACCCGACTGCTTGATGAAGGTCCGACGATTGGAGCATTTGCCAACCGGTTTACCTTACGCACGATTAAGGTAGTCTCTGATGGCGCGCTGGGATCTCGCGGCGCCGCCCTGCTGGCCCCTTATTCCGACGCTCCCGACACGTCGGGCTTTCTCACCGTTAAAGAAGAAGCGCTGAGGCCGATGTTGATTGAGGCCCTGCGCAAAGGGATTCAAGTGGAAACGCACGCCATTGGCGATCGCGCCAATCGTTTCATGCTTGACGAATATGAAAGAGCTTTCAAGGCTGTTCCAGCAGGCGAGCGCCAGGTGGCCGACCCGCGTTGGCGCGACGAGCACACGCAGATCGTAAACCCCTCCGACCTGGGGCGTTTCGCGAAACTCGGCGTAATTCCCTCGATGCAGCCTTCGCACGCGATTGGCGACCTGCACTTCGCTCCGAGCCGCGTTGGCATTGCTCGCCTCGAGGGTGCTTACGCCTGGCAGACCCTGATAAAGTCGGGTGCAATCATTGCCGGGGGATCTGACGCGCCGGTCGAGCGCGGCGAACCGATGATCGAGTTCTATGCGGCGGTGGCGCGCAAGGATCAAAAAGGCTTCTCGGGCGAAGGATGGCATCCGGAAGAAGCTGCGATGCGGGAACAAGCCTTGAAGATGTTTACCCTTTGGCCGGCCTACGCGGCCTTTGAAGAGAAGCTGAGGGGATCGATCGAAGTAGGCAAGCTCGCCGACTTTACTATTCTTTCTGCCGACATCATGAAGATTCCTGAGAAGGAGATCTTGAAGACACGCAACGTTATGACCGTAATCAACGGCGAGATCGTCTTCGAGCTCAAATAGTCTGGGGGTTTTTGATGAGAAGGGCCTCATGCGGTATCCGACTGACTGCAGTTATCGGCCTTCTACTACCGCTGATTGGTGTAGTTGGGCAGACTGAATCTCCTCCGCAATCTCAACCTCAACTTCAGCAGATTAGAATGAGCCTGATTGTAACTGACGGTTCAAACCGTCCAGTCGAAGACGTTCGTCAGGAGGAAATTCAATTTACCGAGGACGGTGAAGCGCGGCAGATAACGTTCTTTGCCAGAGACGAAAGGCCTCTTCGGTATGTTATAGCCCTGGACAGCTCAGGCTCCTTTCGTTCTCTTTTGCCGCAGTGCCTGGCGGTCGCCAGAGCTCTCATCGAAAACAACCGGCCAAACGATGAGACGATGATTGTCAGCTTCGTCAGTAGCGACCAGATTGAAAAGCTTCAGGATTTTACGACTGACAAGGCAAAGTTAGTTGATTCGCTAAAACTCGTTCGTATTAAAGGAGGTCAAACCGCCGTGGTTGATGCAGTGCACGTCGCGGTCGAGGCCACTGCCGCCAAAACCTCCGACAGCGCTGAGGTACGACGAGCTGTCGTCCTGCTCACTGATGGTGAGGACCGGAACAGCTCCCACACCACTGATCAGTTGATGAAGCTGATACGTGAGACAGATGTGCAGATCTCCGTTATTGGACTGGTCACGGAGCTTGAAAAAGAAAGTGGTCTTATTCGGACAAGCCCGCGAGAGAGAGCTGAGAAGCTTTTGACCAGCCTGGCAAAGGAAACGGGAGGCAAAGTTTTCTTTGCAAGAAACCCGAAAGAAATCATCCAGGTTGCCCAGCAAATAAACAAACTTCTAGGGTCGCTGTACACGATTGGTTTTGACCGTGAAATCAAGCCGGGAGAAAAGGGGTTTCGTAAAGTCAAGGTCTCGATTGTCAGGCCTCCAGAAGGCGCAAAACTCGTCGCGATTACGCGGCCGGGTTATTGGGTGGGGCCTCGAGAACCAGACCGCACCAAAGGCAAGGCCAAGAACTGATTCATGCCCGAGAAGGGATCCAATGACCGCCGCAACTTTTTGGCTCTTGCCGGAAAAGGGCTTGGGCTCGCCGCGTTGTCTTCATCAACGGTAACTTCGCTGTTGAATCAGGTATCGGCGGCGGGAAAAAGCATCGCACATCTCACCCCCCAGCAAGCCGCCCAGAACGAAGACTACTGGGCCGTGATCCAAAACTCTTTCACCGTTACCCGCGGCATCATCAACCTGAACAATGGCGGCGTCTCTCCCAGCCCGCGCATCGTAACCGAGGCGCTGGTGCGTTACATCTGGCAGCAGGAAGACGCGACGGCTTACACGATGTGGCAGATCCTCGAGCCGCAATCGGAAACCGTTCGCACCGGTCTCGCGGAGCTCTTTGGCTGCGACCGCGAAGAGATCGCCATCACCCGCAACGCCTCGGAGTCGCTCGAGATCCTGCTGATGGGGATGGATCTCAAGCCAGGCGACGAGATTCTTACTACGACGCAGGATTACCCGCGCATGCTGACGACCCTCCGCCAACGGGAGCAGCGCGAGGGACTGAAACTGAAGCTCATCAAGATTCCGGTTCCGGCAAAGAATCTCGAAGAAATAACGGCTGCCTTTGAACAGGGCATCACCCCTCGCACGCGGCTCATCCTCATCATGCACATGGTCAACATCACCGGCCAGATTACGCCCGTCAAAGCGGTTTGCGAGATGGCGCGAGCAAAAGGCGTCGAAACGATTGTTGACGGCGCGCACTCGTTTGCGCAGTTTGATTTCAAGCAGAAAGATCTTGGCTGTGATTACTTTGGAACGAGCCTGCATAAGTGGCTCTATGCCCCTAAAGGCACCGGGCTGCTTTATGTGAAGCGAGACAAGATCCACAAGATTTGGCCATTGATGGCGGCCGAATCCAAACAAGCTTCCGACATTCGCAAGTTTGAGGAGATTGGCACCCACTCGGCGGCGCCTCGGCTGGCAATCGGCGAAGCTCTGCTTTTCCACAACGGCATCGGCGGAAAGCGTAAGGAAGCCCGCCTCAGATACCTTTCTCGTTACTGGATGAACAAGCTAAAGGAGGTACCCCGAATACGTTTTCACACGTCCTTCGATGAAAAGCAATCGTGCGCCATCGCCAACGTTGAGATAGAGGGAATCAACCCCACGGCCATCGGCAGCTATCTATTCGACAAACATCGAATCTTCACCACACCGATCCTCCACGAAGAGTTCCAGGGCATTCGCATCACACCAAACGTCTACACGACGCTGGGCGAGTTAGACCGTTTTTGCGACGTAATGGAGACGATTGCGCGAAAGGGCCTGCCCAAAGTAATTGAAAGAAATAGGAGCCACTAACACACCCGAAACGGCGCCAAACGAGCTTTTTCGTGTTTCCGTTAGTGTATTTCGTGGATCGTTGCGCCGTTGAAAGCTTAGAAACCGATGATTAATCACATCTCAAGACGCGAACTACTAAGAAATGGACTTAATGCCGGACTGGGCGTTGTGGTTCTAAATCAATTGCCTGGAATCAGTCGGCCAGTCGTAGCGGCCACGAATTTCCAGCGGGACGCCGATCGTTTTCAGCCTGCCTTCCAGCGGCTTGACGAATTCATCGCCCGGCACATGAACGAGCATGGGGCGCCGGGTATGACCCTGGCCCTCGCAGATCGCACCGGCCTGCTGCGCAGCTCGCAATACGGTTTTGCCGACTTGAAAGCCGGAGTGAAAGTCAACCCGCAGACGCTTTTCGAGATTGGCTCGATCTCCAAGTCTTTTGTCGGCATCGCAATCGTGCAGCTCGCCGAAGAGGGCAAACTCGATCTGCATAAACCCGTGATCGCCTACCTGCCGTGGCTGAAAGTCGAATCCAGCTTTGCGCCGTTTACCACTCATCACCTGCTCACACACACCTCGGGGCTGGCGGGAGTTCCCTTGTTGATGCGAGTAGTGGCGACAACCTTGCGCACCGGCTTTGAGCCGGGTACGCGCTTTCTCTACTCGAACATTGGCTATGTGCTGCTCGGTTTCATACTCGAGGCTATCGAAAAGCGTCCTTTTGCGGAAGTCATGCGCCAGCGAGTGTTGGATCCACTTGGCATGTCCGCGAGTGCGCCGGTTATTGCCAACTCCATCCGCGAGCGAGTCGCCGTCGGCTACGGACCTCTCAAGCCGGATCGCCCGTTTCCGCTCAAAGGACAACTCGGAGAGGCGCCCTGGATTGAAGTTCCAGAGGCGGCCGGCAGCATCGCGGCCACGCCGAATGACATGAGTAATTATCTGCGGATGCTCCTGACTCGCGGCGCCGGACCAAAACAACGGTTACTTTCAGAGAAGACATTCGAATTGTTCATCAAACCCGTAATCAAATCGCCCTTCCGCGGCGAAGAGGCGAGCTATGCATACGGCCTATTCGTTAGTGAGGTGAACGGTCACACATTGCTGCGCCACACCGGAGGCATGGTGGCCTTCAGTTCCGCGATGTACGCCGATATTACCGGCGGGTTTGCCGCTTTCGCTTCGGTGAACGCGCGGCTCTCAGGTGGTTACCGTCCGGTGGCGGTCACCAAATATGCGCTCGAGTTATTGAACGCGGCTTCTCGTGGAAAAGAATTTCCCCCGCCACCGCCGCCATTGCAGTCGCCGGATAAGGTCCGAAACGCCCCGGATTACGCCGGAATCTACACCGCACGCGATGGAAAGAAACTCGTGCTGGAGGCCCGCGACGAACAGTTACTGCTCCAACACAATGGCCAGCGCGTTGCCCTCGAGCAAGCTGGAAAAGATCGTTTCATCGTCGAGCATCCCGACTTCGAGTTGTTCGTTTTGAGTTTTGCGCGCGAGCAGGACGTCGTAGTTGAAGCCTTTCATGGTTCCGACTGGTGGACGAACGAGCGCTACTCAGGAACGAAGTCTTTTGAGTATCCCAAAGAGTGGGACACCTATACTGGTCATTACCGTTCTGACAGTCCCTGGTATGGCAGCACCCGGGTGGTTGTTCGCAAGGGACGCTTGCTGTTGGATGGCGAACAGCCGATTCTGCAAATCCGGATGGGCACCTTTCGGCTGCCTGGTGAGATTAGTGGGGCCGAACGAATATCTTTTGACACGGTCGTGGACGGCAAAGCCCTGCGCATGAACTACTCCGGGATAGATTTTTATCGCACGTTCACCCCTTAAAACGCCTTTTGAGCTTCTTTAACAACGCAGGTTACACTGGACTTAAATTCATACTGGAGGACTTATATGAGTAGTGCCGTTACCAGACAACCAACCCCAGAACTCTTTTTCCAAACGGTCAACGCTTATCAGCGCACGGAAGGGCTGAAGGCGGCAATCGAACTGGAACTTTTTACCGCTCTCGGTGAGGGAAAGACGACCACCGCTGAAATAGCCGAGCGATGCAACGCGTCCGAGCGGGGCACCAGAATTCTGTGCGACTTTCTTTGCATCATGGGCTTCCTCAGCAAAGATGGAAACCGCTACCAGCTGACGCCGGATTCAGCCATGTTTCTCGACCAGCGTTCGCCCGCCTACCTTGGCGGCGCAATCGAGTTTATGTTGTCACCCATGCTCATTGACCACTTCAAGAGTTTGGCTGAAGCCGTCCGTAAAGGTGGCACAGTTTCAACTGAAGGTGGCACGGTGGCGCCCGACCACCCGATTTGGGTCAAGTTTGCGCGTGGAATGGCGCCGTTGATGGCGCTGCCGTCCGAGTTGCTGGCCAAGCTAATCGACCCGCATGCCGATCGCAAACTGAGAGTGCTCGACATTGCCGCCGGGCATGGGCTCTTTGGACTTGCTTTGGCAAAGCAGAACCAAAAGACGGAAGTTGTCGCCGTGGATTGGCCCAACGTGCTCGAAGTGGCAAAAGAGAACGCCAGCGCCGCGGGTGTGGCGGAGCGCTACCAGACGATTTCCGGGGACGCCTTTGAAGTAGACTTCGGCGAAGGTTATGACGTAGCCCTATTAACGAATTTTCTTCATCACTTCGACCAGGCTACGTGCGAAAAGCTGTTACGCAAAATTCACGAGTCGCTTGTCGCGGACGGCCGAGCGGCCACGCTCGAGTTCATTCCCAATGAAGATCGGGTTTCACCTCCCGACGCAGCGGCTTTCAGCGTGATGATGCTGGGCAGCACGCCCTCAGGCGACGCGTACACGTTTTCTGAGCTGGACGCTATGGCAGCGAACGCGGGCTTCAAGCGGAGTGAGATTTACCCACTGCCGCCATCCATTCAGCAAGCCGTAATCTCCTACAAGTAGAAAATGGGCCGTCGCAGGCCCCCCAGCCTCCGACGGCCCCTTTAAGCGAGTCGGGTGCGTCAATCGGAACCTTTGCAGAGAGGAGCCCATCACCTCAACAAGGTTCGTTCTCTCAGCACTCGCCTCCGCTGAGTCCCGAAGAACCGCGAAGGACTTCCGCCGCCTCGAGAACATCAGCCGTTTCTTTAGCAACCTTATGGGAACGCGGTTGAGGAATTCTTGAGGCGTTCTTGAGGCGTTTCCTCACGGCGTTCTTGAGACACGAGGGTTGCGCTGGCTAAGTTGGCAATTACGAAGAACTTACAAGGGGTAGAAACCTTTGAAGGATGACCAGTTCGGGAAGTGAAGAGTGGTTTAAAGCCGGATCAGCCTGCAGCTTCTGGCTCGCTTGTGGCTGCCGGCCGCGTCAAACTCTCGCCTAATACGGCTTTTGATCCTGCAGCCGACAATAATCGGGAAACTGTTTCCAACAATTCAGCGCCACGGAAAGGCTTGGAAAGGTACCCGTCAAAACCGGTTTTCAGCGCGTGGTCCCGATCAGCCTCACCGTAAGCGGTTACCGCCACGCAGGGTATAGCTGCCGTCAACGCATCCGCTTTCAAATGACGAAAGACCTCCCAGCCGTCCAATACCGGCATCGAGAGATCGATCATAATCAGGTCGGGGCGTTGCGCCTGGGCCAGGCTGAGACACTCCTGCCCGTTTCTTGCTTCCTTGACCTGGTAACCTGCATTCGCCAGTAATAGGCGTAAGAGCTCCAGATTATCCTCGTAATCGTCGGCTATAAGAATTGTCGCTGACATTGGGTCCGTTTCGGGTCGAGAGTTTCCCCCTTGCTCAGCCACGACTTACTATAACTTAGGCTTTAATGGAGTCAAATAGCTTCACTTAAAAGCATTTCTTGACTCGCTGAATCCTGCACGTCCATAATCACTTTCAGAGACCTTCCGCCCCTGCGAGTCTCTGGAACTAGAAAGAGGCGAGTAAGAGAGGCTAGAACCTTACCGTAGGGACCTGGGTTCATCCAAGCGTCCCGAAACAACGGAGGAATCGAGACTGTGGTTACTGGACATCTTGAAGAGAGCTTGCGTCACGAGCTTGAGAGTTATATCGAAGGGCGCCTGAGCGGCCTAAAACTAGAGATTGCTCAACTTCAGAGTCAACTCAACGAATCTATTTCCCGGCTGCTCGAGCATTCGGGGGAAGCTCAAGTGGATGGATCGATATCGGCTTCCATTTTGGAGCACCTTCGAGCGGCGCATGAAGAGGGTATAGATCTCGCTGCCTCTGAGTCGTCACGAGCAAAAGCATCGAGCGACATGGCCATCGTCAAGGCCGCAGTGTCTGACATTGGTGAGCAAAGGGAACAGGCGCAAGTATTGCAGATTCTGGTCAATCGGGCGGCGTCTTTCGCACCTCGGGTCGCCTTTTTTGCCATCAAGCATGAGCGTGCCATTGGCTGGCGAGCGCGCGGCTTTGAAGGCACGGTGGGCGACAATGCTATCCAACAGATCTCTATCCCCGTTTCTGCAGACAGCATCATCGGCGACGTAACCAGATCCCGACACACATGGAGCGGTGGGCCGCATTCTCACTCTGAGGATCATTTGATCCTCAACAGATTGGGTGAAGAACCGCCGCAGAGGATCGTGGCGATTCCGATGGCTGTGCGAGACCGCACGGTGGCGGTACTTTATGCCGACTCGGCGGGGTTAGATTCCGAAGCCATTAATTTAGAAGCGCTCGAAACGCTGGTCCAGGTTTCGGGAATGGCGGTTAATCTGTTGGCCGCGCACGCCTCGGCAAAGCAACCGGCGCCGGAAGCCGCACCGGCTGAGGCCCAAGCGCCAGAGCCGACGCCGGCGTATGTTCCCGAGCGCGAGTACGAAGCGCCGCCTGCGCCAGTGACCGCCGAGCCCGCTCCCGTACCGGAACCCGAAGCTGCACCGATGCCGATGCTCGAAGCCGAGGCGATCGAGCCGCGAGCCTTTGAAGGACTTATCCCGCCGGCTGAAGCCACAGCGCCAGCCGAACCTCGATTTGACGAAACAGGCGACTCCGCCGAGGCTTTCAGTGCCCAAACCAGGCGGCGTTACGGGATGGATGTTGAACTGCCGGTTACGGTTGATAGCGAGGAAGAGCGGCGTCTGCACAACGACGCGCGGCGGTTTGCGCGCTTGCTGGTGTCCGAGATCAAGCTCTACAACGAACAAAAAGTTGTGGACGGGCGGCAGCAGAGCGATCTCTACGATCGCCTCCGCGAGTATATCGATCGCTCGCGAGAGATGTATGACAAGCGGGTGAAACCGGAAGTGGCGCAGAAATTCGATTACTTCCATCACGAGTTGGTTAACACTCTGGCCGAAGGAGACGCCGCGAAACTGGGTCATTCTTATCCGGGAGCAACTGTTTCGGCATGAGACTGCACTAACTTCCTTCCCCCATCCTTTGAAAGCCTGAAACTCTTGGGAGGAGATCAGAAGTTGGTTAGAAGACTAGGCAAGCATCGGGTTGTTCTAATTCTAGTAGGTCTGGCAGTTATCATTGGGGCGTCCCTACCCTCCTTCCTTACTGCAAGCTGTCTGACAAGACCGCAAACAGCGGCGGAAACCAAAGCGCTTGAGAGTTTGCGGGCGATGACTCGCTCCGGCGTACTGCCGCCGGACGATGTGGTAGCCCGAATAGAGTCGGACTTTCCCAAAACGAAAGTTGCCGCGCTGGCACGAATGGTGCGCGCGCGGATCAAGGTCCGGGCTAATGACTACGC
>Ga0187893_10010429_pt1 | contig 13849 bp, 14 predicted proteins | sample MA1701074metaG_FD_139574 | JGI IMG/M metagenome (GOLD analysis project Ga0187893, IMG submission 139574) | White microbial mat communities from a basaltic lava cave in the Kipuka Kanohina Cave System on the Island of Hawaii, USA - MA170107-4 metaG ...
ACCCACCCCCCGGATCGTCCACAACATCTGAGGTGCCTGTAGGGTAGCAAAGGGTATGCGCCAGAGGGGTGCCATGCCTCTGGTTACCGAAGAACCGTATGAGTGAATCGCTCACGTACGGATCTGTGGGGGGGCCGGTTGGGCAACCGCCGGCTCTACCCGGAACCGCATCGCCGCCCGCTTGCGGATTGAAATGAAGCCGAAAGGGCACATCTGAGCGGCTCGCGGTGAGTTTCGGCGTTGGGCTTAGACAAGCGCGACTTATTCTCAAATTGGTTTGACCACTTCAAAGATCGAAAGGCCAAGCGATGAATGAGGATCAACGATCAAATAGATGGTGGCACACTGTGCCGGGCATCTTAACAGCTGCGGCTGGCACTATTACGGCTGTGGCGGGCTTAATTGTTGCTCTCCACCAAGCCGGTCTCTTTAATGGTGGACAGAAGGTTTCTCAGGTTCAGAACGAGGCAACGACGCCACCGGAGGTAACTAAAAGTCCCGTACAGCAACCGGATACACGAGCACTCTCTTCGACCGATAATCAACAGGCTGTATCCGACCATGTTGTCGAATCGGCTACCCAAGAGTTTTCGGCCAAAGTGTCGGAACAATCGAAACGAATCAATCTCCTCTCAGCCGAGCATGGTGGCCACCTGCTCGTCGCCTCAAATGATGGTTGGACAGCGACGATCGACGGCAGAGAAGAAGAAGGGGAACTAGGAAGCGATGGGGAAGCAGTCTATGCATTCGAAGGTGAGCGACCGGCTACCTTCGACATTTTTACAATGCTTATTTCGGGCGAGTATTGGGGAAATATAAAAGAATTTGAGTTGCTTGTCGCCAATAAATCGGCCGCCGGCCCATTTGAGTCCATCGGCAAGTTTCAGGCGCAAAATTTAAAGCTCTTTAAAACCCCATATCAAGAATTCACATTTCCTGCCGTAAAGGCGAAGTATCTGAAAGTTAAAGTGCTCTCTACATACGGGCGCGGGTACGCATCTGCTCGTGAGTTCCAGTTATTGGGAAACCTTGATAAGTGACGAACGGCAGGCTATTCGGACTTGGCACAGCCCAACAGGCGGTTCTGGCCGACGACCACGCCTCCGCTGTCGCTCCGGCGCGGCCGCGGCTGACCCTAGGCGCTGAAGTATCTCCATGAATTTATGCCCATTGTGTTTGCTCCGATCAAACTGTCAGAGGAACGTATCGTTATCTTGAAGCAACTGCCGGTCCTTCAGTGCGGAGCCTGTCGCGAGTACCTGATTGAAGATGCAGTCATGGCGCGTATCGACATTATGCTTGCACGAGCCGATAGTACAGCGGAACTCGAAGTGATCCGGTATGCGGCGTGAGGACCGCGTCTAACTACCACGCTGTACCGTATTGCCACTCGCTTGCGATTCAGGGTGAATCTGCAAGGTCTCGGTTCGGGCGGCAAACGGTGACCGGGCACGTTGGGCCGCTCGCCAATATTTCAGTATGCCTATTATCATAACAGTGAACGGGGAGGTCGGTGTATGCAACAGTCATCACCGAATCAAGATGAGTATCGAGCGCTCTTACATCGCCTGGCTACTTTATCCCCACCCCTATTCATCATGGGTGGCTTTGCCGAGGATGCGCTCTTATTTCATCGCATCACTGGGCAGCACGGTGACCTGGATGTGTTGGTCATTCGTCCTCAATTGACTCAGCATTTGCAACAACTGACAGCTCTTGGCTTGGCAGAATCGACAACCTCTCTCACAGAGGGGTCGGGGCAGCCGCTGATCCTCGGAGCAAATGTGGACGTTCCCCACATCGAACTCTGGGTCAGCACCCTAGAACCGACCGGGGGCTACAGCTTCGACGTCGAGGGCCAATCGCCATCGAATCGCTTCCGGATATACCTGCCTGAAGATACCTTTCACTATCCCGCGACGATGGTAGAGGACATTGCCATCCAGACGGTTTCCCCCTTAGCGCTCTACCACCTGCGGGCGATTTCGGCGATGACGCGCCATGTAGGAGAGAAGCGGGCGAAAGATCTGGCGGTGCAAGAGCAGCTTCGACAGATGTTCTTGGAGGATCAGGATGAACAGAAATTGACCCCCAGACTAATGAAATTGTAAGTACAGCCCACCACTGCGCTGCACCGCATCGCCGCCCGGTGGCGGTTCTGCCGGAAGCTGAACAGTCGCGTCTAGGCAGCTCGCGGTGAGCTTCGGCGTTGGGCGGCAATCCACAGGAGGGTTGCTTTTGGCAACTATTGACGGCTTGCTATTCGCCTTGACACTTTTCGCGGCGCTCGGTTGCGGGCTGATGGCCGGATTCTTCTTTGCCTTTTCGGCCTCCGTGATAAAGGTCCTCGCTCGCCTCCCCTCAGCCGAGGGTATTGCCGCTATGCAATCCATCAACGTAGCCATTCTCAATCCGGTGTTTCTGGCGGCTTTCCTCGGAACGACTGCGGGAGGTGAACGCCTTGGCAGAGTAAGGCTGCTCACGCTACCGAACCGCCGTATACATGACCCGTACGTACGGCTGTAGGGCAAGGCTAAGAGTTTCTGCGATGCTGCATATGATTCGTGAATACCAGCCAGGGCAAGACACCCCAAGCCTCCGCGACTGCATCGTTGAGTTGCAAGAGTTCGAGCGAAGGATCGAGCCAGCACTGTCCGCCGGCACAACCATGGCCGATGCCTATCTCGCGTACCTCCTTGAGCGCTGCAGCGAGTACCGTGGAAAAGTGTTCGTCGCCGAAGTGGATCGTCGGGTAGTCGGCTTCGTGTGTGTCTGGGCGCGTGTGCAACCGACGGAGCCGGACGAGCCGCCGGCGGAGTACGCCTATATTTCGGATCTGGTTGTGCTTCCATCTTTCCGACAGCATGGGCTCGGCAGAGCCCTACTTGAGCGGGCCGAGGGCTACGCGCGTGAGCAGAAAGCCATGAGGATCCGCATCGAGGTGTTGGCGCAAAACCTCATTGCCAGGCGGCTTTACCTCGATTTGGGATTTAGGGAGCGTCGGATCGAGCTTTCCAAGGACCTCAGCGGGGATTCGTGAGTCACCTGGCACTACGGCGTCTAACGAGACTGTCAAAAACCCCCATTTGGTGCGCAATTGCTTTGCTGGCTTGTGTTACTCCGGGTCAGAATTTGGAATTAGCAACAGATTGTGAATAGGTGTATCTAGGAGCGGCGGCCTTTGTCCTTCCCTGGGCTGTGGGAGCAGCGATGGCACGCTACAAGGGGAACGATGACACGCAAACCGCGAGGATTCCGGTATCTTTAGACAACCAGCTTCTTCCAGGTACGGTGGAGTTTGCCATCCAGGAGCTAGTAGAGCGCTGCATGGATACCTTCCATATAGGCAGCGTTAGACAACTCTTGCTCACCTATACAATTTTTTGTATACTTTCTGAATGGCAGACAAACCCCTTGTTTGGCTCGGCTCTTCGCTCGATGTTCTGCGTGCGTTTCCCGAGGATGCGCGCCAGGAGGCAGGATTTCAACTCCGAAGGGTTCAGCAAGGATTGTCCCTCGTTGACTGGAAGCCGATGGCTACTAACCCTTGACAAGCACTCGGCGCGAATCCACGTTTCGCTCGGAAATGCCTGGAAGTCCCGATTCACTATCGCTTTCTCCCCTTAGGAGCTTTCTAGTGATTACAGCCGAAACGCTTCGCAAATTTGCTCCCAAAGTCAAAGACCCGGAAATTCATGCAAGCGCATTAGAAGATGCACGAAAGACGAGTTCGGTGACGACACCGCGTCGACTTTGTCACTTCCTGGGTCAAATCTTCGTTGAAACGGGCGGGTTTGCGAGCATGGTGGAAAATTTGAATTACAAAGACCCGGCACGCCTCGATGCGATTTTCTCGGCGGTGCGTGGGAGCGAGGATGCCCGTGCCTTGATTCGGCGTGGACCAGAGGCGATCGCCAACCGCGTCTACGCCAACCGTCTCGGCAACGGCGACGAAGCCAGCGGAGATGGATGGCGGTACCGCGGCTCTGGTTATAAGCAGCTAACAGGCCGGTCAAACTATCGAGAAATCGGAGGCATCGTCAATCTGAATCTAGAAGGCAATCCTGAACTCGCCCGTGAACCCAAGACCGCCGCCGGCGTAGCGTTTACATTTTGGGATGTGCGTCAATGCTCTCCATTGGCTGATCTCGGCGATGTCGAAGGCGTGACTGAAAAGATCAATGGTCCTGCAAAACTCGGCCTGACAGAACGCCGCGCCGCGACGCTCCGGGCGCTAGGTATTTGGAAGTCCTAAAGCAGCCAGGTAGGGTGGGGCACAGCCCACCATTTTAAGCGCCTAGCGAGGGCATGGAGAGGGACGCTGCTAACATCGCGCCCCTCATCCCAAGTCGTGAGCCGTGCCACGCGGCGAGAGAATTATTCACGTTAGCAGCAGTCGAGCGTTATTATTTCCCGCAAAGGCTGGGAAAGGAGGGAAGAAGAATCGGCAACCGTATTGTTTTAACCACACACGGCTCGCTTGGCGATCTTCACCCTTACCTCGCCATCGCGCTCGGCCTCAAAGCGCGCGGTCACAAGCCGGTACTGGCGACGAGCGAATATTATCGTCGAACGATTGAAGCAGCAGGCATTGAGTTTCATGCTGTCAGACCGGATATTACTTTTCATGACAAAGCGTTACAGCGACGGTTAATAGAACCCAAACGGGGAGTGGAGCGCGTCGTGCGTGAGGTCATGTTACCTGTCCTCCGAACGACGTATGACGATCTGATGGCTGCGGTGCAAAAAGACGGCGGGGCCGACCTTCTCATCTCACATCTCCTTATTTTTGCCGCTCCGCTAATTGCGGAGAAAACAGGCATCCGCTGGGTATCGACCGAACTGCAACCCGGCGCCTTTATATCTGCCTATGACCCGCCCGTACTCGCGCCGATTCCAGCGTTAGCGAAATTGCGCGCCTTAGGCGCTCCCTTTCACCGTGCGCTCTTCCGTTTGGCGAGACTTGCCGCTCGTTCATTGAGCGACCCTGTGCGTCAACTGCGGCGGGAACTGGGATTGCCGCCGGGTACAGACCCGATCTTTGAGGGGAGACATTCGCCCCAGCTTGTGCTTGCGTTATTCTCTCGCGTGATGGGTGAGCCGCAACCTGATTGGCCAGCGAATACGCTGGTCACGGGATTTCCGTTTTATGAGGAAAACGGGGCAAGTCTTCCGCCTGAACTCCTACAGTTTTTGGCCGCAGGAGAACCGCCGATTATCTTTACACTCGGCTCGTCGGTGGTGTGGGACGCGGGCAGCTTTTACGTTGAGAGTGCCGTCGCCGTGCGGAAGCTGGGAAAGCGCGCAGTGTTGCTTGTCGGCCACGACCCGCTTAATCAACCGCTTGAACTGTTATCGGAGAATTTATTCGCCGTCCCTTACGCGCCCTATGCGCAAATCTTTCCACGTGCTTCCGCTATCGTTCATCACGGCGGCATCGGGACGACCGGGCACTCGTTGCGCGCCGGGAAACCAATGCTAGTCATGCCGTACGGCGGCGACCAGTATGATAACGGGGCACGTGTGGCGCGCTTAGGTGTTGGGCGTGTCATGAGGCGAAACCACTATAGGGCTGAGCGTGCCGTCATTGAGATAGACCAGTTGCTAGAGAATCCCAATTATATGAAGCAAGCCGCAACGATAGGGCAGCAAATGCAGAGGGAGAATGGAGTGTGGGCAGTGTGTGATGCGATTGAAAAGCACCTTCAGACAAAAAAAGGATAAACCATAGAATGAAAACGGCTCGTTGAAGGCACGTCTAACCAGTCATTCGAGTGGACGGCTCGATAGCAAGGCTTTCCTACTTGAGGCGAGTTCCTTCGCGGCGCGAGGATTGCCGCTGAAAGCTGAGTGGCCGCGTCGTAAAGTGTACCGATGTCCTGTGGTTCGATTTAGGAAGCCGAACCGATACGGGACTCGCTACCGTGTATGGTCAGGGCTGCTTGTGGTTATGTTGGATTTCGGGCAGAGTACGTGGCGCAATCAAGGACACAGCGGGTCTCAGAATAGGCAAAGAGGAAACTTCGTAGAAACTCATTGCAAAACCCTCACCCCAACCCTCTCCTTTTCACGGCGAGGGAGAAAATGCCCTCTTCTCTCCTCTGACGAAGCTTGTCCTGAGCTAAGTCGAAGGGCTCAGGACAGGTCTAAGGAGAGGGAGCTATCCTGGGTGGTCACGGAGGTTTTGCAACAGGCTCTAGTCTTTTGTGGAGATGCTATGGCGTTCTCAGTGCAGATCAATAAGTTCCGGTTTGGCGGAGAGTTTCGCAAGGGAGTTACTGGCAAACGCGTCCTGATCACGGGCGCTGGCAAGGACGGGGGCTTGGGCCAGGCCTTCGCCCTGTCGGCAGGGCTCAATGGTGCTGCCGTAGTGGGTATCCATTTCCACCAGAGCTATGTAGACGGGTTCGACTTGGTGCATGCCTTGCGTAACGAGGGCGTTAACGCCTTCCCGGTGCAGGCTGACGTCACCAATATGGGTGATCTGTGGGCTACCCGCAGCTATGTCATTGAGCAAATGGGAGGGCTTCCTCCGAACCTGTTGATCTGTAACTCGGGGTTAACGGAGAAAGGCTATTCGTTCGGCAGGGCGCTGCGCGAGATCGAAAACGAGCCGCGCGCAATGCGGCGGGCGCGGGTGCGCCAGCACTTCATCGATAATCTCGAAGAGTCGCGGCTTGTCCTCGATACAAAAATTGATGGCTTCCTCGCCATGACCCACCTGTGGGCAGGGGAGGCAGTTTACCACGAGGAGCCTCTGCAACTCATCTATGTCTCCTCGCGCCAAGCTATTGACCCTGGCGTATCGGTGCCGGGCTACGTCATCAGTAATTGGGCCGTGCTTCAGTTACCCAAGGTGTTAGCGGTCAACCTCGGTCGGAGCGCGAAGTTCGTTCCCGCTTCATTGATCCTGCTGCCGTTCGTCCGGACCGGCATGACAGATGAATATGCAGAGAACCCCAAAGTATTCGGCCGCTGGCAACCACGTATGCTGGAGACGCACGAAGCGGCCGAGGCGTTCATGCAGTTGCTGGCTCGCCCGCAAGAGGAGATTGATCAAGGCATATTCGAACTCCTGGTAGGGGGAAACATCGAGGAGGTGCGAGTCACCTGGAAAAAAGTGCACTTAGATCTCCGCGAAGAACCCTTAGACTGGAGTGAGTCCCGTGCCCTGCAATTCTGAGGCGTTGGCGAGCTTACGATAAGGTTTTGCTTCAGCTCCCTACTGCAGCAGCCCAGTAGGACGCCTCTCCCACGCTTTTCTGCTGTTGATGAAAAATTCGGAAGAAACTACGCCTCCAGTTTCCAAGCCTCAGTCTTCAAATTTTTCTCTCGTGCCTCGTCCTCAGCGTTTCTCTCTCGGGCTGCTCAGCGCCACGATGTTGGTAGTCGGCAATACGATCGGTGTGGGCATTTTCACTACCAGTGGAGTGATCGCCGAACAGCTGCCTAGCTCCGGCTTCATGTTGATTGTCTGGGTGTTTGGTGGGGTGTTGTCGCTTGCCGGCGCACTCGCTTGGGCCGAGTTGGCTGCCACGTTTCCCGTGGCTGGTGGGGAATACATTTACCTGCGCGAGACCTTCGGTCCGTTCTGGGGATTCCTCTGTGGGTGGGCTGCTTTTCTCGCTAGCTTCTCTGGGTCAATCGCCGTGCTCGCCATTGCTCTAGCTGAGTACCTCGCTGGTATCTTTCCTGACTCTCCAGGTGGGAGAACTTCTTGGGCTCTGTCTCTTTGTGGAGATCCCTACACCCTTCCGTGGACTCAGTTCCTCGGTATCCTTTTGGTGTGGACGTTTTCCCTTCTGAACTATCGCGGACTCCGCGCGGGAAGCTGGACGCAAAATCTTCTGAGCCTCAGTAAACTGGCCGCCATTGTCATCCTAGTGGTCGCAGGGTTTTGCTGCGGAAACGGGAGTTGGTCACACTTCTTGCCTGCCTTCGTCTGGAACGGAGGGGAGGGAGTAGTAAGGGCCGCTGGTCTAGCGCTGATTCCGGTGATGTTCACCTATAGCGGTTGGAATGCGGTTGCCTATATTGCCAGTGAGGTGCGCAAGCCAGAGACGACCCTTCCACGAGCCTTGGCTTTGGGTACCTTAATTACGATTGGTGCCTACCTCGCGCTCAATGTCCTCTATCTCTATGCTATGCCAGTAGAGGCACTGCGTGGAGTGATCCAGGTCGGTGAACAGACTTCACGGGCGTTGTTTGGGCCTGCTGCAGCATGGTGTGTATCGGTATTAATCGCGCTTTCGATCGCCAGTGCCTTTAATGTCATGATTCTGGCTGGTGGCAGGATCTATTTTGCTATGGCGTGTGATGGTGTCTTTTTTGCCCGTGCTGCTCAGATGCACCCACGGTTTCACACACCGGGAAACGCGTTACTCCTGCAAGCCATCTGGGCCTCAATACTGATCCTTTCGGGAACGTTCGAACAACTGCTGACCTATTCCACGGTTGTGATCATAAGTTTCTCGGCTATCACCGTAAGTGCAGTGTTTGTCTTGCGCTGGCGGCGGCCGAACTTGCCTCGACCGTATCGGGTCTGGGGATATCCCTGGTTGCCCGCGCTGTACGTTGTGGGATCAATCGGGATTTTTGTGAACGCCCTGTGGGAGCGACCGGTGGAATGCCTGTTCGGTGTTGGTCTGTGTGCACTTGGCGCGCCGGCTTACTGGTGGTGGCGACGCGTTGACAGTTCTGGCAGGGCAGCGTAGCATGCCGACTGAACCGGCCACATGGCCGTTGGGGGAGCTGAAGTTTCGGCTGAGAGGATGAGCTTGGTTGTCTGGCTCATCGACCCCTGGAACCTGCCCTGGGTAATGCCAGCGAAGGGAATACGGTGTCATTACACACTCACTTTTTCCCGCTGAACAGTTCTTCTCGTATGCTCTTCCAGAAGAGAAAGTCTCTGGTTGGAAGAAAAGTGCGTTTGTGTGGCTCCTCTCAGCCTGAGATCCTCTCGTCTTCCGACGGCGAGTGTGGGGAAAGAACGTCCCGGGTTTGCCGGGATTTGTTCTCTAACCCTTTCACCCAGGAGGAGGGAAATTTTCATGGCAAAGACTCATCAGCACAGCTCTGCCGAACAAACTCGCTCGGCACCATCCGTCCTCACGACGACTCCACTGCCCGCTTCGCGCAAGGTATATATTGAAGGAACACTGCCCGGCGTTCATGTCCCCTTCCGTGAGATCAGTTTGACGCCATCCCATTCGCAGAACGGTCACACCAGTGAAGAGAGAGCGACGGTCAGCGTGTACGACACCTCAGGTCCGTACACTGATCCACAGGCAACCATTGATATCCGGCAGGGGCTTCACCCACTCCGGTTTGCCTGGATTACGGCCCGGGTTGACACCGCACAACTCTCTGCCGTCTCCTCGGAATACGGTCGCATCCGCGCCACAGATGCTGCCTTAGCTGAATTGCGGTTCCCCCATATTCGATGTCCCCGACGTGCCTTGCCTGGCGGGAATGTCACGCAAATGCACTATGCTCGGAAAGGTATCATCACGCCGGAGATGGAGTACATCGCCATACGCGAGAACCAAGCACGGGAACTTGTCCACCAGCAGCAGAATGGCAATACCGGTCTGGCGCAGCAACATCCGGGAAACTCTTGGGGTGCGAGCATCCCACCGGTCATCACGCCAGAGTTTGTGCGCGACGAGGTTGCTAGAGGGCGTGCCATTATCCCGGCGAACATTAACCATCTGGAACTCGAACCGATGATCATTGGTCGTAACTTCCTAGTAAAAATCAACGCGAACATTGGCAATTCCGCCGTCGCTTCTTCCATCGAGGAGGAAGTGGAGAAGATGATTTGGGCGATACGCTGGGGAGCAGACACAGTGATGGACCTGTCTACGGGCAAAAATATCCATGAGACGCGCGAGTGGATTCTGCGCAATTCACCAGTGCCGATCGGCACCGTGCCAATCTATCAAGCATTAGAAAAGGTCGGCGGGAAGGCCGAAGAACTGACCTGGGAAATCTATCGTGACACGCTGATCGAACAAGCCGAGCAAGGAGTGGACTACTTCACTATCCACACCGGTGTATTGCTCCGTTATATCCCACTGACGGCCAAACGGGTGACTGGTATTGTCTCGCGAGGTGGCTCAATTCTGGCTAAGTGGTGTCTCGCGCATCACCAAGAAAATTTTCTCTACACCCACTTTGACGAGATCTGTGAGATCATGAGAGCGTATGATGTATCGTTCAGCTTGGGAGACGGCCTGCGGCCAGGGTCGATTGCCGATGCGAACGATGACGCGCAGTTCGCCGAATTGAAAACTCTGGGTGAACTGACCAAGATTGCCTGGCAGCACGACGTGCAGACTATGATCGAGGGTCCAGGCCACGTTCCCATGCATCTGATTCAGGTGAACATGGAGAAACAACTGAAAGAATGTTACGAGGCGCCATTCTATACCCTTGGTCCCCTGACGACCGATATTGCGCCTGGGTACGATCACCTCACCTCTGCGATTGGTGCGGCCATGATTGGCTGGTTCGGCTGTGCGATGCTGTGCTACGTCACACCGAAAGAGCATCTGGGCTTGCCGGATAAAGAGGATGTCAAGGCAGGAGTGATCGCCTACAAAATTGCTGCGCACGCGGCTGATTTAGCGAAGGGGCATCCGGGTGCGCAAGCGCGTGACAATGCCTTGTCACAAGCGCGGTTCGAGTTCCGCTGGCAGGATCAATTTAACCTGTCGCTTGATCCTGAAACTGCGCGAGATTTTCATGATGAGACTTTGCCGGCAGAAGGGGCGAAAGTGGCGCACTTCTGTTCGATGTGTGGCCCGCATTTCTGTTCAATGAAGATTACGCAAGACGTGCGGGATTACGCCGTGCAGAAACAAATAGACGAACAGACTGCGCTTGAGGCTGGTATGCAGGAGAAGGCCGAAGAGTTCAGACAGGGCGGTGCGGAAATCTACAGATAAGGACTAAGTATTAGGGGCTGGGGGTTAGGGCCAAAGGGAAAGTAGAAAGCCTGACAAAGAGGGAAAGACCTCTCAATTTCTAGCTAGTGTCCCCCACCCCCTCCTGTAATTGACAATATGGACTCTAGATGTCTATATTCGCCGGAGACAAGGAGAGTCACATGGCAAAGCTGAGAGCAATCTCTGGCGGCAAAGATAAAGAAAAAACCTTCTCGCTTGTATACGGATTGCGCTTGTATCCCACAGGAGAAGTCGCTCAGGTGGGTGAAGGAAAAGCCGTCCTCTACAATGGGACTACAACCCAGGTGCCGCTCCATTTTATTGAAGGGACCCGCGAACAGATCCGTGCACAGTTGCTCGCTAGCATCGATGCGTTCTTCGATATTTACAGTGATGCTACTGTCGAGCTTACGAATCCTTCTGAGCTTGGTGAAGGAGTTGAGGAACCTGGGTGCTGATCTACAGTTCTTTGTGGAGGAATCATGCCTCATCCGCCTGTTATCCAGGAACTGGTTTCCCGTCATCCTCTGCTTCGTTTGATCGGCAATACGCCGCTCATTCCGGTTGAACTGTTTCGCCGAGAATTGCCAGATGTCGATGTGGTAGCGAAGTGTGAATTCTTGAACCCGGGGGGCTCGGTCAAGGACCGATCGGTCCTACGCATGCTGACCGAGGCGGTTGTCAAGGGTACGCTCCCGCCAGAAAAGACTATTCTTGATTCCTCTTCAGGTAACGCGGGAATCGCTTATGCTATGATCGGTGCGATTCTTGGCCGCCGTGTCGAATTAGTCGTGCCCGGCAATGCCAGTGAAGAGCGGAAGAAGCGTATCCGTACGCACGGGGCAACACTGGTGTTGACTGATGCGGTGGCAGGATACGATGAGGCGCTGCGCGAAGTCCGCCGTCGTTACACGGCGAATCCGGAACGATACTTTTTTGCAGATCAGTACAGTAACGATGATAACTGGCATGCACACTATGACACCACAGCTGAGGAGATTCTTGCTCAGACCAGTGGACAGGTTGATTGGATTGTCGCGGGGGTTGGTACGGGCGGAACGATTACAGGGGTAGCGCGACGTTTAAAGGCGCATAACCCAAAAATTCGCATCGCCTGTGTGATGCCCGAGGAGTTCCCTGGTATTGAAGGGCTCAAACCTTTAGGACCAGACCACATCATGCCAGAGATTTTTGACGAAAAGCTGGTTGATGAGTGGTTGCCAGTGAATATCGACGATGCCTACGCCATGTGCACCCGAGTTGCTCGCCTAGGGTTTTTTGTCGGGCAGTCTTCAGGTGCGTATCTCTATAGCGCCTGGCAGATTGCCCGCAGAACGCGCCGTGGCCGAATCGTCACATTGTTCCCTGATATCGGGGAACGCTACATGAGTACAAAGATGTGGGATGAGTAGGGGCAGGGCTTGCCCTGCCTAATTAACCGGGCGCAGCCAGCGGCGCCCCTACGATAGGGATCCTATGCCGTCTTTCTTTCAACGTCTTAGTTCCTTGTGGAGAAAACCTCAGCCACCAGTTTCACCTCCGCCTCCGATCGCTGTTCCACCTCAGACTGCTTCCTCTGTGGCAGTACCGATGGCCTCTCAGGAAACGAGCCCGTGTGTTGATTCCTACTTCTCGCTCGGTGAAGAAGCGGTGTACCAAGCACTACGCAAGTGTTACGACCCAGAGATTCCGGTGAATATCGTTGATCTCGGGCTGATTTACGACGTGCAGATTGCGGATAGCCGCGTCGATGTAAAAATGACTCTCACGACTCAGGGTTGTGGCATGGGCGGATACATTGCCGGTGAGGCCGAGGGGCAGTTACGCGCTCTCCCCGGAGTGCGTGAGGCCAGCGTGCACCTGGTCTGGGACCCTCCTTGGAATCCCAACATGATTAGCCCTGCCGGGCGCAAAATCTTAGGGCTGCCAGAGTAGAGGGATCTTTTCCCTCTCCCGCACTGCGGGAGAGGGAGAAAAAAGTGTAGTAGTCTAACGTCCGCGTTGCCGTCGTAACGCATTCACCAGTTGCTCAAGCTCCGTTGTCTTCTTTTCGAGTGTTTCAGCCTGAGGATGTTCCGAGCCGAACACCGCAGCCGCTTTTTGGTATTGACCCAACGCGGCTTCGAGGCGGCCTTGTAATTCCATAGCCTGTGCGAGGAGCACCCATGATTCTCCTCGCTTCCCCTGCCGTTCATTGACTTGCGCGAGGGTCATGTATGCCTCATCAAGACGAGGGTCGATCTCAAGGGCAGCCTGGCATTCACGCTCAGCTCGTTCTAATTCGCCATCCTGGAAGAAGAGTTTGGCGAGCTGACTGTGGGCGTCAGCATCTCCCGGATCAACTTCGCTCTGGCGGGCGAACAATTGCCGAGCGCGGTCACGTTGTCCAAGGCGAAGGTAGGCAAGAGCGAGGTCACGGTCGAGCCGCACGCCTTTCGCGCCCGCTTGTTCCAAGTTTTGTCGCGCTTGTGCTGCGTCGTTGTATTTAAGGAAGACGGTGCCAAGCAGCGCCAGAGCCTGAGGGTTCTCTGGATTTTCCGTCACTCGCTGTTGGTAGTCCGCCAGCACTTGCGTCCGGGGGCCTTGCAGAGCACGGAGGATGGCCTGGACCCTCTCGAGTTCGAAACTGTTCGGCGGAACGGTTTGATTCCAGCGGAACGTTCCGAGAGTCCGCTCAATGTAACTCAAGCGATCCTCTGAGAGGGGATGCGAACGGAAATAGGCAGGGACGTTAGCTGCATTGAGACGTTCTTCCTGCCACATTTTCTTGAGAAAGCGGGGCATACCATGCGGATCAAAGCCGGCTTGCCGCATGTACTGCAAGCCGCGATAGTCGGCTTCCTCCTCCAGATGACGTTGGTATTGGAGCTGCGTCATCGCAGCGGCTGACGAGGCGCCTG
>Ga0187893_10010430_pt1 | contig 13844 bp, 16 predicted proteins | sample MA1701074metaG_FD_139574 | JGI IMG/M metagenome (GOLD analysis project Ga0187893, IMG submission 139574) | White microbial mat communities from a basaltic lava cave in the Kipuka Kanohina Cave System on the Island of Hawaii, USA - MA170107-4 metaG ...
GGCCGAGGGGATCGGCGATACGATCAGGGTGTCGCTGTCGGCCGATCCGGTGGAGGAGATCAAGGTCGGGACCGAGATCCTGAAGTCGCTCGGTCTCAAGAAAGGCGGGCTCACCTTCGTCGCTTGCCCCTCCTGCGCGAGGGCCGACATCGATCTGATCGCCCTCGCCCAGGAAGTCGAGCGGCGGATGGCGGGGATCACCAAGGAGATCCACGTCGCCGTGATGGGGTGCGAGGTGAACGGGCCGGGGGAGGCCAGGGCTGCCGACATCGGCGTGGCCGGCGGCAAAGGGATCGGGTTGATCTTTAAGAAGGGCGAGGTGATTCGAAAGGTCAAGGAGTCGGAGATCGTGGACGCCCTCATGGAGGAGGTCAACAAGATGGTGGCGGAGGGCGGCAGTCAGGAATAGAAGGGCAGTCGATGGTCCCGCGACGGCTGAGCAGAAGGAGGATGAACGCCCGGTCCTCCTTTTGTTTTTCCCGGCGCGCGGCCGCATAATGCACGACACCGATGGGACAGTATAGGCGACACGTCTTCATCTGCACCACCGGCGATTGTTGTCCCTTTCAGGGGGAGACGGAGGTCTACGTGAGCTACCTCCGGAAACGGCTGGCGGAGCGGGGCCTGGCCAAAGAGATCCGCATCAACAGGTCAGGCTGCTTCAGTCAGTGCGGCCATGGCCCGATGGTCGTGGTGTACCCCGACAATGTCTGGTACGGGGCCGTGCGGATGGAAGACCTCGACGAGATCCTGCTGGAGCACCTCGTGGATGGGCGGCCAGTGGAGCGCCTTCGGTACCTGGCGCCGCCGGGTCCGAACAAGGATCCGCTCCGCTACGAAAAGATCGGCCGAAAGCCGCCAGGCGACCCGGGTAAGAAGGCGTAATCCCTGCGGGTGTTCCGATGCGCTGGTCTCAGTCGCTGATCCCAACCGTGAAAGAAGACCCGGCAGAGGCCGAGGCGGTCAGCCACAAGCTGATGGTCCGGGCGGGTTTGGTTAGGCAACTGGCGGCCGGGATCTACGTCTACTTGCCGCTAGGGCAGCGGGTGATGGAGAAGGTACACGCCATCATCCGGGAGGAGATGAACCGGATCGGGGGGCAAGAGATCATGATGCCGGTCCTCCACCCGGCCGAGCTCTGGCAACTGACCGGGCGGTGGACGGCGATTGGCGACGAGATGTTCCGGCTCAAAGATAGAAGCAAGCGGGAGATGTGTCTCGGGATGACTCACGAAGAGGTGATCGCCTGGCTCGCCGCGCATGAGGTCCACTCCTATCGGGACCTCCCGCAGACCTGGTACCAGATCCAGACCAAGCTGCGCGATGAGGCCAGGCCCAAGAGCGGTGTCCTGCGGACCAGGGAGTTCGTGATGAAGGACTCCTACAGCTTGGACCGGGACGAGGCGGGCCTGGAGAAGAGCTACCAGCTTCACAAGGAGGCCTATTGTCGCATCTTCGAGCGGTGCGGCCTGGCCTATTACGTTGTCGAGAGCGACCCTGGGATGATGGGCGGCGCCGGCGCGCACGAGTTTATGGCCCCGAGCGAAGCCGGCGAGGATGAGGTCGCCCTCTGCAAGGGCTGCGGGTATTCGGCCAACATCGAGCTCGCCAAGTCCCGCCCAGGGACCCGAAAAGGCCCGGAGTGGAGCCTGGAGGAGATCGCCACGCCCGACGCCAGGACGATCGACGAGGTGTGCGCGCTGCTTGGCATCGAGCCGGTCTTCACGATCAAGTCGCTGTTACTGGTGACGAAGGACGGGCCGCTCCTCGCCCTGGTGAGGGGGGACCAGCAGCTTCATGAGAAGAAGCTCGTCCGCCTGGTCGGGGAATTCCGTCCGGCCCATCGGGATGAGATCCTGGCCCACCTCGGCGCGGAGGCCGGCAGCATCGGCCCGGTCGGAACGACGCTGCCGGTGATCGCCGATGAGTCGCTGCGGGAAGGACGATATGTCGCCGGAGCCAACAAGAACGGCTTCCACCTGCGGGGCGTAGCGCCGGGGGTTAACTTTCAGCCAAGGTGGGCTGACATTCACCAGGCCAAGAGCGGGGACGGCTGTCCTCGGTGCGACTCCACGTTGCGCGTCGAGCGGGTCATCGAAGTGGGGAATATCTTCAAGCTGGGCACGAAGTACTCGGTCGCGCTGAAAGCGATCTACCTGAACGAGGCCGGAGAGCAGCACCCCATCGTCATGGGCAGCTACGGGATCGGGCCGGCCCGGATCGCCGCCGCGGCGATCGAGCAGCACCATGATGATCTGGGGATCGTCTGGCCGGCGGCCATCGCGCCCTGCCAGCTCCACCTCCTGCCGGTCAACATGCGCGACGACAAGATGGCGGGGCTAGGGGACGCGATCTATGCCCAGCTTCAGCGAGAGGGTATCGAGGTTCTTTACGACGACCGTGATGAGCGGGCGGGCGTGAAGTTCAAGGATGCCGACCTGCTCGGCCTGCCGCTTCGGCTGACCATCGGCAGCCGAGCCCTGAAGGAAGGGGTTGTCGAGCTGAAGGCAAGGAAGACCGGCGAGGAGGAGTTGGTTGCTCCATCGGATGCAGCCTCCAGGGCAAGAACGCTCTTGTCCCACCTGCCCACGTGATCCGCATCACGATGTTACTCCCTTGGGAAAACGCCCTGCGCCTTTTCCGTTCGGCCCTGCTGACCTGATGGCGCTCAGTCGGCCGCGGCCTTCTTGGGCTCCTTGGTCTCGGTCTTGCTGTCCGTTTTGCCGCTGTCGCTGTCTCCCGTCCCCGCTTTCTTCTCGGCCTCCATCGCCTTCTTTCGCTCAGGATTCGCGTAGTCGGTGACATACCAGCCTGAGCCTTTGAACAACAGTCCCGGGGCGGAGAGCACCTTGTGAACCTTTCCCTGACAGAGGACACACTTCTTGATCGGCTTGTCGGAGATCTTCTGAATCACCTCGAACCGGTGATTGCACTTCTCGCACTCATACTCGTAAATCGGCACGAATGCCACCTCCTTGCTCAACACGACTCTTCTGGACGACACAGGATAAGTCACCGATCCCACGATGTCAAGGCGAGCGACGGCAGGCGGATCCCACTTCAAACGGCACGGTTTTCTCTTGACAATACTTTGCACGAACGGGTAAGAAGGGCGGGGCTTCACAGAATCGGAGCGACAATCGCCAATGAGTAGACGTGTCCTGGCGGCACTGGCCATCTTGCTCGTCGCCTGCGGGGTGCTGGTCTTTGCGCTTGTCGGCGGCTGGCGCGGCTTCGACCGATACCAGGAGCTATTCGAATTCTACGCCAACGGAAAGGCTATCAGCCAGTACGTGAAAGATGCCGGCCCGTACGGGCCGATTGTCTTCATCGCCATGCAGGCCCTGCAGGTCGTGGCGGCCCCGTTTCCCGGGGAGGCAACGGGGATCCTCGGAGGCTACCTGTTCGGAACGCTTCCGGGTCTCATCTACTCGACCATCGGCCTCACCATCGGATCGTGCCTCGGGTTTGCATTGGGTCGGTGGCTGGGGCTCCCCTTCGTTCGCCGGTTCGTCAAGGAGGAGACCTACCACAAGTTCGATTTCCTGACCCGCGCCAAGGGGGAGCTGATGGTCTTTGTCCTCTTCTTGATCCCCGGCTTCCCCAAGGATATCCTCTGCTACATCCTGGGCGTCAGCCCCATGCCGTTCGGCATCTTCCTCCTCGTCTGCGCCGTGGGCCGTATCCCCGGCACCTGGCTTCTGTCGATGCAGGGGGCGCAGGTGCGCGGCCAGCAGTACGTCGGCTTCGTCGTTCTGCTATCGTTGATCGCGGTGATCTCGCTTGTCCTCTACCTCTACCGGGATCAGGTCCTCGATTGGGTGAGGCACCATCATCACCGTCGGGGGATGAAGAAGCCAGGCGTGACGAAGGAATCCAAGGGTCAATGATGGATCGAGAACGCGCACGGACTGACCGGGCGCGAATACGACGATGAGCGCCTGGGTGTGGCTGATCGCCGCCCTCCTGTTGCCGCTCCAGTGGATCTGTGTCCGGCTCTCCGGGATTCACCCACCGCCCCTCTGGGAAGTGGTGGGCGCCGGCCTGGCCATCTTCGGCGCCGCATTCGTCCTGTCCTGGGCCGCCGAGGTCGCGCAGATGGACATCCCTCAGGCCCTTGCCTTGGCCTTTCTGGCGTTGATCGCGGTCCTTCCGGAGTACGCCGTCGATATCTATTTCGCCTGGTCCGCCGGCAAGGACCCAGCCTACACCGCCTACGCGACGGCCAACATGACGGGCGCGAACCGCCTACTGATCGGCGTCGGGTGGGCCGCTGTCGTCGTGACGTTCTGGCTCAAGACACGACAACGGCGGGTCCACCTCGAGCGGGCTCGATCAGTCGAGCTCCTGTACCTCACGGTCGCGACGGCCTATAGCTTCGTGATCCCGCTGAGAGGCACGCTTTCGGTCATCGATACAGTCATCCTCGTGGCGATCTTCATTTCATACATGATCTCGGTATCGAGAGCGCACGTCGTCGAACCCGAGCTGCAGGGGGGACCGGGCGAGCTGTTGATGCGCTTGCGACCAGCAGGCCGACGACTGGCCACCATCATGATGTTCGCCTATGCCGGCTTCGCCATCTATCTCTCGGCCGAGCCGTTTGCCGAGGGCTTGCTGGCAACCGGCCGAAGGTTCGGCATCGAAGAGTTCCTGCTCGTGCAGTGGCTCGCCCCATTGGCCTCCGAGTCCCCCGAGTTCATCGTGGCGATCGTCTTCGTCCTCAGGGGGAATCCCGGCGCCAGCATGGGGACGCTTATCTCGTCCAAGGTCAATCAGTGGACCCTTCTGATCGGCATGCTCCCGGCCGCCTACAGCCTCTCCGCCGGCCACCTCGGGGCGATGCACCTCGACTCCAGGCAGGCGGAGGAGATCTTCCTGACGGCGGCCCAGTCGCTGTTCGCGATCGCCGTCCTGGCCAACCTGTCGTTCTCGCTGGCAGAGGCCGGGATCATATTCGCGCTCTTCGCCACCCAGTTATTCTTCACCGACCCCGTATTCCGGTACGCCTATGGCATCGTCTACATCGCTCTGGCCGCGACCTGGCTCATCGCCAGCCGATCGAGTCGGCAGGGGCTCGTCACCATGTTCACCGAGCGACGATCACGTAACCCGGCGGTCGCATCCCGTGAGAAATGAGGGCGACGCAACGATAGAACCGATGCCACACCTCACAGCGCTCCCGGATCGATCAAATCTGTTGACAGCGGAAAGGCGCCGTGTGTACGTTTGTTTCGGCGTGAACGGTTCTCGGGCGCGCGGCAGCGCGGCCAAGCGGGTCAGACGGCCGTCGAGTCCCGACGGCGTGACAGCGAAGGGAGGTCTATGAACGAAGAGAAGCGGCTCGCCCTCTTCATCGATTTCGAGAACATCGCCATCGGATTGAAGGAGGCCAAGCACAAACAGTTCGAGATCGTGCTCGTGCTCGAACGCTTGGTGGAAAAGGGGAAGATCATGGTGAAACGGGCGTACGCCGACTGGGGGCGCTACGCCGACCACAAGCGGCCCCTCCACGAAGCGGCGATCGAACTGATCGACATCCCGCAGAAGCGGATCAGCGGCAAGAACAGCGCCGACATCCGGCTGGCGGTCGATGCGATGGACATGGCCTTCTCCAAGGAGCATCTCGATGCCTTCGTCATCGTCTCAGGCGACAGCGATTTCTCCCCCCTCGTCTCCAAGTTGCGGGAGAACAACAAAGAGGTCATCGGCCTCGGGGTCAAGAATTCGGTCTCGGAGCTGTTGGTCTCCAATTGTGATGAGTTCATCTATTACGAAGACCTGATCCGCGTCCCCAAGAAGCCGCCCGCGATCACCGGCCTCCCCGAGAAGAAGGCGGAGGCGTTCGAACTCCTGACCGACTCCATCCAGGCCCTCCTCCGCGAGAACAAAGAGATCCTGTGGGGCTCCATGGTGAAGCAGACGATGATCCGCAAGCGGCCCTCCTTCAACGAGGGATACCACGGCTACAGTACCTTCTCCAAGCTGCTGGAGGACGCCGCAAAACATCACATCATCGAGCTGAAGCGCGACCCGAAGAGCGGGACGTACATCGTCACGGGATTCACAGAGGCCGTCTAATGCCGGTCCAATTAACTTCGCCCAGCGGTGTTGCCGGCCCGCTGGGCGCTCCCTGCGACGTACCTAAGTGCGTACGCCTCAGTCGGCCCAGCGGGCCGCGCCTTGCTATGCTCGTTCCTTGGCCCGGCAGAGCAGCCTCCCACTCAAGATCGAAACTACAGAGGCCGTCTAGGTCAACCAATCGGCGATGAGGGTCAAAGGACGGATCGCGCTCGTCACGGGAAGTTCGAGGGGGCTCGGCCGCGCGTTCGCGCTCGCCCTGGCGGAAGAGGGGGCCGATGTCGCGGTCAACTACGTCGCGAATAAGGCGCTCGCCGAGGAGGTGGCCCAGGCGGTGCGCGCGAAGGGACGCCGATCGGTCGTGTGCCAGGCGGACGTCAGTGACTACAATCAGGTGATCGCAATGAAGGGTACGATCGACAAGGCGCTCGGCCAGGTAGACATCCTGGTGAACAACGCCGGCGTCATCAGCGATAAGACCTTCGTCAAGATGGACTATGCGCAATGGCAGCGGGTGCTCTCGGTCAACCTCGACGGGACCTTCAACTGCTCGAAGGTCTTCGTCGAGGGGATGGTCGCCAAGGCGTGGGGGCGCATCGTCAACATGACCGCGTTCACGGGTCAGGCGGGCAACTTCGGCCAGGCGAACTACGCTGCGGCCACCGCGGGGATCATGGCGTTCACGAAGAGCCTGGCCAAGGAGCTGGCCATCAAAGGGATCACGGTGAACGCCGTGGCCGCCGGGTTCGTCGAGACCGACATGGTGCGGACCATGCCTGAGCGGGTGTTGAACCGCGTCATCGAGCAGATCCCGATGAAGCGGCTGGGTCGCCCGGAGGAGGTGGCCCGGGCCGTGATCTTCCTGGTGTCGTCCGACGGCGACTATATCACCGGGCAGGAGCTCAGCATCAACGGTGGCCTCTTCGTCTGATCCCCGAACCATGCCGCACACCCGCCGCCCATTTCTCCGCCGAGTGATCCGTCGCGACGCCATCGGGGAGATCGCCGCCCTGCTCGGCACCACCCTGCTGCTCCTGCTCATGATGAGTCAACCGGACTGGGAGGAGCCCGCGTTGCTCATCGTATGGGGAGCGGCCGGCCTGACGCTTCTCGCGCTCGGGTCTTACCTGATGCTCAGCCGTCGGCGCCAGGCGGACCGAGAGTGAGCGGCCCTCGCACCGCCCTGACCGGACGGTGGCAGCCCGTCCGGAAGGGTCGATCGTCCCCCGGCGCGCACCGGGCTTGACGATCCCCGCCAGTTCGCCGACCCTCAGCGCCGTTCCTCACCGCGACCGCTCACGGCCCAACCCGATGGTCTCTGCGGTCGGGCGCCGCCCCCTCGTGGCCTTGACGCATGTCCCGGTACGTGAAATCGGCCCAAACGGTCCGGAGATGGGAGGAGGAGTATGAAGTCCGACGAGTTGCTGTATGCGGTCAAGGACCAGGTGGCCACCATCACGATGAACCGGCCCGACCGATACAACGCCCTCAATATGACAACGGTGGAAGCGCTCCTGAATGCGGTCCTGGCCTGCGAAGAAGATCGGGAGGTCCGGGCGGTCATCCTGACCGGGGCCGACCGGGCGTTTTGCGCCGGCGGAGACGTGAAGGAGTTCGTCGAGCACATGGAGGCTCTTCCTCCTTACGTGAAGCGACTGACGATGCTTCTTCACGGGGCCATTTCCCGGATGAACCGGATGCCGAAGCCGGTCATCGCCGCGGTCAACGGGGTGGCCGCGGGAGCGGGCATGAGCCTGGCCATTGCGTGCGATCTGACGATCGCGACGGAGTCAGCCAGGTTCACGATGGCCTACTCGAAGATCGGCGCCACTCCCGATGGCAGCTCGACCTATTTTCTCCCTCGCCTGGTGGGGCTGCGGCGGGCGCTGGAGTTGACCTATACCAACCGGGTTCTGACGGCGCGAGAGGCCGAGGCATGGGGGCTGGTGAACCGCGTGGTGCAGGATGCGGAGTTTCAACCCACTGTGCGCGACCTGGCGGCCACATTGGCTGCCGGCCCGACCCTGGCCCTCGGGCGCGCGAAACGACTCTTGTTGTTGAGCCAGCATGAGAGCCTGGAGACCCAGATGGAGAACGAGACCGAGCTGATTGCCCTGAGCTGCAGGACCGATGATTTCCGAGAGGGGGCAACGGCATTCGTCGAAAAGCGCAGCCCGCGCTTCAGCGGCCGATAGCCCCACGACCTCCACCATTCGGTTGACAAGACCGTTCGATCTGAAGTACCGTTGAATCGCCCGCTAGGGGTGCTGTGGCTGAGACGTCCCGAGAGGATCGGGACGACCCTCCGACCTGATCTGGGTAATGCCAGCGTAGGAAAGCGGGAGCGACGCGCACTGATCACGGCCGCAGCCGCCTCCCCATGGGGCTGCGGCCGCCGTGTTTGAGGGACGCGTGGAACGAGAATACCCGGATCGGCCCATCCTCGCGGTGGGGGCTGTCGTCGTAAAGGACGGGAAGGTCTTGCTGACCAAACGAGCCGAGGAGCCGCATCGAGGGCTCTGGAGCCTGCCGGGCGGCGTCGTCCAACCGGACGAAGGGCTGGAGGCGGCGGTCGAGCGAGAACTCGTCGAGGAGTGCGGGATCGACATCGCCGTGGATGCAGTGACCGAGGTCGTCGAACAGAAGATCCCCGATGACCAGGGACAGGTGCGGTTCCATTACGTGATCGTCGATTATCTGGCGAGATGGCGCGCGGGCGACCTCACCCTCTCGAAGGAGGTGGAAGACGCGCATTGGGTGGACCCCGTCGATCTGCATCACTATCAGATGACCGGTGGAACTGCGGATCTCATCCGCCGCCTGCTCGCGAGACGGGGCGCCTGACGTGGAACTGATGATCAACGGGAAGAGGCAAGACGTGCAGCAGGGCGCGACGATCGCCGCTCTCCTCGAAGAATTGAGGATCGACCCGCTGAGGGTCGCGGTTCAACTGAATCTCAAGATCATCAAGCGCGAGCGTCATGCGGAGACCGACTTGCACCCAGGCGACAGGCTCGAGATCATCACGTTCATGGCGGGCGGCTCCGGGTGAGGGACGACAGCGCGCAGGAGGATCAAATGGAGAAAGACGGCGTCCTGACGTTTGCCGGGCGGGAATTCCGGTCCCGGCTTATCGTGGGCACGGGTAAATACCCCGACTACCGGTCGATGCAGCGAGCGCACGAAGCCTCAGGGGCCCAGATCGTCACGGTGGCGGTGAGAAGGGTGAACCTGGATCGGACCCGCGAGTCTCTTCTGGATTACATCGATAGCGCGAAGTACACGCTCCTGCCCAACACCGCCGGTTGCTACACCGCGGACGAGGCGATCAGGACCGCGCTCTTGGCCAGGGAGGTCGGCCTCTCCGATCTGATCAAGTTGGAGGTCATCGGGGACCAGCGGACCCTCTTCCCCGACAACGAGGACCTCCTGAAGGCGACGAAGGTCCTGGTGAAGGAGGGTTTCGTGGTCCTGCCCTACACCAACGACGATCCGGTGATGGCGAAGAAGCTGGAGGAGGCCGGCGCGGCGGCGGTCATGCCGCTCGGCGCCCCGATCGGCTCCGGCCTGGGGATCCGAAACCCCTACAACATCAAGATCATTCTCGAAATGGTGCGCGTGCCGGTCATCGTCGATGCGGGAGTGGGGACGGCATCGGATGCCGCGATCGCCATGGAACTTGGCTGCGACGGCGTCCTGATGAACACGGGGATCGCCGGCGCCAAGGATCCAGTAGCGATGGCCGAAGCGATGCGACACGCCGTCATCGCGGGTCGCCTCGCCTATCTGGCCGGTCGCATCCCGAAGAAGCTCTACGCGACGGCGTCGAGCCCCATCGAAGGGATGATCGAGTAGACCAGGTCTATGAGCTACGACCCGTCGTCGTGGGGACTCTACGTCATCACCGACCGCTCTCAGACGAGGGGTCGGTCCCTTGAGGCGGTGCTCGATGCCGCCCTTCAGGGGGGGGCGAGGGCCATCCAGCTCCGCGAGAAGAACCTGTCCGACCGGGATCTCTATGAACTGGCGCGACGGCTCCTCCCTCTGGTTCAGAGCCGCGATGCCGTTCTCCTCGTCAATGACCGGATCGATCTGGCCCTTGCCCTCCCGCTCGACGGCGTCCACTTGGCTCGAACGAGTCTGCCGCCGACCGACGCGAGGAGGTTGCTCGGGCCGAGGCGGCTGATCGGTGTCTCCTGTCACACACCTGAAGAGGCGGCCGAGGCGGCCGAAGGAGACGCCGACTTTATCGTGTTCGGTCCTCTGTTCCTTACGCCGTCGAAGGCAGCCTACGGACCGCCCGTCGGGCTGGACCGACTTCGGGAGTCTCGACGGCAGTTCGGGCGAACGATCCTCGGGATCGGAGGAATCACCGCGGAGAATGCCGCTGATGTGATCGCATCGGGGGCGGAAGGAGTGGCCGCAGTCTCAGCGGTCATGGCGGCGGATGACCCGGCCGAGGCCGTCCGCAGCCTGCTCGCTGTCGCGCAGACCGCCCTGCGCGCGCGGGGCGCACGGGCAGCTCTTGCCGATGCGGGCCGTGATCGGCGAGCGCAGTGAAGGAGAGCGTTGATAAATACGAAGAGGGGGGCACACACCCCCCTCTCTACTTCGTCTGCGTACGACCAATCGGCTGTCGGATGAGGATCTAAATGAACCGGACGACTACGTCTACTTCACGGCGTCTTTCAGGGCCTTGCCCGCCTTGAAGCGCGGAACCCGAGCGGCCTTGATCTTGATCACCGCACCGGTTTGCGGGTTACGCCCGTTCCTGGCTGCCCGCCGGGCGACAGCGAAGGTGCCGAAACCGACCAGGGTCACCTTCTTCCCTTTCTTCAGCGAGTCCCGCACCCCTGCGATGAAACTCCCCAGCGCTGCCTCCGCAGCCTTCTTCGTAACCTTGGAGTCCCTGGCGATTTTGTCTACCAACTCCGCCTTCGTCATGCCCCCCCTCCTTTTGAATATGAAGCACTGATTGGCGAACCGTCGTTCCCGAACCCCAAGCCTCTTATCAGACTTTCCCGTGACCTGTCAAGGGGAAAAAGGGCCTACGCCTCACAGCCCCAGGTCGGTCACGACGGGGGCCGGTCCCGTGTAGTCGTAGAAGCCGCGACCGGATTTCCGCCCGTGATAGCCCGCCATGATCATCTTTCGGAGAAGCGGCGGGGGCGCATAGCGCGGCTCCCGATACTCCTCGAACATGATATTCGCGATAAAGTAGGTCGTATCGAGGCCGACGAAGTCGACCAGCGTGAAGGGTCCCATCGGGTGGGCGCACCCGAGGGTCATCGCCTTGTCGATATCCTCCACACTGGCGACGCCCGCCTCCAGCGTCCGAATGGCATCGAGCAGGTACGGGACCAGCAGGCGGTTGACGATGAAGCCGCAATTGTCCTTCACCCTGACCGGCTCCTTGCCCAGCGACTTGGCGAACTCGTACACGATCCGAATGGTCTCCTCGCTGGTCCGAATGGTCCGGATCACTTCCACCAGCTTCATCACCGGGACGGGATTGAAGAAGTGTAACCCGGCGAACCGGTCGGCCCGGCCGGTCACGGCGGCCATCGCCATGATGGTGAGGGACGACGTATTGCTGGCAAAGATCGTGGCTGGCGGGCAGAGCCGATCGAGCGCGCGGTACAGCTCTTGCTTTGTATTGAGATCCTCGACGATCGCTTCAATGATCAAGTCAGTCTGTTTTAGGGCCTCAAGGTGCAGTGTCCATGTCATTCGCCCGAGGGTGCCGGCCATATCCTGGGCAGTCATGCGGCCCTTCTCGACCGCCCGCTTCAGCTGCCCTTCGACCGAACTTATCCCCTTGTCGAGGAATCGTTGCTCGACCTCCCTGACGACGACCGAGTATCCCGCCTGCGCCACTACCTGCGCGATCCCCGACCCCATGAGGCCGGCTCCAACCACCCCCACACTCCTGATCGTGGCCATGCTCCCTCCCGGTCCAAGTGAGCAGGCCGCAGCCCTCCTGCGGCCGAACATCGAAGGGGGCTCCCGTTTCGGAGCCCCCCTCGCACATCCGTGATGAAAAACGAGAACCTCTACTTCTTGTTCAGCTTGTCGATGGCCGCTCTCAGCTGTTCGGCCGACTCGGTGTGCTTTCCTTGATCATGGAGCGCAACCCCGTCTTCACATTCCTTCTTGACCTGCTCGATAGTGGCCGCGTCCTTCTTCGACTCCTTCAGTGCCTCCTGGCACTGTCTGTAGAGCTTGGGTCAGGTCTTTGCCCAGGCGGCTGGCGTCGCGATGCCCCACGTTGCCGCGACGGCAAGCCCGATCATGACCACGAGCTTTCGCATCCAATCACCTCCTCTCTGTCACGACGATGCCCCCACCTTGCGACGGCGCCACTCTCTGAGCCGCCGCCCGATCTCGGCCTCAAGGCCGCGGTCCGTGGGGTGATAGTAGATCCGATCCTTCAACCCTTCCGGCAGATAGTCCTGGTCGGCAAATGCCTCCGGAAGATCATGGGGGTACTGGTAATCGACACCATACCCCAGATCTTTCATCAGAGGCGCGGGGGCGTTGCGGAGGTGTAACGGCACCCCTTGAAGCGGGGCTGACTCGACATCCTGCTGCGCCTCGCCGAAGGCAACGTAAATTGCGTTTGACTTCGGCGCGGTCGCCAGGTACGCGGCGGCCTGGGCCAGCGCCAGCTCACCCTCCGGCGAGCCGAGGAAGTGGTAGGCATCTTTGGCGACCACTGCGACCTGAAGCGCTTGCGGATCGGCGTTGCCGATGTCCTCAGAGGCGAACCGGACCAGGCGCCTGGCGATGTAGAGCGGGTCCTCCCCGGAGGCCAGCATCCGCGCCAGCCAGTAGAGAGAGGCATCCGGGTCGCTCCCCCTCAAACTCTTGTGCAGGGCCGAGATCAGATTGAAATGCTCCTCCCCCGCCTTATCGTAGAGGGGCGCCCGACGTTGCGCTGCCTCCTGGGCCAGTTGCAGCGTCACCCTGCGGCTGCCCTGAGGCTGCCGGCTTGCCATCTGCGCCGCCACCTCCAAGGTATTGAGGGCGACGCGAGCGTCGCCGGCGCTCAGCCTGGCAACGAAGCCAAGCGCGACGTCATCGGCCTCGATGGCCGACCCGCCGAGGCCCCGCTCCTGGTCGTCGAGCGCGCGCCGCAGGATCAGGACCACCTCGTCCTCGCTCAACTGACGCAGTGTCAGGACCTTCGCCCGAGACAACAGCGGCGCGATGACCTCGAACGATGGGTTCTCGGTGGTGGCGCCGATCAACACGATGGTGCCGCGCTCCACATGCGGCAGGAAGGCGTCCTGCTGCGCCTTGTTGAAACGGTGGATTTCATCGACGAACAGGACCGTCCGCCTGCCATCACCCCGTGACCGCTCGGCGCGGGCGATCACTTCTTTGATCTCCTTGATCCCGGAGGTCACCGCCGAAAACGGCATAAAGGCCGCCTGCACCTGCCCCGCCAGCAAAAAAGCCAGTGTCGTCTTTCCGCAGCCGGGCGGGCCCCAGAGGATCAGCGATGGGAGCTCTCCAGCCTCGATGGCGGCCCTGAGGATCTTCCCCTGACCCAGCAGATGCTCCTGCCCCACGAACTCCGCCAGGGTCCTCGGGCGCATCCGGTCTGCCAGCGGCGGACGCGCGTCCCGCGTCGGCACGGGTGATTTGTCGAAGAGGTCGGCTGTCATGCTTCTTGGCGAGTTACGCGACCTTCGCCAACTCGGCCAGGATCTGGCGGGCGGCGGCGCCCGGATCCTGCGCCTTCGTGATCGGCCGTCCGA
>Ga0187893_10010431_pt1 | contig 13840 bp, 13 predicted proteins | sample MA1701074metaG_FD_139574 | JGI IMG/M metagenome (GOLD analysis project Ga0187893, IMG submission 139574) | White microbial mat communities from a basaltic lava cave in the Kipuka Kanohina Cave System on the Island of Hawaii, USA - MA170107-4 metaG ...
TCTTCGGATTCGGATCGCCGACGGGCATTGGGATCGAAGAGCGCGCTGGTGTCGCGCCGAGCAGGGAATGGAAGCTCGAGAAGTTCAAGAAGCCCTGGTATAAAGGCGAAACGATCGTTTCCGGGATCGGTCAGGGCTTCGTCAGCGTAACTCCGCTCCAGATCGCTATGATGACGGCCGCGATAGCGAACGACGGTACGCTCCTGACCCCGAATCTCGTCATTAAGGAGGTGGCTTTCAGCGGACAAACCAGGATGAATATTCTGCCCCCCCGGGGGGAGCTGCCTGTCGGCAAGGATACGCTGGCCCTGATCAGGGACGCAATGACCGGGGTCGTAAACGGTCCCGGAGGCACGGGTCGCGGCGCCAGGATCGAGAATATATCAGTTGCCGGGAAAACCGGCACGGCCCAGGTAGTAGCGCTCGATTTCCAGAGCAGCGACAAAGCGCACAAAGACCATGCCTGGTTCACTTCTTTTGCCCCTGCCGAAGCCCCGGAGATCGCCGTCACCGTGCTGATCGAGCACGGAGGGAAAGGCGGAGCCGTGGCCGCCCCGCTGGCTAAGAAGATTTTAGAAACTTATTTCCATTTAAAGAAAGAGAGAAAAGCAAATGATAATGTTTGACAGGAGACTGCTCCAGAGCTTCGGATGGTCCCTATTCCTTATGACGCTTGCCTTTACGGCTCTCTCGCTGATGAACCTCTACAGCGCATCGTACCAGACCGGGCTCGGCTATTTCAAAAAGCAGGCGATGTGGGTATGCATCGGCATCTTCGCGATGATCGTGGTTTCTTTTGTAAACAATAAGCTTATAAAGCAGTACGCGCTTTATATTTACGGGTTCTCTCTGCTGCTACTCCTTTTCGTCCTTGTCTTCGGCAAGGAGGTCTCGGGGTCGCAGAGCTGGATTACGATTGGTTCGTTCGCCACCATACAGCCTTCGGAGCTCGCGAAGATACCGATTATACTCGCTATAGCCAGATTCTACGACAACGATTACGAAGGGGTGCCGTACGGTTTGCTCGACCTCATTAAGCCCGTGCTGCTGACCGCGCTGCCGCTCGGTCTCGTAATGCTCCAGCCCGACCTGGGCACAGCGCTTACGATGATACTCATATCGGGAAGCATGATCCTGTTCATGGGCGTCGAGCGGAAGCTGATTTTCCTCGTCCTGGCGGTGGTCATTGGGTTTTCTTATCCCGCATGGCATTTCTTCCTCAAACCCTATCAGAAGGACAGGATTATAACGTTCATCGAGCCCTCGAAAGACCCGCTCGATACCGGCTACAACGCGATCCAGTCACGGATCGCCGTCGGCTCCGGCAGGTTCATGGGCAAGGGGTTCATGTCGGGCTCGCAGACCCAGCTCAGGTTCATTCCCGCCCAGCAGACCGACTTCGCCTTCTCCGTGCTTGCTGAAGAATGGGGCTTCATGGGAGGGTTCATGGCGCTTCTGCTTTATTTCATGATTATTCTCTGGATACTCGACACGGCCAGCCGAGCGAAAGACAAGTTCTCGGTGCTCACGTGCTTCGGCATCGCGGCCATGTACTTTTGGCACGTGGTCGTCAACGTGGGTATGGTCATCGGTCTCCTCCCGATCGCAGGCGTGCCGCTCATGCTGTTGAGCTACGGCGGTTCCTCGACTCTGACCGCGCTCATCGGTATCGGAATCGTGCTCGGCATAAGGATGAGGAAATTCCCCATTCAGGGTCCGGCGGTCGAGCTCAGGTAATCTCCTCTCCCTTAAGATCCACCGCGCTGGGTATGCCCCCCAGGCCCTTTGAGTGGTGGACGGCGCGGAGTATCGCATTCGCCGCCAGCTCCGCGGCGATGACGCCGATCAGGTTGGCGTCCCCTTCTATCTCACCGCATGATACCGCGATTACTACGTCACCGTCTGCGATCGTATGTACGGGGGATATGACCCGCGCAAGCCCCGTCTGGGCGATGTTGGCTATCCTACTGAGCTCGGATTTCGAGAACCGGGCGTTCGTCGCCACGACCGCGAGCGTGGTGTTCCGGAATTTATCCTCCCTGAAAGTAACTCCCTGCTTTAGAAGGTTCACTGTTCCGGCGAATTTGCTCCCCCGCGGGTCTTTCCTCACGCCCGCTACTATTTCCCCGTTCTCCGGAGACACCACGTCTCCGAACGCGTTCACGACGACGAGCGCTGAGACGATAACCCCGTTTTCGAATTTATGACCGGAGGTCCCTACGCCCCCTTTCGTTGCGTGGTCGAGTCCCAGGAGCTTTCCGACGGTCGCGCCGGTCCCTGCGCCGACGCTCCCCTCCTCCACCCCCGAGGACTCGGCATTTAGGCATGCCTCGTAACCCATGCGGGCGTCGGGCCTTATCCTCCCGTTCCCTATTCCGAGGTCGAATATCACGGCAGTAGGTACGGACGGTACGACCATTCCGTACCCGACACTGAGCCCTTTATTCCCCTCCTCGAGGAACTTCATGACGCCGCCCGATGCATCGAGACCGTAAGCGCTCCCCCCTGTGAGCAAGATTGCGTGCACCTTGCCGAATGTATTGTGCGAGAGGAGTGAGTCTATCTGCCTCGTGCTCGTGCCGCCCCCTCTCAAATCTATCGCCCCGGTGGCGGGGTTATCGAAGAGGATTACAGTGCATCCCGTCACGGCGCCGAAATCGGAAGCATGGCCGACACTTATACCTTCAATATCAGTAATTGAGATCATGGATACTATTCTAAAATCATTATTTTTTATTTCAAAGTCCGCCCCGTCCGCTCCGCCCTGCCTGTAACTTGACAGGATATGATAATAGGATAAAATCTTCCACGATTTAAGGTTATTAGAGTTCGGGAGTTTGAGAATCTATAACTTGCTTTTAATTCAATAAAATATCCTGTGTTTACCCCAAATGATGATAAAAGACGCTTGCGTTTACGGGAATGAACGGTGTTGTGTGACGGGATATTTTTTCGGGCGTGACACGGAGCAGACTTGAAATATGCGTAACCCCAGACTGCTGTTAACAGTACCGGTTCTGTTATTGCTATTTTCGGCAAATTATGTATTTGCCATAACCGATTCGAGGGATGTAAAGGAAATCGGGATTGATGAAAGAACAGGAGTTTTTGTCCCCGGCGATATCGGGTTCATTACCGAGAGCAATGAGACTGTAGAGTTAAAAGACTTCTTCAATCCGGCAAAACCTCTAATATTGAACCTCGTCTATTTCGGCTGTCCGAGGTTGTGCAATTTTGCAACGGACGGGCTTGTTCAGGTGATGAATGAGCAGAATTCGCTCGAGATGGGAAAGGATTTTAAGGTTTTGACAATCAGCTTCGACCCCGAGGACACGCCTGAGCTCGCGGGCGCCAAGGCCTCTAAGTACCGTGAGATGTTAAAGCACGGGGATTCGGGAATGGAGAATTGGGTCTTTCTTACGTCCGATGCCGAGAGCATACGCCGGCTTACTGAAGCCGTAGGCTTCAGGTATAAGGTCGACGGCGACGAATTCGCGCACGCATCCGCCCTGATTATTCTCACACCGGAGGGGAAAATTTCGAGGTACCTCCCGGGTATTCAGTACGAGCCCGGCGATTTCAGGCTGTCGCTCCTCGAAGCCTCCAAGGGAAGGATAGGTTCATCCGAAATGTTGAACAAGCTGCTTCTCTTCTGTTATGAATTCGATCCGGTGGGTAAAAAATATGCGCTCAAGGCTTTGAATATAGTCAAAGCCGCCGGAGTCGTCACGCTGTTGTCGCTTTGCGGGGTGCTCACGTATTTCTGGAGAAAAGAGAGGAAGGGACCCGAATAGGAGAATGGAGGTTTAAAAGAGACAAATGACTTGGATTCCCGAGGTAGCATCGAATCTGGCAAGCAAGGTTGACGGAGTATTGCTTCTGATTACTCTGCTGTCGCTTGTATTCTTCATCCTCATTACCGTAGTGCTCGTATATTTCGCCATCAAGTACAGAAGAAAGAGGGAAGACGAGGAAACTCCCTACATCACGGGGAGCGAGCCCCTCGAGATAATCTGGACCGTGATACCCTCCATACTTCTCATCGTGCTTTTCGTTTACGGTTATGTGGTTTTCAAGGACATGAGGACACCGCCAAAGGACTCAGTCGAGATTACCGTTCAGGGGAAGCAGTGGCTCTGGACGTTTGATTATTACAACGGCAAGAAGACGATAAACGAACTTTACGTGCAGTACAACAGGCCCGTCAGGCTCGTTATGGAGGCTCCGGACGTGCTCCACAGCTTCTTCGTCCCCGCGTTCCGCGTTAAGCAGGACCTGGTTCCGGGCAGATACACCCAGCTCTGGTTTACTCCCACCAAAATCGGGACGTTCGATATCTTCTGCGCCGAGTACTGCGGTACGGGTCATTCGGCAATGCTCGGGAAAGTCATAGTGCTGAGCCCTGAAGCCTACGAGATCTGGGAAAAGGGTGTAAAGGCCGATGAGGACGCCGGTGTAGCGTCTCTCCCCCCAGCAGAATTGGGTGCAAAAATTTACAAAGAAAAAGGGTGTAATGCCTGCCACAGCCTGGACGGCTCTACCCTTGTCGGTCCTTCCTTCAAAGGCATTTTCGGCCACACGGTCGAGCTTCAGGACGGCTCGAAGGTCGATGTGGACGAGAACTATATCAGGGAGTCTATACTGGAGCCCCAGGCGCAGGTGGTCAAAGGTTTCGCGCCGGTCATGCCTTCGTTCAAGGGTATACTGAGTGATGAGGACGTTACCGCATTGGTAGCATATATAAAGACGTTAAAATAGTCGTTCGTTTTCCAAGGAGGTTAGTTTGATGGCAAATCATACGATTGCCCATGATGTATATGTTCCCTTTCTCGAGAAGAAGGGGATATGGTCATGGCTTCTTAGCACGGACCACAAGCGTATAGGAATAATGTATTTAATATCTATCTCGTTTTTCTTCCTCGTCGCGGGCGTGTTCGCTCTAATGCTGAGATACGAGCTCCTGACCCCGGTTTCCGATTTCGTTCAACCGCATACGTATAACGTACTCTTCACGCTCCACGGCTCGATTATGGTCTTCTTCTTTATCGTCCCGGGCCTCGCCGCGAGCTTCGGCAATTTCCTGATACCCCTTATGATAGGGGCCCCGGACGTCGCGTTCCCGAAGCTCAACCTCGGAAGTTATTGGATCTACCTTCTAGGCACCTTAATAGTGCTCATAGCCCTTGCCAAGCCGGCCGACACCGGGTGGACGTTCTACACGCCCTACAGCGCAACGACCGACACCGACGTTGTGTTGATAACCCTCGGTGTGTTCGTCCTCGGCTTCTCGTCGATCCTTACGGGGCTTAATTTCATAGTCACGATTCATAAGATGAGGGCCCCCGGCATGACATGGCACAGGCTCCCTCTCTTTATATGGGCTTCCTACGCTACTTCGGTCCTTCAGCTCCTGGCGACTCCCGTTGTGGGGATCACGCTTCTCCTGTTAATAACCGAGAGGACGCTGGGCGTCGGCTTTTTCGATCCCGCAAAAGGGGGAGACCCGGTACTGTTCCAAAACTTTTTCTGGTTCTATTCCCACCCCGCAGTCTATATCATGATCATACCCGCTATGGGAGTCATTTCCGAGATCATTCCGGTTTTCGCGAGAAAGCCGATATTCGGCTATAAGGCAATTGCGTATTCGAGCCTCGGCATTGCGTTCATCAGCTTCCTCGTCTGGGCGCACCATATGTTCACGAGCGGAATCTCGGATATCGCAGCGACTATATTCTCATTCCTTACTTTCCTTGTCGCCATCCCGACGGCTATCAAGGTATTTAACTGGACTGCTACCCTCTATAAGGGGTCCATACACCTGCACTCCGCGATGTTATACGCCCTAGCCTTCGTCTTCCTCTTCACGATCGGCGGTCTTACCGGTCTCTTTCTGGGCGCCCTCGCCGCGGACATCCACCTTCACGATACCTATTTCGTAGTGGCTCATATGCACTATGTGATGATCGGCGGAACCGTCATGGGTTTCTTCGGCGCACTCCATTTCTGGTACCCGAAATGGTTCGGCAGGATGTTCAACGAAACGGTGGCGAAGATAGCGTGGCTCTTCATATTCATAGGCTTCAACGTAACGTTCTTCCCCCAGTTCTTTCTCGGGGTACAGGGCATGCCCAGAAGATACGCGACATACCCGGCCGAGTTCGAATCGCTCATGGCACTTTCGACTTACGGCTCCTGGATACTCGGTGCCGGCATATTCATCATGACCGTGAACCTCATAGCGGGTCTTATAAACGGAGAAAAAGCCCCTCAGAACCCCTACGGGTCGCTATCACTCGAATGGCAGGTGCCTTCGCCCCCGCCGCTCGAGAATTTTGAGGAAATACCGCATGTGACCGACTGGTCGTACGGTTACGGAAAAAAGAAATAATCGGAGGCCCAACATATGGGAGATGCCAGCGTAGAACATTCACACGGACACCACATGGACCCCGCTGTCGAGTACAGCTCTTCGAAGCTCGGCATGTGGCTGTTCCTCGGGACGGAGATATTGCTCTTCGGAGGGCTTTTTGCGGCTTACGCGATTTTCCGCGCCAAGTATCCCGAGATGTTTTTCGAGCAGCACGTCGAGCTGAATAAGAAGATGGGCGCCGTTAACACGTGCATACTGATATTCAGCAGTTTGACCATGGCCATGGGCGTTTCGGCTATTCAGCGCGGGAAACAAAAGGCTACCGCTATCCTGCTCCTTATAACGATACTGTGCGGCCTCGGTTTCGGCGTCGTTAAATATTTCGAGTACAGCGCCAAGTTCCATCACCATATATATCCCGACACGAGCATATTCTTTTCACTCTATTTTCTGATGACCGGTCTCCACATGCTTCACGTATTCATAGGGCTTGCGATTCTCGGGGTCTTATTCGCCCTTACGATCAAAGGAAAGTTCACGGCCAAGTACAATACACCCGTCGAAGTCGGGGGGCTTTACTGGCACCTCGTGGACTTGATATGGATATATCTTTTCCCGTTACTTTATCTCATAGGCTGAACGGAGGAAATGAAAAATGTCTACGCAGTCACATACTGAACAAAACCATATAACGGGCAACAAGACATATATTATCGTATGGGCCGTGCTCATGGTGATGACGGCTGTCACGGTATACGTGTCGTATATAAATTTCGGGATTCTCAACATCGTAATAGCGCTCGTGGTCGCCTCTATAAAAGCGTCCATAGTGGCCCTTTATTTCATGCACTTGAAGTTCGAGGACTCGATCACGTGGGTATTCGCGCTATTCCCGCTGAGCCTGCTGGCGTTACTCATCGGCATGACGATTACGGACACGTTTACGAGGACGATAGTCCCATAGAATCAATAATTCATGATTGCTAAAATTACCCTTTTTCTTCTATTTCTTCTCTTAATCTGGGGTAATCTGGTAGCCGGTCTTCAAGCGGGACTCGCATGTCCGGATTGGCCGCTCTGTCACGGGACGGTCCTCCCCCCCTTCAGGTGGGATATCTATATGGAGTTCATGCACCGGGTCATAGGGGGCGTGACCTCGCTTTTCCTCGTCGTCCTATCTTACCGGAGGTTCCGTGCCTACAGAGGCTACGTAAAACTGGTCCCCGTAATCATTTTGCTCCTTCTTTTGGCGCAGATCGTTCTCGGCGGCATCGTCGTGCTCCTAGAGCTTCCCGTAGACCTTACGACATACCATTTTGCAAACGCGATCGTAATATTCGCAATGACTCTCTATATCGCGTTTTATGACGGTGAGAAGCGGAAACCGCGTTTCAGCATCGGCGGTTATAAAGGCCTGTTCTTTTTCCTGGGATTACTGGTATTCGCTCAGGCCGTGCTTGGGGCGTACGTAAGACATTCCGACTCCGGTCTCGCCTGCCCGGATTTCCCGACCTGCCTCGGATACTGGATACCGCCTGAGTTATCCGGAATTATTCTCAACCACTTCGCCCACAGAGTGGTTGCATACATCATTACGATTTCTGCGCTCGCACTCCTGTTGTACTCGTACACGGCGAAAGGCCTTCGAATGTTCAGGAAAGAGCTGCTGATACTCATATGTCTCATCGTCCTCCAGATCGCTCTCGGGGTCGGAGTGGTTCAAACAAGGCTCAACTTCGCGGTTACGGCCCTCCATCTGTCTATTGCCCTGTTAATACTTTCTCTCGTGCTTTATACTTGGTTCAGGGGTATGGATGAAAAATATCAATAAAGAAGGCGCAAGGAATAAAAGGTATATATGAATACGATCGGGCACGTTGACAGGGCTCCCGCAAAGATAGTCGTCTCGACTATACTGCTCTCGAAGCCTGGGATAATACTGAGCGTCGCTTTCACCGGTTTCGCCGGGATGGTCCTGGCCAACCGCGGTATCCCGCCCATCGGGTTGACCTTGATGGCGGTGCTTTCCCTGCTCCTGAGCGCGGCCGGCTCCGCAATACTCAATAACGTCCTCGATAAGCAGATAGATACGCTTATGAGCAGGCTCAGCAAGCGTGTCGATGCGCTCGAGGTGGTCGGCGAAAAGACCGCCACGCTCATATCCCTAATCTTTATAGCCATATCGTTGTTTATTTCTTTTTATTATCTGAACGCGGTGAACGGCGCGTTGATAGTTGCGGCGATCCTGAGCTACACTCTGCTCTACACCCTTTACCTCAAGAGGAGCTCCCCTTACGGCACGATTCTCGGGGGACTCCCCGGAGCGCTGCCAGTGCTCGTCGGGTACACGGCGGTGAACCCGCACATCGGCGTCGACGGGATTATACTCTTCGTGTTCATGATGCTCTGGCAGCCGCCTCATTTCTGGGCCCTCGCCCAGAAATACAAGCTCGATTACAAGAAAGCGGGGGTTCCCGTCATGCCGGTAGCCCTGGGAACTAAGTTTACGAACGTCATGATACTGCTATATTCTATTTCGCTCCTGCCCCTGTCTCTATCGCTCTGGATACTGCATTACTGCTCCGATTATTATGCGGTCTTCGCCATAGTCTCGGGTCTCTATTTCGAATACGTGATGATAAGGAGCGCGGTACGGAATACGGATTACGGGAAGGCCTTCGGCACGTCGATCATATACATGCTTATCATAATGATCTCCCTGATCCTGGACATTTCGTTCGGCTCCGCAAATGCCCCGATCGGCAGCTTCTAAGCCGGTATCCGTTTATTGATCCTCCAGATTTTTAAGAAGCCCCTTCAAGCGCGAAAGCGGCTCGTTCAGCGAGTTGATGGACTCCGCCCAGAAATCAGGCGATTCGAGGTCCCTGCCGATGCTCCTCTTAGCAACGTTCTCGGCGGTGTCCGAGCCCGAGAGCCTCAGGAACTCCTCGTATTTCGGAAGGAACTCCTTTCCCTCTCTTTTGAACATCGCGAAGAGACCCCGGCTAAGCAAGTACCCGAACGTGTACGGGAAGTTGTAGAACGTAATCCCCGTAATGTAGAAATGGAGCTTCGACGCCCAGAAATAGGGGTCTTCGCCTCCCTCTTCGAGCAAGCCGCCGAATATCCTCCGCTGGGTCTCACGCATCAGCTCTTTCAACCTGCTGACGCTCACTTCGCCCTTTTGTCTTTCCTCGTAGAACGACTTCTCGAATTCGTAGCGGACGGGTATGTCCATGAGGTATATCGCCCCGTGATTGATTTCCATGTCGAGCATGAGGGCTTTCTCCGTATCGTTTATGGACGGGTCCCCGAGCACCCCTTCCGCGAGAATCATCTCGCCGAACGTGGACGCCGATTCCGCGAGCGTCATGGGGTAGAAATGAGAGTAAGGGCGTATGTCGCTCATCACATAGCTGTGGAACGCGTGTCCCGCTTCGTGTGCGAGTGTCAGCACGTCCCCCAGCGTCTCGTTATAGGTCATGAAGATCCTCGACTCTTTAGTGAGCAGTGACCCTGTGCAGAACCCCCCGGGCCGCTTGCCTTCGCGCGGCTCCCAATCTATCCACTCCTTCTTATAGACGCCGTCTATGAACTTGCCTAGCCTGGGATATGACGCGGCGAAGGAATTCTTTACCATCTTCCTTGCCCGGTTCCAGCTCAGTTTCCGCCCCGCCTTCAAGTCGAGAGGCGCGCCGAGGTCGTACCATGCGATCTTGTCCCGCCCCATCGTTTCTGCCTTTAACCGGAGTATTGTTCTCGGAAGCTCGATCCCCGAGTATATTGCCTTGAACATCGCTTCGAGCGTCTTCCTGCTTATCGAGGACTGGAAAAGTGCTACGTCTAGGAAATGGTCTATCCCCCTGTATTTATTGAGCGTGAGCCGCGTACCCGCGATAGCGTTAAGCGCGGCCGCTGCGGTGTCCTCTATGCTCCGCCACGCCCTGTTGCCCCCTTCGAACGCAGCCTTTCTGACCGCCCTCTCGGGTTTTTCCATTAATGACCTCCTCTGCGAGATGGGCAGTGTCTTGACCGTCCCGTCGGGATACGCCATCTCGAACTCGAGCTTGCCCGATACCGTGTCGTAAAGGCGCCCCCAAGCGCTGATACCGTCCACACCCAGGTCGGCTGCGAGTATTTCGCGCTCTGTGTTCATTTTCTTTTGTGCATCTTCCCTCAGCCTCCCTATATAATATTTGGAGCTCGCTAACGCTTTACCTCCCGCAAGTAATGCGAAGTCCTCGTCCGAGGCGTCCTTTACCCCCCTCATGAGCTCGACTTTGAGCTTCGAAAATTCGGCCCCCAGCGCCGACATCTCTGCCTCTTCCCTGAGATAGTCTTCGTTAAGCCCGTCGGCCGCGGATAAACACCCGATATAGGAATCGATGTGTGTGTAGCGCGTGACGAGGTCCTCGTTTTTGAGGAAGACGTCCTCCCATTCGCTGCGGTTCGAATCGCCGAGCGGGGCTAGTGAGGAGGCTTTTTCCTTTGCGGTTCGTATGTCCCCCTTGAGCTTCTCCTTGAATTCCTTCATCTCAGGTCCGTTGAATTCGGGGAAGTAACTCGAGAGGTCCCAGTTCATTTTCGCAGTCGAATCATTGACAGTCATTGTTCCTCCGTAGTCATTTTTGATCTTTGGGGAATAATAATTATAGCGATGAAATATATCATAATATCGGCCTGTTTGAACCTGATACTCTGTATAATTCGATCCCGGCCCGACTCTGTCTCTCGTTCGTATTTGTAGGCTCTCTGAGTATCGTCTCCAGCCCGTCAGGTATGACCGAAGAGCTAATCCCCGGCAACTTGTTGCTCATTGAGATGCCAGTCGTAACCGAGCCACCCCATATCGAAGTCGTTTCGTTCGAGAAACTCTTTCTTGCCGTCATCGTCGAGATTAATTAACGCGAAATTGAGAATGGCGTTCTCCTTTTCGCTCCTGCCCTCAAACTCATACTGTCCGCCGTACTTACCCACGAAGTCTTCTCCGAACCATTTGAAAATTTTGGAGAACCGGACCCTCCCGTCCTGCGCGTCGATTTCGAGCCCCTTTACGCTGTTATTAATGAAGCCGGCCGAGGCTTGAGACAACTGCTCCTCGAGTTTGTCACGGGTATATGCCTCTCCCCTCAGGTCGGGACACCCTATGGACGCACAATTGATCGCAGCATGGATTCTGGGTTCGTCGAATTCCTTCCTCAGTATCTTATGCTCGATCTCCTCGAGGGTTAACATTTTTCCTGCGGCTTTCCACTTGAGCCCGTCCCATACGCCCTTTATCTGCAGTATGCTGTTCGACGGCACGAACAAACCGATCGGGCTGAACCGCCTGCTGATCGGGTAATTCTCAAGTATCGCCTCGATCGTAAACGCGTTATACGCATTTATCCAGAAGGCGAGCTGTTCAGGTTCGGTCCACTTCTCATATTCCCCCTGGCCGACGTCCCCGAGCGACTTGAGAAATCTTTTGTGCTCCTCATGCGACGATAAGAACCCTTTGTAGTCGACTCTTGCGTCCCGTACGTATCTGCCGAGTAACGAGTTGTATAGCGCGTACGAGTGATCGAAGGGTTCCTCGTTGCGTTTTTCGGACGTACCTCTCTGGGCCCGCGCATCGGGCGCAATGATAGCGACTCCGTTAAGCAGTGATGCCGAAATGAACGTTATGCAGATAATTGACGGGAATATTCTCATTCTGACGTTTGGGGTTACCCTGTAAATATTGACTAAACTTATAAGACGTTCCGCCTCTATAGATGTATCCGGCTCTTGTGGCGATTCATCGGCAGCACTTTTAAGAGAAAGCCTCGTCGAGGAGTCTCAACTGCTCCTCCGACAGCCTCCACCCCGATGCGCCGCAATTCTCTATAGTCCTTTCGACGCTGTCGGATTTCGGGATCGCGACCACGTTCTCGCGGGAAGTGCACCAGTTAAGCGCGACCTGTGCCGTCGTTCTACCCGTCTCGCGGGATATGTCTTCCAGTACCCTGATCCTTTTTGGGGGCATGAAGCGCGGCCTCGATGCGAGGTTGCCGTCGTCAAGCGGCGTATAGGCGAGTATGGTAATCCGGTTTTCGAGACAGTAGGGGAGTAAATCTTTTTCGATCCCCCTCTCGTTCAGGTTGTAAAGGACCTGGTTCGATACGATAGGAGTGTGCCTGAGCGCCCCTTCGGCTTCTCTCAGGTCGTCGAGATCGAAATTACTCACCCCGATAAATCTCACCATCCCTCTCGTGACTAGTGCTTCCATGGCGTGCATGGTTTCTTTCATCGGATATGACGAGTTAGGCCAGTGGACCTGGAAGAGGTCGATATAATCTGTGCCGAGCTCGGAAAGGCTCCCCTCCGCGGCGCGGAGCACGTCGTCGTAACCGAGGCGTCTGCCCGATACCTTGGTCGCGATGAATACACATTCCCTCATTTCCTCGACCGCCTTGCCGACTATGCGCTCAGTGCCATATCCCTCGGCGGTGTCTATTAAGGTCGCCCCGAGCTCTATACCCTTCTGCAGCGGCTCCACGCCGCCCCTGTATCTCCACGTGCCGAGCCCTATCTCCGGGATCATAACCCCTGTATTCCCAAGCTCTTTTAGTTCCATAAAGCGCAAAACTCCTGTAATTCAGGCCGGCCCGATTCTCCGGGAGGGGTACAAAACGTGCTTAAGAGGCCCTGATCAGTTAATGCACGGTTACGCGGAAGAGTCGGCGCGGCCCCACGGCCGTACCCACCGAACATAGTGTTGTTCCGGGGGCAACACCCTTGAATCCAAGCCCGTCCGGTGTATTGACAGATGTGACAATATTCGCGTCATCGCAAAGGGACAGAATCACCGGGCATACGACAATGCCGGATTTACAGACTTTAAAGATTTCCCCGACCTGCAGCTCAACCTCATGAGGTAGGCCTAGCTCTGTCGTGTCCCCCGCCATCACATCACTGACGAACAAAATGAGGGCCAGAAATACCGTAACGATTATAATTGAGGCCTTCATCCGGATCTCCATTATAAGGGCCTGCTTCTAAACACGTGGTTTCTATAATATATCATCTATAGAAAAATGAGGGGGAAATTCCGTGATTCAAAGTATTCGCAGGAGTCTCGATTTGAGTTATTTTTCTTCCCAAACGGGCTTGCAACAATTGCAAAATATTGTAAATTTATACCTCCGGCCGGGGTGTAGCTCAGATTGGCTAGAGCGTTGCGTTCGGGACGCAGAGGCCGCCGGTTCAAGTCCGGCCACCCCGACCATTAATTTCAGGGACTTACAAGTGAATTAACCTATCTTAAATATTGTACTGCTCCCCATTTGTCAAACCTAGTTTAAGTTGGAAACACATATAGTCAAAGATGCCCTGATATTACCTGGTGACTGAATAAAAAAGGGAGCCGAAGCTCCCTGGAAGTATTTAAATTGTAATATCCTTAGACTTTAAGCAGTTACTTTCTTTCTTCTCATTACCATCAATCCA
>Ga0187893_10010432_pt1 | contig 13838 bp, 12 predicted proteins | sample MA1701074metaG_FD_139574 | JGI IMG/M metagenome (GOLD analysis project Ga0187893, IMG submission 139574) | White microbial mat communities from a basaltic lava cave in the Kipuka Kanohina Cave System on the Island of Hawaii, USA - MA170107-4 metaG ...
CTTCGGAGTGGCCGCATCCGACATCGTTCAGTTGCAGGAGACCGAATCCTTCCACCGGCTGATGGAATTCCAGATCGACCGCGCCAAGGACTATTACCGGCGCGCCCTTGCCGAATTACCGCGACAGGACCGCAAGTCCCAGCGCCCGGGTCTGGTGATGGCGGCGATCTATCGCAACGTCCTGGATGAGATACATGCCGGCGGCTGCAAGGTCCTAAGCCAGCGCACGTCGCTCACCCCATTGCGAAAATTGTGGATCGCATGGCGGACGTGGCTTGCTGCGTGAGGCGAGAGGCGTGAGGCGTGAGGCGAGAGGCAAAACCCGCGTCGCGGTAATCGGAGGCGGCTACGCCGGCATGGCGGCGGCGGCAGAGCTTGCCCGTCATGACATCCCGGTGACGGTATTCGAGGCAGCCGCAACGCTCGGCGGGCGCGCACGCCGGGTGGCGTTCAACGGCGTAACTCTCGACAACGGCCTGCATATACTGATCGGCGCGTACCGGGAGACGTTGCGACTGATCGAACTCACCAGGCGTCCGCAAGACGTGGACGGTCTTGTCAGACGGCCCCTCGAACTGATCGTTCACCCGCATTTCCACCTGCGCGCGCCGCGGCTGCCCGCCCCTCTGCACCTGGCGGCCGCGCTGTTCTTCGCACGGGGACTGGATTTTTCCGGACGGATGAAGGCCGCCGCATTCATCGCCGCGTTGCGGCGACGCGATTTCCGTCTGCAGGCCGACGCAAGCGTTCAGCAGCTTCTCGCCACCTATCGGCAGCCGCCAGAGGTCACGCGCTACCTGTGGAACCCCTTGTGTATTTCGGCATTGAACACCCCGCCGATGGAAGCGTCTGCCCAGGTCTTCCTGAACGTGCTTCGCGACAGTCTGGGCGGCGCACGGGCGGACAGCGACTTGCTTCTTCCGGCCGTGGATTTCTCTGCGCTTTTTCCCGAGCGCGCTGCGGCTTTTGTGACGCTGCATGGCGGTCGCGTGAGACCGGGCGTAACAGTGACGGCGGTACAAAGAACGGCTGGCGAATTTGTGCTGGCTGCCGAAAGCGAGCATTTCAGCCACGTGATCCTGGCGGTGTCGCCGCACCGGCTGAGTTCCCTGATTTCTCCGCATGACGAACTCGCGGAGATCAACAAGATGGTGCAGGCCTTTTCCTATCAGCCGATCCATTCTGTCTTCCTTCAATACTCTCCGGGGTCGCGGCTGCCGTTCTGCATGGGCGGTATCGAGGCATCGTATTCACAATGGCTGTTCGATCGTGGCCGCTTGTGCGGCCAGGATGGGCTGATAGGCGTGGTGATCTCCGCCTCAGGCGCCCACCAGAACCTGGAACAGGAAGAGCTGGCGCGGCGCGTCAATGCGGAATTGTCGGCGCACTTCCCGGGCCTCGGCGAGCCGCGATGGCACCGCGTGATCGCCGAGAAGCGCGCGACCTTTTCCTGCAGCGTCGGGCTGCGCCGCCCGCCCAATCGAACACCCATTCCACGGCTGTACCTTGCCGGGGACTATACGGCGAGCGACTATCCCGCGACTCTCGAGGCGGCGGTGCGCAGCGGCGTTGCTTGCGCCCGACTTGTTCTGGAAAACAATTAATTCAACCACCAACCGCGGAAAGCGCAAAGGACGCGGAGGAAAACCAGAAATGAGGAAAGGCATGTGGTAGTTAAAAGCAGGCACGTTGCCGACATGACCACGGATACCAGGTTTTTGCTCTCGAAACGTTTTGCTTTTGTCCTTCCTCTGCGTCCTCCGCGTCCTTTGCGGTGAGAGTTTTTCTATGACCCGTACGCGCGACTACAAACCGAAACCGGATCTGCTGAAAGACCGGGTGATCCTGGTGACCGGGGCCACGCGAGGGATCGGCCGGGTCGCGGCGATGACTTTCGCAGCGCACGGCGCCACCGTGGTGCTGCACGGGCGGGACGAAACTGCGCTCGCGAAGGTCTACGACGCCATTCAGAGTAGAGGCCATCCGGAACCTGCCGCGATTCCGCTCGATCTGGAGCACGCCGGCACGCGCGAGTTCGACAGCCTCGCCTATGCCATCGAGTCCCGGCTCGGCAAGCTCGACGGGCTGCTCCACAATGCCGCGCATTTCGAAAAGCTCGCGACACTGGAACACCAGACGGCAAAGGAATGGACCCGCACGTTGCTGGTGAACCTCATCGCCCCTTTTTCTCTGACGCAGGCCTGTGCACGTCTGCTCAAGACCTCACCCGACGCATCGGTAGTCTTCACCTCGGAGACGCATGGTCACCTACCGGCTCCGTATTGGGGTGGTTATGCGGTATCCAAGGCCGGATTGGAAGCGTTGATGAAAGTCCAGGCTGCGGAATGGGAGAACCTGCCACACTTGCGCGCAAACGTCGTCATTCCGGGGCCTGTCGATTCGCCTTTGCGTGAGAAGACGCACCCGGGTGAGGTGGCGGCATCGAGGCGCAAGCCGGAGAATCTGATGCCCACGTATCTCTATCTGATCGGACCCGATAGCCGCGGCGTAAGCGGAAGAATAATCGAATGCTGATCCGCCTCTCCCCCGCCTCCCGAAGGGCGGAGAGGGTGAAAGAATGGAGACGGGGGACCACAAGGTCGCCCGCTTTCATGCGCGGGTGTCCGTTGACTCCCGGCCTTTGACCTTTAGTCTCCCTCTCCTCTCGCAGGAGAGGGCCGCGGAGCGGTCGGGGTTGTGAGCTGATCCCGGATCCAGTCGGGAAGCGCTCGTGACCTGCCGTCGCGGATGCCGATCCAGACCATCACCGCGTCCGCTTCCGCGTAGATCGTGTCCGGATTTCCCGCGAGATACATTTCGTGAAACATCAGGAAGCTGCGCCGCCGGGGTTTGCCCACGTAAGTGGTGATCTCCAGCTCCGCAGGATAGATCGCGGGCTTGACGAACCTGCAGCTGATCGCTCCGAGGATCGGGCCTTCCGAGTCCGGTGAATAGTCGATCTCAAGGCTGTCGAACCAGGAAATGCGCGCCTGTTCGAAGTAACGAAAGTAGGACACGTTGTTCATGTGGCCAAGCGCGTCCATCTCTCCCCAGCGCATCGGCACACGATCTACGCGCACCAGCCTGCCTTCTTCCTTTTTCATCATCTCGTCGGTTTTCCGCAGTTTCTGAGTCAGTGCGAAAGCGTTTATCATTCATTGGAAAGGAAGGCATTCTAGCAAACGCGATCCAGCGCCTCGGATTTCAGCAGGGAGAATAATTTTGACGGAACGCGAATCCATGCAGTACGACGTGGCGATCGTGGGCGCCGGCCCCGCCGGGCTTGCCGCCGCAATCCGCCTCAAGCAGCTGGGCGCAAAAAGCGGCTCCGAGGTTTCGGTTTGCGTGATCGAGAAGGGCTCGGAAGTCGGTGCGCACATCCTCTCGGGCGCGGTGATGGATCCGCGAGCGATTACGGAGTTGTTTGCGGACTGGCAGGAGAAAGACGCGCCGCTGAACACGCCGGTGAGCGAGGACCGGTTCCTTTTCCTCACCGAAAGCGGTTCGTTCAAGGTCCCGAACTGGATGCTGCCCGCCTGCTTCCGGAATCACGGTAACTATGTCGTCAGCCTGGCCAACGTTTGCCGCTGGCTGGGACAACAGGCGGAATCGCTGGGCGTGGAAATCTATCCCGGGTTCGCCGCTGCGCAGGTGCTCTACGGCGACGAAGGAGCGGTCGGGGGCGTGGTCACCGGCGACATGGGCGTGAACCGCAAGGGCGAAAGGACCGATGCCTACCAGTCCGGAATCGAACTTCACGCCAAGTACACGTTCTTCGCGGAAGGCTGCCGCGGCCATCTCGGCAAACAACTGGAATCGAAATTCGGACTTCGTGAAGATGCAGACCCGCAGGTTTATGGCATCGGCCTGAAAGAGCTTTGGGAGATCGGCGCGGAGAAGGCGCAGGCCGGCCTGGTAATCCACAGCGCCGGCTGGCCTCTGGATCGTGAAACTTATGGCGGCTCTTTCCTTTACCACATGGAAAACAACCAGGTCGCGGTCGGCTTCGTCGTCGGACTGGGCTATTCGAATCCCTATCTCAATCCCTACGAGGAATTCCAGCGTTTCAAGACCCACCCGGCCATTCGCGGATTTTTCGAAAGCGGCAAGCGCGTCGCGTATGGTGCGCGGGCAATCGCCGCCGGAGGACTGCAGTCGCTGCCAAAGATGACTTTCCCCGGCGGATGTCTGATCGGGGACAACGCCGGCTTCCTCAATGCCTCGCGCATCAAGGGGAGTCATTGCGCCATCAAGTCGGGCATGCTGGCCGCAGAGGCCGCCTTCGATGCGCTCCGCGCGGGCCGTGCCGCGGATGAACTGACTGCGTATCCCGAGGCATTCCGCGAATCGTGGCTGTTCGAAGAGCTTTATCGCGCGCGCAACTTCAAGCCGTGGATGTCGAAGGGACTGTACACGGGAACGCTGATGTTCGGTGTCGACCAAATCGTGTTCGGCGGCAAAGCGCCGTGGACCCTGCATCACGCCCACGCCGATCACGAAACGCTGAGAAAAAAGACGGATGTGCAGCCGATCCGGTATCCGAAGCCGGATGGGGTGTTGACTTTCGACCGCCTCTCTTCGGTATTCATCTCGAACACCAACCACGGCGAGGATCAGCCGGTTCATCTGCGGCTGAAAGACGAGTCGATCCCGGTGGCAACGAACCTTGCGCTCTACGATGCGCCAGAACAGCGCTACTGCCCGGCAGGCGTCTACGAGATCGTGAATGAAACATCCGGACCGCGATTGCAGATCAACGCGCAGAACTGCGTGCACTGCAAGACCTGCGATATCAAGGACCCGACGCAGAACATCGACTGGGTGGTGCCGGAAGGCGGCGGCGGACCGAATTACCCGAACATGTGATGTGAAACTCAGTGAAGGGTGAAGGGTAACGGCAGAAAGGCAACTTCCGACCCTTAGCCGACCTTCGGTCTGCCTGAAAGCGGACTGTCAACGTTCGACATGAGCTGCGGACACGGGCTTGCGACTAGTCGTCCGCCGATGGACGCCTTGGAGGTGTGCTGGGATACCGTCCCGACCCATCGGTAACGCTCATGGGCCGGAGGCAATGCTCGTGATCGCTATAGCGTATCCCACGAGTCCAATTACCACGAGTACCCCGACGACGAACAGTCCCGTCTTCAGTCCGCTGAACTTCCGGCGTTCAACATGGACCACTTGATCGAGCGCAACCCGTGTGGCGTTCGGGTTGTTCGACGGCAATCCAACCAAAGCGTCGGATTCCACCGCCGTGAGGTGCAAGTTGATTCGCTTTGAGGACGTCAAGGTGACTCGAACGTGATCACCAGGTTGTAGGCTCTGAATCGTTGCAGGTGCGTCCGGAGAGCCGCGTGTCCGCCAGTCTGGCACCGCAGTAAACGTAGAGCATGCTGACATGCAGACGCAAACGAAAAGAGCCAAGAGGCGCCGTGCGAAGGAAACCATGTTTGACCGACCTCCTGCCGGCGATGAGTCTGAGTGTCGGGCGCCTCCGCGAGCGGGCTCAGGGTGAGGCGCACGATCGTGCCCTGGTGCCATGTGTGTCACACGCACAAACATACCCGTCAGCGATTCGCGAACACCGGGCAAGGACGGTATTCGCGCCACGCGTTCGTGCGTGGGGCGCACAAGTTTCTGATTACCTGGCAGAGTGGTACAGGCTTGTACCGAAAGAATAGCCCCTGCGGGGCCAAGGTCGGACCTAGCGCGATGCGGCCCGCTCCTCAGACTTCAGACCAATCGGGCCGCTTTCTTGTCGTTAGTGCTTACGGGAGGCAAGCGATTCTACTCCGTTCGGGGGTTACTGTAAGCGCTCAGTCCTGCGCCGAGTCGATGGTTGCCGCCTAACAGTGTTTATGAGGACAGCTACTTCCGTATGTGAATGATTATACCGACGGCAGTTATCACATCCCAACGGCATGACGCGCGAGAATTTTGTCGCGTCCACGTCCGTGTTGAAACGCCCGATAGGCGGGGGCGGGCTCTTGGCGGCAAATTCTGTCTGCCCTTCACCCTTCCCCTCCCTGCTTCTTCTTCATCGCATCGAGTAATGGAGTGATGAGGTCCATCGGTACCGGGAAGACGATGGTCGAACTCTTGTCACCGGCGATATTGGATAGCGTCTGCAGGTAACGCAGTTGCATCGCCTCCGGCGCCCGGGCCAGCGTCTGCGCGGCCTGCAGTAGCTTCTCCGAGGCCTGCAATTCCCCTTCGGCGTGAATGACCTTGGCGCGGCGCTCGCGTTCGGCTTCGGCCTGGCGGGCGATCGCACGGATCATGGTTTCATTGATATCGACGTGTTTTATCTCGACCATCGCGACCTTGATGCCCCACGCGTCGGTCTGGGTGTCCAGCGCCAGCTGAATATCCAGATTGAGTTTCTCGCGCTCCGCCAGCATTTCGTCCAGCTCGTGTTTGCCGAGCACCGCACGCAGCGTCGTCTGCGCCAGCTGACTGGTGGCGACCAGGAAGTTTTCCACCTGGATGATTGCTTTCTGGGGATCGACCACCCTGAAATAGACGACCGCGTTGACCTTCACCGAAACGTTGTCGCGTGAGATGACATCCTGGCTGGGCACATCCATCGTCACGGTGCGCAGATCCACCCGCACCATCTGTTGGATTCCGGGTATCACGATGATGAGTCCCGGGCCCTTCACCGACCAAAACCGGCCGAGCTGGAACACCACGCCCCGCTCGTACTCGCGCAGTACCCGCAGCGCGGAAAACAGCAGCAGCCCGATGCCGACCAGCAGCGTAATTCCGAAATATCCACCCATCTTCAATCCTCCCCTGTAGCAGATCCGCCGGGTGCAACGTCGAGTACCAGGCCGTTGATCGCCATGACGCGGACTTTCTGTCCACGCTTCAATGGGACCACGGACCTGACCTTCCAGTTCTCGCTGTGAATCCGCGCCCAGCCCTCCTGCGCAAAATCCTCGAGAACCTCCGCCTCCGCCCCCACCATTTCCTCGCTGCCGCTGACCACCGGGCGCTTGCGCGCCTGCATCGCCATGCCCACGACGGCCAGGATGAACAAGGCGCTCAAGAAGGCAATCGCTGCGATCAACGGCCAGGGCAGGATGAATCCGGGCACTTCTGTGTCAATCATCATCACCGAACCGATCACGAACGCAATGATCCCGCCTATTCCCAGCGAGCCGTAAGCAGGCACGAAAACCTCCGCGATCATGAACGCAATGCCGAGAACGAGCAACGCCACGCCAGCATAATTGACCGGCAGCAACTGCAGCGCGTACAGCGCAATCACGAGACAGATCGCACCGGCCACGCCGGGCAGAAGGAATCCCGGATTGTAGAATTCGAACAGCAGGCCGTAGATACCCAGCAGCAGCAGGATGTAGGCAATGCTCGGTTCGGTGATCAGACCAAGGAAACGACTGCGCCAGTCAGGTTCGATTGAAATGGACTCCGCTCGTTCGGTTTTCAGAGTTCGATCCTGCCCTGCGACGTTAAGCTTGCGCCCGTCGACGATTCGGAGGAGATCGGGCAGATCGATCGCGATGAGGTCGATGACTTTGAGTTACAGCGCTTCTTCGGCCGGCAGGCTTACCGCCTCGCGAACCGCCTTCTCCGCCCACTCGGCGTTGCGCCCGCGTAATTGGGCCAGCCCGCGAATGTACGCCGCCGCATCGAAAACCGCCTTCCGCCTGGACGCATCGCCCATCCAGTCTTTCTCCGCGTCCTTGGTCTGATCGCCCTTTTTTCCGGACTTGTCCCCGGTTTCCTGCGGCTGGCGCTGCGGTTCGGGCGAACCCGGCATACCGCCGATCGAGATGGGAGTTGCAGCGCCCAGATTCGTGGCGGGCGCCATCGCGGCAATGTGGCTGGCGTAAAGAATGTAGGTGCCGGCGCTGGCCGCACGCGCACCGCTGGGCGCTACGAACGTGGCCACCGGTACCGGGGATGCGAGAATGTCCTTGATGATGGCGCGCATCGAGGTATCAAGCCCGCCCGGAGTGTCCATCCTCAGGACGATCAGTTGCGCTTGCTGCTCCTGGGCACGCTCGAGATTGCGATGCACGTAATCAGCGGTCGCCGGACCGATTGCGCCGTTGAGAGACAGGACCACGACCGGGCCTTCCGCGCCGGACGCGAGGCCCGCGCGCATCATGACTAACAACGCGAATATCAGGACTCGCATCGGATGAACTGCATCGTAGGAAATACAATAGTCACTATAGTCCTAACATCCGGTACTGCAAATGCCGGCGCACTCAGGCGAGCGGATCGACCAAAACGCCTGGATTCAGCATGCCGCGCGGGTCGAGTGTCCTTTTTGCCGCACGCAGCGCGCCGGCGAACAGGTCCGGCCTTTGTCTGTCGTACCAGCGCCGATGGTCGCGTCCGACTGCATGGTGATGGGTGATGGTCCCGCCGAGCGAATTGAGTACGTCGGATGCGGCAATCTTGATCGCCCAGCATTGCTCGACCAATCGCTGTTTGTCGCCGAGCGCGTGGAAACTGAAGTAAGGCGCCGGTCCATCCGGATAGACGTGGGTGAAGCGGCAAGTGACCACGCCTCTGGTTCCGGTGACGTCCTCGATCGCACGCTCGGTTTCGCTTATCACTTTCGCGTGGAAAGCGGGAAAGCGGTCCCAGGTAATCGACGTCTCGAACGTGTCGGCGATGATTCCGCGTGGCGTCAGGACTTCGCGGTAGTACGGCATGCGCAGGAAACTGTCGCGCCATTGTCCGGCCGCACCCCGGCGCTGCGCGCCGTCGGCTTTATCAGCCGCGTCGTCGTACTCGCCTCCGTAATCGCGCACGATTTCGAGCGCCCGCTGCAGGTTTGCCTCTTGCGGCCGATCGGCAGATTCGAAATTCAGCACCAGGATCGAATGCCTGCCGTCGCCGGCGCCGTTTATCAGCGCCTCGCCGGCATCCAGCAATCGGGTATTGGCCGGGTAAAGATGCGACTGGCTGATGGCGCGCACGCACTCCGCAGCCCGGTAGAAATCATTGAATCGTGCGGAGGTCGCAGCGCGAAAGGTCGGGCGGGGGCGTAGCCGCATCCAGGCCTCGGTGATGATGCCAAGAGTGCCTTCCGAGCCGATGAAAAGCCGGTCCGGGCTCGGACCGGCTCCCGATCCCGGCAGCCGGAAGGATTCCAGAGTGCCTGCGGGCGTCACCACGCGCACACTCTCGACAAAATCGTCTATGTGGGTGTAGAGCGTGGCGTAGTGGCCGCCGCTGCGGGTAGCGATCCAGCCTCCCAGCGTGGAGAACTCGAAGGACTGCGGGAAATGGCGCAGCGTCAGGCCGCTGGGCCTGAGCTGGGATTCGAGCGCCGGTCCGTAAGCGCCGCCCTGTATGCGTGCGGCCTGCGAGATCGTGTCGATCTCCAGCACGCGGCCGAGGTGCCTCAGGTCGATGGTGACTACATGCCGCCCGGTGCGAGGCGGCTCGACTCCGCCGACCACGCTCGAACCTCCGCCCCACGGAATCGCAACGGCATTCACCGCATCGCACCAGTCCAGGACGGCGACGATCTCGTTCTCGTCGCGCGGGAATGCCACAACGTCGGGCGGATTCGAGAATTCGCGCGCGAAAATTCTGGCGCTGTCGAAGAAAGACCGGCCGTAGCTATGCAGCAAGCGCTGATAATGCTCGGTCGAGCACACCGCGCGCAGGCTTTCCGGCGGCGTCACGCGGGGCACCCGCAAACCGATTTCCTCTGCGCGCGGCGCCGGCGTCACGTCATACGACGCAATACCAAACCGACGCGCGTACGCGCACTCGAGCGCGCTCACCTCATCCGGGCCCAGTACCTCGCTTTCGAGACCCCAGCCCCAGAACTTGCGCTTGTCCTGCACCGGCGCCGCCTACTGCTCGCGCAGCCAGGTCTGCGTGCGGCCGATCAGAGAAACACCGATGAATCCTCGCACATTGAGACTCCGGCCATCCTCTGACAGGCTCATCTTGGCACGATAAATCTTGCCGTTCTTGGGATCGAGAATCTCGCCCCCCGACCAGCCGTTGCCATCCTTCTTCAATCCCCACAGGATGGTCATCCCGATGATCGGCTGGTCCTTGCGCTCGCCCTTGCATTCCTTGCACAAATGCGCCGGATCGTCGCCAGGCTGGTCGAAAATTTTTTCCACCACGCCCCGGAACTCGCCATTTGCCTCGTCGATGCGGATGATCGAGCGCTCCTTCTTGGTCTTGTCGTCGATACTGCGCCATACGCCGACCGGGGACAGCGTGTCGGCAAAGGCACTCCCGGCAAGCAACGCCAACGCTGCCGCACCGACCATGACGTATCTCCTAATGTTCATTTTGAATTCCCTCCTAGTAGTTGCGCGTAAGCGCAATTTCTGCCGGGATGAACACGGCACCGCGCTGATTCTAGCCGGTCAGTCCTATTGCCGCGTCATCCCCTGCCGAAGCCTTGCCTGATACGCGTCTTTCCTGGCAATGAAGATGGTTTTTTGTACTACCGCGTGCACGACGCCCTGGGCGTCTTTCAATTCCATCTCGTAATCGAGATCGACCGAGGGTTCGGAATCAAGACGCGACTTGAGAGACACAAGTTCAGCCTCGCTGATGCTGCATTGTGCGTATAGCGCCGAGCGGCCGGGTCTGCGGTAGCGAATGGCGCCCGCCTTGTCCCAGACAACATAGTCCGGCCCCAGTCCGACCTTCACCAGGATGGCGTACAGCGGATCAGTCGCGGCATACATCGCGCCTCCGAACAGGGTGCCGTAAATGTTCTTCGTTCGGAAATTCAGCGGCAGCTTGATGCCAATGGCACGCAGGTCCTCGGCAATATAGATGACTTTCGCACCCGTGCTCCAGAACGCCGGAAACAGATTGAAACGCTGCCGCCGGATCCAGGTCTTCAACGATTCCCTGCGTTTGCCCGCGACCGCGCGCTGGGCATCGCCGGTGCTCACCGCAGAGACTCGAAAACGCCGGCCGCACCCATTCCTGTTCCGATGCACATCGTGACCATGCCGTATTTCTGGCCGCGCCGGCGCATCCCATGAAGCAGCGTCGCGGTGCGAATCGCGCCCGTGGCTCCCAGCGGATGACCGAGCGCAATCGCGCCGCCCAGCGGATTGACCTTCGCGCGGTCGAGCCCCAGGTCTGCGATCACCGCCAGGCTCTGCGCGGCGAAAGCTTCGTTCAGTTCGATCCAGTCCAGCGCGTCCTGTTTCAGCCCCACCTGCTTCAGCACCTTGGGAATCGCGAACTTCGGGCCGATTCCCATGATTTCCGGCGGTACGCCGGCCACCGCGAATCCAAGAAAGCGTCCCAGGGGTCGGAGGTTGAAACGCTTGACGGCCGCGTCGCCGGCGAGAATCACCGCGCCGGCCCCATCCGAGGTCTGTGAACTGTTCCCTGCGGTGACAGTGCCGTTGGCGGCGAACACGGGTTTCAGTTTCGCCAGCACGTCCACGGTTGTGCCGGAGCGCGGACCTTCGTCCACGCTGACCAATTTGCTGCTGGTCGCCACCTGGTGGTGCTCGAAATCCGGAACACGCTCGTTCACGCTGTAGGGGGTGATTTCATCTGCGAACTCATGCTTACCGATTGCATCCAGCGCACGCCGGTGCGACTCGGTGGCAAACTCGTCCTGCGAACGACGGCTGACATTCCATTGCTGCGCGACGTTCTCCGCAGTAATGCCCATACCGTAGGCGATGCCGATGTTTTCGCCATTGACGAAGAATTTCTCGTTGGCGGCAATCTTGTTGCCGCCCATGGGAATCATGCTCATGCTCTCGGTGCCCGCGCCGATCATGACTTCAGCCTCTCCAAGTCTGATGCGGTCGGCGGCAATGGAAACCGCCTGCAACCCGGACGAACAAAAGCGATTGATGGTCATTCCCGAAACGGTGTTGGGAAACCCCGCGAGAAGCAAGCCGACCCGGGCCACGTTCATTCCCTGCTCTGCCTCCGGCATCGCGCAGCCGACCACAACGTCGTCTATCAGCGCGGGATCCAATCCCGGCGCCTGCGCGAGTACGCTCTTCAGCACATGCGCGAGCATGTCATCCGGACGGATGTTCCTGAATACGCCGCGCGGCGCCTTGCCTACCGGCGTGCGCGTCGCGGCTACAATGTATGCGTCTTGAACTTGCTTTGCCATTTTCACCTCGCTAATCCACCCCCTCTCCCCAGCCCTCTCCCGCCGGGGGAGAGGGAGATTTGGAGCCAGAGCTTTGAAACCCTCTCTCCCTTGGCGGGAGAGAGCCGGAGAGAGGAAGGTCAGTTCCTTAACGGTTTCCCGGTCTTGAGCATGTGTTCGATCCGCGATTGCGTCTTTTCGGTCGCGATCAATTCCATGAATGCCTGGCGCTCCAGGTCGAGAAACCACTCCTCTGTCACAGGCGTTCCCGGTTCGACATCGCCCCCACACAGGACATGGGCGACCTTGCTGCCAATCACAAAATCGTGCTCCGAAATATGCCGGCCGGCGAGCATGTTGGCCATCGCCATCTTGAAAGTGGCGATCGCGGTGCGTCCTGCGGCCGGGATGTTGCGCGCTCGCAGCGGCGGGCGGTATCCGGCGTCGGCCATGGCGTTCAATTCCGCCTTGGCCGCGTACAGCAATTCGAACCGGTTCATGACGACGCGATCGGCGGGCCCGAGGTAGCCAAGCTGTCGGGAATGCTCGGCGCTCTTACCCACCTGGGCCATTGCCACGTTCTGGAAATAGCTCTTCAGGAAAGGAAACGCTTCCCCGCCTTTGGCCTCCGTCGCCGCCCGCAGCGCGAGCTCCTTGCAGCCGCCGCCGGCGGGGAGCAGGCCGACACCGACCTCCACCAAGCCGACATAACTTTCCAGCGTCGCAACCGCCCGATCCGAGTGCATGACGAATTCGCAGCCCCCGCCCAACGCCATTCCGTCCACCGCGGCAACCGTCGGGATCATCGAATAGCGAAGCGCCAGCGAGGTCGCCTGAAACTGCTCGACCACCTGCTCAACTTTCTCCAGCCGCCCGGCCATCAGCGCATCCGCCACGTTGAGCGTACGCGCCGCCTTCAGGATCGCCGACTCTGCTTCTCGCTTGAATTTTTTCATCATCGATGCAAAAGCAGACGGTTTGGTGTGTTGACCGCGATTGCCGCCCCCGGAGAGATTGGCGCCGACGGAGAACGGCGGTTCAGTCTGCCAGATGATGAGGCCCTTGAAGCCGCGTTCGGCTTCATCGATCGACTGCAGCACTCCATCGAGCACGTCCTCGCCGATGGAATGCATCTTCGACTTGAAGCTGACGATGCCGATGTCGTCGCCGGTGGTCCACATGCGCACCGCGTCGGATTCGAATACCGTCCTGCCGTAGACAGCGGACTCGCTGATCAAACGGTCCGGAAACGGCTGCCGGCGGTAAACTGGCAGCGTCGGGCGCGTTTTGTAACTTCGCTGGGCAACGCTCCAGGAACCCTCCTCGGTATGGACCCCCGTGCGCGCCGGCTCCGCGACCCAGGCCGGCAACGGCGCGGGCGACATGCTCTTGCCCGCATCGATGTCCTCGGCGATCCAATTCGTAACTGCGGACCATCCGGCCGCCTGCCAGATCTCGAACGGCCCCTGATTCCAGCCGAATCCCCAGCGAATCGCCAGATCCAGGTCGCGCGCGTTGTCCGCTATCGATTCCAGATGTACGGCGCAGTAATGCAGCATGTCGCGGAATACTGCCCACATGAACTGCGCCTGGGGATGTGTACTGGCGCGTAATTGTGCAAACCTCTCGCCCGGATTCTTGTTCCTGAGGATGCCCGCGACCGATTCATCGGCCTCACCTGCGGAGGGACGGTAGGCCCGCTTCGCCGGGTCGAGAACCTGGATTTCCTTACCTTCCTTGC
>Ga0187893_10010433_pt1 | contig 13838 bp, 10 predicted proteins | sample MA1701074metaG_FD_139574 | JGI IMG/M metagenome (GOLD analysis project Ga0187893, IMG submission 139574) | White microbial mat communities from a basaltic lava cave in the Kipuka Kanohina Cave System on the Island of Hawaii, USA - MA170107-4 metaG ...
GATCCGCGCGAGCAGCGCCGGCGACCCGGTGGCCAGCGGGCGCCAGCCCGACCGTGTACCACGGCCCCTGCACGCCGCAGAATGCGAACCCCGCGCGATCCTCGGCGTCGACGTGGAGGAAGATCGCCGGATCGCGATCGACCTCGGACACGAAGGAGTTCTCCTGAGGCTTGATCACCGGGTGGACCGTGGCGCGGATGCGCGCATCGGGCGGCGGCGGACGTGCGGAGAGTGGTGCTCGGGGACGCATGGCGCTCCTCGCGGCGGCCGCGGCATCATGGCGCGGATCGATCGGGGAGCCAGGGCGCCCGCCGGCGGGGTGCCCGGATCGGAGTCGCCCGGGAAATGCGCCGACGGTGAACCGAGCATGACCGGTCGCAATCGCGCTGGAGCCGCGCTGCTCGCCCTGGCGGCCGCCGCGTGCGCCGCTCTTCCGCGGGGACCGGCCGGCCCGGGCGAATTGAGCCTGCTGAGGCGGGCCTCCCGGCTGTTCGACGGCCGTACGCGCGCGGAGATCGGCTGGGAGGAGGCGCTCGACCGCCTCGCGCAGGCCGACGTCGTCTTCCTCGGCGAGACGCACCTCGATCTGCTCACGCACGAGGCGGAGCAGGAGTTCCTGGCCGGTCTCCACGAGCGGCGCGCAGGCGAAGTGACGCTCTCGCTCGAGATGTTCGAGCGCGACGTGCAGCCGGCGCTCGACGACTACCTCGCCGGCCGCACCGGCGAGGCGGAGTTCCTGGCCCGTTCGCGGCCGTGGCGGAACTATCGCAGCGACTACCGGCCGCTGGTCGAGCTGGCGCGTCGCGCCGGGATCCCGGTGGTGGCGGCCAACTTCCCGGCGGAGCTGCGCATGCGGCTCTCGCGTGGAGGGGAGGAGGCGCTCGCCGCGCTCACCGCCTCCGAGCGGGCGTTCGTCCCCGAGCGGCTGATCGATCCCCCGCCGGAGTACTGGGAGCGCGTCGCCAACGTCACGCGCGGCCACGGCGCCCTCGGGATGGGCGGCGGCGGCGGCCGCTTCGACGGCCAGAGCCTGTGGGACAACGCGATGGCCGACGCGATCGCGCGCGAGCTCGAGTCGCGACCCGGCCGGCTCGTCGTGCACGTCTGCGGCAGCTTCCACGCCGATCGCTGGCAGGGCGCGGTCTGGCAGCTCCTGCAGCGACGGGAGGATGCGCGGATCGGCACCGTGCTGATCCAGGCCTCCGGCGACCTGGCCGGGACGCGGATCGACGACGCCGAGCCGCGCGCCGACGTGATCGTGCGCGTCGAGGCGCGCGCCCGCAGCGAGCAGGATGGCGCGGCGGCGGTGATGCTTCCGCACGAGCAGCGCTACCGGCTGCGCCTTCCCGGGGTCGCGGCCGAAGCGGTGCCGCTGCTGGTCTGGCTCGGGGGCGACGGGGAGACGCTCGACGACGGCTTCGCGCTGTGGGAACCGCTGCTCGGCGCGGAGTGCGCGCTGCTCGTGGTCGAGCCGACCCACCCGCACGTGGGCGAGGACGGCATCCGGCGCGGCCGCTGGTACTTCGCGGGTGGCCTGGACGAGGGGGGAGACCTCGCCGCCGTCGCGGTCGAGCGCATCCTCGAGGTCGCGCTACGCGCCGCGCCGGAGGGAGCCGGGCCGCAGCCTTCGATCGATCGCGAGCGGGTCGTGCTGGCCGGCGAGCGGGCGGGAGCGGCGATGGCGATCTGCGCGGCGCGCGGCTGCGACCGCGCGCGCTTCCATGCGCTCGCCTTCGGTCCGACCGGCCGCGACGAGCTGCCGCTGATGGCGCTGCCGCTGCCGCCCGGGCTCGAGCGGCCGCACCGGACTCTCGACCTGTTCGATCGCGAGGAGCGCGCCGCGGAGTGGCTCCGCTTCGCGGAGCGCGACGCCGAGCTGCGCCTGGAGACGACGGTCGTTCCGTACGGGGCGACGCCGGCGGAGCGGGAGCGGGTACAGGTCGATGCCACGCGCCGTGCGCTCGGCCTGCCGCCTCTGCCCGGGAGCGCGGGGGCCGACGAGCTCCTCGGCGCGTCGCCCGACGGCCCTCGCGCCGGCCAGTTCGCCCGCATCCAGGCGCGACGCGCGCGCGCCGCCGGGTTGGAGCGGGCGCCGTCGCTCGAGGTGACGGCCGCCGCGTTCGCCGACGGCACGCGGCTGCCGCTCGCCTCCGGCGCCTTCGGCGGGACCACCATCGTCGTGCTGCCCGACGCGGCGGACGACGACGAGATCGCCGCCTGGGCGCGCCTCGAGCAGCCCGACGTCCTGCAACGGCGCAGCCGCTTCCACCGCCTGCGCGTCGCGCACGGCGGCGGCGAGCGGTCGCCGCGCGCCGTCATCGAGCGGCTGCGCACCGAGAATCCGCAGCGACGCGACTTCCTGCTGGTGCCGGCCCGCTTCGCTGCGGAGGAACCGGAGGTGCGCGCCCTGCGCGCCGGACTCGGGCCGCTCGCCGAGGAGCTTCGACTCGAGATCCTGCCGGGGCTCGGGGACCGACTCGAGCCGATGCCCCCCGCCGATCCCCATCCGGGCACGTCGTGGCGGGAGCGCCTCGAGCGGGCGTCGGCCAGCACGGCGGCGTGGCGATCGCGATCCGAGGAGATCCGCCGCCAGATCCTCGTCTCGTCGGGACTCTGGCCCGAGCCCGAGCGGCAGCCGGTCGCGGCCGAGCTCACCGATCGCGTCGAGCGCGAGGGCTACTGCGTCGAGAACGTCCGGATCGAGACGCTTCCCGGTTTCAAGCTGTCCGGAACGCTCTACCGCCCGCTCGGAAGGAGCGGCCCCCACCCCGCCGTCGTCTCGCCCCACGGCCACTGGGCGGACGGCCGATTCAACGACAGCTCCGCCTGCTCGGTACCGGGGCGCGCGATCAACCTCGCGCGACTCGGCATCGTCGTCCTGACCTACGACATGGTCGGCTTCGGCGATCTCGCGCCGCTCGGCCATCGCTTCGGCGATCCGCCGTGGGCGGCGAGCCTCCAGGGGCTGCAGCTCTGGAATTCGCTGCGGGCGGTCGACTTCCTCGTCTCGTTGCCGGACGTCGACGCCGGGCGCCTGGGAGCCACCGGCGCTTCGGGAGGCGGGACGCAGACCTTCCTGCTGGCCGCGGTCGATCCGCGCATCCGGGTGTCGGTCCCCGTCAACATGGTGGCCGCGGCGTTCCAGGGCGGCTGCCTGTGCGAGAACGCGCCGCTGCTGCGCATCGACCTCAACAACGTCGAGATCGCGGCGGCGATCGCGCCGCGACCGCTGCTGCTGATCGCCTGCACCGGAGACTGGACCGCGGAGAACCCCACGCTCGAGGCGCCCGTGGTGCAGGCGGTCTACGAGAAGCTCGGCGCTCCCGACCGGTTCCGCTGCGTGCAGATCGACGCCGACCACAACTACAACCGCGACACCCGCGAGGTCGTCTACGCCTGGCTGGCGCGCTGGCTCCTCGACGCGCCCGCGACCGACCGGATCCCGGAGACTCCCTTCTCGGCGGAGGCGCGCGCGTCCACCTCGCCGCGGCCGGCCGGCGCGCTCGAGTCGGCCGCGGCGGAGCTGCGGGCGCGGGCGGTCGGCGCGATCGAGGCGCTGCGTCCGCGCGACGCCCGCTCGGCAGCGCGCTACCGCGAGCTCTACCGGCCCGCCTGGGCCCACTCGCTCGGCGCGCGCGTGCCGGCGAGCGGCGAGGTCGCAACGTCGAAGGAGGGTGACGACCTCCACGCTTCGTACCGGCCGCTCCCCGATCGGGTGGTGCTTCGACCGCTCGCGGGCGGCGCCGGCCCGCGCATCTGGGTGGCGGCTTCCGAGGACGAGGCGGCCGTCGCGCCGGCGGGCCCCGGCTGGCTGCTCGTGCTGCGCGAGCACGCGCCCGAGCCCGCCTGCAACGACGGCCTCGAGTTCCGCGATGCCGGCTGGAGGGAGCCGCTGGAGCGCTTTCCTTCCACCTATTACCGCTCCGAGCTGGGACGCCGGGTCCAGGATGTCCTCACGGCGCTCGCGGCCGTGCCCGGCGCGGAGCTGGCCGGGGCGGGCGGCGGCGGGGCGATCGCCCTCCTTGCGCGGGGACTGTCGCCCGGGCCGGCGACGATCGACCTCGAGGGGGTCGAGGAATCGGCGCTCGCCGCCGGGCAGCCGAACTACCTCGCGCTCGGCGGGCTGCGCGGCGCTGCGCTGCTCTCGGCCGGCCGGCCGCTCTCGCTGCGGCGGCCGACTTTCGATCCGAGCGCCCTCGAGGAGGCGTGGTCGGCGGCGGGCAGCCCCCGCGCCCTCACGCTCACCCGGTGATGCCGTACCGGGTGGCTGCGCGTCCTGGACGACCGCGGTGGGTCGGTTGAGATGAAAGGAGAGCGAGGATGAGGCTGCACCGGATCCTGCTTCGCGCGGCGTTGGCCATGACGACCGGCGCCGCGCCGGCGCTCGCCGCGGCCCAGGAGAAGACGCTCCCCGTCTTCGTCGACGGGGAGGCGCAGGTCGTCGAGGGGTTCAAGGACCCCAAGCTGTGGATCCGGGAGGAGCTGTGGGTCGAGGCGGAGTTCGACTCCGACGGCGACGGCGCGCCGGACCGCATGCACGTCGACGTGACGCGGCCGCGTCAGACCGATTCCGAGGCTCTCACGGTCCCGGTCATCTACGAGACGAGCCCTTACTTCGCCGGGACCGGCTCGACGGAGTCGAAGTACTTCTGGGATCCCCGGCAGGAGGTGCACGGGAAACCCAAGGCGCGCACGCACATGCCGTCGATCCCCTACCAGCGCAGCCGCCCGCGCATCTCCGACTCGCTGGTCGACGAGTGGGTGCCGCGCGGTTTCGCGGTGGTCCACTCCGAATCCCCGGGCACCGGCCAGTCGCAGGGCTGCCCGAGCGTCGGCGGACTCAACGAGTCGCTCGGGCCGAAGGCGGTGATCGACTGGCTGAACGGGCGCGCCAGGGGGTTCACGAAGGCGAAGGGCGGCGAGCCGGTCAAGGCCTACTGGTCGACCGGCTACGTCGGGATGACCGGCGCGTCGTACAACGGCACGCTTCCGCTGGCGGCCGCCACGACCGGCGTCGAAGGGCTCGTGGCGATCATCCCGGTCGCTCCGAACACCTCCTACTACCGCTACTACCGCGCGAACGGCCTGGTGCGCCACCCGGGCGGCTGGATCGGCGAGGACATGGACGTCCTCTTCGAGTTCATCCACAGCGGCAACCCGGCGCGGCGCGAGTGGTGCGAACGCGAGATGCGCGACGGCGAGCTGCTGAAGGGAATGGATCGCGTCTCAGGCGACTACAACGACTTCTGGGCGGCGCGCGACTACTGGAACCAGCTCGGGAACGTGAAGGCGGCGACGCTGCTCGCGCACGGCCTGAACGACTGGAACGTGATGCCGGTGCACAGCGTGCACGTCTACCGCGAGCTGAAGGCGCGCGGGGTGCCGGTGCAGATCTATCTCCATCAGGGCGGTCACGGCGGCGACCCCCCGCTGCGCCAGATGAACCGCTGGTTCACGCGCTGGCTCTACGAGATCGAGAACGGCGTCGAGGACGACCCGCCGTCCTGGGTCGTGCGCGAAGGAGCCGACCGCAGCGCGCCGACGCCCTACGCCGACTATCCCAATCCCGGATCCGTGCCCGTCACGCTCCATCCCGGCGCGGGCGGGAAGGAGGTCGGCCCGCTCACCATCGCGCCCGCCGCCAACACGGGGAAGGAGACGTTGACGGACGACGCCTCCGTGAGCGGGGCCGAGCTGGCGAAGGCCGCCTCCTCGCCCCATCGCCTCCTCTTCGCCACCGCGGCGCTCACTCAACCCCTCCACATCTCGGGCACGCCTCGCGTCCGGCTGCGCCTGGCGAGCAGCAAGCCTTCGGTCAACCTGTCGGCCTGGCTGGTCGCGCTGCCGTGGACGGGGAGCCGGAACGTGAACGACGACGTCATCAGCCGCGGCTGGGCCGATCCGCAGAACCATCGCTCGCTCACCGAGGGCGAACCGCTGGTTCCCGGCAGGTTCTACGACGTGAGCTTCGAGCTTGAGCCGGACGATCAGGTGATCCCGGCGGGCGAGCGCATCGGCCTGATGATCTTCTCGAGCGATCGCGACTTCACGCTCTGGCCCGATCCGGGAACGCGGCTCACCATCGACCTCTCCGGGTGCGCGCTCGAACTGCCGGTCGTGGGCGGCGCCGACGCGTTCAGGAAGGCGACCGGGTAGAGGGCGCCGGAACGAGTCGTTGCAAAGCCCGGCGCGCGCGTTATCGTTTCGTTCGTCATCCAGGACGCGCCCTCGAACGCCGGGCGCTCCGCGTCTTCCTGCACGGCTCGGCATGAAGTCCCGGATCGTCGCGACGGACCCCGGGAGTCTCCATGCATGGAGTCGTTCCAGAAACGTGATCGCGACCGCAAGAAGCTCCAGAAACGCAACGAACGGGACGCCCGTCGGAAGGAGCGCTCCCAGCGTCGGAAGGACGCGCGCGCGCCGGGAAACGTCAGCGCCCCCGCCGAGAGCGCACCGGTGGCGCATCCACTTCCTTCCGCAGCCGAGCAGGGAATCCCCCCATGATCCGTGAGACCATCAGCCGCAAGAATCACCCCGCCCTCACCTCCGATCATTGGCACGTCGTGCGCGCGCGCCTCGCCGGCGATCCGGACGGCGCTCCCCGGTTCGTCCGCTCGATCGTCAGCGAGCACGACGACCGCGTCGCGGCCGTGACGGCCGCGCGGCGGATCGTGCGATCGGTCGCGACGGAGATGGCCGAGCTTCCGCGCGCCGCGCGCGATCAGGTCTTCGTGCGCAAGCCCGACTTCAAGTCGCTGAAGGTCGCGAAGCGGGTGAAGAAGCGGCGCAAGTGACCTGCCGGAAGCTCACCAGCCGCTGATCCTGCTCGTCCCACAGCGCGAGGCGCGCGCATCGGAAGCTCTCGCGCAACGTCAGCCGCCGCGGCGCCGGAAGCTCCACCACCTCCTGCATGCAGCGGCGCAGCCGGTAGTTGGGAATCGTGCTGCACAGGTGATGGATGTGGTGGACCTCGATGTTGGCCGTCGCCCAGCGCAGGGGAACGGGCAGGTCGAGGAACGAGCTCCCGGTCATGCAGGCCGCCGCGTAGTCCCAGCGACCGTCGCGCTGCCAGTAGGTCCCGGCGAACTGGTGCTGCACGTAGAAGAGCCAGATGCCGGTGACCGTCGAGACGAGGAAGACGGGAGCCTGGATGCTCACGAAGGTCCCAAGGCCGACGGCGCGCGACATCGCCCAGACCACCAGCCCGAGCGCGAGATTGTTGAAGAGGATGCTCCTCCACTCCCTCCGCCAGGCGAGGGGCATCCCCAGCGGGAGGCGGTGCTTGAGGAGGAAGAGGTAGGGCGGGCCGAGCACGAGGTAGACCCACGGGTTGCGCGAGAAGCGATAGCAGGCGCGGCCCCAGTTCGACCGCGCCAGGTATTCGCGCACCGTGAGCGTGTCCACGTCGCCGTACCCGCGGCGATCGAGATTGCCCGACGTCGCGTGGTGCAGCAGATGGTTCCTGCGCCAGTACTCGTACGGCGTCAGCGTCAGCACGCCGAGGATGCGCCCGACGAGATCGTTCGCGGCGCGCGAGCGGAAGAAGGACCCGTGCACGCAGTCGTGGAAGATGATGAACAGCCGGATGAGGAGCGCTCCCTCCAGCAGCGCCGCGAGCAGCGTGATCCAGTACGAGATCTCGAGCGTGCGCAGCATCGCCCACCATCCCGCGACGAAGAGGGCGGCCGTGGTCAGGAGCTGCACGACGCTGCGCGTCGTGCTCGGACGCTCGTAGGGCGCGAGGAGCGACTTCCAGTGCGCCGGAAGCTCGGTGGCCGTCGCGCCGATCTCCGCGGAGTCCGGCGGGGAGCCCGAACGGGGAACGCTCAAGGATGGGCGCTTCCTCGGCTCCCGACGTCCCAGCGAGCCTTCGTGCGAGCCTGGCAGGAAGAGGCGCTGCGTCCGCTCGATCCGGCGGCCGCCTGAACTGGCGGGCGGGAGTGTAGCAGGCCGGGCGCGAAGGACCGCATCGATTCCCGCGCGCGCCGCGACGCGAGCCGCGATCGATGAAACGCCGCGGGAGCGGTCGGAAGGGACCGCTCCCGCGGCCGGACATCTCGAGATTCGGGCTCAGTTACCGGTCCTGGCCTTCTCGAGAGCCGCGTCGGGATCCTTCTCGAATCCTGCGACGCAGCGGTGAGCCGACAGCCTCACGAGCGACGACTTCCAGATCACGACGGCCACGCCGTCGATGGGCTCGTCGCTGATCGGACAACGGACGTTTCCGACGTCCTTCACGTCGGGGTAGGTGATCCGCGCCAGCCAGACGCCGGGATGCCGGCGGAACTCCTTCTCGCAGCGCGGACCGCACAGATGGACCGAGCGTCCCTGGAACGTGGCGGCGACCGACCGCGTCGGATCGAGGTCGGCCGTGCAGGCCCCGCACCCCTTGGTCACAACCGGCGTCACCTCGGGGTAGGCCTGCTCGAACGCCTTGGAAGGATCGAGCCGCAGGGTCTCCATGCAGGTGACACTGCACGCGTAGACCCGCTGCCCGTCGTGATCGAGGAAGCGGTCGCGATCGACCGCGTTGCCCTCGACCGGGCACTTCTCGTTGCCGAAGAATGGCACGACGACCGACTCCTTCTTGGCGTCGGCCTTCGGCGGTCCCGCCTCCTGCCGGGGCGGGGAATCCTGCCGCGCCGGGACCGGCGCGGCGGGCGGCTCACGCGTCGCGACCGCCGCCAGAATGCCGCCGAGAGCTCCGACCAGAATGGACGATCTCATCATTCACCCTCCATCGGGGGGGCTGCCCGTTCCGCCGCGGCGTCGGGAGCGGTGCGGGATCGCCGCCACCGCCCGATCGGCTTGATGCAACGATCGGACCGTCGCGCCGCCACCGAGCACCGTCCCAGGGAGAGCGGTCCCGTCGCGGTCGTCCCGATGCGAGCATCCCCGCACGCGAGGCGCGCGGGCGCGCATGCCTCGGCCGGCCGCGGCGGCGCGACTCCCGGCGGATGAACGCGATCGGTTTTTTCACTTGGGCCGGAGGGTGCGGGATTCCAGATTCGGCGCGCATGCCGTGGAACGAGTTCCTGGCGCGCTACGACCGGCTGATCCAGCCCGCCTGGAAGACGGTCGTGATCCTCCTGCTCACGGTCGTCGTCGCCTTCGTGCTGCGGCGCGTTCTCGTCCTGCTGCAGCCGCGGGTGCCGCTGCCTCCGGTGCTTCACCGGCCGCTGGCGCGGCTCGTCCACTTCACGGTGTACGGCTTCGCGGCCTACCTGGTCCTGACCGTGTGGGGGCTGCCGCTCAACACGCTGCTCGGGATGATCGGCGCGCTCCTCGCCATGGTCGCGATCGGATTCGTGGCCGTCTGGAGCCTGCTCAGCAATCTCATGGCCGCGTTCGTGCTGACCGCCTTCCGGCCGTTCCGGATCGGCGACGAGGTGGAATTCGTGAGCGACGGCGTGAAGGGGAAGGTCGTCGATCTCACGCTCCTCTTCACCTCGCTCCAGAGCGCGGACGGAGACTACTACCGCGTGCCCAACAACATGTTCTTCCAGAAGATCTTCCGCTGCCGCCCTGGCACCACGACCCGCGAGCTGCGCGAACAGCTCATGAAGGACCCGCCCACCGGATGAGAGGGATCCCGCCGCGGGACGCGCGGATCTCAGGGACGGGGGTCGTCGGGCCGGGGACGCGGAGCGATCGAGTCGGCGGCCTGCGCCGACGTCACGACCGGGAAGACCTCGAACTCGACAAGATCGCGCCAGCGGTCCATCCACTCCTCGAGCAGCTTGGGATCGGCGGTCTCCATCACCTGGAAGCAGCGCCCGAGATCGGCCGTGACCCAGCTCGTCACGTAGCGGAGACCCTCGGGAGCGAGCCGGCCCCGCTCCCGGAACCGCCGGTAGACCGGCGCCGCGTCGCCGTTCCGGAAGCGTTCGACGATCATGTAGTGCATGCCCACTCCTCCACGCTCGATCCAGGCGCCCGGTTCTCACTTCCGGAGTGCGTCCGGCCGGCGTCCTGCAGCACGATCACTTCGACGTGCGCATCCTCGCGGAACAGCGTCTGGCACGTCCGGCCGCCGAAGTCGCAGAAGTCGTGCGTGCCCTGGATCACGCGGATCGGGACGTCGACGTGCTCGCGGAGCGCGTCCAGGAAGTCGTAGCGCGTGCCGAACAGATCGCGGCAGGCGTCGCCCGCCCGCGGATTGAAGAAGTGCGCGACGCCGGGAACCTCACGCCATCGGTCCACGTGGAAGTAGTTCGCGCCGGCGAACCGGATCCGCCAGAGATCGGTGCGCTCGCGCGCGGTGAGGGACTCCCGGTCCAGGCCCGCCTTCTCGATCTCGGCCGCGATCTCGGGCCGTTCATGGAAGGCCTCGATCCGACTGCTGTAGTCGTTCCAGTCGAGCGGCGGCGTTCCGCCGGGATGGTCGGGATCGGCGAACCGCCACTTCGGCTGCGCCATCCCGACCAGGACCATGCGCTCGACGCGCTCCGGGTGCTGCTGGAGGCAGGGGCACGCGAGCAGGACTCCGGCCGAGTGGGCCACGAGAGCGATCGCCTCCTCGTCGAGCTCCCGCCGCAGCGTCTCCAGATCCTCGACGTGTCGGGCGAAGGAGACGTCCTCCGGCCTGCACGGGGAGCGCCGCGATCCACGCTGGTCGTAGAAGATGAAGCGACAACGCTCTTCCCGCCCTCGCGCGATCTCCCAGAGATACCCCTGGTCCCCGCCAAACCCTCCGTGCAGCACGACGATCGGTGAACCCTGTCCGCGTTCCTGCACGTAGATCGCCGCCTTCTGGTCCCCGGTCGTGAGCGCCCGCTCGGCGAAGCGAGAGTCGGCGGCATTCCGTCGAAGGGCCCCGACGAACGCGAGGGCGAGGCACGCGCCGATCACCGAGGCCCGGCTTCCCGCTCCGTTCAGCATGGTCGCCGTCTCCGTGCAGTGTGCGGCGGGCGAAGGAACCCGTCTCTCGAATCCTCCCGAGCCCGACCATGGCATATTGCGTGGTCCGCGTCGAACCGTGGCGAGTGCGAAGCCGCACTTCCTCCAAGGCGCGGCGCCCGCTACAACGCCTTCCTCGGCGCGCGGCCCGCAACCTGCGACGCGCGTGCAGCGCAGGCAGGCAGGAGGGCGTGATGCATGCCGGACTCGCGATGGCGACGGGCATCCTGGTCGCGACTGCGCAGCCGCGAGCCGATCCGACCGGCGACTCCGTGCCGACGAAGCAGCGCAACGTCGTCTTCTACCTGGTCGACACCTGCCGCGCCGACCGGCTGAGCGCCTACGGCCACCACCGCAAGACGTCGAAGTTCCTCGAGAAGCTGGCGGCGATGGGGGCGCGCTTCGACCACTGCTTCTCGCAGTCGCCCTGGACGAAGCCGTCGATGGCGGCGATCCTCACCTCCTGCTACCCGACGGTCACGGGCATGCACCGCTTCTTCGACCAGCTCGACGGCGCCTTCGTCACCCTGCCGGAGGCGCTGCGCGACGCCGGCTGGCACACGGCCGGATACTCGACCAATCCGGTCATGGGGAGGATGTCGAACTACGAGCAGGGCTTCGTGGAGTTCACGGAGGCGACGAAGCTGATCCCGGGCGGTGATGCCATCGGCCACTCGACCGGCTCGGCGAAGGCGCTGAACGAGAAGGTGATCCCCTGGCTGCGGAAGAACGAGCGGCGGCCCTTCTTCCTCTACGTCCACTCCATCGATCCCCACGAGGAGTACAAGCCGGCCCCGGAGCACCTGAACCGGTTCACCAGTTCCGCGCGCGAGAGCGAGTACCAGCGGCAGCGCCGAGAGATCCGCGAGAAGAACCCGGAGAAGGTGGGAAGCATCTGCACGCAGGAGCACTTCGATCGCGCCAAGGTGAAGGTCGGTCCCTTCATCGAGACGGCGATCGCCCTCTACGACGCCGACCTCTGCGCCAACGACGAGGAGATCGAGAAGCTCTTCGAGGCGCTGCGACGGCAGAAGCTCCTCGACGACCTCGTCTTCGTCGTCACCTCCGATCACGGCGAGGAGTTCATGGAGCACGGCGGGACGAGCCACGCCTACACGCTCTGGAACGAACTGCTCCACGTGCCGCTCTTCATCGTCGCGCCCGGACTCGTGCCCCCCGGGCTCGTGGTGAAGGAGCCGGTGCAGTCGATCGACCTCTACCCGACGCTCCTCGACCTGCTCGGCGTGGGGGCGCCGGAGGGACTGCAGGGCAGGAGCTTCGCGCCGCTCTGTCGCGGCGACGCCGGCGACGGCTGGCCGGTCTTCGCGGAAGTGCACGAGATGCCCGGCGGCGAGCGCTTCTTCCCGGAGCAGGGGCACATGCTCTCGGTCATCGAGGGGCCGTGGAAGTACATCCTCAACCTGAAGTCCTCGCTCAACCGCCCGCGGCCGCGCCACGAGCTCTACCGCATCGATCGCGACTTCGGCGAGTCCGAGAACCTCGCCGACGCCGAGCCCCGGCGGGTCGAGCGTCTCGAAGCCCTGGTCCTCGAGTGGTGGGCCAGGAACAGCGCCCGCCGTCGCGACGTCGACGTGAAGAGCCTCACGGAGGAGGATCTCGCGCACTCCGACCCCGAGACGCTCGAGCGCCTGCGCAAGCTCGGCTACCTCGAGTGAAGGAGGGGCACGCCGGGATCCGGGCCCGTCCGGGCGCTGCCACTCCGATTCGATCGCGCTCGGCCGGGGGGCATGGCATGAGGATGGTCGGCGCAGAAAACCGCCGCGTAACCGACGGTCGCCTCGAGGAGGCATCCAGACGTGTCAAGAGCGACGAGTCCGGCCGCACGCGTCACCGGGATCGTCACGCTGCTTCGGCCGGAGCGACCGCGCCGGCTGCCCGAGTCATTCACGGCGGCAGCCATCGCCGGCGATCTGGAGCGACTTCAGCTCTTCCTGGATCGAGGGGCGGACATCGAGGAGCGCTCCGTCGGTCACGCGAGCCCGCTTGCGGCGTCGTGCGCGTTCGGCAGGCTGGAATCCGCGCGCTGGCTGATCGCGCGCGGAGCGAACCTCGATCCGCGCGGCGCGACCGTCAGCCCGATCCAGTCTGCACTGGGGAAGGCGAACTGCGAGGCGGCGGCGCTGCTCCTCGACGCCGGACTTCCGATCGAGCGCGCCGCGTGGGGCGTGATCGCCGCGGCGTCCCTCGGCCGGCTCGACGTGCTGCGCTGGCTTCTCGGCCGCGGACTCGAGCTGGATCGCTCGTACCCCGGCGTCGGCGTGCTCCGAGAGCGCGCGTTGCACCATGCCAGGAGGGACGGAGGCGACGAGCTCGTGCGATTCCTCCGAGGCGAAGCGGACCCGGGTCCGCCGCCCAAGGCTCCGCCGGCGACTCCTCCCGCTCGCGCGGTCCAGCCGCGCGCCGCGCCGGAGGAGCGACCGGCCCTGATCCAGGAGGCCCGCGACCTCGTGCGCGCCGCCGGGACCGCTTCGGCGCGCTGGGACGCCACCGGTCCGCTCGCGCCGACGCAACGACAGCTTCTGATCTCGTTCGCAGCGGCCACCGGCATCCTCGAGATCGTGAATGCGCTGCTCGACGCCGGTGCGTCGCCCGACTTCGCGCCGCAGGGGACGCCGCCCCCGCTCCCCGCCGCAGCAGGAGAGGCGCAGATCGACGTCGTGCGCCTCCTCCTCGACCGGGGAGCGTCCCCGGACGGAAGCGATGGCAGGAGCTGGCTTCCACTCGCCGGCGCCGCTCAATCCGGTGAACCGGAGGTCGTCCGCATGCTGCTGGAGGCAGGTGCGAATCCCGGAGCCCGACCCGCAGGGAGCCCGCGGCTCCCCGAGCATGCTCGCGGTCCCTTCAGCAGGGAGATCCGCACGCTGCTTGAAGAAGCGGCTGCCGCCAGGAGGCCGAAGAAGACGAAACGCACCCGCTGA
>Ga0187893_10010434_pt1 | contig 13838 bp, 14 predicted proteins | sample MA1701074metaG_FD_139574 | JGI IMG/M metagenome (GOLD analysis project Ga0187893, IMG submission 139574) | White microbial mat communities from a basaltic lava cave in the Kipuka Kanohina Cave System on the Island of Hawaii, USA - MA170107-4 metaG ...
GTCCACTTTACTATTGACCCAAGTGGGCCACTTCCGTCATGATGTCCTTACCCCTGCGGCTGGCTCTTCTCGCCTGGCCCACTTCCACCGGAATGGGTGGCCCACATCACCGGAATACGCACGTTGCCGTCGAGAATCGGAAATCGAAGTCGCTGTCCTTGCCTGATGGTAAGCGCTTCGAGCGTCTGGTCAGTTCCAGAAAACCGTTTGCGCTCGATACAACGTTTAAAGGAAAATCAGCCAAGCGTGCCGGCGACGTTCTCGTCTATCAAAACGGCGGCAAGGGATACACACCGAGAAGTTCGATCACCACAGGCACAGACCTGATCGATAAGTGGAAGCTGTTCGCAGGCTACGCCGCGCCGGGGACCGGTAACAAGGACACTTATCCGCACCGGATTATCAGTACGCCGTTCGTCGCGGAGCCAGGCAGCATCTGTTCAGAAACGTATCTCTGCATTGGTCCATTCGACTCGCAGCCCGAGGCCGAGAGCGCTCTCTCGTACCTCTCATGTCGGCTTACACGTCTCCTCATCCTTTTGCACAAGCCCTCTCAGCACGTCACGCGTAAAGTTTATACTTTTGTTCCGACTCAGGAATGGACTAAACAGTGGACTGACGAGGATCTGTACAAGAAATATTCTCTCTCCCAGAGTGAGATCGCCTTCATTGAGTCGATAGTACGTCCGATGGATCTCACCAGCGACGCTTCTGACGAAGAAGTTTCCGACGACAATGAATAAAACTATCGAGGAAATCCTTGCGCCGAAACCGAAGGCCAGGCCGCGCATCTACGCCTACTCGATTGCTGATGAGGCCCATACGGGCCTCCTCAAGCTAGGGCAAACCACGCGCGACGTGAAGCACCGCGTGGCTGAGCAGCTCAAGACCGCCGCGATTAAGAACTACACCATCGAGTTAGACGAGCCCGCCGACCGTGAGGATGGCACCATTTTCACAGACCACGGCGTGCGTACGGCGCTTGCCAGGAAGGGCTTTGAGAACGCCGAATTGGAATGGATGCGCTGCTCGGTCAAGGACGTGAAGACCGTTCTCGCAGAGTGGCGTAAGGGTCAGCGGTTCACCGGCTCGCATCATCAGACGTTCGCAACGCGGCAGGAGCAGGCCGAGGCTGTGAACAAGACGCATTCCTATTTTCACTCGATTTGGAAGGAGGACGTGCACGCCGTTCCACGCTTCCTCTGGAACGCAAAGATGCGCTTTGGGAAAACCTTCACTACGTATCAGCTCGCCAAGAAGCTCGGGGCCACACGAGTGTTGGTTGTGACGTTCAAGCCTGCTGTCGAAGATGCCTGGCAGACAGATCTCGAGTCCCATGTTGATTTCGATGGATGGCTGTACCTCTCGCGAAACTCCGATAAGGATCCCAGGAAGGTTGGCCGTCGGCAGCCACTCGTCTATTTCGGCTCCTTTCAAGACCTACTTGGCCGCGATGCGGCGGGTAACATCAAGCCCAGGAACGAATGGCTCCACGAGGTGAATTGGGATCTCGTAGTCTTCGACGAATACCACTTCGGCGCATGGCGCGAGACTGCGAAGGAACTATTCGAGGGCGAAGAGGAGGCGGTTTTCAAGAAAGAGGCCAAGCTTGAATATGGGAGCGGTCTTGAGGATGTAAACGAAGACCTCAGCGAACTATCGGAGAAGGAAACCGAGTTCCTCCCCATCACCACCAGAGCATACCTATACCTGTCGGGAACGCCGTTCAGGGCGCTGGCCACAGGGGAGTTTATTGAGGAGCAGATCTTCAACTGGACATACACCGACGAGCAACGCGCCAAGGAGATGTTGGCTGAGAAGAATCCGGGAGAATGGAATCCCTACGGAGCGCTTCCCCAAATGCGCCTGCTGACCTACCAGATGCCAGATGAGTTGCTGGCGATCGCGAGTGCCGGGGAGTTCGACGAGTTTGACCTTAACGCGTTCTTCGAGGCATCGGGGAGGGGCACCAACGCGCAGTTCAAGCACAAGAGCGACGTGCAGAAGTGGCTAGACATAATCCGCGGTGGGTACTCGCCCAAGGCGGTCGAGCACCTTAAGACCGGCATCCGGCCACCGTTTCCGTATTCTGATGTGCGACTGCTGCCATACCTACAGCACTCATTTTGGTTCCTCCCTAACGTCGCGGCTTGCCACGCGATGGCGAACCTGCTCGGCGAGAAACACAACACGTTTTGGCATGACTACGACGTTGTGATCGCTGCGGGGGCTGCGGCGGGTATCGGACTGGAAGCGCTGCCGCCAGTTCGCAAAGCGATAGGGAGCGGATTTGAAAGCAAGACTATCACGCTCTCCTGCGGTAAGCTCACCACGGGCGTCACAGTACCGCAGTGGTTGTCCATTCTGATGCTGCGCAACCTCAAGTCGCCGGAGACCTACTTTCAGGCTGCATTCCGCGTACAGTCGCCGTGGTCCGTTAAGAACCCCAACGGCGACGACCCCAACGAGGAAGAGATTCTCAAACCTGTCTGCTTCGTGTTTGACTTCGCGCCCACACGCGCACTGCGGCAGCTCTCTGAATACGGGATCGGCCTGTCGCCCAACGAACCGAACCCCGAGAACGCCGTCAAAGACCTCGTGTCGTTTCTGCCAGTGCTGGCCTATGACGGCGCGAACATGATGCAGATCGACGCGGGGGGCATTCTCGACATAGCGATGGCGGGAACCTCGGCCACGTTGCTGGCTCGGAAATGGGAGAGCGCTCTGCTCGTGAACGTCGATAACGACACCTTGCGTCGCATCTTGGACGACCCAGAAGCGATGGCCGCCGTTGAGCGCATCGAAGGCTGGCGCGCGCTGGGAGATAACATTATCGAGACAATCATCAACAAGAGCGAAAGAGTTAGGGAGCTTAAGAACAAAGCCAAAGAGGAAGATCTAACGCCGAAGGAGAAAAGAGAACTCACCGCTGAGGAAAAAGAATACAAGTCCAAACGCAAGCTCGTGCAGGAGAAGCTGATCAAATTTGCAACGCGCATCCCGGCGTTCATGTACCTGACCGACTTTCGTGAGAACACCATGCAGGATGTCATCACAAAGTTGGAACCAGATCTGTTTCTCGCCGTCACCGGTCTGACGGTGAAAGACTTCCATTTGCTCGTACGGCTGAAGGTGTTCAACACTGAGCAGATGAATCAGGCCGTGTTCGCGTTTCGGCGGTATGAAGACGCATCGCTCCGCTACACCGGAATCGACAGCCATCCGGGCCTGGCCCATTACGGCCTTTACGACACTGTCGTTGCGAAGGAATAATCGGTAGCACTACAGCGGCACCTTGTGGCTTGCCGAATCCCGGACACTACGCCGTCGTTTATCGTAGATCTGCGTCGTCGTGATGTGCCTGTGGTCGAGGAGATCCTGAACCGACTCAATCGGCTCGCCGGCATCCGGTAGCAGCGTCGCCGTAGTGGCCCGCAGAGAGTGTGGCGAGTAGACGCACCGGCTCACCTTCTCACCGGTCGGCAGCTCAACTTCCTGTACGGCATTCGGCAGCTGTTCCAAATACGACAAGAGAAGCCGGTTCATGGAACGCTCTGTCATTCGGCGTTCAGCCAACTTCTTGCCCTTGGAACTTGAGCGCGGCCGAAACAGCGGCCCGCTTTCAAGCTTCGCCGCGGCGATGTATTCCTGAATCGCTTCAGCGGCGAGGTAGTGAAGACCTTTCGTTTTCACCCGGCCGCCTTTAATGTGAAAGCGGATCATCGACTCATCGCCTTCTTGTTGGAAGTCATTCACCTTCAATTTGCAGCCGGTCGCGATTCGGGCACCGGTGTAAAGATAAAACCGCAGGATTGCGCGATCGCGGATTTGAAGAAGCTCTTCACCCTTGGCCATGTTCATGAGCTGTCGGGCTCGGGCCAGGGAGAGCGCCCTCGTCTCGTCTACCGGGTCCGAAGCCTCGCGGGAGATGAACTGGGCGTGCGCTGAGTTCGGAACGGTGATCGGGAGCCGCAGCTCGGCCGCGGCGCCGTGCAAGTGGCCTTCCACCCATCTTCGGCGCTTCGGCTTCGTCTTGAAGCACCTGCAGATGGGTCCCTGCGAAGGCACTGGCGCTCGCAAGCGCGCCGGGCTTGCCGGGTGCCTTACGAACGGTCCGTTTGAAACCAACACCTTCAAAGGAGGACACGTTTATGAAGACTGAACAAGCTAAGACAAGACCCGCCGCCGAAGTTCGCTTCGGGAATATCAGGGCCGCGATTTGGAAGAACGTCAGCGAGGGCGGCCCTTGGTACAACGTCACCATAGAGCGCACCTATCGCGATGGCGAGGATCTGAGATCGACCCAGAGCTTCGGCCGGGACGACCTGCTGACGCTCGCGAAGGTCGCCGACCACGCGCATTCCGAAATCTTCAGTCTTCAGCGCGCTGACAGCGCTGAAAGCACCCACGGCTGAATTCACCGGCGGGGTGTAGCCCCGCCTTTTTCAGGACATCGTTATGGTTACTGTCATTCAACCGCTGCTCAGCGACGCCGACATGGAAGCGCTAAGCAGGATTATTGACTATCTCGCAGACGAGAAGGCCGAGTACGCAGCTCTCTCCCCCGAGGAGAGACCACAACACATCTTCCGTTCGGTTCTCATCCTTCGCGCGAGTGGGCTCGTCAGCCGAGCCTTATTCGACGGCGGGCGGACTTGCTCCACTCCGGGCGCAATGGCGGCGCTGGAACGGGCTAATCAGGAGCCAGGAGAGTTTCTGTGCCGACATTTCGCCGGCGACTGGGGAGATGTCTGCCCTGATGATTGGCAGGAGAATGAAAACTCGCTGGAGCAGGGCTTTCGACTGCTGTCGTCTTACCGGACAACGGCAGGAGAGCGCGTTTGGATCATCACGGAGGCCGACCGCAGCCTAACAACGCTCCTGCTCCCGGAGGAGTATTGAAAGAGGCCACGCATGGCCTCTTCTTTGGTTCTTCGCTCCATAGACAGCCCGAACCGGTGAGGAACCGCTGTCGGAGGCCGCCAGCCGTGGAGCGCCCGTAGGAACATAGCGATGGCGTGTGCCGCCGCCTGTCGCTTTTCCGGGCTCAACGCGTCCACTCTCATGGCGTGACCGCGCAGATATCGGTACACGGCGTATCCGTTGGTGGCCGCACGCGAGTGTGGGACTGCCTGGTCGTACCGTGGAACTGCCAGAGGCAGCTTGTCTGCGGCGAACGCCAGAAACCTCATCTCTCGATCGAGTTCCCCCATTGCTCGGCACGCTTGGGAAACCTGAAGACGAGTTCGCTGTTTATGAGATATGCGGTAGAACACCAGCCCTCACCCAGAAAACGAGTGGACCTGACAGAAATGCCCCGATTCTCGAACTCGATCAGTCGCCAATCGGGCGTCATCGTGGCCAATACGTCGATGTTAGCGCTCAATCGGCGGGACATCGAATGACGTGCTCATCCCCGTGCCGAGTTCAATGATCCCCTCCCGAACCTGCGAGCCACTCTACCGCCCCGCCACAGCCTGTACCGCTGGCCGCGGTCGGAAATCGTACTGCTCCCAGCGAACCTCGCGGTGCATCGATTTCACGATCAGGTACTTCACGTCGAACTTGAGGAACTGCGAGTCGGTGAACCAAATGCGATCAGCCACGCGACGGCGCGTCAGGGAAAAGCGCGTTCCCTTCTCGATGCGACCAATGATGCCGAAACCGATCGTGACCGTTTCGAAGGTCTCGGCATCCGCTTTCACCATCTCAGACTCGGCCTTGTCAATCCAGACCCGTCCCCTCATCTTTTCAAACACTCGCGCGCGTAGATTCCTGGAGCGATACCCAGGGCGTGGAGAACAGTCGAACAGCAGGGCGGGTCTGCCGTTCACCATCTCCTCACCGGCGGGTCTGTAGTCGAGAGCTTCGGGGAATTCCTGAATCCAGGCATCCTGTTCCTTGTCCCGGCGGCTCCCTTGCTCCTGTTGCGCTCTGCGTTGTTCCGGAGTGAGGTTCTTCAATTCGGCAACACGCGCCTTGATCTGATCATCTTCGATCTTCTTCATGTCCTCGGAGACGGGTTTTCCATCCCGCTCAATCGATCGTGTAACTTGAATCCCGTCCACCCATTCTTTCCGGATCACAAACGAACTGTGCGACTTCAGCTTGCGGCTGGAATCGAACTCTTTGCGGTCCTGGCGCATGGCATAGACCCAGTCCCGGCGGCGCTCGTCTTCCGAGTTGAGTCCGGAGAGTGATTTCCGGACCAGATCACGGATCTCTGGCGGCGTCTCCGCACTTGCTCCAAGCACGAAGACCGCATAGAGGAAGGTTAGGGTTCGCACTCTGATCAAAGAAGACGCAACCGTCATAGCGAAGTTTCCTGAATCTTCAAGATACCTCTTGCCAGGCAGCGACTACGAGGCTCGCCGCAGCCACGGCTGCCGTTTCGGACCGCAAGATTCTTGGACCCAGCGACACGGGCGTCCATCCGGCCGTAGTCGATCGTTCCCGCTCGCTCTCCGTCCATCCGCCTTCTGGACCTAGCATCACGGCCACCCGATCGGTTGATCCTCGCCCGGTTGGCAGTGCACGCAGCAGTGGAACTGCCCCGGAAAACTCATCCAGCAACAGGCGCACATCGGCTTGCCAGCGCAAAGCTTCCTCGAATCCGGTTGTTTCGGCGACTACCGGGAGCCTCTCCTGCCGCGATTGCTGTGCCGACTCGAGAACAATCCGCTCCCAGCGAGTCCTGCGCTTCTCCGCGGCACGGTCTAGTCCTTTTTCTGTCCGCGCCGTCACCACTGACACGAACGTCTCCACTCCCAGCTCAGTTCCCTTCTCGAGAATCCATTCGTAGCGGTCAAACTTCACCAGCCCCGCGAGCATCGTGAGCCGTACCGGAACCGGATGCGAAGGCACACGTTCGATCACCGAAAACAGTACCCGATCCTTGTGCGCCTGGGTGACCTCGGCCAGGTACACGGACTGATTGTCGGAAATCTCGAAACGTTGGCCTCTTTCCACCCGCAGCACGCGCGTGAGATGATAGGCTTCTTCGCCGTTGAGCTCGGCGTGCTGGCTGTGGATCTGGCCGACAAAGAACCGGCGGCGCGCCATGCAACAATATCTACGTTATCCATGATCGCCCATTTGCGCGGAACTTTGCTTGAAAAACACCCCAACCAGGCGATCGTCGAAACCCAGGGTGTCGGCTACGATATCACGATCCCCATTTCGACCTTTACGACTCTCCCAGATGCCGGCCAGCCCGTGACTCTGCGGATCTACACCCATGTTCGTGAAGATGCCCTTGCCCTGTTCGGCTTCGCTACGGCCGAGGAGAAAGGGGTTTTCGAGAAGCTGATCGGGGTATCCGGTATCGGGCCCAAACTTGGGATCACCGTGCTGAGTGGCCTCGCCACGGCGGATCTGATCCAGGCGATTCGCGGAGGGCTGGTCGAGCGGCTGGTGCGAATTCCCGGAGTTGGCAAGAAGACGGCTGAGCGAATGGTGGTTGAGCTGCGGGACAAACTGGACACGGTCCTGCTGGGGAAGGCTGCGGCTGCAGCCGCAGTACCGGTGGTGGGCGCCCTATCTCCGACTGAGCAGGACGTCCTCTCGGCTCTCGTCAACCTGGGAGCGCAACGCGCGATGGCCGAGACCGCGTTGCGCAAGGCGAAAGCCGCCGGCGCCGGTGAGGAGTTCGAACCGCTATTCCGGAAATCCATGGAGAACTTGCGGTAGGCCCGATGCGCGAGAAGGGCCTCGTTTCTGCCACACCAATCGAAGGCGACAAGCCGTTCGAAGCAGCGTTGCGCCCGTCGCGACTGGAAGATTTTACGGGCCAGCCTAGAGTCAAAGAGATTCTCAAGATCGCGATTCAGGCCGCGCGCGAGCGGGGCGAGGCGATGGACCATGTGCTCCTGCACGGCCCTCCGGGATTGGGCAAAACCACGCTGGCTTCGATCATCGCCCAGGAACTGGGGGTCGCCTTCGACCTGACATCGGGGCCGATTCTGCAAAAGAAGCTCGACCTCACTGGAATCCTCAGCAACGTTCGTAAGCATCAGGTCTTCTTCATCGATGAAGTCCACCGGCTGCTCGCCGATATTCAGGAGATCCTGTACTCGGCGCTCGAGGACTTTCGCGTCGACATCATAATCGGCGCCGGTCCCGGCGCTCGCACGCACCCTTTGCCGATTCCCCGGTTTACGGCGGTCGCCGCGACCACGCGGCAGGGCCTGGTCAGCGCACCGCTGCTCGGCCGCTTCGGGCTTGTGTTACGGCTCAACCATTACGACATCGCAGAGATGACGCGCATCGTTTTTCGGTCCGCCTCCCTGCTCGGCGTTGGAATTGACGAGCAAGGCGCCACTGAGATCGCGCGGCGCGGGCGGGGAACGCCGCGCATCGCTAATCGCCTGTTACGCCGCGTCCGTGACTTTGCGCAAGTGCGCGCCAACGGTCATATCAATCTGGCTGTGGCGGAGGATGCGTTGAACCTGCTCGAAGTGGATCGCCACGGCCTCGATGAGACCGATCGCAGCCTGATGCTGACCTTGCTGGTGAAGTTCAACGGCGGGCCCACCGGGTTGAACACCCTGGCCGCCGCAATCGATGAGCAGCCCGACACCATCGAAGAGGTTTATGAGCCCTACCTGATTCAGCTCGGATTCCTCGAGCGCACTCCTCGCGGCCGCGTGGCGACGATCCACGCCTGGGACTATTTCGGCGTCAAGCGCGGCCGCTCCGGCGGCCCTCAGGTTCCGTTGTTCGAATGAAGATCGTATATCTGTCTCTGGGATCCAATCTAGGCGATCGCAAGGCGAATCTCGAGGCGGCCCTGCGGCTGATCGAATCGCCGCGCCTGCGCTTGCGCCGAGTCTCTTCCATCTGGGAAACGGAGCCCGTGGACGTGAAGAATCAGGCCTGGTTCCTTAACCTGGTGGCCGAAGTCGAAACCGACCTGTTCCCCAAGATGCTGCTGAATCACGTGCAGCGCGTGGAAAAGAAGATGGGCCGTGAGCGCAAAACCGCCAAGGGGCCGCGCAATATTGATCTCGACATCCTGCTGTATGGCGCCTTTCGCGTGACCGCTCCGGGGTTGATGATTCCACATCCTCGGATGCATGAGCGCCGGTTTGTGCTGCAGCCGATGGTCGAGTTGGCGCCGAACCTTCGGCATCCCATGCTTCGCCGCAGCATGCAGGAGCTTCTCGGGGCTCTCCAAGGCCAAGCGCTCCGGAAGTTTCGGAGTTAACTGCTTTCTTGTAAAGAGTCAAGTTGTGACCGCGTGGAAGCGCACGAGTTGACAACCAAGTGCGTGAGCCATCCCATAACTGAACCGAATTAGGGATAAGATAGCAACCGATGGCAGTTCTTGCGCTCGCGTTCGCTTTGGCTTCCCAGCCATATACGATTCAGGACGAAACCGCCGAAGGTGTCTGGTACGTGGTCCTGCGCGATGAATCCAACGGAGTCGAAGCCTCCATCGCGCCCGCCAAAGGTGGCGAGATGGCCAGTTTTCGTGTTCGTTTCCAGAACCGGTGGATCGAAACGCTCTATCGGGCGCGTGATTATTCCGGTAAGCCGGGTTGGACCGGCAAAGCGCCGTTCCTCTGGCCCGCCACGGGCCGCAACTTCCCCAGGGACGTGAAGGCAAACGAGGAAGCTAAAGGATCGAGCTACGACTGGAACGGCAAGCGCTATCCCATGCCTATCCACGGTTTCGTCCGGGACATGGAATGGAAGCAAGTCTCCCGGAATGCAGACGCCCGCTCAGCGCGCCTGCGATTGTCGCTGGACGATTCCGCCGATTCCAGGCAGTTCTATCCCTATGGTTTTCATCTCATGGTGGATTACGTACTCAGTGACGGTCGCATTTCGGTCGAGTATACCATCGGCGCGGACGCCAGCAACGCTCAACCAATGCCTTTCTCCGCGGGCAATCACATCACATTTGTTACTCCACTGGTTCCCGGCAGCGATCCGCTGGCAATGCGTTTTGAAACTCCCAGCTCGGTCGAGTTCTTGAAAGGCGCGGGCGGCGTCCCAACCGGCGAGAGGAGGGCGAAGTTCTGGGCGCAACCGATTCGCCTTGCTGAGTTCCCGGCCAACCTAGCCATCTCGCTCGGCGGTTATTCAATTCCCGAACCCTTCATGAAGCTTTCCGACCCGGCGGGCCTCACCTTGGTCATGCGCCAGCGGGCCGATTCGGTCCCCCCCGATCCCGTGATTCGATTCAATGTATGGGGAGATCCGAAAGCGGGCTACTTCAGCCCCGAACCGTGGGTCGGGTTGCAGAATTCCTTCAACCTGCGGCAGGGGCTGGTGTCGCTTGCGCCGGGGAAATCGTGGCGCTGGCGCTTTGATCTCTCGGCGCTCACCCCTTCATCCGGACGTTGACGCCGCTGCCCGAAACGTCGACGCGCTCAACCCCGTGCCGCAACTCAAATGGCTTCCCAATCGTGATGTCCGGGTAACGCGGAACCAGGTAGTTCTCGATGAGCCAATTCAGCGCTGCACCCGAGATGGGAATACCTGATACTTCCACGCGATGGACATCCACTCGAGCTTTGCCCTCGGCGCTAGCGATTCTCAATTCAACCGAAACCTCGCGTTCGCCCTTCAGAATCCATCCCAGTAGTTTCCCCGGAGGACGTCCCTTCGCTGCGCTCAACTTGGCAAAGTCAACCAAGGCCATACCTGTTGCAGTCCCGGACCTGAAAGTGACCCGCGGGTTGCGCACCGCATCCCCAACCGCCTTGTAAGTTTCTACGCGGGCGTAACTGTTGGACTCCTGCAAATTGAAGAAAAGAGAGGATCGAGGAGTCGCGCGGTCGTTTTCTATCAGGTCGACTTTCCGCCGGGCACTCCAGTAGTGGGAGTCCGGGACCGGCGCGATAGAAGCCAGCACAGCTAAAGTCCAAAGTCGCATTTCGACCTCTGTTATTATGGTGCGCTTGGCGGTCTCTGGGTTTCGCCATCCATTTCACCCCTAAATCACTTATTCCCCCACTCGTATGTGGTTGTTGGCTGTCTAGGATTGTATTAGGAATTGCGGGGAACGGGTGTAAACCTTGATCACCCATCATTATCGGCGGTTGACGCCCGCGATCGGACAGCAGTAGCCTTGAGGCTGTGAGAGCTGAACATTTTCTTCGGGATTTCCGCTACGGTGCGAGGACGCTGGCGAAGAATCCCGGCTTCGCCGCCATCATCGTTTTGACGGTCGCGTTGAGCATCGGCGCGACCAGCGCCATCTTCAGCATGATTCATGGAGTATTGCTGCGGCCGCTTCCTTACCCGGACGCCGATCGAATCGTCCGCATCTTCTATCAGAATCCTAACTTCCCGAAGTTCCCCATGAACCACTTCGACCTGCGCGATTTCCGTGCGTGGTCGCGGAGCTTCGAAGGGCTGGCAGCCTATACGCATAGCGATCTTCAGCTCTCGGGCGTCGGCGATCCTGTGAGGCTGGCGGGATTTCGCGTGACTGCCGGTTTTTTTCAGGTGCTCGGTCTGAGGCCGGCTCGAGGCCGTGAATTCACCGCCAATGACGAGCTGCCGGGGAACAATAACCAGGTGATTCTGAGCGACCGCGTCTGGCGCGCGCGATTTGGCGGGGCGGAGGATATTCTTGGCCGCAAGATCATGCTGGACGCGCGGCCGTTCACTGTGATCGGTGTGATGCCGCCCGGCACGGAACATCCCGGCAACGCCTACAATGCCCTGGCCTATGGCGACAGCGTGGAGATCTGGTGGCCGTTTACCTTCGGCAATAACTCGAATGCCCGGGGTTCACATTTTGTTGACGGCATCGGCCGTTTGAAGCCCGGCGTCTCACCCGAACAGGCCGAGGCAGAGTTGAACGCTATGATGCAGCAGCTCGCACGCCAGCACCCCGCCGCGCGAGGATGGAACATTTTCCTCAACCGGCTGGATCAGGAAATCGTCGGCAACAGCCGGCGGTTACTGCTGGTACTGCTGGGAGCGGTGGGCCTGGTTCTGCTGATCGCGTGCGTCAATGCGGCCAACCTGATGCTGGCGCGCGCGACGTCGCGACAGCGGGAGATCGCCCTGCGCTCGGCGCTCGGAGCCGGGCGCGCGCGACTGATCGGGCAAATGCTCGCCGAAAGCCTGCTGATTGCGTTGCTGGGTGGGACGCTCGGCACGCTGTTTGCAGCCGGGGGATTGAAAGCGCTGATGACGCTGCTTCCAGAGGGGTTTCCGCGCTCGAGCGACATTCACTTGGATTGGACCATATTCGGATTCACACTGGCGATTTCCGTGGCCACGGGTCTGCTCTTCGGTTTCGCACCGGCGATTCGCTCCTCGCGCACTGACTTGCAGCACGCGCTGCGGGAAGGCGGGCGCGGAGCAACATCCAGCGTTTACCACGTGCGGATGCGCAGCGTACTTGTAGTGGGCGAAGTCGCGCTGGCTTGCATGCTCCTCATCGGCGCCGGATTGCTGTTGCGGAGTTTTGCCCGGCTTCTGCGCGTCGACCCGGGCTTCCGCGCCCAACACGTGCTGACGGCATCCGTCGCGCTGCCGGGCACGGCGTACCCTGGGGCCGCAGATACTGCCCGGTTTTTCGAGCGTCTTGCCGCGGAGCTGACGTCGCTTCCGTCCGTCGAGGCAGCGGGAGCCGGTACGGATTTGCCGTGGACGGGCTATGACGACAATTGGGGCGGCATCCGCATCGAGGGCAACCCGCCTGCCGCGAACGAGAGCACCCATGCCAGATATCATGTGGCATCTCCGGAGTACTTCCGCTCCGTCGGAATTCCACTGATCGGCGGTAGATTCTTTAACGAGCACGACCGGGCGGACGCCCCGCTGGCGGTGATCATCAACGCCGCCATGGCGAGAAAATATCTCCCGAATCAGAACGCCGTCGGCAAGCGGCTGGATTTCGGGACCTCACGGAATCCGCAGTGGACCACGGTTGTGGGCGTGGTCGGCGATGTCAAGGACAGGCCGGATTCGGCCTCCACCGAGCCCGCGTTCTGGTGGCCAGTTACGCAGACGCCGATGCGGTTCGGGCAGATGGCTGTAGTAGTTCGCGCCGCCGCTGACCCGTCCCTGCTCGCGAACCATGTTCGAGCCGCGGTGCGGAAATTAGATCCGAACCTGGCCGTCGCCAATGTCCGTTTGATGGATGAGATTGCCGAGGGCTCGTTTGCTACGCACCGCTTCACCCTATTTCTGGTGGGGCTGTTTGCGGCGCTCGCACTGGCGCTGGCCGCGGCCGGGATTTACGGCGTAATTTCGTACTCCGTGAACCAGCGCATGCACGAGTTCGCGATGCGCATGGCGTTGGGAGCCCGCGGTTGGGACGTGATGCGGCTGGTGCTCGGGCACGGGATGAAGATCGCAGCGGCAGGCGTGATCCTCGGTCTGGCATCGGCGGCCGCGCTGGCCCGGGTCATGCGCTCGCTGCTCTATGAGGTGAGCGGCACCGATCCCGTGACGTTTGCGGGCGTCGCTCTGATGGCCATCGCGATCGCCGCGCTCGCGTGCTATGTGCCCGCCCGCCGCGCCACCAGCGCCGATCCCATGACCGCACTGCGTGCCGAGTGACCCTGACGCGGCGCCAGTTTGGGTACTTTGATTGAGTAGATGCCTTCAGACTCCCTCAACGGGTGTGCAACGCAAAAGCGGAGGCTGGAGACGTAAGGCGGACCACAGGTCCCCGCCCGACCCCCTGGTCGGCTCCACCAACATTACCGCCGGCATAAGCTATCAGTCGTGAGCCGGAATATCCTGTTAACCGAACTTTCGCAGTTCGCGGGTTTTGCGAGGGCTAAGTCTTGCAGAATCAGTGAGGGCTACCCAAAGGTCTTCACCACAGCGAAGGCTGGGCGGCGACTTGGTTCGGAGCGCGTGGA
>Ga0187893_10010435_pt1 | contig 13837 bp, 10 predicted proteins | sample MA1701074metaG_FD_139574 | JGI IMG/M metagenome (GOLD analysis project Ga0187893, IMG submission 139574) | White microbial mat communities from a basaltic lava cave in the Kipuka Kanohina Cave System on the Island of Hawaii, USA - MA170107-4 metaG ...
ATAATTTTCCTGGGCTTTCTGTTCAACGTTTCGGGAACGCTGGTCAACATCGTCGTCGCGCTGCTCGGTGGGCGAATCGGGGAAGCGTTGAAACATCGCCCGGCCTTCGCGCAAATGCAGCGTTGGTTGACGGGCGGCGTCTTCATCGCGCTCGGCTTGCGACTGGCGCTGGCAAAACGATCATAGTCAGTACCGCGAGCTTCATTTAACCCCAGTCTGGAGTTGGAACTCAACCACGGGGAGCACGGGGAACACGGGGAGAAATTGATAGTCTGCGTGAGCCGAATCTTTGTTCCAAGCTACCTTCTCCCCTTCTTTTCCCCGTGCTCCCCGTGCTCCCCGTGGTTTTGCCCTTCAACTCCAGATGCGGGTTCATTTAACACCATGAATTCAACCCCGGATTTGCGAAATATCGCGCTCGAAATCTTTCATCGTACGCTGGCCGCGATTGATGTCGAATCGGTCACGCAAGCTTACGCGCGCTTGAACGACGACCAGCTTGTGATTGGCGAAGAAGAGGTTGATCTGGCGCAGTTCAAACGCGCTATCGTCATCGCCATTGGCAAAGCGAGCGTTCCGATGGCGCGGGCGGTCGAGAAGGTTTTGGATGACCGGATCAACGATGGTTTGGTGGCGACCAACGCAATGATCGGGGCGTTGCCGCAACATTTGCCCGTGATCATCGGCGGCCATCCGCTGCCGAACGTGGGAAGCATCGAAGCCGCATCGAGAGCTTTGGAAATCCTGCGTGCGAACGACACTGAACGCACACTGGCGCTGTTTCTGATTTCCGGCGGTGGCTCGGCTCTGTTTGAAAGACCAATTGATCCGGGCGTAACGCTTGATGATCTGCAAACGATCAACCGAGTGCTGGTCGGTTGCGGCGCGGTGATCGGAGAGATGAACGTCGTGCGGCGTTTTCTTTCGGCGGTCAAAGGCGGGCGTTTGGCGGCGTCGGCGCCGCGCTCGCGCCAGATTTCGCTCTACGTTTCGGATGTGAACAGCGATGATCTGTCCACGGTCTCTTCCGGCCCGACTCTGCCCGGCAATGTCACGCGGGATGATTTCGACCGCATCGTCGCGCGATACGATCTGCTCAACAAATTTCCACCTCACGTCGCAGCTTTGATCGCTTCCGGCTCTTTGCCCGATCTTCCGCAAGCCAGCGAAAAGTCCACACGACGCTCGCATCATCTGCTGCTCGACAATCGCAAGGCTTTGTCGGAAGCCGGACGAATCGCCGAATCCGGTTTCGGCTGCGTGGTCGAGATCGCCGAGGATTTAGTCGAAGGCGAAGTCGAACAGATGGCTCGAACGCACATCGAACGGATCGTGGCATTGCGAAAACGACATCCGGGCAGAACGGTTTGTCTGCTTTCGGGCGGTGAAGTCATCTGTCCCGTTCGCGGCGATGGGCAAGGCGGCCGCAATCAGGAATTCGCGCTGCGCGTGGGATTGAGGCTGGAAGAGTTGGGTGAAGAAAACGTCATCGCATTGAGCGCAGGCACTGACGGCATTGACGGCGCAAGCCCTGCAGACGGCGCGGTCGCTGACGCTGCGACTGTGCGGCGCGCTCGTTCGTTGGGCGTTTCGCCTGAAGAGCGTTTGCTCAACAGCGATTCGTTCAATTTCTTCAACGCGCTCGGCGCTTGCGTCATCACCGGGCCGACGGGCAACAACGTGCGGGATTTGCGGATTTTGGTAGCAAAGTAGTCGAAAATCATCTTAGTTCTTCCAGCAAGGCTTGGGCGTCTTTCAGATCGCGCGTATCGAAGCCCTCTGTAAACCAACCATAAATATCCGCGAACTGCGGCTGCGATTCGGCTGACAGGACATCACAGAAAAATCTCCACCGACAGCGCGAACCTATCAGCCAGCGCCTTCGCCTGATTCCGGCTGATTCCCCGCTTGCCACTCAGCACTTCCGAAATCGCCGATCGCGACTTGAAGATCGGCGCCAGGTCGGCGCGCTTCAACCCATGAAGCTCCATCTGGCGCCCCAGGATTTCGCGCGGCTCTGATTTCTCCATCGGATAGGCGCGGCGCTCGAAATCAACGGTCAGACGAATCAGCAATTTCATCAACTGCGTTTCTTCGCGCGTGCGCTTCGGCTTGTTCATCAGTTCGCTGCTAATTGCGATGGCGCGCTTATTCTGCGCCTCGTTCTCGATCACGACGGGCAGCGCGTCGGCGAGCAGCTTGCCGTAGGCGTTTCTGTTCAGCCTATTTGCAATTCCTCTTCCATTTTCCATCGGCTTAATTCACGCAGCAACCACGCGCGGGCCAGGCTGCTCGATTTGTCGCCTGCGTTCAAAGTCACAACCTCGCTCGATAAGATCCCCACTGTTCCTTCAGCTTCGCCAGCAGTGCGACAAAGCGTGGGTCGTTTCTGAGGGAATCCAGATACGGCTCGCTCTCAAACAAAGCGTAACAGGGGAAGCCATCGTCTGCCGCGGCCTGGAGCCACTGGAGGGCTAACGCGTTTTTCTTCATCACCGCATATGCGCAAGCAATGGAGAACGCGGTATGGTGAAAATGGCCGAAGCCTTTGCCCTGCGTTATCGCATTTCTGATCTTGGCCTCAGCCTTCTGCTCCTCATCGGACAGGGCTGCGAACAAGGCTTGGAGGCTGATCATCAGTCCACCCTCGATGTCCTCTCGCTGATCTTTCAGAAACTCATCCACAATGGCTCCGGCTTCGTCTTTTCTGCCGAGATGCAATAAGGCCATCGCCGAGTGATAGGTCAACTTCGCCGGATTCGCTTCTCTGGGAACACGACGCAAGGTGATCAGCGCCTGCTCATATTTCCCCTGAAACAGGAGTGTTTGGCCGATGTGATAATGCGCGAGGTGATTGGTCGGGTTGACCGCGACCGCTTTTTGCAGTTCCTGCAGCGATTGATCAAATGCCCCGATGTGATTGTCGACCATGGCGAGTTGATTCCGCGCCTCATCCAGATTTGGATTCAACGCCAGGGCGCGACGGAATTCCTGAATCGCCTGCTCGTGAGGAAAATGATTGGCCGGCGTCCAAAGCCATCGGCCCCGCGCCAAATAAGCAACGGCCAGGTCGGGATCAAGGGAGAGCGATTTCTCTACGGCCACAAAGGCTTTCTCTTGCCACTGCTTCTCGTCGGGCGTGAATAAGAAGTACCGCCAAATGTAAGCCTGCGCCAGTTCCGCGTGCGCAGCGGCGAAACTCGGGTCTGCGGCAACGGCGCGCTCCAGTGTCTTGATGGCAGTCTCGTTGTCGGCTTTGTTCTGGCGATTGGCATAATACCGCCCGTGCAGATAATCATCCAAAAGCGGACAAGCCGGATTGATAAGCCTGGAGGGGGTTGGAATCACAGGTGATGTGAAATGTTGGTATGAAAAGGAAGACCAGCCAGCTTTTGGCAATCTGCAAAAAGGCCAAGAAGTGATGGTGAGAGGGACCTTCTCAGGTCGGTTTGATGCGCCCGATATACAATATTGCAAGGTCGTGGCGAACAAGTAATTAGCGGCGAGGCTATCCGCAGACCTTCGAGCGCGTGGCGCAGGAATGCGGCCAATCGCGGCTCAACGCGGGTGGGCATCCACTTCCGCAGCAGTAACCGGGTGGCGGCGCTTCACAGAGCGTCGCCGTTCCCGTCTCTCCGCATAGGCGAAAAAAATTCTTCCGGCGTTAGCACTTTCGCTCACGAATGACGCCTTACAGGATGAGGGCAGCAAATGGTCGGCTCTCAAAGGCGCGGAGGCAGTTGGTCGGCAGACCAATTCCACTCAAAGTTTTATTTTGTCCCTCGAAGATAGCGCACGGCGCAACAACCTGATCGCCCGGATCGAGTCAGATCAACGAATAGAGAAGAAATGATCAGACTACCAAGCTTTGTTCGAGGGGGACTGGGCAGTGGAGGATAGTTCCCAAGCCCTGGCAAATAGGAAAATGAAGTCGGGAGCTATTGTACCGCAACCTGAACACGCTGGCGGTATCTTTCCCAAGTAGGTCAAATTATGCGTAAAGTTATATGGATTGTCTTTGCCTTATCGTTCTTGGTACTGAACATCTGTTTGTTAGTGCCGATTGGAAATCGCGCTATGAGCTGGGAAGAAGCGGCGTTAGGTCTCATCCCCAGCGCATTAGTGGCGTTGATTTGCCTGGCGTTGTTGGTGGTGGGGGTAGGCGCAAAGGATAGCTCGCGCTCCCACGCCTGGCGCTTGTGGACTGCGGCCCTACTGTGGAGCCTCCTGGTGGGAGGCATCGTCACTTATGCGACTACCAGCAGCTACGAAGAAAATATGAGCCGCGCCAGAAGCGAGCATACCAGCAGCCTTAGGAGAAGTTCTACCACAAGCCTTGAAGAAGCTTATGCGCGCTACGACCAGGTAGGCATGACCTATGGCCGGGCGGCGCTAGGCTTCGCGGGTGTTTCACTCCTGGGGTTGGGGGCATCTTTAGTCCTGCGAAAGAAATCAGGGTGAGGCCGGCATGACGTAAACAAGAGTCATTCGGAGAAACGTTTCAGCTTGTTGCAATTGATCAAGTCGCCCTTCTTAGGAGAAACAATTATGACAACTCTTTATTATCCCATGCCAGTGCTCGGCAAAACCTTTGAGAGTACATCGAGAACTGGGGGAAGCCTCCCAGCGACGTTCGACACCTTTCTCTACAAGCCGATTGATGGGCAAAGTCAACTTAAGTTACTTATCAAATTGCGGATCAACCTACGGCAATTGCCGCCTAAGGCGATCCCTTTGCAACTTGACTATGATAATAAGCCATTTTGGACATTGCCTTGGACGTGGCCGGATTGGGGGCGATTTATTCACGCCGCAGCCTCGCAGGCTGACATGTGGAACAATAAGTTCTGGCTTGTGCCGCCGGCATCGTTTACGGATTTTGACATAACATCTGGCATGCCCCCCAACCAAGCTCGGCGACCCAATATTCGTTGTGCGCTCGAAGTCGACTTCAACGCTGGCGAAGACGCTCACAGAACTATTGACGTGGCCAATCTAGATACACGACTTTTGATAGGGGGTAGGCGAGACTCTAGCACGTTTCGCTCAGACGCGCTTTTCTATGACTCTTTGGATGCGGTGCCATGTGTCTTTCCTTATGGAAATGGTCCAGGACAACCACCGCGACGTTACACTATTGCACACGAAATCGGTCATGCAATTGGATTGGATCACATAGGGGTCATCCTAAAAACCCCTCTCTGCATGTATGCGGCAGCCAGCCATGAAATGGGCATAGACTATCATCCAAATGCCCAGGGCGGGTTTAATGGACTCTATTGTTACGGATATACACAAGGGATAAATGTTGTAGGCAATATCATGGGAGCCGGGGACCAATTCACTATTGTGAACGCGAAACCCTGGCAGTGGGCGATGATGCATCTGCGTCAACGGTATGATGAAGTCTGGAAGGCCGTTACAGCCGACCCGGGACCAAGCAATGGAGTCCGTCTCTCTTAACTCGACCTTATCGCCAGCGATACTGATGCAGCGTTCGGTTTGGGTGTACTTCTTTGCCGCACCTTCACTGGAGGAAAAGCTATGAAATTCATTGTGTCTGTTATCTTCATATTAGGCGTGTCTCTCATCGGACTCACCTACTCATGTTATTCGGAGTACGAGTTAAAAAGCAGACGCGCGAGATTCTTTCGCATGCATCCCGACGAAGTTCCTCTGCTTGCAAATCGCGACGAAAGCCGGGAACAGTACATCGCCAGAGAGCTGAGGTCAGCCGACAGGAATCGCAACTTGGCGGTGTTCGGCGGGGCAGGCAGCCTTCTCCTCTGCGTAGGCGGGGCGGCGTTGTTTATCCGCGGCAGGAAAAAAAATGCGCTTCCCCCCTTGCCCGAAAGCGGATTGAATAAAGACCCGATGCGGCATGTTGAAGTGATGAACCGTTGGGCGGGCGTTGCGCTGGCGCGGCCGGTCGAAGTTCATTTCAAACAAATTTATGCCGTCCTGTTTGCCTCCCTTATGGTCTTTTTCATCGGCGCCAGCTTGCTCATGATCGTCGTTAACGGCTTGAAAGGCGTAAGCGTTCTTCTGCTCATTGTTAACGGCGGCTTCGTTTCCTTTTTCGCTTATTTCATGAGGAGGGCACAGGGAAAATCAGCTAGCCTCTTTGATATTAACGGCGTCAAGCGCTGTGACAAGAAGCGATTCAACTGGAGCGACTTTAAGAGTGTGGATTATCGCATGGCCATAAGACCCCGCAGTGGCAAAGAGTATTTGTGGCGCATCGAACTTGTTTTCGATAACGGCGAAGCGAGGATTATCCCCCAGAGGATCCGGAATCTGGATGAGGTCGAAAACCTCGTCACAACGCTACCCGGTACTCATCAGAAACGCAGAATATAAAGGAGCTGGACATTGGCGAAAATCGGCCATTTTCAGGTGGCCAGCGTCACAGTGATGGACTAACCGAGGCCGATGTCACGGTTCAGACCTGCTGGGATGCGGATCGCCTCGATCTCGGACGAGTCGGTATCAGACCTGAAGCCGCGTATTTGTGCACTGTTGCCGCCAAAGACCCGGCGATCATTCAGTGGGCCTACCAACGAAGCATCGGACGCCCCAAACAACTTGAATCGGACGACGAACCGAACATTTACCAGACAAACCCAAACAGGCAGCCAGACTCGGGTGATCGCGGCGGGCGATTCGGTCGGCAATTACGGCGCGCTCATCGCCATTCCCGATCAGGAGACGATCATCCGCGCGCCCGAAAGCGCCTCGCTCGTCGCGCTGCGGGTGCGCCCCGGCGATCAGGTTGCGGGCGGAGCGGTGATCGGCCAGATGGGCAACTTCGACCTGGAAGAGCAGATCGTCCAGGCGCAGTCGGAACTGGCGCGCGCCAGCGCCGATTACGACCGGCTGCTGGGCGAGTTGCGCACGCGCCAGGAGGCCACCATCCGCGCCGATACCCAGTTGCGCCAGCGCCAGCGCGATTACGACGAGATCGAAACCGAGCGCAGGCAGATAGTCGAACGCCAGCGGTTTGAAAAGGGCGGCGCCAGGATCGTAGCCGCTTCTTCACCGGCGAGTTATCAGGTTGATCAAGCCGCGGCGGGCTACCCGGCAGCGCTGGCCGCCTTGCAGGCCGAAGTTGATTCGGGCCGCGCGCAGCTTGACGAAGCGACGGCCCAGCGCGACCGCACGCGCAAGCTGAACGCCGAAGGCATTGCGCCGCGCAGCGAGTTGGACGCGGCGGAAACGCGCGCAGCGACACTGGCCAGCGCGTTGGCCGCCGCGCGACAACGCCTGGAAGCCGCGCTCGTCGAGCACCGGCGTAAGCACACGAGCGCGACGACCGAGATGAGCCTGGCGAATTCAGACCTCAGCGCCGAGCGTTTGCAGATCGCGAAGCTCGGCGGCGAATTGAACGCGATGCGCGAAGTGATCGCCACGCTCGAAGCGCGCCGCAGCCTGCTCGAAAAGAAACGCGCCCAGTTCGAGCTGGTCACGCCGAGCGCAGGGGCGGTCTTCGGCGAAGATTTGCCGCGACAGGTCGGAACCTACTTTCAGAAAGGCGCGGAGATTTGCCGCGTCGCCGATACCCGTCAATTATTGCTGCGCGTGAACGTGCCGGAGCGCGAGATCGGCGATGTGCGCGCCGGCCATCCCGTCAGACTCAAGGTGCGCGCCTTCCCCGACCGTACTTTTCGCGGCGTGGTCTCGAAGATCGCAGGCGAAAGCGAGCCGGATCAGAACAGCCAGCCGAGCTACCGCGTCGAGCTGACCATTGAAAACGCCGATGGCGCGCTGCGGCCCGGAATGACGGCGTTTGCGCGGATAGATTTTGACCGGCGGACGATTGGGAGTATCCTGCTGCGCAAGCTCAAGCAATCATTGCGGCCTGAGTTGTGGATGCTGTAAAGGCGAGAAAGTGGGCACGACTCCGCCATTATCTTTTAGACCCTGACAAGGAGACTTGGAGATGCGAAAGCCACTCGTATTCGTCAGCGCATTATTGTTGGTGAGTCTGCTTCTGGGAGCTTTAAAGCTGGCGCGAATATTCTTCCCGGCAGGCGCCTCGACGAAGCCTAAGTCCATCCGTCTGAATTCTCCGTCCAGCGCGACGAGGGCCGAAGCTGATGATTTGTATAGGAGGGTTGCCAAAGCAAAATGGGAGGACGCCATCAAATCCTCACGCTGGATTATCGTGGCGCGATGTGTCGTTGCAAATTCCGACATCGCGTCATTCCAAGCGCTGGAGACGATCAAAGGCGACAAATCGGAGTCCGGCGTCATCTGGCTCAGATATGGTCCAGTCTCGCCAGGTGAGGAAGCCGTCCTCTTCCTGTCTGACGAAAAATCGGCTGATAACCGCATCATCACCCCGCTCAAGGCCATTCGTATTTACTCCGGCGCAGGCAGTGGAAAATTCGTGAATCAGGACATTTCAGGTTTGGAATTGTTCCACGCGAAGGACGGCTCGCTCTACACTGACAAGCCCCAATCTTATCCACTGGAGGATTTTCTCTTCTCAGTGAAGAGATTGATGTGATTGGGCGCATCCGCTTCAGAATCAGGAGATCCGACGTCCGGAATCCCGCCGGTTCGGGCGCGGTCTTGAATCAATGCTCCTGCTGAAGAGTTCGAGGATCGGGTACCATGCGCCTTCGTTGGCGAACGGCACGTACTCGAACCCGCGCCCGAACGGGTCGTCGCGGCGGATGGTCAGGTAATTGATGCCCAGCGCCGAATAGATCGTCGCCGCGACATCTTCGTATTGCGTCGGACGGTTCTGCGACCACTGCGCCTCCTGGACGCCTCCGCCATCCGCTGTGGTCTTGCCGATAATGCGGCCTCCGGTAACCCCGCCGCCGGCGAAGACCGCGAAATGCTGGAAGTAATGATCGCGTCCATCCTGGTTGGTCAGCGGCCCGACCGTGCGACCGAACTCTCCCATCGCCACGATCAGCGTCTCGCCGAGCAGCGTGCCGCCATTGACGCCCGGCGCGGCGGCCAGATCGGTGAGCAGGTTCGATAACCCCTGGTCAAGCTCATCGCATTGATTGTAAAGGCCGGGAACGGTTTGGTTCGGCGTCGCGGCTTTCGCGTAAATGTCCTGGTGATGATCCCAACCGCCGAAGTTGACTTGGACGTATCGCGTGCCCTGGTCGGATTTCACCAGGTTGCGCGCGACGATGAGCGAATTACCGAAGCTGCTGTCGCCGTACCGCTGCTGCTCTTCGGTCGTGAATTTGAACACAGCGTCCACCGTCGGGTCGTACATCATCCCTTTGCCGCGTTCGTAAAACCCGCCCATCGTCGTCACGTCGTCGCCGAGCGGCGAATTCGTCCGCAAGCCGGAATCAATCATCTGCAAGACTGAATAACGCGACTCGAACCTGGTTTGGCCGTCCGGGTTGGCCAGGCTGGTGATGCCGTTCGGCGCGGCGGTGACATCGAACGGCGCGTGCAGGCCGTTGAAATACCCTTGCCCGACCACCGCGCCGCCGGTGTTGAGCGAAACGAAGACCGGCAGCTTCTGGTTGGGTTTGCGCTGCGGTTCGAATTCCAGCGAGACGACGCTGCCGACGTTCGGCGCAATCTTGCCGAGCGCGGAGCTTGGACTGCGCGCGATCTGCGCCCAGGTCTGCTGCAACGGATGCACCAACGCTGGCGCGCGCAGATTGCGGACGATGGACAGGCGGTCGAGTTGCTCGGCCAGTCGCGGCATCAACCCTTGGGGAAACATCACGCCGTTATAGCTGGTGGGGTTGAAATCCGCCGGAGTCCACGATCCGACCTTCAAGTCGAAAGTGTCAACGTGGCTCGGAGCGCCCGTCATCAGAATGAAGATGCAGTTCCTGGCTCTGCCGATCAGATGCGCGGTGGCCTGGGGCGCGGCCACAACTTCAGATTTGAGCAGAGGCGAGAGGAAGTATCCGGTCACTCCCGCCCCGGCCAATTTGAAGAAGCTGCGCCGGCCAAGCGCCGGGCCAGCCAGCGGTGAATTTGCCGCGCGCAGCGGCTTGCAAACTTCGCATTCGTGTTCGTGTTTAGTGTGATTCGCCATTTTTCACCTCTTTCCGGTTTGTAGTCCCGCCTTTAGGCGGAAGCAGTTTGCTTTTCGAATCTTTCCGCCTAAAGGCGGGACTACAAACTCGTCCGAGCTAGTAATTGAAGATGAAGTCCATCTTGTTGACCAGCGCCCATTGAACCGCTTCGGCGGCCTGCGTGCGGCCCATTGACGTGAAGAGCGGAACGAGCCGATCCAGCTCCGATTGCGTCGGGTTGCGCGAAAGCGTGCCCAGATAAAGTTGCGTGGTGATCTGTGTCGGCGTCAGGCTGGCGTCGGCGAGCAGCCGCTGGACGTTCGATCCCGCGTTGTTGTTATGAATCCTGGACATCACTAACTGGTGGTTCATCAGATTCAGCGCCTGCAAGATCGAAGGCTCCAGCGAGCGCGGCTTCACGTCGCGGTCGCCGCGGATGAACGAATTGAGGAAATTGATCACCTGCCCATTCCCGCGCGGCTCCGACGTGTCAGGCAATTGCATCGCCCAATTAACCGTGAAGGTCGGCTGGTTGAGCGTGTCGCGCAACTGGTAGCTGACCCCGATGCCGCTCGCTTTCAAGATCGCGTCGTGGATCTCCTCGGCGTCCAGCCGGCGGACGTATTTGCGCGCGTAGTAAGGAACCAGCGCCAGGCTCCACGTGCCCGGATATTGCGAAGAGAGTTGGTAGGCGCTTGATTTGGCAATCGTCGCGATCAGCGCGCGGAGGTTGTGGCCATTCCTGATGAAATCCTGCGCCAGCGTGTCGAGCAGTTCGGCGTTCGCCGGTTGCAGCGACCACCCCTGCGGCAACTGGGCGTTTGGGTCAAGGCGCGCCGGATCGAAAGCGTTCGACGGCGAGACCAACCCTTCGACCATCATCTTCTCCCAGATGTAATTGACTGCCGCGCGCGCGAACTGAGTGTCGGAAGTGATGTGGCGCGCTATGGCCTGACGGCGGTTTTCGCCCGCGTTGACGCCGCCGCCGTTGAAGATGTACTTCGGATCAACCCGGTTGGAGCCATTGATTGGCGCGCGCGGCTGGCGGTTGCCGGAGTCGGTGTTGAGCAGATATTCGCCGTTGGGGTTTTCGGAAATGATGAACTTGGCGTAATTGGGCTGTTGCGAAAGCGCCTGGCGCTGGCGGCGAACGCGGGCGAAGAACGCCGACATCCCCCAAGCTTCGGCGCGCGTGCGCTCGGCTCCCCAGAGATTGACCGAGTCCAGGTGGCCTGCGCCGCTGTGACAGAGCAAGCAATCGAGCGCGTTGATGCCCAGGAACATGCTGGCCGTGTTGACCGCCGTGCCATCCATCGTGTCTTGCTGCGGCCCCATCGGGACAATGCCGCCGACGATGAAGTTGTTCTGGCCGTCAACGAAATTGTCTCCAGTGGCGGTGATCATCTCGGTGGCCATTTGGGCATAGCTCTTGTTGGCCGTGATAGAACTCTTGACGTAATTGTAAAAGGCGTCGCGCCCGCCGCTGTAACGTTGGACGTTGGTGGAGCGGGCGGTGACCTCGAACAGGTCGCCGAAGAACATTGTCCATTTGTCCACATATTCCGGCGAGCCGACCAACCGATCAACCAACGCATCGCGTTTGTTCGCGCCGGTGTCAGCGAGGAAAGCGGTGACATCCGCCGCCGAAGGAATCCGCCCGGTGATGTCCAGGTAAACGCGGCGAATGAACTCCGCGTCGGTCGAGAGCGGCGCGGACTGGATGTTGTCCTTCGCCATCCGGTCGAACAGGATGTTGTCAATGAAGTTTTTGCGCGGGATGTCCTGGGGTGGGACCAATGAGATCTCGGTCTCTTCGTCAATTGCGCTGATGAGCGACTGGCTGATCATTTCGGTCGAATGCGACACCAGGTCACGGTGACGGGCCATTGCGCCGTTGAAGCTTTCAGGGTTTTGCAGGTATGAACAATCGTCTCTGGTGGTTTTTGGGTAATTTTCTTTCCGCGGCTTGCCATCCTGCTCGAAATTGAACGCCGCGAGCGCGCTCATCCGGTTGAACGCGATCACGGCTAACACTATGACGAACGCCAGCGCCACATAACGTTTGGTTTTATGCGCGCCGGAAACATTTTTCTTCGTGGGCATAGGATTCCTCCTTAAATTCAAGCTCAAAACTTTGCGGGGAATTCATTATCAAAGACGTCTCTCGCTAATTAACGCTGCTTTAGACTGCCAGCGGTTTGGTTTGGACTGAATAATTTTGCCATTATTTTAATGTCGCCGCTTCTTCCGCCGACATTCGCAATCACGCCGCGAACGTGTAGAATCCTCGCCGCTGTAAAAACCGATTCCTAACCCAAACTTCAAACAAATAGCGGCGTCGTAAGAGGAGCGTGAGCCTTTGCCTGCTACACAAGTTCCCCCGCTGCGGTAGGAGCGCAATGTTTATAGATTGGCGTTGTCCTTACAGCCCCAGCTCCGTCAGGAGCGGCATCTGGCCGCGCGCAGATGCCGCTCCTGGCGGAGCTATGGAGCATGATGCGTTGCGCAGCTATAAACATTGCGCTCCTACGGAGCGGAGAATCACTGGCTTGTATAGAAATCAAAGGCTCACGCTCCCCGTACGGCATTGCGCTGTCAGAGACTAGACATCCGATGACCAACATCAACGATCCTTATCAACTTCGACCCGAAGAGGTGAGCGAACCACCGAAGACTTTCCTCGACACGCTTAAACGCATCGGGCCGGGAATGATCCTGGCCGCATCAATCGTCGGATCGGGCGAATTGATCGCCACGACGACGCTGGGCGCGAAGGTCGGATATACCGCGCTCTGGATCATCATCCTGAGCTGCCTGATCAAACCCATTGTGCAAGCCGAGATCGGGCGTTACGTCATCGCCAGCGGCGAGACCGGGCTGGCGAGCTTCAATCGCTTCCCGGGGCCGCGCGTGAAGGTGAACTGGATCGTGTGGGCGTGGGCGGCGATGACCTTGATGACGATGATGCAGATTGGCGCGATGTTCGGCGGCGTGTCGCAGGTGATGAACCTGCTCATCCCGTCGGTCCCGATCAACGTGTGGATATTCATCTTTCTCGGCATCACGCTGGCGCTGCTGCTCGGCGGCGGTTACGGCCGCATCGAGCGGTTGGCGATGGTCAAGGTCGGGTTGTTCACGATGCTCACGTTCCTGGCCGCGCTGCTGCTTGTCCGGATGCCGCAGTATTTTTCGTGGGTGGCGTTCTGGGACGGCTTTAAGTTCAAGCTGCCTGGCACGGGGTTCGCGGATGCAGTAGCCGTCTTCGGCATCACGGGCGTCGGCGCAAGCGAGTTGTTTATGTACCCGTACTGGTGCGTCGAGAAGGGCTACGCGCGGTTTGCGGGCAGGCGCGATGGAACCGCCGGATGGAATCATCGCGCGCGCGGCTGGATTCGCGTGATGCACACGGACATCGTCGCCTCAATGATCATCTACACGGTAGCGACCATCGCGTTCTATCTGCTGGGCGCGGGCGTGCTGAACGGAATGGGGCTGGCGCCGAAGGGAGAGGAGATGATCTCGACGCTCTCGAACATCTACACGCAGACGCTCGGCGAGTGGTCGCGCTGGCTGTTTTACCTGGGCGCAATCGTGACGCTTTACGGGACGATCTTCGCGGCGACAGCGGCCAACTCGCGCGTCTTCGCCGATATGTGCCGGTTGATGGGATTGTTCCGTGCCGATGATTCGAGCGCACGAGTGCGCTATCGCAATGGCTTCGTGGTGGCGCTGACAGTGATTCCGGTGATATTGATCCTGAACCTCACTGACCCCGTTCAGATGGTTCGAATCGGCGGAATCGCGCAGGCTATGATGCTGCCGGTCATCGG
>Ga0187893_10010436_pt1 | contig 13836 bp, 14 predicted proteins | sample MA1701074metaG_FD_139574 | JGI IMG/M metagenome (GOLD analysis project Ga0187893, IMG submission 139574) | White microbial mat communities from a basaltic lava cave in the Kipuka Kanohina Cave System on the Island of Hawaii, USA - MA170107-4 metaG ...
TCCTTTTGTCCACGGGAAGATGAAGAGTGTCTTTGACGGTAATCTCTTTCATGTTCCGTATTATGCCACGGCCATTGGGTTTGCCAAGGTCAATCGAGTTCACGGTCGCAGTCGTTTCAATGGGCCGCGCCTCTTTTTTTCTGCTCATGCGCCTATGCAACGCCAGTGGAGGGGCTGGGGTTCTCGAAGAGCCTCCGTCTGAAACCGCAGCGTGGCTTGAGCTGGTTTGGTTGTGCCCTCGGTTGACTGCTGGTGTGTGCGGTTGGATCAGCCTCCACCGCCTGTCGTCGCCTGTTCGGCTTGGTCCTGCAGCCCAGCTCACGCCAGCAGAAGCCTGCTGTCATTCGCTCTGCTTCCTTGCAGTCCGGCGCCTCGCAACGGCTCACTCTGGCATCGTTTTCCTCGTTCCGCTGACTTGGTCCTTATCCTCAGGTGCAGGACCAAGATCCTCTTCACTTGAAAGGAGAAACTTCAATGGCTAACAAAATCGCAACCCAAACCCAGCAACAACCCAAGGCAGCAACATCAACAACACCACGCAAGCCAGTGCACGAGCTTCGTCTTGGAAGGCTGAAAGCCGCGATCTGGGAGAACCCCACAGACAACGGTGTTCGCTACAACGTCACCTTCGCCCGTCTCTACAAGGACGAGAGCGGCTGGCACTCGAACGATTCGTTCGGCCTTGATGACCTGCTCGGTCTCGCCTTCTAAGTAGAGACTATTTGTGTCCTATTGACACATTCGTTGAGAGCAAAGTGGTCAGTAATAGGAGCAGTGCAACTGTTACAGGCGCTTTGCCGACATCACCAGATTGAGGCGTGAGCACACCAGAGGTACAGCGCAAAAAATCTGCTGGCGAGAGAGGCCCGCTGGGGAACACGGCGGTCGGGATGGAAACACTTCTGGGAGGAAGCAGAGCAGGAACGCGCAGTTGGTCGTTCGGTCCATCGCAAGTCACATCCACCAGGATCAGGTAGAGCCGCCGACCGTCCGGTTCTCGGTGCCATTCGGTCTTGACGGCCATCTGCACTGCCGTTAGCAAGTTGCCTGGCGGTTTGGGTGTGGGCGTTTGGCGCGGCATGGTTCGCCATGACCACCTCCTGTTGCCTGCTCGGCTGGCCTTGCAGCAATGCTCACGCCACGAGAAAGTGTCCTGTCATTCGCCTTGCTTGTTTGCAGGCCCGTGTCTCACGACGGCTCCATCCGGGGTCGTCTCCCTTCGGTTCATTGACTTGGTCCTTAGCGTTGGGTGCAGGACCAAATCAATTTCACTCAATAAGGAGAACATCCATGGCTAACACCAAGACCGCCACCCAAACGACTCAGCAACCCAAGACTGAAGCGCCCAATCGCAAGCCCATCCACGAGCTTCGATTGGGGAAAGTCAAGGCCGTTGTGTGGCAGAATCCCACCGACAATGGTATTTTCTACAACGTTACCGTCTCCAGGCTCTACAAGGACAACGATAACTGGAGAGTCACGGACAACTTTGGCCGTGACGATCTCCCCGCCGTGGCTGAGGCTGTCCGTCAAACCTGGCTCTGGATCTTCCAGAAGCAGCAGGAGCCGGGCTGAGCACAACCGATCCCGACCGCCCGGCTCTCCACCGGGCGGTCTTTCCTTCACACTTTTCTGTGGAGCTGTCCAGTCGCTTCGAGGCATGGTTTAAGCGACGTGCAGCCCAAGCAGAAAGAGGTTGGAAATGACCGTGACCTCCCATCTCTTCGAAGCCTACCTTAAGTGCCCCACTAAATGCTGGCTCCGCTCGACTGGCGAACCGCCCACGAGCAACACTTACGCGGAATGGGTTCAGACCCAAACTGAATCCTACCGCATCGCCGGGAGCGAACGCCTGCTCTCGGGACTTCCGCAAGACGATTGCGCTCCACCCTCTCATAGCAGAGGTAACGAGGCTCATTCTTCCGCAGAAGACCTCAAAGCAGCCAACTGGCGCCTCGCCGTGGATTTTTTGATGCAGACACTGCTAATCGACTCCACCTCAGATGGTAGCCGCCGACCTAAGGAGGTTCATTCCGAATTCGGAACCGCGCATACAGAGTTAAGAACGAAAGATCAGAGCCTCGTGACCTCGGCTGCTACGGCTCCGGGGAATGATCCTCAGCCCGAATCGGCTATCGAATGCCGTCTCCACGCCGTCGAGCGCGTATCGTCAGGGGAACGGGGCAAACCGATTCAACTCATTCCCATTCGTTTCGTCTTCACCAACCAACTTGGCACGGACGACAAGCTGATGCTGGCGTTTGACGCGTTGGCGCTCTCAAATCTGCTCGGGCACGAAGTGAGCCTCGGCAAAATCGTCCACGGCGACGGCCATGCCACGCTGAAGGTGAAGACCTCCGCCCTCGTCGGCGATGTGCGGAAGCGCCTTGATAAAATCGCCGCACTGTTGGCCAGCCCCTCGCCACCTGACCTCGTCCTGAACCGCCACTGCCCCGAGTGCGAATTCCAGGTCCGATGCCGCCAGAAGGCGATGGAGAAGGACGACCTCAGCCTGCTGTCGGGCATGAGCGAGAAGGAGCGGAGGCACCATCGCAGCAAGGGCATCTTCACGGTCAACCAGCTTTCCTACACGTTCAGGCCGAGAAGAACGCCGAAGCGCGCTGAGAATCTTGCCAAGCCGCATTGCCTCCCGCTGCAGGCTCTCTCGATTCGCGAGAATAAGGTACACATTCATGGAAATCCACAGCTTCCAGAATCAAAGTCCAGCGTCTATCTCGACATTGAGGGACTGCCTGACAATGCTTTCTACTACCTCATCGGTATTTTGGTTGTCTCGGATGGTCAAGAAACGTTCCACGCGTTTTGGGCGAACCAAAAGTCAGACGAACCGATGATTTTTGGCCAGCTTGCCGAAGCTGTCTGCCAATTGGGCGATTTTCGAGTCCTCCATTTTGGAAAATACGAAACCGTTGCCTTAAGACGGATGAAGGCAGAACTGCCAGCATGCCTCCATCCCAAAATAGATAGGATTCTGGAGCGCGCGACAAACGTCCTGTCGGTTGTCCATCCACACATTTATTTCCCGACATATTCAAATGGCCTCAAAGACATTGGACGCTTTCTTGGATGCGACCGAACTCACGGGAGCGCCACCGGACTACAAACCATAGTCTGGCGGAAAGGCTGGGAAACAAACTCAGACCCAGACCTCAAAGCGAGCTTACTTCAATATAACCAAGATGACTGCCTTACGCTGAAGCACCTATGCGAACTCATCACGCGATTAACCTGCCCAGACTCTGCAAACCCGGCAGTTCCTCAAACTCTTCCAGCCACTCGCACAGAGGAGATGACTAAGGAACGACCACGTTGGGAGATGTTTGGAGTCAGGCAACACGCATTGGAAGACTTCAAGCACATCAACGAATGCGCTTACTTTGACTACCAGCGGGATAAGGTTTTTGTGCGAACACACCGTCAATTGAGGAGCATCAACAAACGGCATCGGAATCTTCAGAAAACGAATACGCACCCGAACAGAATCATCAACCTCGAATGCAAGCGGTGCCCAAGATGCCAGAAGAAACGCATCGAGCAAACCAAGCAGTTTAGTCACCTGCTGATTGATCTGAAGTTCGCCAGAACCGGAGTCAAGAAATGGATTACTAGTTTTCGCTCCTATCGATACCAGTGCCGAAAGTGCCGCCACAGATTCGGGTCTGAGGTCAGATCTCGGGGGAGAGCCACACACCGATACGGTCATGGATTCAGGAGTTGGTGCGTTTATTCAAGCTTCTTTTGTGACATGAAAATGAGCCGAACGCGGATAGCCTTGGGAGACACGTTCGGGATATTCGTAGACGAATCTCGAATGATGCGGTGCAGAGAGCGCATGGCCGCTGAGTACGAAGGTTTATACTCCGCTATTCTCCACAACCTCGTGCAAGATAAAATTCTCCATGCCGATGAGACCTCGGTGAAACTCCGAGGCTCAAAAGGCTATGTCTGGGTGCTAGCCAGCATGGACAAGGTGTACTACTTGTACAAGCCAACCCGAGAGGGATCCTTTCTCCAAGAGATGCTCCATCCCTTCTCCGGCGTTCTGATCTCCGACTTCTACACGGCGTATGATTCTCTCAACTGTGAGCAACAGAAGTGCCTCGTACATTTTGTGCGCGACATAGACGATGATGTGCTAAAAAACCCCTTGGACACAGACCTCAAGGGCATCGCTCAAGAGTTTGGAATTCTGCTGCGAACAATAATCGCGACAGTGGACCGTTACGGCCTCAAGAGTCGACATCTCCGTAAGCATAAATCGGCTGTACTTCGATTCTTGGATTCGGTGGCTTCGAAGCATTTCTCGTCGGAACTGGCCGACAGTTACAAGAAACGGTTCCAGAAAGGTGGCGCCAAGATGTTCACCTTCCTGGATCATGATGGCGTCCCGTGGAACAACATCAACGCGGAGCATGCCATCAAACGCTTCGCTAAGTTTCGCACGCATGCCAATGGCCGCTTCTCGGAGAGAACCCTAAAAGAATACCTCGTGCTGGCAAGCGTCTTTCAGACCTGCGAGTTCAATAATGTGAACGTTCTAGAGTTCCTACTCTCGAAAGAAACGACGTTAGATGGGTTGCTCAAAATGGCTGGGCGGCGGCCACGAAAACTCCAAAGAGATAAGGAATTGTGAGCGAGGAACGCGTCTTCGAGTTGCCGGACCGATGTTCAGCCGTTTCCTGAGGACTAGCTCCCTCCTTGTGATCAATTCCCAGTTAGGGTTCGTGAAGATTGGCCGCCTCGAGCAGAGTTTTAGAGACAATGGACCTGCCGTTAAGGGGGCTGATGATTCCATGGACGGTCAAGGTGTACACGCGGTCGTCTAGGATCAGTCGGATGATTTTTCTCAAGACCTCGGTCTGTTGCTGGTCCAGTTGCCGCGTCGCTTGTTCTGTGGGAACGGCCACAAAGTTCCCATCGGACCATTGGATGTTGTAACGCTTGAAGACTCTGGCCTGCAGATTCAGTTTGTGAGCGAGAGTGCGGTTTCTTGCTCTCAGGATCCGCACCAGGGCGAGTGCGTCTTCCATCGTTCGAGGCTCTTCGTTATCTGGGGCTGGGGATTGCTGGATGTGGGAACTGACTTGAGCTCTAGCAGTTTCAATCAGCATGACATAGCGGCTGTTCTTGCGAATCCCGCTGACGGTCATCTCTGCGAGTCGGGCAACGGCACTGTAGCTGATTGGTGCCTTTAGATTGTGAAGCGTTTCAAGAGCGGCCCGGATCCTGCCTGTGTTGCGTTCGATTCGCTGCTTTTGAAACTCCTGGAAGGGATTGCGGGCGCCTGTCCCTTTCATTCTTGAACGCCTCTCGCCGTGAGGTGCTTCTTATGAGCGACCTTCTGGGAAGGGAGAGTGCCGGTGATTTCAGCCAACAGGGGCAGAACGTCTTCCGAAGCTAAGACGTGCTGAGGATTGGTAAAAACGGCCTCGATTTCCTCCTGGTTCTTTCCCAGCTCAATCAGTTGCTGGTAATAGGCGGCGACTAGTTGAACGGTCCTCTCTGGCAGCAAGCGTTCTACAACATGGAGCGGGTCTTCGCTTCCCCGAAGCTGAGAAAGGACGACGGTCAAGAACTTCCTGGCCTGATAATACGTGTGTTCACTCCAAACTTCAGGCGCTAGCTGAATATCCCAGCAGCGCTGCAACTGATGCAGCGTCGGGCTCGTTTGCCGTAGATCCCAGTTCAGTTGCGAATGAAGCACGAGCTTCGCAGCAGGTCCCTCCGGCTCTCTCGTCTCCAATCCGTCGATCTGTTGAAGCCACCCACTCCATCCGGCCAGCTGTTGAACCAGCGACTCGATCTCAGCCTGGTGGGCCGAGGGTGTGTCTCCCACCCGGCGAATGTTGGCTCCAACCAGCAGCGCCTGTTCGGCAATGAGGTTGAACTGAACGACGATGCCGGTCCTGAAGGCAGGGCCAGTAATCAGCAACGGGCAAAGCCCGCACCTTCCGTCCAACCCGTTGGGACAACATCCTGTGGGGCAAACTCCATGCGGAAACACTCTCATCCCGGCACCGGAAGTGGTCAAGAGCGCTTTGATTCCATCCAGATTCTTATCCTCAACTCGGTTGTATCGCGAGGTTAGCTGATATTGGGTCAGGGTCCCGGAGAGGTCCCGTGTAAGGCCCTGTTCAATCAGCCGACGTTGCTCCTTTTCCTGTTCTTGCTGCTCCAGGAGCCAAGCGAAACGTTCCCTCATCGACTGATCCGCACTTCGAAGCTTAATGTAGTGGAGCAGCATGCTAAGAGTGGTGTGGCCGGTGATAAAGTCGAGAATCACGGGCAGGGGCAAACCGGCTTCAAACCATACCGTGGCCGCGGTCACCCGCAAGCTGTGAAGGTCGAAGGGGGTCTCAAAGCAATCATTGGCCGCAACGGAGGTCATGGTATCGGGGTCGATGGTGGACATATCGATAGGTGCGCCACCCTTGTGATGTACCAGCTGTTGATTGCCCATGAGCCCAGCTTTCTTCTGATACTTCAAAAGTGTCTTGATGAAGTAAGACCTAAAAGTGATTTTGCTGATGGGCTGAGGGTTGTGTCCAACAAAGCGGAACAATGGATCGACCTTGCCGAAAGGGCTGTTCTCGTGACTCCCATACCAGACAGGCGCGGTTGGCCGGTTATGGGTGTTCTGATAATCGATGCATTGCTGGACTTTCTCCTTAAGTGCGGGATCGAAGTAGGGAATGACCTGGAGCACCTTCCGCCGGATGTTCTTGTCACCCGAGATCACGAATCCGTCTTTGCCTAGCACTTTGTTCTTGTCCAGGTAACGGGCCTGGATATCGCGAATGCCGGTTTCCAGGCGCATCAGCAGATAGGTTGGAAACGTGGGGTTATGCACTTCGATACGTTTTCCGGAGGCATCCTGGAATCGTTCGGTGATATGGACAGGGTCTTCGAGGATCAGACTGCGAAGTCCTTTCCAACAGCGAGTGGTTAGGGCCGGTCGGTGACTCTTTCTCAATTGCGGAAGGATCGGCAGATCGAAATCGTCGACAGGCACGGCGATGTTCAGGTCCTCGTTCCGAATGATCCAGGCGAAGAACTGTCGCAGCAGAATCAGGTTAGACCACACCAGTCCTTTTCCCACACCCTTGTCTCTTTCCCAGGCAGTGAAGGACGGGAAGGGGCTGACCCAACCGGGTCCAGGCAGCCGGATATGGAGCCGGTTCGTGACTTCTGACATCGAGCCAGGCGCCTGGCCGGTTCGGTCGAGGTCGCAGACATAGTCCAGCCAACCCGACAGGGCCTTGTTGACGGGATCGAACTGTTGTCTTTGACCCTGGTCTTTTTCAAATCGATAGAAGTGGCTGGCCTGATTTAGCCAGTATCGAATGACCGGATTCTGTTGGGCAGTCGCTTGAAGATAGTCAAACCCGGGGCCGTTTCGGCCCCGCTGTCGAGCCTTGGACACTTTCTCGCCACGGGTCTCATAAATGAGCGGATTGCCCAGCTCCCGAGCCTTGCGCACGATGTGGTTCAAGGTTGTCGCGTAGGAGGCTGATATGTCCCTTTGCTCTGTAAACTTTTCCCTCAACCGGACAATATCCTCGTTGCTAATGTCTTTCCACCCCGACCAGGTTGTAGCTCGCAAAGTCCGCAGCAGGAGCATCTTTTGCTGATCGCGAAGGTGGGCAGTGCCGGCAAACGGGAGCAGGAGCCATCGGCCAAAAGGAAAGCCGTAGTCGATGGGAAACTTTGACCACCGCTGCTCACCTTCGATCGGCCAAAGCGGCCATAAAAAGCGTCCCTTCTCGAATAAGTAGCCGGCCAGCATTCTCAAGCCCGTAATCGAGATTTTCCCCCTGGGTCCTTCCAGATACTTATCCGGACCATTCAGCGCCCGAAGGTACTCTTCCATGCTGAAGGGCTTTTCCAGCATCGACAGGAAAGAAGCCACGTGAAAATGCTCCCGGGCATTCTTGTTGAGCAGGTCCCCCAAACTGGAGAACGAGTCAACGGCGGAGAACAGTTGGCGGGCAATCGTTCGCTGTCCTTCAAGGGCCTGCGGGAGGGGAAAGTAGGTGGCGAGTTTTCGTGTTCGCAAGTACCGGGCAGCCCGGCGACCCTGGCACAGGTAGAGGCGGTTGTGGGTGGAGCCGCGGAGTGCTCGAGGAAGAAAGTATGTTTTCAGGTACATCGGGAAGAACTGCCCGATGTCCGTTTGGAAGTGGCGCGCAGCCTCGGGAGTGGTCAGGATGACATCCTGCAGATTTAGTCTGGGCAGACACTCGACCCACACCACCAGTGGAGCTTTGATCTTATTCATGACGAATCGTGGCATCGACTAATGCCAAGGCATGCTGTTGTCTCTCAGTCAGGGGATCGCAAGGGTTCATCAGTCTCTCCAAAGCCTGTTGGAAGGCACGCTCCGCGTCTCCTGACGGAATCTGGGTGTAGACCTGAGTAGAGGAAAGGTCTCGATGGCCCATACAGTGTTGGATGATCGCCATGTCCATCTTGAGCACGACCGCCGAGAAGTAGCCGTACAGGTGTCGCAGACTGTGTGGCGTCAGGCCATCGAGACCAAGCTTCCCGGTCAACCTGCGAAACTGTTGGTTGATCTGCCGCTTGGAAAGCCGCTGGCCCCTGCGGGTCACAAAGAAGTACGGATGTGAGCGGCACCGGCTGCTTTCGGGAATGAACTCCCGCTCTCGATAAAGCATCGCCTGATCAAAGAACGCTTCTCGCAGCGGCGGGAGAAAGACTCCAGGTAAGGGACCCTTGTTTTGAATGGTTGGGTCGGGCCGCAATCGGTAGTGTTCCCAGAGCCACTGGCGCCGACGCTCGTTCTTGTTGGGATCCACAAAAACCACTCTTCTCTCATCGAAGAGAATGTCCCGCTGACACAAGTTCAGGATCTGTCCGATGCGAGCACTCGTCCCAGCCATTCCCAGATAGAGCGCTTTATCGCGGTGAGCCGGCGCCAGGTCGATGAGGTCGAACAGCCTGTCGGGCGGAAAGTAACGGACCGGCAGAGGCCCCTGGAGTGTGCCTACCCTCACATTCCTTTGCCTCTGGGAGCGGGCCAGCAGAGCGGCCTTGCCTGGCTTAATGTGGCCGAGAAAGCTTCTCTTCTTCTTGGCCATCTGAACGAACCGACTGAGGCCCTGATGCGAACAGGACACCTCGCGCAGATCGACATAGTCCAGGTAGAGATTGATGGCAGTCAGCACCTGTGAGACATACGAAGCGGAATGAGCTTCCCACCCCAATCGAGGATCGCCGTTTAACAGCGCCCTTTTGAACTCCGTCAGGATCTTCTCCAGATGCCGGACGTCGGTGTCCCAGTAACTGAAACGGGACACGAACTCGAACACAAGCGAGACGGCTTGGAGATAAGCCTTCACCGTGCCTGCACTTCGATGCCGCGTTTCCGACAGGCAGTAGGCCCAATCGACCGCTGAAGACTCAATCCCTCCATCTTCATCCACCAAGACCGGAAAGTTGTTAAAGGTGACTAACACCTGTCAGCTCTTTTTCTGAGCCTGCGCAGCACTGATTTTGCGACGCAGGTATCGCACGTAGGAGGAAGGAAGTTGCGCGCGCCGAACTTCATCGAGGATAGGCAAAAAGTAATGAAGCGATCGAATAGGACCCAGCGGACCAGCTGTCTGATTGCGAACCAGGCGGCGGGCAGAAGCCAGAAGAAAAGCGGTTTCCACCACCGATATGGGAATCTGTTGCTTGTACCAGTCGAGCGCCAGATGACGATCAAGCCGACTGTGCCGGCTAGGTGTTTCCGGAAGCTGAAGGTAGAGATCTAAAACTGTGTGGACGTATTCCTTAGACTCGGCGGACACTCAGCTTCCTCCACCTTCGTGGAATACTGACGCCCGTTCGAAGCCGCGTTTTTTTGATAGACCAGGACTGAAAGCTCCCCAACGACCGCACACACAGCAGAAGATCCGGACCGAGTTCCAATATCCCGATTCGCCCCCGGGTCTCACTACATCTCTTGCGATTGGACTGAACATCGAGCGCTCCGTCAGCGCGGGAATCCTGCCAGAGCCTGCCCGAGGCCGTCTACCCTGATCCGTCACCGACGCCATGGCGCATCGTTGACGATAGGCCCGCTGACGATCCCGATGATCGAGCCGACCTTCGAGGCTCTGCTGGTGACGACGATTAGCTTGACGGTGTTGCTCCCGTCGAGCTTGCTGCTGACAACACTCGCCACAATAACGCTGCCCACGATCACAGGAACGGCAGATCCAGAACTCCATTCCACATCCGGTCGCGTTGCAGAAACCATGACGGAAAACCGGTTTCTGCATCGCATCGGCTTTCGCGGTCTGGGGCCGCTTGATCCCTCGCTCTGCTCGGGATGTCGAACGGCCAACAATAAAAAACCCTGGTTGCCGGAACAACAACCAGGGTTGATCGTAGATAACAATCTGTTGCCGCTCGAAAAACGCCTGCGGCGATGATCTTAGCGTCTACATGTTCCCGTGCTCTAAGTTTCCTCCCGACTCCCTTGGAGGAATGCATCAAGCAGCATGTTTGCTTTCCAAAGCGATGATGTGTGCTACTTCCCGCCGCGATGCACCCAGGACTAGCAATGCGCGTATCAGGAGGTCCAAAGAAACGGAGGCGTCGGCCGATTCCATTTTTGCAACCCGTGACTGACTCGAGCTGATGAGCTTGGCCAACTCGCTTTGGGTGAGCTTCCGGCGCAGCCGTCTTGTCCGGATGTTCCTTGCCAGGCCCAACTTCATCTCAATGAACGCAACCTCGTCCGGGCTAAGGTGGAGAAAGTCTGCGGCAGACCCCACCTTCCAGCCGGCTGCTTCCAATCGGTCTCTCTTTCCCTTCTTCATAGTTCTACCCGTCCTTAATCACTTCGTCGTATCCCTTCAATCGTCTTTTGCATCGTTCGATGACCGTGGCAGGTGTCTTCTGCGTCTTTTTGGCGAAAACCTCCACAATCACAATACCGTCAGGGTCGACGCGATAGATGATGCGCCAGGTTGTGCTCTCATCCTGTATCCTCAACTCGTGACACCGGCGTCCAATCGAGGGCATCGGGCGCGACTGCGGCAACGAAAGCATCTCGCCAAGTTGGAGCCGTCTCAGCAAGAAGCCAGCCTCGAGTCGAGCCGCTCGGCTGAAGGGTGGTGTCTTGATCTCACCCTCGAGCCAGACAAGGGGCTTGACCGAGTTAGCCATGGACGACAGCCTATGTCAGAAATGACATATTGTCAAGCGTGACAAGACCCCTCTCAGCAGCTCAGGTTGTCGTTCACCCAAACAAAATCAGTGGTGAAAACCACCCTCGTGGCGTGCCGCCGAGTCCACTGTCGAGTCTCGCCTGCTTAAAAAAACGCCTGCGGCGATGATGTCATTGTTCAATTCTCTTTATACTCTAATCTTTCCCCAGGGACGAGTTGCCGCGTGATTTGCCGGCCACAATACTCCACCCCTTCGAACTTCGTTACGGTGTGGTTCTCTTTCTGGTTAACTGGGCACAAATAGGACACTCCCTCTTGTTCTCTAAACTGGCCAAGCTGGCCGATCAGACACACACCTGGATCGTTCAAAAACAGCAAGAGCCGGAATAACCGGCTCTTGTTCACCTTCAATGTCCCGCCCGGTCTCGTACCGGGCGGGCTCAGACTTCAGTTTCTTCGGCAGTCAGCCATCCGTTGCGCTCCAGATCCTGGATTGAGACCGAATTGTAGACATCCAAGGCAATTTGCACGCTGAGATCAGGAACTTCTGGAGAAAGGCTTGTTTGGTAGTCGACTGTCGCCTGAGCTTGGAGCTCGCGAGAGTTACCAGACCCTTGAACCCACAGCAATCCAAACCGCCAATTTACTCCTACGGCTGAGACCTTGAGCTCTCGGTCGGCTTCATCAACGATCCGTTGGAGTCCTTCATTGATCGCGTCTAGATCGTCTTCCGCAGGATCGCAAGCTTCGACATAGAGCCGACCCGACTCTGGGTCGTCGGTACTGACCTCTTCATCGAGCATCACCATATACCGGCGACCCAACAAATTCAGCTCTAAGGTCGTCGGTTGGGCGTGTTTTCCCCAGACTGCTCTTTCATCCAATCCGTAGGTCATTTCCCACCGACCAGAATTCAAAGCCTGCTGGATGTTAATCTTTCCAACGAATTCTGGCTCGCTCACCCTGTTCGGCCCTCTGCAGCTGATCCACGCGGCGAAGTCCAGCCGCATCTTAAGAACCTCGTTCTGCCGTTCCGCTGAACACGTTACTCGATGGGACCACTCTACCTCCCCAATTCAGGCCCTTGAGACAACGTGCGCCAACAGACTTACGCGGCAGCTCAATCCGACACGAGTCCGCAGCTCTTAAATGCTAAACCGTGCCGCCAGTCCAGTGAGTGTAATGTTCTCGGCAATTTCATCGTGTGGAATCAGGACGTACCGCCAGGGTTTGCCGCCATAGGTTGTTGTATGGTTAGAGGCATTTGCGCACCAGGTTACAGCGACTTCCTTTTTCGCTAGAACCGTCGGGTCTTCCAGCTCACTGCGCATCTTGGGTTCCAGCATGTAGATCGTCTCGGCGGTCTCGGCTACAAAGTCTGGCTGGTATTCCAGGTGATCCGCACCCTGCTGGTAGAAGATCTGAAACTGTCCTTTGGCTGGCTTGAACCACTTGATGGCTTCCCGTTCCAGAATCACGGCCAGCTTGCGCTCTGAATCGGAGCCAAACTTCTGCACCGGATAGAGGCAACGCTTGAAGCCTCCGAAGAGGTACTTCACCATGTTGCTCTTGTCGTCGGGCGCGACTCGATAGTCAGCGGGAGGATCTTGCACCGCATGGGTGTATGAGCTGGGTTTCAGTTCGCTGTAGCCTTTGCTGATCTTCACTTCAAGACCGCTGGTGTCTTCCCAGTAATCATCCTGCATTTGGGCATGGATGAACTGCGCGATCGGTCGCTGGTAACAACGCAGCACCTTGCGAGTGTCATCCTCTGAAAGGTAGCCCTGGAAGTGCTGCACCGCTTGCCGGGCGAGGTCGTATAGTAGATCAGCGTGGTCGTCATACGAGATGTCATCAAAATCCACGAGCCCGCTGACCACGTAGTCTTCCGGCCGCTCTTCCTCGATGCCACCACGGCCGAGCGCAACAACTTCCAACTGATTCGTGCGCAAATGCTGAATCCACAGCTCGTCGGAAACTGCTGGGTACTTCAGTGTGTCAAGCTTCAGAGTAAATGCTTTGAAGCCTGACCTCACTTCACCCTTGGGCACAACTAGAATGCGTGGAATGTCGATCGTCTGTTGCATCACTAGGTCTACGGTTTTGGCGACGACGCCGGCGATGTCTGGCTTCTCGATCACGCCTTCGAGTTCCATTTGGACAGGCGCTCGCTGCTCCTCCACCGCTTTGACAATGGCCGCCTGGATCTCCGGTTTCTTCAGATACTCAACGGTCGGCAGCGCATTCGGCTGGTTCTCCAGTTTGCGGATTACCTCATAAGCAATCTGCGCGACCTTCTGCTCTTCGGGCTTCGTGAACGCGGGCAGCTCGTCCTGCCCGGCTATCGTCGTGCTGCTGGTAACCTGCGTGGGCTTGAGCCCCAACTTGGTCGCCAGTTGCGACTGCGACACGACCGTTACTGTCTTCTGCACGAGCTGATCTGTGTCCAGGACCACTGCCTGCAGGCGAATGGTGGAGTCCGGCTTCTTCGCTTCGTCGATAATTTCCTGGAATTTGTCGTGAGCGACGATATTCAGCCGGTCCACCGCAGTCACGCCGGTACGTTTGCCGTAGGGGAGGCGCAGGCCACGGCCGATGGATTGCTCAATCAGAATGCGGGCGTGGGCCGCGCGCA
>Ga0187893_10010437_pt1 | contig 13833 bp, 13 predicted proteins | sample MA1701074metaG_FD_139574 | JGI IMG/M metagenome (GOLD analysis project Ga0187893, IMG submission 139574) | White microbial mat communities from a basaltic lava cave in the Kipuka Kanohina Cave System on the Island of Hawaii, USA - MA170107-4 metaG ...
CGGCGCGTCCGCGAGCAGCTTTTCTACCGACTCGATCTCGGTCGCGCGGTAGCGCGCGCGCCCGCCGAGCGCCTCGGCGACGAGCGCGCGCGCGGCCTGCTCGCGCTTCTCGGAGTTCACGCCGATCGTGAGCCGCGCGCCGTCGATCTCGACCGAGCCGAGCACGGTGTTGTCCCAGGCGGGGTTCTGCGCGTTGCCGCGCTTGAGCCACGAAAAGCGCACGCGCGCGAGCGCGCCGCCGGCGTCGCGCTCCGCCTCCCGCAGCAGGTCCTCGTCGCTTTCGTCGAGGGCGAGGCGCTTGAGCGCGTCGAACGCCTCCTGCGCCGAGGGCACCTCGAACACCACGCGGCGCAGCGACAGCGGCTCGCCGTCGGTGTTCTGGAGCACGGGCGGCTTGCGCGAGAAGAGACGCGCTTCGATATCGAGGTAAAGCTCGAGGAGCTCGTCCTGCGCCATGCGCAGCCGCTCCGGCGCCACCGCCGCCGCTCCCTCGAAGCAGCGCTGGCGGAGTTCGAGCAGCTGGATCTTCCAGATCGGCGGGATGGCGAACGCCTGGCTCGCCTCGAGCAGCGTCACCCCGCCCGCGCGCGCGACCTGGCCGAACACCAGATCGCCCTCCTGCATCGCCGCGGACGCCGAGCGCTCGATCACGTCGTGTTCCGCGCCGGTGAAGAGGTCCTTCATGAGGAACCCGCGCCCGGGGTCGGCGCGCAGGATCTCGAAGGCGCTGAAAGGCGCGGCGAGGCACGACTCGAGGTACTCGCGCAGCAGCGGATCGAGCCGCTTCTTCCTGCGCAGGTACGCCGCGGTCGGCGCGACGCCGTGCAGCGCCTTGTCGCGCACCCGCGATTCCTGCGGGTCCGGCGACCAGCAGTGGTAGAGCCAGGGCATGAAGATCTGGAGGTGGCGGCTCTCGGGCTCGAACCTCGCTTCGCCGTCGGACACGAAGTAGCGCCAGGCCTCCTCGATCGCGACCCGGCCGTAGACGTTCGTCGCGAAGCGCAGCATGTCGCGCTGGTGCCCGTCGAGCAGCCGGCGCAGCCGCCGCCAGGCGAGCTCGCCGGGCGCCGCGGCGGCGGCGCTCGCCGCGGCGAGGCAGCAGTGCTTGTACTTCTTCCCGCTGCCGCAGGGGCAGGGGTCGTTGCGGCCCACCTTCAGGCGTCCTTCCTTGCGCCGCGCGGCGGCGGCCGCCTCCTTCGCCCAGCGCTCCCGGCGCTGCGCGATTCGCGCCGGGGAGTAGAAATCCCAGGGATCGCCCAGGCGCTCCCAGTCCGGCTTGTCGCGGCCTGCGGCGTAGGCGCCGGCGATATCGTCCGGGGCGAACTGCCTGAACGGGCCCGCCTGCCGCGCCGCCAGCCGCTCGAGCAGCGGCCGGTGCCGCGGGCGCGGGAAATCGAGCAGCGCATTGCCCATCGCCAGGCGCATCGTCTCGTCCTCGCCCTCGTCGGCGGCGATCGCCGCGACGGCGTCGAGCGCGCCTTCGAGCGCCTCGGCGCCCTGCGCGAGCGCTGCGGCGAGGCCGACCTCGACCGCCTGCGCGCGCAGGTACCAGCCGAGGCCGCGCTCCGCGGCGAGCGCGCGCGCCGCCTCGACCGCGCGCTGCGGCTTGTTGCGAAAGAGCGCCGGCCAGTTGCCGGCGAACCAGTCCTGGAGGTTCTCGTCCCCTGCTTCCGCCATGCGGCGCATGAAGCGCGCGAGCGCGAGCCCGGCGCGCTCCGAGGCGACGAGCCCCAGGATCATGACCGCGTGCAGGCGCAGCCACCACTCGTCCAACGCCGCCCGGCGCTGCCACGCGCGATCCTCGCCGGCGATCCCCTCGAGCGCCGCGACCATCTCCTCGCCGCGCCGCGCGCATTCGTCGATCACGCTGCGCGGCACCCGGTCCTCGTCGCCGCGCATGAGCCCGATCAATTGCCGCTCGTCCAGAGCGGCGAGCTGGTCGGAAGAGTAGGCGGGGAGGGCGATCACTGCGGTTCTCGCGCAAACAGGCCCAGCCCGAAGTGGCTCGCGAAGCCAAGGGCGAGCGGGCCGCCGATCGGCGCGGCGAAGCGGATCTCGAGCAGGCGCCCGAGCGTGTCTGGCTGGGTCAGGCCCCGCTTGCGGCGGAAGCGGTGGAAGTGCAGAGGCCGCAGCCGGCGCCCTTCGAAGGATACGTGGGGCAGTTCACGGGCCTCAACGATCTCAGGCAAGCCGCTTCCACGCGCGTGCCATTCGCGGCGAAGCTGTTCGAGGATTGCCTTTGCGCGCGCCTCGGGCGAGCGCATCTGCGGCTTCTTGAGATGCCACGGATGCAAGTACGGCGTGATGCTACGCCAAGTGTCCGATTCACAAGTCAGCTTCGTCAGCGAGGCGAACAGCGATGCCCGCCCGAGACCTTCCAGCATCAAGCGGAGCGGCTCCCCCTCATCGCGTTGGAGCCACTGCATTCGCGTAAGAACATGAACGGCGTCGCTGCCGAGACCGCCGGGTGCGTACACCAGCACGTGCTCGATCTCGCCGCGTTCATTCGGATCGGGGAGCCAGAACGCGTGCGCGTGACGGTTCTCTTCGCCCATGTCGTGCCCGGAGAGCGCGCGCGGAACCCGGTCCGGGCCAAACATGCGCCTTGCGTGTCCCATGACGGCGAGCCGTAGCGCCTCGCCGATGCGCAAGGCATCTTCGATACGCGGCAGGGGCTTGGCGTGCAGGATGAAGCGGGCCGTAGTGATAGCGGCGTCTGCTCTGCGGCCCTGCATCGCCAGCAGTGGCTTCCAGGCTACGGTCTCCAGGGTATGCAACGGCCGGCGGCGGCTAATGATCTGCGGCGCGGACATCCGGCTCCAACCCGCAGGCCCTCTCTCATTATGTAGCAAGGGGTTCCTCACCTGCTGGATGTTGGTCGTGGCTTACAACCGTATCTGCTCATTGACGTTCCGATTCGTGAAAGGCCGCGGGCGCCATTAGCCCTAAGCCGAGAAACCGGCCATCGCCGATCACCAATGGACCCACAACAGGCTCAGAGAACGTTACCTCGACATGCCACAAGCGGGTTTTAGGGAACCGCGTGCCCGGAGCGAATGCTTCGACACGTTCGCCATTGCTTTCGAAAGGTTCACGCTGGACGCGAATCGTTCCGACACGTGCGTTGACGTTTGCGTGACGCAGGGCCTGGATCACTGCGGCAGCCGCGCGCTGGTGTTCCTGCAGGCGCTCCACTCCGTCCTTAGCTTCCGCCGACTTGCGCGCCGGCTCGATACGGCGACGGGCCGCGGGTTCCGGAAGCGCCGCGGGTGTAACGGTGCGCCAGACACGCAAGTGGGTGTTTGATCCAACGCCGTAATGCCGCAGCATTGCGTCATCGATCGCCGGTGTAAGCATGACGGGCAGTACCTCGCCCGTCTCGGTATCGACAGGTTCGAGGCCCGAGAAGGCCCAGCTCACGTCGTCTGCCCGTAGGGCACACCCCGCCGGCACTTCGAGCATCACGCGGCGGATTGCGCGGTCGGCGTGGGCATGGCCGATCGAAGGCAGGGGTACGATTCTCACGCGCTCGCTCGCGGGGCCGTCGTTGGTCCCATCGCGCCGGCGGCCCACAAGCACACGGTTGATGTCCGCTTCGTGATCTCTTAGCGCTTTCCTGAGCCGCTCCACGGCGGCATCGCGCAGGCAAACGACGAGCGGTGACGCTCTGGACAAAGGCCAAGATGCCGACGCCGCCTCCGCCGCAGGAACGCGGAGCTCGAACAGGAATCGTGACGGCGGGCCGTCGTAGGCGACAGGGCGAAAGCTTGCCCGAGGCGCCTGCCGGAACGCGAACTTAATCGTCTTGCCCCTTCGCGCAACGCTAAAACGACGACGATATGCTTCGTGGCGATGGCAAATGGACTCGAACGAACCGCTATGCGGGCAGAGCAAGGTCGTTGCAACGAGCCCACCGCCTCCCGGCGTCGGGCGCTGGATCTGCCCCGGATAGCCAGCAAGCAGCTCATCTATCCTGGAGTCATCGAGAACGTCTCCCCAAGCCCAGGCCATATCGACACCGCGCCCGAGCTGATAAAGGCGATCGGCTAACGAGCAGATCTGATCGGCGTATTCACGGTCTTCGTCGCGCACGTCCTCCCAGACGTATAGATACGGAACCTCCGCATCGAACAACCAGGGGCTGAAGAACTTTTTCGCAGTGCGAATCTCCGCAACCCGGCGAGGATCGCCACCGATCACGTCCGTGTCGTTATTCGGCATGTAGAACATGACGCGCTGACCGCGCTTCGCGCGCGGCGCACCGACCAAAGGCGGCGGCAGGCTTTCGAGCCACTTGAGAGCATCGCCGATCTGGCCGATTTGCCCGGCGAGACCCGCACCCGCCACGAGTGCCTGAAAAAGCCTCGCAGGGCAGGGAGGCCAGTCGCCATCGCCGTGATAACGGCCCTCCAGCAGACGAACCTGTATGGCTAACGCAAAAGACATCAGCTACCACCCGCGGGCGTTTCTTCCTCGGTTCTCTTTGCCAAAAGCTTCTTGGCCTCCTTCAGATCAAACGTGTAACTGAGGTCCTCGTCCTTCGGCCATAGCTCACGCCACTTATGCCGAAATGGTTTGGCGGCTTCCGCTGCGTATTGCCCAAGCCAGCTGCGGTCCGCGGGGAAGGTCACTTGCTGCGGTTTGCCGCGCCGAGGCACTTCGTGCCAAACATCCTGTTCATCGCCGTAGCGCAGATGGCATCCCTCGCGCAGGAACAATTCCATGTCGGCAGTGGCGGCCATCAGCGACAACCCGAGTAGATACTTGCGGATCGCTTTCGTCTCGGTGGGGTCCTTGCCGCGCAAGCCCCGCAGGGCGACCAGGTTTACGGTGACCTCCCGCTCGATCCGCCCTTTGACCAGCACTCCACCGAGGACGCGCGCCTCGGGGTTCGGTGCATTGTCACGATATTGAGGGGCCTTGGTATCGCGGAAGACGCCCGGCGCGTCTGCAAATCCTTTCACGGATAGCTTGACCTTCTGTTTTTTCGCTTCCTGTTCCAGTTCTTTCTTCTGCTGCTCGTCAAGCGCCTTCCACACCGAGTTGAACTGCGCTGCCGCATGCAGCGGTTCGACATCCCATGCGCGGATCATGGAGCGCACGAGTCGGGGGCGCTTTTCGCCGGTGTCGCCGCGCGAGTCCCAGACACCGAACACGAGCGAAGTCGGAGCAAGCGCGCACAGCGGGCCCGCGTCGCCATCTTGCAGTGACTTGAAGGCACCTTCGATCAATTGCTTGAGTTTTGGGGACGACTGAACCACGGCATCGGCTGCCCTGTGGGCGAGATCGAGAATCGAACGCTTCACGCCTTCCTGCAATACGATCTCGATCTGCGGGACGAGCCAGTCGTTCCTGTCTTTGCTTTCCGATCGAAACATCGGTTCGAGCCGGTTGGCCTGAGAGCCGACGCTGTCGATCGCCGCCACACGCTTTCCGTCGGAAAGCGCGTCGATGTTGTAGCCGATGTCGGCGTAGGTCGGTGGAAAGATGACGGCACCCTCGCCGTCGCAAGCTTCGACCGGCAGCAATCTCTGCTTCATGTGGAGAGCGACGGGTCCGGTGTCGTCGGTTGCCCAGTTGTCCAGAGCCTCTTGAATGGTCATGCGTTTAACTCCTCTTGCGCGAAGGTAACGATCTTGATGTATTTACTCGGTCGATCAAGCGTGAACCGGAAGCGCCGCATCGGAATGGCTAGCGGCGAGCCACCGAAAGCTGCGCGCGCAAGAACCGGCGGCAGCGGCACGCCCCAGGCCGCGTAACGAACCTGTCGCGTATCGAATTCGTCCGGCCTCGCGTGTTCGAGCCCAACCGCGGCAAGGATCTCGACGATCGGCGACGCCGCGATAGCGTGCTCCTGAGCGTCCGGCGAGTAGCCCGCGTCGATACCGGTCCATGCCCGACGTGGATCGAAATTGAAGCTTCCGCCTATGGGCGTAAGCACATCAAACGGCCGCGCCAACAGCTCCTCGGGCTGCTCCTTCCATAGTGCATTTAGGCCACGCGTTTTCAGGCCGCTTACGGTCTGCTTCTTGCTTCGTTTCTCGACTGTCCCCGAGAGCATGGCGCGCGCTTTGTCGGCGCCAGAGCGGTTGCCCGCATAAAGTTTGAAATCGTTTCGTCCACTTCCATCCGCCCAGTGGCTGACGGGAATAGAAAGCTGTTCGCCGCTATACGTTCCGAGGAGTCGGATGGGCAGCGCTAACGAATCGGCTTTGGGGCTCGGAAAGGTTTCAGAGAAGTCGAGCGGACCTTGAATTCCACCCGCGTCTCCGTCACTAGCGTCCACCTTCTTCTTGGTCTTCTTCGGAGGATCCGTATAGTCCTTCGGTGCGTAGCACTGGACTTCGACGCCGGCCAGGTATGCAAGTACAACGGCGAATGGATTCTGTCCGCTATTGATACGTACGTGAAAGCGGGTTTCACCGCCTTTGTTCCAGTCAAACCCTCCTTCCACCTCGCCGAGCAGAACATCGGCCGCTTCGAGGAAGCCTAGACAGGCGAAGACCTGGCCGGGGTTGAACAGGTCCACGGGTATCGACGCTTCCGCCATCACGCGATCTCCGCTTGCTCATCTACCATGGTGGGAATGTCTTGGGCATCGTTATCCCGCGAGGCCTGCCAGTCGGCCGCGCGCAGAAGCGCTTCCCACCACGCCAGAGCCCACGGCCCCCAGCGCTGCTGAAGGCGTACGAACCGGAGCGCCACACCCTGGGCACGTTGTTTCAACGCCGATGGCGGCGCGTCCTCGCAGCCACGCGTGCCGATAACCGGCCGGGCGAAGCCGTGGTGGGCGGCAATAAGGTGCAATGCAAGTTCCCGCAGTTCCGCAGGAAGTTCTTTGAGTCCAGCATCCTTTTCGGCATAGGGCAGGGATCCGAATTCGTGGCGATAGCCGTCGAGCAACGCATAGTCGATCGGCCCACGCGTTTTCGCATACACGCCACTTCCCGATGCGTGAAAGGCACGTTGCCAGCGCTGGGTACGTTTACCCTGGTCGTGAAGGCGCGCGGCGACAGCGAGCATGTTTTCGAACCCTTTATCGAGCCCAAGGCGCCGCGCAAGCTTCCGGACCTGCTCCTCCGTCCATGCGTGATGCTCGTCCAGCAACTGCGGGCGTGACGAGGAGCGATCCTCTTCGGTGGCTGCGTCATGACGCCACTTGTCAATGACGAGCCAGCGGCGAGTCTCGCCTTCCTCAGAGAGTTCGGAGGCGAATCGTAAACGCTCCCGCCATTCAGGGTCCTTCGTAACGCGCTCATCAGCCTCTGTGGATCGAATTCGGAACCCGATGATGTGTTTGCCGAGCCATTCCTGGCCGTCATCTGCGGTGCGCGGTGACGAGTCTTCCGTCTCGCTCAGCAAGCCGTCTTCGAGACCGGCAAGACGCGCGTCGACGATCAACGTGGATCCGCCCAGTGGCGACTGGATGTTCTTCGTCAAGTCATTGGAGTTCTCGCCATCGGCCAAGTCATTCAGACGGAGTACGCAACGGAGGCCCCCGGCACGAGAAAGTACAATGGCCACCACGTCATTAGGCCGCGGAAGCGGCACGTCTGCAGAATCACTGGCCCGCTTTTGCGCACGCTGGCGCACAGCGTTAGCCCGCTTCTCGATCCACTCCAGAACCCGGAAAGACTCTGTCTCCAGGATTTCGCTGGCATGCGGTGGCGCGGCTTCAAAGAAGGCTTCGACCTCCTTGCGCGTGGGTTGCCTGGCGCCGGCGCGTACGGGGAGATAAGTGCGCCAGACGACCGCAGTCTGAGGCAGGTCGTCCTCCATCCAACCCCGCAGCCAGGGATCGATTTCCGGTCGCCCGGTATGAATTTCGAGCGAAGTCATGGACCATGCATCCACCAATGCGCGCGTAAGCGCCGGCCGCAGCGGCGGTGGCGTCATTGCGTGATCCAGAGCCATATTGAGGCTTTCGTCTTTTGCGGCACGTTCTTTCACATCTCGAAGTGCGCGCGGACTGGCATCTGATCCACCCTCCTCAGTCGGGAGATGCTTGAACGGTGCCTGATAACTGCGCCATTGGCGGACACGGGCCTCATAAGCGACGACGAGCTTCGTCTCTCGCTCATCCAACTCCTGATCTTTCGCCTTCATTTCAATCGCCTCACGCTCCTTCTTCTTCGGCTCCGGCTGCGGTTCTATGAGGACGATCACGCTTGCTTTTCCGTTTCCGCGCCTATTCACACGGCCCAGGCGTTGCACCATGCGCTCCCAGGCAACGAGATCACAGACCATGTGATCGGCGTCGAGGTCCACGCCAACCTCGGCAGCCGAGGTCGCGAACAGGAATGCGGGTCGGCTGCGGCCCCGGTCGGTTCCTGCCAGGAATCCGAGCTCCGTCAAGCGGTTAGCGGCCTGCTCGCGCTCTAAAACCCTGCGCCCACCGACGAAAAGCTCGGCGTCCACGGGTACGACGTGCTCGGCTTCGGTGCGAGCGCCTTTCGCAAGCTTCTCGATGGCACGCTTGGCCGCCTCTGCCGCTTTGCGGCTGTCGGAGTACACAAGGATTCGCACACTCCGTTTTCCGCTTTCGGAGAGTTTCCACGCTTCGTTGGCGAGCGCTTCCGCGAGGCGCTGTGGCCGGTTCTCGCTCTCACCGGCTGCATCCTCCGCCGCTCCGTCGCTGCTTTCGGCATTCAGCGTCTTCAAAGAAACGCGTTTGGTGGCGTTCAGCCGTCTATTGACGACCGGGTGTTCTAGGTCTCTAGCCGTGAGGCTCAATGAAACCCCTTCCACGGTGCGCCCGGTTGCCGACAGCGAGAGCAGTTGGAAGCGAGGGACAAGATCTCGCAGCTTCTCGTCACGTGGTCCATAGGTGGCGACACCGTCCGCGATCGAATGCAAGAGCTTCTCGAACGGGGGCACTAGGTGCGCTTCATCCAATACGACGAGAGCATCCGCACCAAGCAGGCCGGCGTGGTAGGGACGCATCTTCCGCGACACTCCGTAACCTTCGAAGAGCAGCCGCGAGCCAACCATGTCCACCGTGCCGACGATGATCGCTCGAGACGCCGGATCTTCCAGCCACTCGCGGTTGTCGATGAACTTACCCCGTAGCGTCGAGATCGGCAACGGCCGTTCGAGCCCTAGAACCTCTTTCATGCGCGGATTTGAGGCAACCCACGTACGGAGGCGCTCGGCCTCGGTCGTCGCCTGATCGACGACGGCCCTGCGATCCACGACATAGACCAGCCGTCGCGGCAGTTTCGCGTTGCGAGTGCTGGCGATAAGCCAAATCGGCATGACAGCCGTTTTTCCGAGACCGGTCGGAATATCTAGTGCCCGGACGGTCTGACCGTCTATTAAACGAGACAGAAGATCCTCCTGCCACGGAAATGGCGAGCTCCCGTCCGGCAGGCCGAGCGCCTTTCCTAGCCACTCGCGAGTCAGGTCGGTCCGACTGTCATTCCCCACGCTCACTTGTGAATCTCCTACTCGGCGTTGTGCGAACATGCCTTAGTTCTGTGCACATCCCCTTCTGTCATTGACCGCCCTGCACGAAGTCTCGATCCCCTGCCCGAGGCCCACCTGAAGAAATCGTCGTACTTCATTCCTATTCCTCCCCCGACACAGGCGAAGGCTCCGCGGACTGCAGAGCCCTCGCCACCCCCTCCACCTGCGTAATCTCCTCGATATCCACCGTCTCCGACCCCGCTCCCAGCACGCGCAGCCGCCGCGCCGACACGAGCACCCGCGATTCCAGCGCGCGCCTCGGCACCAGCGGCCAGGCGCGCCTCAAGGTCACGCGCGTACTCCCGCGCCAGGACCCGCACCTTGAAGAAATCCGGCGGCTCGTGCTCGCCGACGGTCACGTTGGTGCGCCGCCAGCCGGCAAGCTGCGGCACGAGGTCGCTGCAGATCAGGGTATGGAACCGGAGCAGCAGCGCATCGTCGAGCGCGGCCGGTTCGAACTCGCCGTCCTCGATGCGCTTCTCCAGCGCGAGAACATTGCGCGCCAGGTGCGGCGCGAGTTCGCTGTAGCTCAGGATCCCGAGGCGTGTCTGGATGTGGCGGGTGGCGTCTCGAGGCGCGCGTGTTCCGTCCGCAGCATCTCCAGGTCCACCGCTTCGCCCTCGAAGGCCATGCTCTCGGCGACGTTCAGCGGGATCCGGGCGCGGCGGATGCGGCTGCGCTCCGCGGGCGGGAGGCTGCGCCAGCGCTCGATCGCCTGCATCCAGTCCATGGACGGCATTATCGGCCTTGCCCGACGGGGGCTCAAGCTCGTTCGGTGCGGCCTGGCGCCGATTCAGGCGAAGCATTCTACGAATCCAATCAAGCATCCCGGCGAAGAACGGCCGGCCGTTCCGCCGCGCCGTCCGGCAGTGCGGCAAGTTCGGCCGCCCGCGGTCCCCGCGCGGTGCGCTCCACCCGCGCCATCTCCTCGATCTCCACCGTCTCCGACCCGGCGCCCAAGTCCCGCAGCCGGCGCGCGGACACGAGGACGCGCGATTCGAGGGCGGCGACTGAGTTGTTGTAGGCATCGACGGCCTGGCGCAGGCGGTTGCCGAGGTCGGTCCAGTGGCCGGCGAGGCTCGCGACCCGCTCGTAGAGCTGGCGGCCGAGGGCGGCGACCTGCTGGGCGTTCCTGGCGAGCGCTTCCTGGCGCCAGCCGTTTTCGGCGACGCCGAACTCGATGAGCGCAGGGTCCTGCTGCAGCCCGGCGCTGAAGAACATTTCGCCGGGGAGGAAGAGGACGACGAACTCGGGCGCCGGGCCGCCGGTTTCCGCGAACTGATGCGATCTCCCTTCCTGCACCGCCTTCACCCCGGCTCCTTTGATCCCCGATCCGGCCTTCCGCCGGCGTGCGTGAACTCCCCGCGCGCACGCATCTCCTGGAGCCGGCGCATCACGTCCGCCAGCCCCTCCACCGCCTCCAGGCGCTCGCGCAGCGTGAGCGTGAGGGCGCGGCGAAGCTGGGCCCTGCGGCTGCCCTCCCACGTGGTCAGGCTCCAGTCGATGTCGCGCTCACTTTCTTCCATCGGGGCTCGCATCCTCCTGGATCCAGCGCAGGTGCTGGAGGTCGTCCCGATCGCGCGGTCGATCGGCCTGCTCCTTCATGGCGATCAGGGCGGGCAGGGAGACGAACCGCACGCTTACCCCCGGCGCGAGCTCGCCTTGCAGTGCGTTAGCGTACTCGCGCTCGAAGTCGAACGGCTCGGTCACGAACACGTCCACGCTGGTCTCTCGATGCCGCTCGCTGAAGAAGTTGAGCACTCTCATGCCCTTGTCTCGAATCCATTGCCGGCGCAGCACGGCGTCGGCGAACTGCGCGGCGCTGATCGGAACCAGGGGCCGGTAGCCGAGCGTCGCGAGCGCTCTGAACGCCCGCAGGATGTTGTCGGCGTCGAGCGCGACCACCAGGTCGACGTCCTGGGTGGCGCGGACGTAGCCGTGCGCGCCGACCGCCAGCCCACCCGCAACCAGATAGCGAACGCGCTCCTCGCCGAGCGCCTTGACGATCGCTTCCAGGCTCGCCAGCTTCACTGCGGCTCTTTCGCGACATTGTCGATCCGATCTTCACCTTGCGGGCGAGCGAGGGCAAGCTCGGCCGCCTGCATCCCCCTCGGCACCCGCTCCACCTGCGGCATCTCCTCGATATCCACCGTCTCCGACCCGGCTCCCAAGTCCCGCAGCCGCCGCGCCGACACCAGCACGCGCGACTCGAGCGTCGTGACGGACTTGTTGTAGGCGTCGACGGCCTGGCGCAGGCGGTCGCCGAGGTCGGTCCAGTGGCCGGCGAGGCTCGCGACCCGCTCGTAGAGCTGGCGGCCGAGGGCGGCGACCTGCTGGGCGTTCTTGGCGAGCGCTTCCTGGCGCCAGCCGTAGGCGACCGCGCGAAGCAGGGCGATCAGGGTGGTCGGGGTGGCGGGGATGACTCGCTCGGCGACGCCGAACTCGATGAGCGCCGGGTCCTGCTGGAGCGCGGCGCTGAAGAACGATTCCCCGGGGAGGAAGAGCACGACGAACTCGGGCGTGGGCTCGAACTGCTCCCAGTAGGCCTTGCGGCCGAGCGCGGACATGTGCTCGCGCACGCGCCGGGCGTGGTCGGCGAGGTGGGCGCGCTGCGCCGCCTCGTCCAGCGCTTCGGCTGCGCTCAGGTAGGAGGCGAGCGGCGCCTTGGCGTCGACGACGATGGTCTTGCCGCCGGGCAGCCGGACGACGAGGTCGGGACGGAGGCGCCCCTCCTCGGTGGTCCGGCTTTCCTGCTCGACGAAGTCGCAGTGCTCGAGCATGCCGGCCATTTCGACGACGCGCTTCAGCTGGATCTCGCCCCAGCGCCCGCGAACCACGGGCTGGCGCAGGGCCTTGACGAGGTTCGCGGTCTCGCTGCGCAGCATGGGCAGGTGCGTTTCCACGAGGCCCTTGAGCTGCTCGTGGAGCGCCGCGTAGGCGCCGATGCGCGCTCTCTCCAGCTCGCCGAGCTTGCCTTCGACCTGCCGCAGCGATTCCCTCAGAGGGCCTACGAGCTGCTCGACGGCCTTCTGCCGCGCTTCGAGCTCGCCCCTCGCGCCCTGCTGGAACTCGCCGAGCTGGGTCTTCGCCAGGTCGAGAAACGCCTGGTTGTTGCTCTTGAGCGCGGCGGCGCAGAGGGCGTTGAAGGCGTCCGAGAGCCGGCGCTGCGCATCCTCGAGCAGCGCAAGCTTTTCTCCGGCGCTCGCGCGCTGGGCCGCGAGCGCGGCCTCGGCCGCGGCGCGCCGCTCCGACTCGGCGCGCAGGGCGCCGAGCGCGCCTGCCTGCTCGCTTCTCAGGGTCTCGAGCTCGGCGGCGCGCACGGCGTGTTGCTCGCGCAGGAGGCCGACCTGGGCCTCGAGCAGCGCAACCGCGGACCTGCGGCGCGCGGCCTCGAGCGCCCAGGCGATCAACCCCCCGAGCGCGAAGCCGCCGCCGGCGGCCAGGGTCTCGGTCACCATGCCGCGGCGGGCCTCCCCCGGACTTCGACCAGAACGCCGCCGAGCTTATGCCCGTTCGGGTCCACGCGCACGAGCAGAGTTCCGATCTCGAAAGGAGATTGCAGAGGGGCGCTGCGCGGCATGGGCGCGGATTGTGTGCGCTGCCTCTATCAACCGGCGATACTGGCAGGCGTCCCAGCTTATAACGTAAGTTAGAATCGAGCCGGAGGTACGCGATGAAGATCAAGATCACGACGGTAGGCAATTCCGCCGGCATTGTCCTGCCGAAGGAGCTGCTCGCGCGGCTGCGGCTCGGCAAGGGCGACACGCTGTACGCCACCGAGCTTCCGGACGGGATCAAGCTCTCGCCCTACGACGCGAAATTCGAGAAGCAGATGGAGGCCGCCGAGCGCGTCATGCGCAAGGATCGGAACGTCCTGCGCAAGCTCGCTGAAAGCTGAGTCCCGCGGTGATCGTCTGGCTCGAGAAAGCGGTCGTGCTCGCGGTTCACGACCGCCAGCTCGCGGAGCACGGCGGCAGCGCCGGGGTGAGGGACGAAGCGCTGCTCGAGTCCGCGCTCGCACGCCCGCAGCAGCTTCACGCCTACGGGGACCCTGCGCCGGACCTTGCCGATCTCGCCGCGGCGCTCGCCTTCGGCCTGGCGCGCAATCACCCGTTCGTCGACGGGAACAAGCGCACCGCGCACGTTGCATACCGAGCGTTTCTCGCACTGAACGGCGCCGATCTCGAGGCGGGCGAGGAAGAGATGTATGCTGCGATGGTCACCCTCGCCGAAGGCAGGCTCCCCGAGCGCGACTTCGCCGCGTGGCTGCGGGAGCGCCTGAGGTTCACATCGCGCGGCGAGGCGCACGAGCCGCGGAGGCCCTACCGCGCGAAGCCGCGCGCCGCGCGTCAGGCATAGCGCGCGAGC
>Ga0187893_10010439_pt1 | contig 13829 bp, 11 predicted proteins | sample MA1701074metaG_FD_139574 | JGI IMG/M metagenome (GOLD analysis project Ga0187893, IMG submission 139574) | White microbial mat communities from a basaltic lava cave in the Kipuka Kanohina Cave System on the Island of Hawaii, USA - MA170107-4 metaG ...
GGATTCGAGCCGCGGCACGGTCATGTCGGCCTGGCAGGCAGGGCATTTGATTTGCGCGCCGGCCCAGCGGGCGTCGCCGGAGATGTGTTGTCCGCAGGTGGGGCAGGCGAATTTGAAGTCGCTCATGAGAGGAAGGAAGTTCGCGTCGGACAACTCGTTGAACAGCAGTGAAACTCGAGTGCATTAGAGGCGCGGGCGGGCCGGCGGTCAAGGAATTGTTCGGCAGGGCAGACGCATGGGACGCCGGCATCCTGCCGGCGTGAAGATGATGCAACTCGCCGGCAGGATGCCGGCGCTCCAGAGTCAACCGCCGATGCAACTCATCGAGCGGGACGGAGGAACGAAGTCGGCTTCGCCAATGTGGTGGCGAGCCTCCTTTTGGAGGGCGACGTCGAGGAGGTAATCCTTGAGTTCGGAGTCGGTCGCGCCGTTGCGGAGGCGGGCGCGGAGGTCGTGCTCGGTGACGCTGAAGAGGCAGGTGCGGATTTTGCCGTCGGCGGTGAGGCGAATGCGGTTGCAGTGGCCGCAGAAGGGTTCGCTGACGGGGGCGATGATGCCGATCTCGCCGCGGCCATCGGGGAAGGTCCAGCGACGGGCGGTCTCGGAGGGGTGGGCGGGGGCGACGGGGCGGAGGTCGAAACGGGCGTGGAGGCGGCGGAGGATTTCGTGGCCGGGAACGACGAGGTCGCGCTGCCAGGCGCGCGCGGAGTCCAGGGGCATGAATTCGATGAAGCGAAAGCTCAGCGCGTGGCGGCGGCCGAAGTCGGCGAGTTCCTCGATCTCGTGGTCGTTCACGTCGCGGATGATGACGGCGTTGACTTTGATGGGATGGAGGCCGAGTTCCTGCGCGAGGCGGATGCTGTCAAGCAGCGCGCCGAGTCCGTCGCGGCCGGTGATCTTGCGGAAGCTGGCGGGGTCAAGGGAATCGAGGCTGAAGCTGACGCGGCGCAATCCGGCTTCGCGGAGGGCGGCGCCTTTCTGAGGGAAGAGAAAGCCGTTGGTGGTGAGGGCGAGGTCGCGGATGCCGTCGAGTTGGGCGAGGCTGGCGACGAGGCGTTCGAGTTCCTGGCGGAGGAGGGGTTCGCCGCCGGTGAGGCGGACTTTGTGGATGCCGAGTTCGACGAAGAGGCGGACGACGCGGGCGATCTCCTCGAAGGTCAGGATGTGGGAGCGGGGCGCCCATTGACGGACGATGGGGGTCGAATCGGGAAGGCTGGCCCAGCGACCGCGGTAGAAGTTGTGCGCGGCCTCGGTCTCCGGGAGACAATACATGCACCGGAAGTTGCAGCGGTCGGTGACGCTGACGCGCAGGTCGCGGAGGGTGCGCCCGTGGGAATCGATCAGCAAGGGGGCGCGGGACATCGGCTACTTCGGGTCGGAGGGCGGGTTGGTGACGATGGTCGCGCCGCCGTCCTGCTTGAGTTCGACGTTCAGGCTGAAGTTGTTGGTGCGGCCGGGAGTGTTCTTGGTGACGAGGAGTTCGGCGCCTTTCTTTTCCTGCATGCCGTAGATGCCCATGCGAAGCCACTCGAGGCGGCGGGCCACGGTGATTTCCTCCTTGAGCTTGGCGACCTGGGCGCGAAGGACGGCAAGGTCGTTGAACTGGCGTTCGAGTTCGGCCTTTTCGGTCTGGAGGCGCTTGAGTTCGTTGAGGAGGAATTCGCGGTCGCCCTCGGAGGCGGCGAGCTTGGTCTCGGTCAGGGCAATTTGTTTGCCGAGCTTGTCAATGGAGGCGGTGAGGTCGTCCATCTTGAGGGAGAGCTGGTTGGTCTGGGTGGTGAGCGCGGCGATCTGGGAGTCCTTCTTCTCGATTTCGGCGCGGGCCTGCTCCGCGGCGGCCTGCATCTCGCTTTTGGTGCGGGCGAGTTCGGCGTTGATCTTGGCGAGGTGGTTCGAGGTCATGCCCAGTTCCTCGGTCTTGATGGTGAGGTTGGTCTGGAGGTACATGGCGAGGCGCTCCTTCTCGTCGAGCTTGGATTTGGTTTCCTCGACGGTGTTCGAGAAGGTGGTGATCCGGATTTCGTCTGAGGCTTTCACCTGCTTGGCGGTGCGGTCGCGCAGAAGCAACGAAACACCGAGGGCCGCCGAGACGAGAACGAAAAACGCAATGGCAACTTTCATATTTCTTCAGGGAGGATGGTCGCCCGCCGTGGAATTGGCAAGCCCGACATCCGAATCTTGCTTTAGAGACGAACTCACCTAGATTTGATTCATGGAATTACCGAACGCGGTGCCGGTGATGACGCTGCCCAGCGCCACGCTGTTTCCGCAGGCCCTGCTGCCGCTTTACATTTTCGAGCCGCGCTACCGGCAAATGCTGACGGACATGCTGCGGCGCGACCGGATGTTCACGGTGGCGATGCAGAAGCCGGGCCGCGTGCGCGAGACGCCGTGCTCGGTCGCGGGGCTGGGACTCATCCGCGTGTCGGTCGGGCACGACGACGGCACGTCGCACTTGATCCTGCAAGGGCTGGCGCGCGTGGAACTGGTCGGCACGGTGCAGACGAAGCCGTATCGCGTGTCGCAAATCCGCCGCCTCGACACGCCGGCGGCCGACAACGTCGTGATCGACGCGCTGATGGCCAAGGTGCAGGAACTCGTCGAGGAAAGGCTCGAACTGGGACCGTTCCCGTTTCCGTTTTCTGCGTTCAAGAAGACTGCTGCGCCGGCCGTGAAAAAGGGCGCGCAGCCGCCGAGTTTCTCAGCGAAGGAAATTCTCGATTACCTCGAATCGCTGAAGGACGCGGACCAGTTGGCGGACCTTGTCTCCTGCGCGCTGTTGCCGGGCGCCGTCGAGCGGCAGACGATTTTGGAAACAGCCGACATCAACCGGCGGCTCAAGCATCTCATCCATTTCCTGATGGAGGAGATTCGCCGTTGCCGGAAGGATGCGCAGTCATGAGCGAGCCAGCCGCTTCTTCAACCGTGGACCGCGAGGAGCTTCACACGCAGCTTTTCGCCAACGTCGTAATGCAACAGGCGAGCATGGCGCTGATGTCCCTGGGCGTGACGCCGCATCCGCAGACCGGCGAGACGATGCACGACCTCGAAGCCGCGCAACATTTCATCGCCCAACTTGAAATGCTCGAAGCGAAGACGCGGGGCAACCTGAACGCCGACGAGTCCGCGATGCTCAAGCAGGCGCTCACCAGCGCGCGGATGGCGTTCGTGCAATCCGTCGAGCGCGGCGGCCCGCCGGTTGGGAAAAAGGAAGCGCCGACGCCACCTGCCGCGCCCCCGGCGGAAACGCCGGCGCCCGAGGAGCCGAAGCCCGCTTCGGACGACGAGCGAAAGAAGTTCGTGAAGAAGTACTGACTTTCCACCGCGCTGCGTTGCAATGGAGGCGGCGCACGAAACGATGTTGTTGATGTTTCCACGCTGCCTCCTGATGCTCGCGCTGCTGCTTGCCGGTGGCGGGCGCGGATTCTCCCTGTCTCTGCTCCACTGGAACGTCGCGGGCAACGGCGCGAGCGATTGGAGCACGAACTCCCTTCAAGTGCAGGCCATCGGGCGGCAGATGCTTTATTGGCGGCCGGAAGTCGTCACGTTCAACGAGATTCCCTTCGACGAAAGCGCGCAGATGACGAACTTCGTCGCGGCGTATCTGCCGGGCTATTTCCTGGCGATGAACTCCGGCACCGACGGCTACCTTCGCAGCGCCATTGCCAGCCGGTATCCGGTGGCGCGCTCGCAGAAGCATCTGGATGGCGTGAGCCTTGTGCCCTTCGGATACACGAATTCTCCTTCGACGTTCACGCGCGACCTTTTCGAGGCGGAAATCATCGTGCCCGGATGGGCGCAGCGTTTGCACGTCTTCACGACGCACCTGAAAGCGACTGAGAGCGGGGCCAACTTCACCAACAGCGTCCGCCGCCGCGCCGCCGAGGCCAGCGCCATCTCGAACTTTTTCGTCACGGTCTTCCTGCCGACGTACGGCGCGCGTCCGTACGTCCTGACTGGCGACCTGAACGAAGACATCGCCAGGCCGCCGACCAGCGGCGGACAGCCCTTCAGCGGCCTGCCGATCCAGCGACTGACCAGCGCGCCGACGGGACTGCGCCTGACGACGCCGTTGAATCCCGTCACCGCGAGTTCCAACAGCTTTTCCATTCGCGGCACGCTGAACACGCGCCTCGATTACATCCTGCCCGGCGGCCTACTGTTCTCGAACGTCGCAGGCAGCCAGGTTTTCCGCACGGACCGACTCAGCCCGATGCCGCCGAACTTGTTCACCAATGACAGCGAAACGGCTTCCGACCATTTGCCCGTCATCATGTCGTTTCACAATCCCTACGACCCAGCGCCGCGCCTTCTCAGCGTCGCAACGAGCAATCAGTTCGTGAACCTACGCTGGTCTTCGAGCACCGGCCGCGCGTATCGCGTCGAAGTCTCGACCAACTTCGCGACTTGGTCCGTGTCGAGCACGAACCTGCTGGCGACGGCGACGAACCAGTTTTGGAGTGCGCCCCGCAGCGGCCCGCGGCAGTTCTTCCGTGTCCGGCAAATGCCTTGAACGGCGCGATACCAACGGCCCAACAGCGGCGCTGAAGCCGCCGCACTCCAGACGCTGGCGCGCGGTCGCATGGTCTCCTTCCTCGCGGAGCGTCTGGAGTGCGGTGGCTTCAGCGCCGCTTTAGCAGGGCGGTACCCGGCAAGTTGCGAGCTTCTCCAGCTTCCTCTGCATTTGCCAACGCAAGCCGCCCCTTTACACTGCCGACCCGCATGATCCGCCTCGTCCTCTTCGACATCGACGGCACGCTCATCGCCAGTGGCGGCGCGGGCGAGAAGGCGTTCGGGCGCGTCTGCGAATTGGAGTTCGGCGTGCCCGGAGGCGCTGCGGGACTTCACTTCGCCGGGCGCACCGATCCTTCCATCGTCCGCGACTTCTTTACGCAGCGCGCCATCGAGCCGAGTACGGAGAACTTCCGGCGCTTCTTCGACCGGTATGTGTTCCACCTCGACGATCTGCTCGGGCGGCTCAACGGCCGCGTGTTGCCCGGCGTCGGCGCTTGCCTCGAAGGGCTACGCGCTCTGCCGCAGCCGCCGCTGATCGGCCTGCTCACCGGCAACATCCGGCTCGGCGCGCAGATCAAGCTCGGCCATTACGGACTCTGGGATCACTTCGCGATGGGTGCGTTCGGCGACGACCACGAAGATCGCAACCAACTCGCGCACGTCGCCCGCGAACGCGGCAGCAAGCGGCTTGGCCACGCGCTGCATGGCGAAGAAGTCCTCGTCATCGGCGACACGCCCCGCGACATCGAATGCGCGCGCGCCATCGACGCCAAAGTGCTTGCCGTCGCCACAGGCAGCTATGCGCTGGAGCAACTCCGCGCGGAGCGGCCCACTTGGATTGCGGCAACGCTTGAAGGACTTTCCGCGCGCGAGATTTGCGGTTGATGCGGGCGGTGGACGAAACTCTCGCGGGCGCTTAGTGTTTGAGCGCGTGGTGAAGCACAGCAAACATCGCGGCGATGGTTGGGAACGCCGGTTGGGACCGGCGCCGAACCCTCGCCGTCAGCGGGTTGCAGCGGAGGCGGCGAGGCAATTTCCCCTGATGAATAGCCGTTGCCCCAGCCGAGTCGATCCGGTGTGCATTGCGAAACAAAGCTCGCCCGTAACCGGGCAGCGCAATGCCAAGCTGGCCACCAAAAGGCCTGACGTATGAAAACGAACTTCCGGGTGTTGGCGCTGGGCGTGGGTGTCGCGAGTCTGGCGCTGTGGGTCGCGCTCAAGGATGACCAAACAAACTTCAACATGCCGCTCCTCGCCGATGCGGCCACGGCGGCTACGTTAAGCCCTGATGTGGCGGACGTGAAATCTCTGGAGACGCCCGCCAAGCCCGGCGAAACGGTGCCTGTCGTGAAGAACGAAGCGCCCCCTACGCCCGCGCTGCCTCCCGGCTCGGTCGTTATCACGAATCCCGCCGCCACCAACGTCGCGGCGACGAACATCGTCCAGACGCCGCCGGCCGCGCAGCCGCCACAGCTTTCCCCTGCGCTGGCGGAAATCGTCCGTCTCCTGCAAGCCAACGTCAGCCAGGAGATCCTGATGACGTTCATCACAAACTCCACCCAGCCCTTCTACGTGGGCGCGAGTGAGATTGTTTATCTGCACGACTTGGGCGCGCCGGATGCCATCGTCGCGGCGCTCATCAAGATCGATGCTTCGCCGGAGATGGCCGCGCGCAAACAGGCCGCCATCGCCGTCAAGCCGTTGCCGCCCGGCGTCGCGCTCACTGAGCCGGCCACAAATATTTTCCCGACGCGGGCCGCCACGCCGCAACGTCCGCCCAACCCGCCGGACCCCGTGCCGGTGAACCCGCCGCCCAACGAGGGTTCCGCTCTCGCGCCGCCGCCACCGGACACCGAAGTGACTTACGACTACCCGGCGCCGACCACCGAAGTGACCTACAACTATTTCTACACTTCGCTTGCGCCTTACGGCTCGTGGATTGACGTGCCGGGCTACGGCTACAGTTGGCGGCCGACGTGCGCGACTTGGAACCCCGCGTGGCGTCCTTACGTCGATGGCGGCCGGTGGCTCTGGAGCAATCACGGCTGGTATTGGTATTCGGATTACTCGTGGGGCTGGGCGCCGTTCCACTACGGTCGCTGGTGCCGGCCCGCGGGTTACGGCTGGGTATGGGTGCCGGACACCGTCTGGGGTCCGTCGTGGGTGAGCTGGCGGTACTCGCCGAATTATTGCGGCTGGGCGCCGCTGCCGCCGTCCGCGCGATTCGTGTCGGGACTGGGCTTTTACTTCAACACGGGTTCCGTGGGCATCGGCTTCGAGTTCGGCCTGGGCGTGGCGGACTATTGTTACGTGCCGACAGCGCGGTTTTGTGACCGCTGGGTTTCCCGCCACGCGCTCCCGCATCACCACAACCACGGCATCCACAAGAACACCACAGTCATCAACAACTACGTGGTGGGAAACAACAACACGATCGTCAACCACGGCGCGGGCCTCGACAAAATCTCGAAGGCGACGCGCGGCGACGTGAAGCAGGTGACGCTGAGGGACACAACGTTCGTGAAGAACCTCGGCACGCGCCACGACCGCTTGGAATCGGACGGCAAGACGCTCACGGTCCATCGTCCGCCGGCAGCCGTGCTCGCGCGCAAGAGCACGGTTTCCTCGCTGGCGCCCACGGTGACGGCGACGACGCGGCCCTCGACTTACTCGAATCCGACTTACACGAAGCCTGCCCCGGCGGTCAGCGGATCTTCGCACGCCGTCTCCGTGCCAGCTGGGGTCTCGACTGCTCCTGCGGCGGGGATGAAAGGCCAGGCGAATTCGGCAGGTTCGCATCACACTCCGGTCATCATGAATTCGCGAGCGTCCGGCCCGACGCCCGTCACTCGCTACACCAAGCCTGCCAACGCGGCGAGCCAGCCCGTCATCGTGACGGGTGGGACGTTGCCGGATATTTCTCCCTACGCGAAACCCGGCAATGCGGAGGTGGATTTGCCGGGCGCGGGCTACACGAAATTGCCGGGCGGCGCCTCGCCTCGCGTCACGAAGCCCGATGCGGCGTCGGTTTCCCGCTCCCGGAATGACGGCCACCACAGCGTGGTGTCCAGTTCGCCGGATCAAAACGCGAAACCTTCGAGTGGATATACGAAGCCTGCTTCGGGTTCGGGATCGGCCACGCACATCACGTCACTACCGGGCGTGAAGAATCCTTCGGCTTCGGCTTACAACAAACCTTCGCCAGCAGCAGGCCACGCGAGTTCGGTCGGCTCGGGTTCTGCCGCGCCGAGATCGTCCGGCTACGCGCGCACCGAACCGTCTCGCGGCTACACACAGCCTTCCGCTCAACGCGCCCCAGTCACTCACGCTCCTTCGCCGAGTTACTCGAAGCCCGCGCCCTCCGCGCCCTCGCAAAGCTACAGCCGCCCCGCGCCGAGCTACAGCGCGCCGGCCCGTTCGGAGGGCCATCACTCCCGCGTCACGGTTCCGTCGGGCGGCGGAGGCGGTTCGCAGAGCCGTTCTTCCGGCAATCCCAGTGGTTCCTCCGACGGCAGGAAAGGCCGTTAAGCGAACAACGTCTGGCGTTTTTCGGCGATGCTTTAACAAAGCTCCGCTGAAGACCTGTCCACGATGTGCAGGCTTGCCATGCGGCTCTCCGGGCCATAGCGTTCGCAAAGTGCGGCTTGAGCCGCCGGTTCAATCCGCGCGCGTCCTGATGAGCATGGAATCTCCAGCTTACGCCATCGGCCAGGCGGTGTTCATTCGCACCGACACGCCGGACTATGCGGAGGAGACCATTCCGTTCCGCAGCCTGGAGGAGATGGTGCAGATTTGCTCGCAAAGCCGGGCGAACCTCGTGCTCGAGAAAGTGATCGTCTATGCGATGGCTGGCGGCGAGCCGTGCGCGCTCACACTTGGGTTCATCGCGGCGACGAAGGGGCAGCGACCGGGCAATCTGGAGATGCCGGTTTGAGAACTGGCTTCTGGATTTCTTTCGCCTCTCCTCGGAAGGTAGCTCCGCGTACAAAAAAATAGAGCCGGATTGCTCCGGCTCTGGTGACAAGGTCATTTACGCCTTCACCCAGGCGCTCAGAAGGGTAGCGGGGCCAACTTTGTTCGCTGCCCGAACCCCGCTACAAGCAAGACCTTTCTGCCAACCCTAAACGGACAGCGAAATCTCAAACATCAAACTTCGATAATTGGAGGCAATGAGCGGGCCATTCGTTCAAAAAAAGTTTCCGGGACGGCAACCCGATGGCGCAACCCGCTGATTTCAAGGCCATTAAAGTCGGCGATTCCTGCCGCTAATTCGCTGGCTGCGGGTTCCGCCAAGTGTGGTTTCGCGCTGCCAGGAGGTCGTCCGCGCCCTTTGGACCCCACATCCCGGCAGGATAGCTGTCCGCGTGCGCCAGCGGTTGATCCGCCCACGCCTGGCGTATGGGATCGACGATGCTCCAAGCGGCTTCCACTTCGTCGCGCCGGATGAACAGCGTCGCGTCGCCCTCGATGGCGTCCAGCAGCAGCCGTTCGTAGGCCTCCGGTGTGTACGCGCCAAACTCCGAATCGTATCCGAAGTGCATTCGCACCGGGCGAATCTGAATCGTGGTGCCGGGAACCTTGCCGTTGAACCGCAGCGTTATGCCTTCGTCGGGTTGGAGGCGCAGCGTGATGGCGTTGGCGTCGAGCTTGGGGCCGCATTGCGCGGCGAAGAGCACATTCGGCGTCGGGCGGAACTGCACCCGCACTTCGCTCGCGCTGAGGGGAAGGCTCTTGCCCGTGCGCAGGTAAAACGGCACGCCAGACCAGCGCCAGTTGTCCACGAGGAATTTCGCCGCCACGTAGGTTTCGACGTTGGAGCCGGGCGCGACCTTCGGCTCCTGCCGGTAGGCGACGCGCGGCTGGCCGTCGATTTCGCCGTCGGTGTATTGCCCGCGCACAACCGCCTGCGGAACCTGGCTGGGATCGTAGATTCGGACTGCCGTAAGCAGCTTCACCTTCTCGTCGCGAATCGCCTCGGCTTCGAGCGACACGGGCGGCTCCATCGCGACCAGCGCCATGACTTGCAACAGATGGTTCTGCACCATGTCGCGCAACGCACCGGCCTGTTCGTAGTAGCCGCCCCGCGAGCCAACGCCGAGCTTCTCACTCACAGTGATCTGGACGTGATCCACCGAGTCGCGGCCCCAAAGCCGCTCGAAGATGGCGTTCGAGAAGCGGAACATGAGAATGTTCTGCACCGTCTCCTTTCCGAGGTAATGGTCGATGCGGTAAATCTGCTTCTCGTGCGCGAAGCGGGTCAGTTCCGTGTTGAGCTGGCGGGCGGAGGCGAGGTCCGTCCCGAACGGCTTCTCGACCACCAGCCGTTGCCAGCCGGGGCCTTCTTCATCGCGACGCAACAGCCGCGTGCGCGACAAGTGCCCGGCGACTTCCGCGAACTGCGCCGGTGCCGTCGCGAGATAGAAGAGGAGATTTCGCCGGAGCGCTTCGTCGCCGAACGCAGCGAGTTGTTTCGACAGCCGCGTGTAAGCGTTTTCATCCGAGAAGTCGCCCTGACAATAGAAAAGATTGCCGGCGAATTCCGCCCAGAGCTTCGGGTCCACCCGTTTGGCGCGGGAGAAAGTTTCGACGCCGGCTCTAAGTTCCTCACGCCAGTCTTCGTTCGTTTTTTCGCGGCGCGCGAAGCCGATGATGCGCATGGGGCTGGGCAGTTGCTTCGAGGTGTGAAGATGATAGAGCGCCGGCACGAGCTTGCGCGCCGTGAGGTCGCCGCTGGCACCGAAGATCACGACCGAGCAAGGCTCGACTTTCTTGCGGCCCAGGTTCAGCCGGCACGTCAACAACTCGTCCAATGGATCAGATGTTTCCATGCCGCGACATTGCCAAGCGCGCGGCGGAATTCAACCTCCGTTCGTGGCTGCGACGCCCTCGTCGCAGCAGGGTGGAAGCGACGCCCCGTCGCTATATCTGCTTTCTGCGCGGCGAGGCGCCGCAGCCACTCTCTGCGACGGGGCGTCGCAGCCACGGCGCTCCGTTCTCAAGGCTGCCTCACCACGTGCAGCGCATCAATCTTCAGCTCGTTCACTTTTTGCACTGTGCCGCCCGGCCACGTCACCGTCACTTCGTCCACGCGGCCCGCCGCACCGAGGCCGAAGGTGACGGGCAACTCCGATTGCGACAGGTAGCTGCGCGTGGGCATCACCTGCCGGGCGAGGGTTTGTGAGCCGACGCGGACTTTGATCCACGCGCCGATGGCGTCGCGGTTGCTCGATCTGCCGACGAGCTTGAGGCGCAGCCAGTGATGGCCGCGCGCCTGGTCGTTGCGGAGAAGCAACGGCGGGCCGGCGATTTGCGTCATCACCACGTCGAGGTCGCCGTCGCCGTCGATGTCCGCGAAGGCCGAGCCGCGCCCGACAAGAGGCTTGAAGATGTCCGGGCCGCATTTCTCGGGGGGCACGGGGATGAAGTTGATTCCCCGCGCGGCGCCACGGTTCCAGAAAAGCTGCGCGGGCTGCCGGTAGCTCTGGCTCTGCTGAACCTTGTTAATCTCCTCTTCGAGATGGCCGTTGGCGGTGAGCACGTCGAGGCGGCCGTCGAGGTCGTAGTCGAAGAAGAACAGGCCGAACTTGAGCAGCAGCCGGCTGGCGGGGCCGACGCCCTCGGTCGTCGCCTCGTCGGTGAAGGTCAGGGTGTCCCGCTGGGAAACGTAGAGCGCGTTCATCTCGTTGGCGAAATTCCCGATGGCGATGCCCAGCGCGTCATCGTTCCGAAAGCGCGCCGAGTCGATGCCCATCGCGCCGCGGGCCGCGCCGTAAACGTCGAAGGCGATGCCTGACCGGGAGCCAAGTTCCTCGAACGTGCCGTCGCGTTTGTTGCGCAGAAGAAAATTCTGCACCGTGTCGTTGGCGACGACGAGGTCGATCCAGCCGTCACTGTCCACATCCACCGGCGCGACAGCAAGGGACTTCGCCATGGGCCTGCCGGTGCTGGGATTCTTCACCTGCACGCCGCTGGCCGCGGACACGTCCTTGAAGCGACCCATGCCATCGTTTCGGTAAAGCGCCGGAAACGTCCCTTCGAAATCGCGCGGCGGCCCGTAGGCGCGGCCGACGCCCGTCAGCTTGTAGTCCACCGCCAGATCGATCTCGCGCGACCAGCGCACGTAACGGCAAACGAACAGGTCGAGGTCGCCGTCGTTGTCGAAATCGATCCACGCCGCGCCGGTGTTCCAGTCGTTCGTGGAGCCTCCGACGGCCGCCGCCGCGGTCACGTCGGCGAACTTGCCGCTGCCGAGGTTTCGGAACAGCCGGCACTCGCCGACGCCGGTGATGAAAACGTCGGGCAGCGAGTCGTTATCGTAATCGCCCACGGCCACGCCCATGCCGTAGAAGCTCACGTCCACGCCCGATCCAGCCGTGGCCTCGGTGAAAGCGCCTTTGCCATCGTTCAGATAAAGCTCCATTGTCGCTGGCTTGGAGTCACCCGGTTCCTTCCAGGGCCACTTCGCGGAATTCACAAAGAGCAAGTCTGCATCGCCATCCGAGTCGGCGTCGAAGAACGCCACGCCGCCGCCCATCGTCTCTGGCAGCAGCTTGTCGCCGTAAGCGCCGTTGACGTGCGTGAAGCGGATGCCGCTGGCGGCGGTAATGTCCGTGAAGCGGGCGCTCGGCACTTCCGCCAAATCCTTTGCAGCGGGTGCGGGCGGAGTCAGCGTCGTCTGCGAGCCGCTGCGGGAGCGCGGGCGGTCCCGAAGCCACACAATGCCGGCCGCCAGCACGCCGACCGCCAACAGTACAAACAGGGAACGCTTGAGCGCGCGCCCGATGGCTTCGTCGCCTTGCGACTCAGGCGGGGTCGGCGCTGGCGTGTTCATGCGGCAAAGTTCGCGGAGGATTGGCGCGACGCGCGCCGAAGAAAACACAATTCTGCGCGTCCAAGCCCGTAAACATCCTGTGGACAGCGTGTGAATAGAGTTGGCAAGTTCCTTCTGCGAAGAGATTGCGCGCGCCGCTGTTCCTGCAAGACTTCTCTTCTAATGACAAACTACTTGGAAATGAAGATTTGTCGGGTTCAGGACGAAGAGTTTCAATCGCTGATCGAAGAGCTTTGCTACTGCGCCGCATGGAATGTAGAGCAGTTTGACAATCACACGCTGCGCTTCCTGCTGATGGCCATCGGCAAGGAAGCCCGGGTCCTCAGTCTCCAACACTTCCCATTCAAGGGTGTTCTCACTACGAAGGTCGACAAACTGCGGCCCGAGAGCGTCGTTTTCAACGTATGCCAAGAATTGGTGAGGCTGAAGCACACTCACATCGAAGCGTTCGATGGGAAAACGGTTCTGTCACTTATCAAGCATTGCTACGTGGTTTTCTGGCAACCGCCGAGGCCTCCCAAAAAACGCCGCCCCATCTTTTGAATGAGCGCGCGTGTTGTTGATAAGTATAAACAACGTTCGATCCGGCTTGGCTCGAAGGGATTGAAGTCGCGGCCGCGGTGAGTAACTCCGGGCTACCAGAACAGTTCTCGACTTTTCGCGCTCGCCGTGTTTCACACTGCGCGGATGATTCCTACGGAAGCACCGCATGATTTCCGGCAAGCTCGCCGCAAGAAGTTCGAACTAGCCGATCCCGCTAGCGTGGATCGCGAGCGGCCCCAGTCGGCGGAGGCAGAACAAGGGGTTCTCGGTTGCATCCTGCTGTCACCGCAGGAGTGCGTGGGAGAGTGCATCCAGCTTCTTAAGGCGGGGAAAGACGTGTTTTACGACTTTCGACACCAAGCGATCTACGAAACGGTTGTGGAGATGTATGATCGGAAGGAGGCCATCGACTTGATCACGGTGCAGCAGACATTGCGTGACCGGAATCGACTGGAGACCGCAGGTGGGATAGCGTATCTGGCAAGTCTGCCGGATGCCGTGCCCAGCGCGGCGAACTTGGAGTATTACGTGGATATCGTGCGGGAGAAGTTTATCCTGCGGCGGATTATCGGCACTTGCACAGAGGCGGTAGGGCGAGCCTACGAGTACCAAGGTGAAGTCGATCAGTTGCTGGATGAGGTGGAACGGGATGTAATGCACATCGCTCAGGACAGGGTGAACCAGCAATTATTGAATATTCGGGATCTGGTTCATGCAGCAATCAACAAAATCGAGGAGTATCACAAAAACCAAGGGATGCTCACCGGCATCAGCACGGGCTTCGTGGACCTGGACCGGATGACCACCGGCTTGCACGGCGGAGAGATGATCGTCATCGCCGCGCGGCCGTCGATGGGGAAGACGAGTCTCGCGATGAACATTGCCGAGCACGTCTGCATCGACCAAAAACTTCCCGTGGGCGTGTTCAGTCTGGAGATGA
>Ga0187893_10010440_pt1 | contig 13828 bp, 11 predicted proteins | sample MA1701074metaG_FD_139574 | JGI IMG/M metagenome (GOLD analysis project Ga0187893, IMG submission 139574) | White microbial mat communities from a basaltic lava cave in the Kipuka Kanohina Cave System on the Island of Hawaii, USA - MA170107-4 metaG ...
CGATGAGCCGCGCCCAGCTCGGGGAGCAGCGGCGCTTCTTGGGCTGCTCCTCGTGCTTCTGGCGCCCCAGTTCCTCGGATGGCCGCTCGCCGCGGACGCGGTTGGCGTAGTGCCCATAGAAGTCTCTGGTCCGCGGTCTGCGGCAGCAGGGAGCCGTCGATAGTCGGACCGAACCATGGCTCCACCCCGAGCGAGACCTTGAGGATCTCGCCGGCCGGCTTGGCCCGCAAGGCGGCGAGCGAGTCGGCGCTCGCCAAAGCGGCGAACCGCTGGCCCTTCGCCTCGCTGGCAGCAAGCGACGTGGTCGCGAATGGCCCATCGCCTGTGCTGAAGAGCGCGCCGCTTTCGCCGATCGCTCGCTCAAAAAGGCCGCGCGCGAGAGGCGAGCCATGAGTGCGCTGACCGCCGAAGAGCCGGCGGATTCACCAAAGATGGTGACTCGCGTCGGATCGCCCCCAAAAGCCGCAGGCCATAGTTCCCCGACGCTGCGTGGCCCGATTCCCGGGTCAGCTCCGGATGGGCGAGGAAGCCGAGCAGCCAGGAGTCGTTCTACGACGACGGCGCGATCCGCAAGAGCGCCACGCTCCACGGCGTGCTGTGCGTGACGACCTTGACGGGCGCCGCGGCCACGGTGCGGGCGATCCGCGCGCTGCGCGAGCACGCCCTCGAGGTGACGAGCCTGCAGGAGATCCACGCCGGCGGCTGAGCCTGGGGTATGCTGTCTCCGGGGGCGGACCCGGAGGCGGCTTTGGACAGCTTCATCCAGGATCTCCGCTATGGCTTGCGGGCGCTCAGCGCGCGGCCCGGCTTCACCCTCGTAGCGCTCGTCACCCTCGCGCTCGGGATCGCCGTGAACACGACGATGTTCAGCGTCGTGAACGGAGTGCTGCTCGCCGAGCTGCCGTACCGCGACCCGCAGCGGCTGGTGCTGTTCCGCGTCATGACGGACGGCCACACCTCGCTGCCCTCGCTGGCGCCGCCCGAGGTCGAGGACATGCGCGAGCGGGCGGGGGTGTTCGAGGACGTCGCCTCGATCCGCGACAACACCGCCACCCTCACCGGAAGCGGCGAGCCGCTGCAGCTCCGCATGGGCGGCATCCGCTGGAACTTCCTGCAGCTCCTGGGGGTCGCTCCGCAGCTCGGCCGCGCCTTCAGCGCCGACGACGGCCTGCCCAACGCCGCGCCGGTGGTGATGCTCTCGAACGGGCTGTGGCAGGAGCGCTTCGGCGGCGACCCGACGGTGGTCGGCCGCTCGATCGTGCTCGACGGCCAGTCCACCCAGGTGGTCGGCGTGCTTCCGGCCAGCCTGGAGCTGCTGCTGCCGCGCGAGGCGGGGCTGCCGAAGCGTCTCGACGCGTGGCGCCCGTTCACCTTCGACTTCCGGGCGTTGCCGCGTTTCCGCTGGATGCGCGCGGTCGCGCGGCTCAAGCCGGACGTGAGCCTGGCGGCGGCCCAGCAGGCGACGGACCGCGTCACCAAGGAGCTGATCGCCGAGTTCCCGGCCTACAAACAGCAGCCCTTCCAGCTCCTGATCCGCCCGCTGCACGCCGACGTGGTGAGCTCGGTGAGGCGCCCCGTGCTGGTGCTGTTCGGCGCCGTGGCCTTCGTGCTGCTGATCGCGTGCGGCAACGTCGCGAACCTGCTGCTGGCCCGCGCCGCGGAGCGCGAGCACGAGATCGGCGCCCGCGCGGCGCTCGGCGCCAGCCGCGCCCGGCTGATCAGGCAACTGCTCACCGAGGCCCTGCTGTTGGCCTTGAGCGCGGCCGCGCTCGGCACGCTGCTCGCGGTCGGCTTGGTCGAGCTGCTGGTGCGCTTCGCTCCGGCGGACCTGCCGCGCATGGACGTCGTCGGCGTCGACGGCCGAGTGCTGCTGTTCACGCTGGTGGCGTCGCTGCTGACGGTCGTGATCTTCGCGCTGGTCCCGGCGCTGCAGACCAGCCGCGTGGATCTCCACGACACCCTGAAGGGCGGCGCGCGGCTCGTGGGGAGCGGCCGCCGCGCCCGCCTGCGCCGTTTCCTGGTCGCGGGGGAGATCGCGCTGTCGCTCGTCCTGCTGGTCGGCGCGGGCCTGATGATCCGCAGCTTCGCGGCGCTCTCGGCCACGCGCCCCGGCTTCGAGGCCGACCAGTTGGTGAGCTTCCAGCTCGCGCTGCCGGGCGCCCGCTATCCGAACCCGCCCGAGCAGGGCCGCTTCTTCGAAAAGCTGTCGGCGCGCATGCAGGCGCAGCCGGGCGTCCAGGCGTTCAGCGCCAGCTTCCCGCTGCCGATGAGCGGCCGCTTCTGGACCAACGAGTACGCCTACGACGCGCCGACCGAGGAGAAATGGGGCGTCGTCGAGTCCGACAACCACGTGGTGCTGCCGGGCTACTTCAAGGCGCTCGGGGCGCGGCTGCTGTCGGGCCGCGACCTGACCTGGGAGGACGTCAAGGAAGGCCGCAAGGTGGCCGTGATCGACGAACGTCTCGCCCACAAGGCGTTCCCCGGCAAGGACGCCGTCGGCCAGTTCCTCAAGGTGCGGACCGCCGGGCAGGAGAAGGAGCCCGTCGAGGTGGTCGGCGTCGTGGAGCACGTGCGCCAGGACCACCCGGGCCGCGACGGCCGCGAGCAGACCTACGTGTCGCTCGCGCTGTGGCCGTTCAACGGGCTCTACTTCGCGGTGCGCTCGTCGCTGCCGACGGACCGGGTGATGGAGATCGCCAGGAGCGAGGTGCGCAAGATCGATCCCGAGCTGGCGCTCTACGACGTCCGCACGCTGCGCGGCTACATCGACGAGGTCACGGCCGGCCAGCGCTTCGCGATGCAGCTGCTGGGCGTGTTCGCGGGGTTGGCGGCGCTGCTGTCGGCCATCGGCCTCTACGGCACGATCGCCTACACGGTCAGCCAGCGCGACCGCGAGTTCGGCATCCGGATGGCCCTGGGCGCCGGCCCGAACGAGCTGCTGGGCCTCGTGGTCAAGCAGGGCCTCAGCCTCGCGGCCCTCGGCATCGCCGCCGGCATCGTGGCGGCGCTGGCGCTGAGCCGAGTGCTGTCGTCGCTGCTCTACGGCGTGAGCGCGGCCGACCCGCTGACGTACGCGGCGATGGTCGCGGGCGTCGCTTCGATCGCGCTGATCGCGAGCTACCTGCCGGCGCTGCGCGCGGCCCGGCTGCACCCCGCGAGCGTGCTGCGATCGGAGTAGGAAGCCCTACTTCGCGCGCACTACGATCGCGCCGACCTGGTCGAGGCGGACCAGGGCATCGTAGTACTCCTTGCCCTCGAGGGCGGTGAGGTGGACGCCGCCCGCGCCGACCGCCTTGAGCGTGCCCTTGAGCGACTGGCCGGAGTTCATCACCAGCTCGACCTTCTCGCCGACGCGCTGCTCGAGGTTCTTCTGCATCGTGTCCGCGGCGTTCAGCGCGACCGGCGGCTTCGCTGCCGGCGCTTGCGCTCCGGCCTGCGGGACCAGCAGTGCGGCGCCCAGGGCGGCGGTCAAGAGTCCACGCTTCATTCGATGCCTCCTGCGCGGATCATATTCGGGACTACTCGATGTCCTTGTGCGGCGAGGTCGAGCCCTCGGCGGCGTAGACCGGCTCGAAGCCGAACACCCAGGGCTTCGAGGTGTCGACGCTGACCCGTACAGCCTTCATGTCCGGCCAGCCGTAGACCTGAAGGCGCGTGACGTTCGGGTGGTTGACCTTGGGCGCGTCGATGTCCAGCTCGGTGAGCGGGCGGTCGATCGTGAACTCGTGGTAGTGGCCGTGGACGATCAGGACCTGGCCGCCGAAGCCGTCGGCCTCCTCCCTGATCGCCTTCACGACGGCCTCGAAGGGCCCGCCTTCGTAGCGCAGCTGCTCGTCGAAGGGGTTGGAGTGGAAGGCCAGCACCACCGCGCGGTGCTTGTCCTTGCGCGCGGCCGCGAACGTGGCCTTCACCCACGCGAGGTTGGCCTGCTCGCGGCGCACGAACTCGCGCCAGTACTTCTCGACGCGCAGCTCCTGGTTGTTGTGCGTGCCCACCAGGTTCAGGGTCGCGAAGGTCGCGCCGCCGTGGCTCCAGCGGCCGTTCTCCGCGAACTCCTTGTACTCCGGGAGCGCGTCGGCCTCGCGCACCAGCGGCACCGCGGAAGCGCCCAGGCTCGCCGACTTCGACCAGAACACCTCGCGCATCATCTGCAGGATCTCGATGGGGTCGGCGCCGTTGCGGTTCGGCTTCCAGCCGTCGGACCACTCGTTGTTGCCGGGCGCGTAGAACACCGGCTGCGCGAAGCGACCGAAGAACGCGCGTTGCGTCTCCTGGAAGGCGCGGCCGCAGTCGCCGATCCCCTTGGTGTCGCCGACGTGGATCGCCAATGCCGGGCGGGCGAGGTCGACGTGGTCGCTCGTCTCGCCGACGGCGCCCGCCTCGAGGAGGCGCGTGCGCAGCTCGCGACGGTCTCGGAGACGCTGGCCAAGTCGTATCCCGAGACCAACGACAAGATCCGCGCGGTGCTCACGCCACTCCTGGAGTCGCGCGTCGGCGGGCGGCTGCAGACCTCGCTGCTGCTGCTGCTCGGCGTTGGTGGCGACCTGGAACCCGCCCGGCTTGTCGATGAAGCCGGCGCGCCCCGACAGCCCTGGCACCCCCATGGGCAGGCGCAGCGGCGTGGCGACGCGCAGAAAACACTCGCCAAGGGCCCGGCGCGGCGATCGTCGCCAGCAGGAGCAGCAGGCCGTTTGCGAGGACACCCCGGAGCCGCCCCTGTGCCATCGGCTACCGGGTGACCAGCTTCACGCCGAGTCGCCTAAGCCAACATTCCCGGGAATGAGCGTCATCGGATCACCATGTCACGCGAACGATACCGGATTCCTGAATCTGGCTGTCGCGCGTGACGAGCGGCAGCCCCAGGCCGCGGGCCGCAGCGCAGATGAGCGCGTCGAACGGGTCGCGGTTGGGCCGGAACTCGTCGGCGAGGAACACCTGCTCCGGCGTCAGGTCCAGGGGCTGAAAGGCCGGGTTGCTGAACAGGTCGTCGAAGAAAGTGCGTAGCGAACGGCGCAGGTCCACGAGGCCCGCTCGCGCCAGCAGGCCGCTTTCCCAGATCACGGCCGCGGGCACATAGACGAGCGCCTCCTGGCGTTCGGCGGCGTCGAACAGCGCCGCCGCCCGGCGCCCCAGCTTGCTCCCGCCGGCCGCGTGGAAGAGGAGCGGATGCGTGTCCGTGACCGCCGCTCGTTCCAGGCTCAGGCCTTCTCGCGGCTGGCGCGGCCGCCCTGCGCCACCCGCGACCGAAGGGAGGTCCGAAACCGGCTTCGCAGGACGGCATCGGCTCCCCGCAGTCTGGGGTCCGACTTCGCGATGACGATCGTGCCCCGGACGGAGCGCGCACCGGACTTGCGCCGCGCTCGCCCAGCGCGCACGTCGGCGATCAGGGAATCGAGCGCCTCGCTCACGCTGCGGTGCCGGCCGCCGGCCTTGAGCGCCTGGAGCCAGAGCAGGTTGCCGGGCCGAAGGCTCACGGAGATCGCCTGCTTGTTCATACGATGATTATACGATAAAGCGGTTTTTAGCGAAGCCTCGACGCAAGGTAGAGTGTCGACGTGTCGTCGCGGAACGTGTAGGCGTAGCTCTTTCCATCCGGGGTCACGACGATGGTGTTGAAGAACCCGGCAGGGCCTCCGCGTTGCCGCCCCAGCTCCATCCACGGCTCCCGCGTGCCACGCACGAGATCCACGCGAAAGATCTGGCGCTGGCCCGCGCGCACGAAGAGGAAGAGCCCGTCGGGGCTGAAGCGGAGCGGCACGTCGTCCGCGGCGGCCCCCGGCACGCTTTGGGGCTCGCCGCCCGCCGTCGGGTAGAGCCAGACCCGATGCTCCCAAGTCCCGGCGACGAAGGCGCCGTCCGGTGTGATGCGGAGCAGTGCGATCTGGATGCGCTCCGTTGAGATCGCTTTGGGCTCGCCGCCCGCGGCATCCTGGATATACAGTCGTGGCGCGGCGCCGGCCTCGTTGGCGGAAAGCACCAGGCGCTTCCCATCGGGCAGGAAGGCGCCCCCGTGGATCTGCGTGAGCGGGCCGCGCGGCAGCGCTCTGGGCTGGCCCGCCCCCGTGGGCAGAACGATGGCCTGCATCGGGATATTCACGTTCACGACGAGAGCCTGTTTCCCGTCGGGCGACAGCGCCACCGGGTTCCCGGTCCCGAGGCGGACGGGAGCGGAGCCGTCCATGCCGCGAACGTAGGCGCTGTACTCGGCGCCGCCGCCCTCGCCCTGTTCCACGAAGAGCAGCTTGCGCCCATCGGCGGACAGGTCGATCGCGATGCCGTAGTCGAGCCACGACAGGTCCCGCTCCTGTGTCTCGCCGGGGCCGAGACCAAAGACCACGGGCCGTCTTCTTTGGACGGCGGCCAGCACCCGACCGTCGGGAGCGATGTCCTGGAGCGACAGGCTGCCGGGCCCGCGAAAGACCGCCCGTTCCTTGCCTTCGGGCGTCACGGCCCACAAGCTGTTCTCCGCGCCCGCGCGGGTACCACTGAACCAGATCTCCTTGCCGTCCGGGGACCAGGCCAGGCCGCGGATGTCGGCCCAATTGGCGGAGAGAGTCGTCTTCTTTCCAGACTCGTCGACGATCGCGATGTCGCCCCGAAAATCGCCGACGAAGGGGTGATCGCTGAACGCCACGAGCTTGCCGTCCGGCGACACTCGGGGGTGTCGCATCGCGATCGCCTCGACGACGGTCTTGCCAATCGGGTACTCGAGATGCTGGCGGGAACCCGTAGCGCGCACGACCGCAATCGCCGCACCGTCGGGGGCCCAGTCCGCCCAGGTCACATCTTCGATGACCTCACGCGGGGCGCCGCCACCCATGGGAACCTGCGCGAGCGTCGCCGGGCCGATGACGCTTCGCAGGATGAGCAGCTCCCCGCTCCTGGAGATGGCGGCAAGCCGGCTGTTCCTCAAGCCGAGGCTCCTGGACTCCGGGTTTCCGGGCTGCGTGACGTAGATGTCGGGATCGCTGCCTGGCCAGATCGCCTGGTAGACGATCGTCTTCCCGTCAGGCGCGAAGCGCGAGTCGTTCACCAGGCCGTTCTGGAACGTGATCGGGCGAAAGTCGGGGACCCCGGCCGGCGTCGGCGCGCGGTGCGGCGCGAGGTAGCCGAGCACAACCAGGCCGAGGGCTACAAGGCAAAAAAGAGCCGCGCGCTGCCAGCGGCCAAGCGCGCTGGTCGGAGTCACCAGGGCCGGATGCGACGTCGCGGATCCCGAGAGCTGTTCCAGGTCGAAGGCGATGTCGCGGGCGGACTGGAAGCGCTCCTCGGGGTTCTTCTCGAGACAGTGGCCGACGATGCGCTCAAGCGCCGCAGGCAGGCTGCGGTTCGTCTCGGTGAGGTCCGGCGGGTCTTCCTTCAGGATCGCGTTCATCGTCTCCACGGTCGAAGCGCCGCGGAAGGCGTGCCTGCCCGAGAGCATCTCGTAGAGCACCGAGCCGAAGGAGAAGATGTCGGAGCGATGGTCCACTGGCTTGGCGCGCACCTGCTCCGGCGACATGTAGCCTGCGGTTCCGAGCACCTTCCCGGCGTCCGTGCCTGGCAGGCCGCGTGTGTTCGTCTCCGCCTCGACGAGCGCGTCGCCGTAAGTGAGCTTGGCGAGGCCGAAGTCGAGGATCTTGACGCGGCCGTCCCTGGTGACGAACAGATTGTCGGGCTTCAAGTCACGATGGACGATGCCTTTTTCATGAGCGGCCGAGAGGCCGCGGGCAATCTGTGTCGCGAAGTCGATGGCCTTGCGCGTGGGCAGCGGCGTGCCGCCGATGCGCTCGCGCAGCGTGTCGCCTTCCAGAAGCTCGGAGACGACGTACGGCGCGTTCTCGTGCGTGCCGATGTCATAGACGGCAAGGATGTTGGGGTGGTTGAGGACGCCGGTAGCGCGGGCCTCCTGCTCGAAGCGGCGCAGGCGCTCGGCGTCTTCGGAAAAGGACGCGGCCAGGACCTTGATCGCGACGTCGCGGGAGAGCCGCGCATCGCGCGCTCGATACACCTCGCCCATGCCGCCCGCGCCCAGCGGCGCCATGACTTCGTAGGGTCCGACCTTCGTTCCAGCAGCGAGAGTCATGCGTCGCGGATCCTAGCAGAGGACACAGCGGTCGTTGGATCGCGTTCCAATAGGCTATCGGACGGCACGCTGATAGGAATATGCGCGGTTTGACGGTGAGGACATACCACTTGAGGCTCGACCGCCGGCTGATCCTCGCTGCCAGCATCCTGGCGGGCGCGCCCGGGCTTTCGGCGGAGGATGTCGACCGCCCCCGGCTCCAGGTGGGGGCGTCGTCGGGGCCGCTTCGCGTCGATGGCTTTCTGGATGAAGCGGACTGGGCTGTGGCGCCCGCGATCGACGGTCTTGCGATGGTCGAGCCGCGGCAGGGCGACTCCGGGACGGGCCTGACGGTCGTGAAGGTCCTGGCGGGACCGAAGGCGCTCGTCTTCGGGATTCGCTGCCAGGATCCCGAGGCTTCGAAGATCGTGAGCTTCACCAAGGAGCGCGACGCGGAGTTCGACTCCGAGGACCACGTGGTCGTCGTGCTCGATCCCTTCCAGGACGGCCGCTCCGGGTACGTCTTCGCCGTGAATCCCGGCGGCGCCCGCTTCGATGCGCTCGTCGAACCGGGCGGTGAAGACGTCGACAAGAACTGGGACGGCGAGTGGGAGGCCACAACCGTTCGGGACGCGGAGGGTTGGACGGCCGAGATCCGCATCCCGATCTCGACGCTGAGCTTCAAGCATGGGTTGGGGGAATGGGGCTTCAACGTGCAGCGCCGGATAGAGCGGCTTCAGGAGACGGATCGCTGGGCGAGCCCGCGGCAGGACTTCAACGTTTTCCAGCCGAGCCGCGCCGGACTGCTGGTCGGGCTTCCGGTCTTCGACCTCGGCTGGGGACTCGGCGTGCGGCCCGCGCTCGTCGGAGGCTTCGACAATCCGAGCCCGGATGCCTCGGCCGAGGGCACCCTGGAGCCGAGCCTGGATGTCACGCAGCGGCTCGGGACCAACGCCCTGGCTTCTCTCACCGTCAACACCGACTTCGCGGAAACCGAGGTCGACACGCGGCAGACGAACCTGACGCGGTTCCCGCTGTTCTTTCCGGAGAAGCGCACGTTCTTCCTGGACGCGGCCGACATCTTCGCCTTCGGCGTTGGGCTCGGAGGCGACAGCCTGCTGCCGTTCTTCAGCCGCCGCATCGGCCTGGTCGACGAGCAGACCGTCCCGATCCTGGCCGGGCTCAAAGCCACGGGACGCATCGGGCAAACGAACTTCGGCGGCCTCGTGGTCCGGACCCGCGAGGAGACTACCGTCGCCCCGGCCTCGACGCTGGCCGTGGTGCGCGTGAAGCAGAACGTCTTTGCGGAGTCGCGCGCCGGTTTCATCGCCACCGTGGGCGATCCCCTCGGACGCAGGGGGAGCTGGGAGCTCGGAGGCGACTTCACGTACCAGACCTCGCGCTTCCACGGAGACAAGAATTTCATCGCCGGTATCTGGGGCCTGGCCACCGGACGGGACGACCTCGACGGCTTCCGTGAGACGACGGCGTTCGGACTCAAGGTCGACTACCCGAATGACCTGTGGGATTGCGCCGTCGTCTACCACCGCATCGGAGACGGCTTCGACCCTTCGCTCGGCTTCGTGCCGCGTCGTGCGATCAACAGCTACTCCGCAGGTTGCACCTATGCGCCGCGCCCGAAGCACAGCTTCATCCGCCAGATGTTCCACGAGTTCTATCCCACGCTGACGACGGATCTCGACGGGCGCTGGGAGAGCTACAGGGTGTTCATCGCTCCGCTCAACTGGCGGCTGGAGAGCGGCGACCGCTTCGAGTTCAACGTGAATCCGACCGGAGAACGGCTCGTGGAGCCGTTCGAGATCGCCAGGGGCGTCGTGATTCCTCCTGGCGCCTACGCTTGGCGGCGGTTCCGTCTCGAGCTCCAGACGGCTGCCAAGCGCAAGCTCTCCGGGCAGGCGACCTGGTGGTTCGGCGGCTTCTACACGGGCCGTCTCGATCAACTCGAGCTTGAGGCGGCCTGGACTCCGTCGCCCGTCGTGACATTCCTCGTAAACGCCGAGCACGACATCGGCCGTCTGGAGCAAGGGGACTTCGACCTGACGCTGGTCGGCACCAAGATCCGCCTCAACGTCTCACCCGACCTCCAGCTCAACAGCTTCGTGCAGTACGACGGCACGGATCGTTCCTTCGGCACGAATACGCGCTTGCGCTGGACGTTCCACCCACGGGGCGACCTGTTCGTGATCTACAACCACAACCTGCGCGAGATCGAGGATCGCTGGCGGCGCGACTCGAACCAGCTTCTCGTCAAGCTGCAGTACACGTTCCGGCGCTAGCTAGCGCGGCCTGACGCGGGTCGGGGCGTCGTCCTCCGGCATCTCCTCAGTGGAGGCGGTCTGCGCCGCGATACGCGCGCAGAGGTCCTGCACGCGAGCCGAGGTCTGGCCGTCGATGGGGACGGTCGAGGCCGCCTTCAGGTTCGCGATCTTTCGGCCAAGCATGCACCTGACCCGGAACCCGGGCTCGTACTTCCTACGCTCCGCGAGGCGTCAAAGTGCGCGTCCGCTCCTTGGGACGACAGGCGGTGGACCGTCAGTGGGCGTCCTGGATTCGCCGGCAGTGGCCGACCCAGGTCCGGCCCGTTTCAGGATCCATCCAGGTCAGCTCGATCGAGTTGGCGTCGGTGAAGCGGCCCGGCATCGGGACGGCATGTGAGAGCGTTACGCGATTGCCGGTCTGGCTGAATCGTACATGCCCTCCCGGGCTCCGCCTCCGGTAGGCGTCTTCGCTGCCGTACCACGACCCCAGCCCTTCGTTGCCACCCCGAAGGCGTCCATCGGCCAGCGCCTCCTGAGTCAATGCGGACGTGCGAGTCCAGAAGCTGAAGATGTACTCGTCACGATTGCCGAGGTCACAGTCCCACGTCGTGCCGAAGAGCTCGACCGGCGCCGCCGTGCCCGCTCCCCTGCCCTCCTTCACTCGCGCATCCCTGGCCGCTTGCTGCAAGCGGGCGTTCATCTTCGCCTCGAAGGCCAGGACGGCGTCCGTTCGGACTCGCTCGGCTTCGATCTCGCTGAGCCGGGTGAGCCTCTCCTGCTCTGCCTTGGCGAGGGCGTTCGCCATGTCGCGCTGGCACTCCGCAATGCACTGGTCGCGCGGCGGGATTCCCTCCCCTTTGGCCTCGCCGCTGCAGAGGGGAGTGGTCTCGCAATACCTCGATGTTTGCGCCGCGACCTGGGGGGCCAGCATGGAGACGGCGATCAAGGCGCCGGCAGCCAGCCAGGCCGGCGAGCGCGGCGCTGGCATGCGCGCAGGCTCCCCGCTCACGCCCTCGGCAGCGCGGGGCGACGACGGGTACCAGGGGTTTCGGTGATTCATCAGTGACCTCCGGGATAGAACGGATGCCGGAGATCGTCGCGCAACAGATCGGGCTGCGCATGACCCATTTGGGGTATGCTCTCCTGCGACACTCACAAAGGACACGCAGGCGTGGGCCTCTCGCGCCACAGCTCGAGAAGTGCACGGGCGACGCTGGACCTGGTCGGCGCAATCTACGACGCCGCGCTCACGCCCGAGGCCTTCCCCGCCGTCCTCGAGCGCATCGCCGCCGCAGTCGGCGCGCGGAGCGCTGCGTTCATGGTCGAGGATCGGGCGCGCCACCAGCTCGTCTCCGGCAGCCTGCTGGCGATAACCGAGGCCCACATGATCGAATACGCGCGCGACTGGATGGCCCTGGACGACGGCTTTCAGCGGATCCTGCCCCGCCTTCCAGCCGGCGCCGTCGCGACCGACCGAGACGTGAAGGACTTCGAGCGCACGGAGATCTACGACGGCTGGTTTCGCCGCATGGGGATGGAGCGCATCATGGCGGCCTGCCCGGTCAACGACGGCTCGCTGCTGGGGATCGCCGCCTTCCATCGCAGGCGCTCGAAGGGCGCGTTCGACGAGGATGACGTCGGCTTCTTCCAGCGGCTCGTCCCGCACCTGGCCCGGACCGCGGCGGTCCAGCGCCAGCTCCTCGACGCGGCGGCGCGCCGCCAGGTCTCGCTCGACGTCCTCGACCGCATCGCCACCGGCGTCGTGATGCTCGACCCCGCCGGCCGCGTACTGCTGATGAACCGGGCGGCGCGCGAGATCGTGGACGGAAACGACGGGCTGTCGGTCGGACGGGACGGCCTGCGCGCCGCGCTGGCGCGCGAGACCGCCGAGCTGCGGCGCCTCACGTGCGCGGCGGCGTCAACCGCCGAGGGCAACGGTACCGATGCCGGCGGCGCGATATCCGTCTCGCGGCCATCGATGCGTCGGCCGCTCTCGATCCTGGTCTCGCCCCTTCGCATGGAGCGGCCGTTGGTGTGGAGCGAGCGCCCCGCCGCCGTGGTCTTCGTCAGCGACCCGGAACGCGCGCCAGAGCCGCCGCAGAGCGCCTTTCAGAGGGTGTGGGGCCTGAGCCCGTCCCAGGCCCGCGTGTGCGCGGAGCTGGTCGCGGGGCGCGGCATGCGCGAGGTCGCGGGCCGCCTGGGCATCAGCTACGAGACCGCGCGCACGCACCTGAAACACGCCCTCGCGCGCACCGGCGCCCGCCGGCAGGCCGAGCTGGTGACGCTCCTGCTCTCCGCCCCCGCCGGCTGGCTCCAGCCCTAGCCTAGCCGCGCTCCGGCCGGACGCCAGGGACGCTCGCCAGGATCAGGCGCAGCAGGTCGCTCTGGCGGTGGGTTTCGGTCTTGGAGAGCACGCTCTTCACCTGGTTGCGCGCGGTGTGCCGGCTGATGCCGAGGCGTCGTGCCGCGGCGTCGAGGCCGAGGCCGCGGATCAGGAGCCGGACGAGCGTGGCCTCGGCGGGAGTGAGGCCGAACAGGCGGCGCAGCACGGCTTGCTGGGCCTCGGCGGGCTGTTCGGGGTCGAACACGATCACCGCGATAGCCGCCGCGATGGCGGCCGGTACTCGAGCCGACGGCGGAGCCACGATCAGCAACAGCGGCCGCCGCGGCGCCCGACGCGGCAACGACAGGAGCGCTCCGCGGCTGGCCGTGCCGTTCGCGGCGGCCTCGATCAGCCGGTGCAGCTCCGCGGTCGAGGAACGGAGGCAAGTCGAGAGGCGGCCGCCGACGACCCGCAACCCGTCTGCTGCTCCGAAGGTCTCGCGAGCCGTGCCGTTCGCGAGCCGTACGCGTGCCGACGCGTCGACCAGCACCACGCCGGTCGCGAGCCGCTCCAGCAGCGACGCGCCGGCTTCGGAGTCGGCAGCGACCGATTCCAGGCGTGCCCCGAGCTCGATCGCGCGCGCCAGGTGCGGCGTGAGCCTTCTCAACATCGCGGCGTGCCGCGCCTGGAACCTTGGCTGTCGGCTCGACCTCTGGACGGCCAGCACGCTGACGCTGCCGTCGACCCGCGGCGGAGCCGTCGCCAGGAAGCGGCCGGTCGCGCCCGCTGGCCTCGCTGAAGCGCGGAGCAGCCCGGCATCCACGCGGCCCACCTGGGCGAGTGTCACGGGGCGGAGATGCTGGCTGCCGGGGACGAACAGCACCGCGCCGGCGGCCCGGAAGAGCTCCGAGACCCGCTCGACCGCATCCTGCCAGAGGTCCGGGCAGGCAGCCGCCTCATAGAAGCGCGAGACGAGCGCCAGCAGATCCGCGTCGACTCCCGCCATCCTGATGCCTCCGAGGTCGCTTGGATGCGGGCCGTCGATGGAGGCTAACCGATAACCGATAGGCCGTTGAATCCGCGGCTGCGGTCGCGGAACTCAATTGGTGAGAGGCTTCCGACCCCCCCGCAACCCTTCCAACAGCCATGCGAGAGAGCCGGCACGACCTCGACCGGGCGACG
>Ga0187893_10010441_pt1 | contig 13828 bp, 9 predicted proteins | sample MA1701074metaG_FD_139574 | JGI IMG/M metagenome (GOLD analysis project Ga0187893, IMG submission 139574) | White microbial mat communities from a basaltic lava cave in the Kipuka Kanohina Cave System on the Island of Hawaii, USA - MA170107-4 metaG ...
AAGCCAGCGCTGCTGGGTGGCTCACCTGTGAGAACCCAGGCCTTCTCCTCCTGGCCGAAAATCGGAGAGAACGATCGCCAGGCTTGGAAGGAAGTTTTGGAACGCGGTGTGTGGTGCCGGTTGGGCGCACCGAACGCCAAACGTTTTGAGGAGCAATGGGCTCAAACTCTGCAAGCCAAGTTTTGCCTCGTCACATCGAGCGGGACCACCGCGCTGCATACCTCGCTCAATGCCCTCGACATCGGCCCTGGAGATGAGGTGCTGGTGCCTCCTTACACGTTTGTCGCCACCATCAACGTTGTCTTCCTCCAGTACGCCCTCCCTGTTTTTGTGGACACTGACCGGGAAACCTTACAAATGGACGCCAGTAAGATTGAGGCTGCCATCACCCCTCGTACCAAGGCCATCCTTCCGGTCCACATCGGTGGTGCAGCGGCAGACTTGGACAAGATTCTGGAGATTGCCCGGCGGCGTCAGCTCGCCGTACTTGAGGATGCCTGCCAATCCCATCTGGCGGAGTGGCGGCACCGGAAAGTGGGCACGCTGGGAGATCTGGGTTGCTTCAGTTTTCAAGGTTCGAAAAATCTGAACTCTGGCGAAGGTGGCAGTATCGTCAGCAACAGCGAGCAGCTGATTGAGCTGGCTCGAAGCTTTCACAACAACGGCCGGGGCTCCGGCAAACCTGGATTCGAATTTGTTCGGAACGGGACCAATCATCGCATGACAGAGTTTCAGGCGACTTTGCTGTTGGAACAACTGACACGTCTGGAGGAACAAGCGCGCATTCGCGAACAGAATGCCCAGTACCTTAATGAGGAATTGCGCAAGATCCCGGGTCTTGTTCCGGCTCGAATCTATGAAGGTTGTACCCGAAACGCCTACCACCTATACATGTTCCGGTACGAGAAGGAGCAGTTTGCACAACTGCCGCGCGCTGGATTTCTGAAGGCCCTCCAGGCTGAAGGCATCCCTTGCTCAGGCGGGTATCGGCCTCTGAACAAAGAGCCCTTGATTGGAGCTGCCGTGCAGTCGCGTGGATTCAAGAGAGTTTTCTCGGCTGCAGAACTGGCTCGGTACGCCGAGCGCAGTCGGCATTGTCCCGAGAACGACCGGCTGTGTGACGAAGCAGTCTGGTTTTTTCAAACCATGCTTCTGGGAACTCGCAAGGACATGGACCAGATTCTGGAAGCCATCCATAAGATCCGCAACAATGCCGAAGCACTGGCTCGAGCCTAGCCAGGGTTGATAGAGCCGTTGTTTCTCGACTGAGGCCCAATAGGGAAGGGCACCGTACCGAGCAGGTCCGGGCAGCACGGCTTGATTGCTCAAGAAAGGATCCTTGGCAGACTGGTAATTCATGATTGTTTCGAGACCCGCCACCAAGGTCGCATTCAGCCCGCAACAACCTCTCATCGCATTTCTGCTGTTCCTGATGATTGCGCTGAATTACCTGGATCGCCAGATCCTATCAGTGCTGGCACCGGTGATGCGCAAAGAGATCGGTCTGACGCAGACTGACTATGCGTTTGCGGTCAATCCCTTCCTGCTTGCCTACGCCTTCATGTATGTGGGATCAGGATCGATCCTGGACCGTGTGGGCAGCCGCGAAGGGCTGGCCATCTTTGTGGCACTTCCGTCGATCGCGAGTGGGCTGCACACAACCATTCGAGGGTTGCAGGGTCAGTAAGCGTTCGATTCTTGCTTGGTCTTACTGAGGCGGGTGGTTGAAACGATTCCAGGGCTCAATAACCCAGGATTCCGAGGAGGCGCAGGGCGTCAAGCGGTTCGAACGCTTCCGGCAAAACGAGTGGAGACCGTATGATAAATTGCGTTCGCAATTCAATGGCCGCGAGTAGTCTTGTGATTGCTTTCCTGCTGCTGTGCGGCCACATCGAGTCCCCACATCAAGCCACAAAGTACCTTTCAGATTTCGACACGCAGTTCTACGCTCAGGTGCCGCTCTCTGAAAGGCAGACAGCGATGGGCGCGACTGATCCTGCCTGGTCACCTGATGGGAAGGAGATTGCATTCTCGATGATGGGAAGCCTTTGGCGAATGCCTGTGAGAGGTGGAGAGGCCGTGCAAGTCACAACAGAGCGAGGTTACGACTCAGGCGTTGCCTGGTCTCCAGACGGGCGACGGCTAGGATTTGTTCGAGGTCAAGAACCGATTCGCGGCGTTCAGATAGGCGCCATTGGAAAACTCATGATCATCGAGCTGGAATCCGGACAGGAACGGACGTTGGCACCGGAGCTTCAGTTTGTCGGAGTTCCGTGCTGGACCGCCGAGTCGAGCAGCCTCGTTATCAATCGAATTCAGGGACGTGATGTGAGCCTCGTGGAAGTCAAGCTTTCAGGAGGCGATCCGAGAGCCCTCACTGGACCCCCTCTCTCGCGCGTTTCAACGATCGTGCAACGAGGTTCTGGCTGGTACACGTTCTGGTATCCGATGGCGATTCATCCGCAGGGAGGTGAGATCGCGTTTGGTGGAGATCGTGACGGAACTCCCCAGTTGTGGCGCATGCCCTTGCGGGAAGGTCTGGTGATCACAAGCAAGTTGAGCAACTACCGGGAAAGAGATCAGGTGGACATTCAGGATCTAACCTGGCAGGACCCCTCGACAATTCTGTTCTCTGCAAATCTCCACAACCAGAGAACAAACTTCGATCTCTGGCGTTGGAAGAAGGGATCAAAAAAGAAAGTAGAGAGGGTGACACGCACGCTGACGGATGAGTTCAGTCCTCGCGTTTCTCCGGACGGACAAACCGTTCTTTTTGTATCCAATTATCTCGGGAACCTCGACCTCTTCGCCACGGATTCGTCGCTGGGGCCCGCGCGCCACATCGCTATTAGTGGCTTGCGCTTTAAGAACGGATCTGCCCGTCTGATGGTCCGTCTCCGCAACGAGTCTCAGGAACCGGTGGCCGCCCGGGTCTCGGTACGAGCCGAAGACGGCAGATTCTACAGCCCGCCCGGCAGCTTCTATCGTTACCACGGGGGTATGGGCGAAAGCGCCGGATTCTTTCACGCTTCAGGTGATTTTGAGCTTACCGTGCCGGCTGGACAGTTCCAGATTTCTGCCTTCCGCGGAATCGAGTATGAGCCAGTCTCGATGACGACGCGTGTACAACCGGACAACAGCGCTGAAGCAAGTCTTCTTCTGAAACGGTTTACTTCCTGGCAAGGCAACGGTTGGTGGAGTGGTGAAGACCATATCCATGCCAATTATGCAGGCCCCTATTATGTTCGACCTGAAGATGTCCTGACGATGCTGGAAGCCGAGGATCTGAACATCGCCAACATGCTGGTGGCCAACGCTGAGGGAGAGCGTCCCTATGATCTGGAGTTCTTTGAAGGCAAGCCGGATGGGAGATCCAACGATCGACGCATCATGTATTGGAACGAGGAGTACCGAAATCGAATCGTCTATGGGCACATGGCGCTGCTCAACCTGAAGCAGTTAGTGGGACCGATTTTTACGAGTTTTGAAGGCAGCCCGCATCCTTACGACTACCCTTCAAACACGATGGCCGCTAAGGTCGCCCGAGACCAGGGAGCTACTGTCGCCTACGTCCATCCGATTCTCGGACAAACTCGCGATCCTTTCGACTTTCCGGTCTCGGCCAAGGAACTGCCGGTCACCGCGGCCCTCGGGTTGGTCGATGTCATCGATGTTTATCCCTGGGGTCCCATGGCGCTGGAAGTCTGGTACAAACTGATGAACTGTGGGCTGCGCGTAGCTCCCGGGGCAGGAACGGATACGTTCTCGAACTGGAGAACCATGAATCAGGTCCCCGGAAATTCGCGGGTCTACGTGCAGGCCTCCGGACCGCTAAGCTATAAAGCCTGGATCAGAGGTCTCAAGGAAGGCCGCAGCTTTGTGACAAACGGGCCTCTGCTCACGCTCGAAGTGAATGGCAAAGGACCTGGCGAGATTCTGAAAATCCAGGCTGGGAACCGCCTGCAAGTCAGGGCAAAAGCCGAGTCGAGATTGCCACTGAAGACTTTGGAGTTGATCGTTAACGGAAAAGTAGTCACCAGCAAAGACGGGGATTCCAGAGACATGGGATTTGAGTGGAACACGGTCATAGCTGAGAGTGGCTGGCTCGCCTTGCGCTCGCACGGGACAGCGGACATTCGAGCGCTCGGGCAGGCTTCACAGGCTCATACGGCAGCGATTTACTTCGAAGTGGACGGAAAGCCGATGCGAGGAGTTGAGGCAGACGCGCAGTTATTCGTGGATTGGATTGACCGGCTGTCGGACCTCATTGAAATGCGAAACAACTTCGAAAACCCGAAGCAAAAGAATGAGGTAATGAAACTCGTGCTTCAGGCGCGAAAGTTCTACGTTGAGCTGGTGAGACGGAGCCGTGCGAATCTCTGATGCCACGGAACCCTGGTACCCACTGTCCTTTACTGCTGGAGACGTCGCCCCGAGAGTCTCTTCATGCAGCCTCCTCTTACGCATTTGGCCGCTGATTGGAAGGAGATGGGCGGAAGTCAGCTTCATCGGGTAAGCAACGAGGTCGAGGGGACGCTGTGGGGGATGATGAACGTGTTGATGTCAGCGTCGCGCCGCCCTGTTTGGACTACCGGGTTAAGCCGTCCGTCGGCACGCAGCCTGGTGGAAGGACTGGGCGCCCTTGTCGAAACGATCAGGCGCGTCCCTGTGGTGTCGTCAACCTTTGATCCTGGTGACAAAAGACTGCTTAAGTTTTCGGATGAACCCCTGGACGATCAACCTTGCTGGGAATCAAACCCTTTTTACTTCAGCTTCTGAGGGTGATGAAGCGAGCGGAATCTATGTGCCCTGCCATTCCTAAGGCGTCACTCGGCTGCCGCACTCTGAAGAAAGTTTCCGCCCTGTGTTGGCTGCATCTGTTTGCCGGAGGACTTCTGGCCCAAAGTGCTCCTTCGACTCACCAGGTGATCATGCGCGATGGGATTCGTCTGGCAACAGACGTCTACGGAGTAACCCTTGAAATCCGGCAGCCAGCCCTGTTGATGCGTACGCCCTACAACAAGGCGGGTGTCAGGGCCGTAGCCAATCGTTTGGCTACGGCCGGCTATGTCGCAGTGGTGCAGGACACGCGCGGCGCATACGCCTCTGAGGGACGATACGTGCACTACAACAACGATGGCCAGGATGGGTTTGATACCATTGAGTGGATCGTGCAGCAACCCTGGTCTAACGGGAAAGTGGGCATGTGGGGATCTTCCCATCCCGGGGCGGTACAATGGCTGGCGGCCGCGGAGCGAGCTCCAGGACTCATCGCCGTCGCTCCGACTGCAGCACCCAGCAGCCTCTACCACACGCTGTATCAGGGTGGTGCGCTCCGATTTGGACTCACTGCCGGAGCCGGTGTCCTCATCAATCCCCCGCCTGCAGGGCTCGCTGCGCCCAAGGACCTCACGCTGTTTTTCCATCACCTGCCACTTGCAACGCTAGATCAGGCCTTCGGTTGGCCGATGCCGTGGCTGAAGGGGGTGCTTGCGCACCATCGCTTGGATGGCTTCTGGCGCAGGCTTGAAGTCACACCCGAACTAGCCAAGCTCGACCTCGCCGCGCAGAGTATCGGTGGCTACTACGACTTGTTCTGTGGAGAAACGGTGGCGAATTTTCTGCGATTGCCCAGACAGGGAAAGAAGCAACTGATTTTGGGTCCCTGGGACCACGCGACGATCGGCAAGCAGCTTGTGGCGGGAGTGGATTTTGGATCTGAAGCCAGGCTCGACGTTGCCAGCGAGAATCTGCGATGGTTCGAACGTTTTCTTAAACCTGCTAAAGATCGTGGGTCGTTCCCTGTGGTTCGCTATTTCCTGATGGGCAAGAACGTCTGGCGCACTGCGGACGATTGGCCGCCGCCGGAGTCGGTCAGCGTGCCGTTTTATCTGCATTCCGAAGGCAAATCGAACTCCCGCTCCGGCGATGGCCGATTGACACGAATGGCTCCCGTTGCAATAGAACCGCCTGACCACTTTGAATCCGATCCTGGGTCTCCCACCCCCTCAGAACCGGACGATGCCCCGTTGCCGTCGCGCTCCACGCCTTGGCGCCCGATTGATCGGAGCAGCATTGAGGACCGGCAGGATGTCCTCATCTACACCGCTCCGGTTCAAAAAACGCCGCTCTCCATCGCAGGGCAGGTCTTGGCAGACCTTTGGGTCAGTGTCGATAGCCCCGATGCAGACTGGGCTGTGAAGTTGGTCGATGTCGATGCCCACGGTGTGCCGCGCGGGATCGCCCAAGGCATCCTGCGCTCCAGCGCGCGAGATCCACTGAAATATCCTTCGCTGCTCGAGCCGGGTCGACGCTATCGTGTCACAGTTGATTTAGGTCACACTGCCGCGACCATTCTTCCTCGACATGCGCTGAGAGTTGAAGTGGCCGGAAGCTCGTTTCCGATGTTCGATCGTAATCTGCACACCGGCGAAGGCCCGAAGGGGACACGTCAACAGGTCTGTCGTCAAACGGTCTACCATGGCCCACGGCTGGCCTCCCGTGTCCTGCTGCCGCTCTTACCAGAAGGCCTGGAGGCAGTGAACCAGCGCAGCCGTGATTGATCACAATTCGGTTTACAGCCGCCCCGCTAAAGTCCGACCATTTTCTTCTGTCAATCTCAATTTCTCTTCGCTAGCATCTCGAGCAGTTCCTGAAATAGAAGAAGAGGATCAGAGCGGCTCTCTTTCCTGGTTGTCTCCGCGTTTCCATTGGTCGTCGCCTCGATCATCCCGCCTTACTCCTGGACAAGAGTTGGGAGTGACGAATCACTTGGAGGGTGCGGTACCCGGGATTTTTCCAAGTCTGTCGCCAGTATGGGGCAGAACTGGGGAATATGGCGATTGGGCCGTTGCCCATGGGCACTGCTCTATCTGGCGGTGAAAGCGCCGTTTGTGGGTTTGCCTGAGTTCAGAGGCCATGTAGACTGGGCAGCCACGCTTCAGCTTTTTGAGGCCAAAAAGAACCGAAGTAGATAAGAAGGGTATCGTCAAAACAAAGAGGCCCACATCTCATGATCGCACTTGACTGGCTCATCATCGCAGCCTACTTCAGCCTCCTGATCGCGCTGGCGTGGTGGGTGATTCGCAAGGGCAAAGACACAACGGCCGACTACTTTCTAGCCGGAAGAGATTTGGGTTGGTTTGTCGTGGGCGCTTCGATCTTCGCTTCAAATATCGGATCGGAGCATCTTGTTGGCCTCGCTGGGGCGGGTGCGACCAGCGGTGTAGCGCTGGCCCATTATGAGCTCCACGCCTGGTGCCTCTTGGTACTGGGATGGGTTCTAATTCCCTTCTACCTCCGCTCCAGGGTCTTCACGATGCCGGAGTTCTTGGAGAAGCGCTTTTCTTCCACGGCGCGCTGGATGCTATCTCTTATTTCCCTGGTTGCCTACGTACTGACCAAGATTGCTGTCGGCATTTTCGCCGGTGGCGTGGTGTTCGGCACTCTGTTGCCGGAGATGCAACTGCGGATTGGTTCGGCGACCCTCGACAGTTTCTGGATTGGATCCGTTCTGGTGGTTGTGCTCACCGGTCTTTATACCGCGCTGGGTGGTATGCGCGCTGTCGCCTATACCGAAGCCCTGCAGACCGTCATTCTGATTTTAGGCTCGGTGCTGCTGACGATCTTTGGAATCAAACGGCTCGGCGGTTGGGCCGAGCTGCGACTGGTGCTGGACTCTGAAATGTTTAATCTGTGGAAGCCCCTGATTCCGGCAGGGATGGAAGGGACGTGGGCGCCGGTGAAGGAATCCTCGCGGATCGCATGGTATTTCAACGAGAATTATCCATGGCCCGGTATGCTGTTTTGCGCGCCGATCATCGGTTTGTGGTATTGGTGCACCGACCAGTACATCGTTCAGCGCGCCCTCGGTGCGCCCAGCGAACGGGAGGCCCGACGCGGTAGTATTTTTGCTTCGTTCCTCAAGCTACTGCCAGTGTTCATCTTTATCATCCCGGGCATGATCTGGCTCGGCCTGGCGAAGTCCGGAAAAGTCCCGGAGTTTGCGTCGATGGTGGACGCGAGCGGCAATGCTTTGTCTGACCAGGCTCAGGCTTCCTTTGCCTTGATGGTGAAGTATGTCATGCCAGTGGGGGTAAGGGGGCTGGTGGTAGCAAGTCTGCTGGCGGCGCAGATGAGTTCGCTGGCCGGAGCCTTCAACGCTTGCTCTACGCTGTTCACTATCGATTTCTACCAGAAACTCAGACCGAGAGCGACACAGCACCAACTCGTCTGGGTCGGCCGTGTTGCCACTCTCGCGATGATCATGATCGGACTCTTCTGGATACCGGTGATTCGCGGAAGCAAGGGGCTCTACGACTATTTGCAGGGCGTGCAGGGCTATCTGGCTCCTCCGATTTTTGTCGTCTTCTTCTTTGGCGTGTTCATGAAGCGGCTGAATGCCAAGGGTTGCCTGGCTGCTCTCACAACGGGATTCGTGCTCGGCGCTTTTCGTCTCGCCGTGGATACGCCCGTCAGCCTGCGGATGGCTGGGCTTGAGCGGGGCTATCCGGAAGGGTCGTGGCTCTGGATCGTGAACAACATCTACTTCCAGTATTACAGCTTGCTGATCTTTCTAGTCTCAGCAGCAGTCATGATTGGCGTGAGTTACTGGACCGAAGCCCCGCAGGAGAAGCAGATTGAGGGATTGACCTACGCCACGGTGACCGAAGAGCATCGGCGGGAATCGCGGATGAGCTGGAACCAGTGGGATGTCACCAGCTCTGGAGTTGTGTTGGGCCTCATTCTGATTGCCTACCTCTACTTCACGGGGTGAGACCGCCAGAGACGAGGTCTGAACTGGCCAGTGACACGCACTTCTCAGTGCGGGTTCGCCAGCCCGGGCCCAGGTATTACCCGGCGACCGCAGCCGAATCCAGAGGTGCGAATCTTGAAGCGTGATCGGAGGCTAGTGCTCAAAGAGTCGGAATGAACAGTCACTCCACTCTCGCACTACGGCCCAATTCTTTGTCCAACTACTTCCATTTCTTTCCAAGCCCTTCCAAACCTGACTTCTTGAGATCGTCGCGACTCATGGCGACCCGGAACTCGCAATCGGCGTTGAACTTCAAAAACCACGGTTCCGCATAAAAGGGAACCTGCGACGCTTCACTGACATTGACGACGAGGACCGCGCCCCGGGTGCCATTGTGCTCAGTGAAATACACGGCTTCTGGCTTCGTGTCTTCTAGAATTTTCTCTATGGTTGGCCCCGCGGTGCCTTCTCGGACCGCAGTGTTAAAGGGCTCGTGGGGAACACGGACTGTCAATAACATGCGCATGGCATCCTCCTTTGAAAACGTGAGATTAGAGAGACGATCATTTTATCACTGAACTCAGAGGTGACAATCTGCTATGGGCCTTATCAGCCCTTTTCATCGGCACCCCCCTTTGACCGGCTAATTTGAACAGCCAATCGGCGAGCCGGCAGGCTGCTGCTAGTCGAAAGCTTAACCCGCCCAGTCCGTCTCTTCCTCTTCAGGATCTTCTTCAGCATCGAGAGCCGCCAGGTGTTCGGCCGTAAACAGTTTGTCAGCCAGCATACGTACAGGAACGAGTGCCGCGATAAAAACCGGAAACAGGATTCCAATGCCACTGCTTTTGACGAACCAAAGAACGCCGAGTCCGGCCAATTGCAATAGCGTGAAGGCGTGCATTGTCCAGCGGGGGACGCGGCGAATGTAGTGTGTTACCGGGTAAAGCGCGGGGTCTTTGAACCACAAACTCAGCCGCTCGAAAAACTGGTTGCCAGACATCGAGACGACGCCCATGAACAGGAATAACCCGTACAGAACGGCCATGGGAATGGTCTTCAACAGCGGTAGCAAAAGCAGCGAGAATCCAATCGACAGGTGGATGGTCAGACCTGTCAAGCGATTCTCCCGGACGTGGATGACTCGGTTTCGAGTCTCCCCGTTGCGGGCGACCACCTCCTCGATCGTTGCCAGGCTGCGGACGTGGTTTAACGAGCGAACGGTTGCGGCCACTAGCCACGGCAGTCCAAACAACGAACAGGCTGCCACCAGAACCCCCACTACTCCCAGGTCCAGGTGGTAGGCTTCACCTTTGTGCAGCCGGTGATCAGGGCTGTTGACGATTCGGGCGGTGATGTTCTGGTCTAGAAACACCAGCACAGTGACCAGCAAAGCAGGACCGGCGGCAGCGAAACGAGCCCAGAGAGGAATGGCCCCCAGGTCGATGCTCCACGGACGACCGCTCGTCGTTCCAAACGCATCAGGGGCCGGCAAGACGTCGAGGGACACTTCGTGCAGCCATACGGACACAACGGTCATGGCTCCCAGAGCGATGGCCGGGCCAAAGTCGGACAGGAATTCGCGCATCCTGGGCAGGAGATAACTGCTGCGCCGGAACTGCGACAGGCTCATGGCGATGTAGAAAGTCCCCAGAGCGAGAAGCACAGAGAGCAGGGCCGTATCGTGATGCTTCTTGACGTCGAGATCCTCGAAGATATGGGCCAGCGACTTGATGGCCTCGAAAATGAAGATGATCGAGATGAGCGCCGCGAAGGTTTCATCCGTAAAACGGGTGAAGTATCGCATCAGACAACTGGCGTCGGTGGCGGCCAATAGCAAAAGAAATCCTGCAGTCCACAATCCAACCCACGCGTAACACGGTAGAAAAGGAAGACCCATGTCAACGGATAGTTGATACAGGATGGTGGTGAACACAAGCAGCGGACCCGTTCCGCCAAGGATGACAAGCGGCTGGCCGGAAACGAGAGCGAAGACCACACCACAGAAAGCCGACGCGACGATCATTTCTACAGCGCCGATCTGTCCGTCTGTCTGCACGGCCATGACACCGCCAAAAGTGACTGCCGGTGCCAAACACGCGAAGAAGAGAAACAGAGTCGAAGCGACACACTTGGTGTTCAGGCCGTCACGAAAATCACTGACGTAGTGTGGCCAGCGGCGACGAACATCGTTTGCCAAACCACCAAATAGCCGTCCCGTCCAAGTCAGGCCTTCCGTTGGCGCTGCTGCCGGAGCTGGCACGGATGGCAGCGCGGTGCGTTGGCGAAACTGTTGTAGGGCCGTGAGAATCGCCGACTGGGTCTTTGCCCGTCCAGCGTCGTAGCGAAACTCATCGTCCGACATCACGCGGGCGATCTGGGCCACGGTGTCCAGATGTCTGGTCGAATCGCCTTCCGGGCCTAAAAGCATGATCACAAATCGCGTAGGGATGCCGTCCGGAGCGCCTAGATTGATCGGCCGGGCGAGACGCACGAACACGATCAAAGGCTCAGGCACCGCCTCGAGATAGGCGTGCGGAACGGCGACCGCATCTCCGATCGCGGTGGGGGCTTCGCGCTCCCGTCTTAACAGTGCCTCGATGACGGCGTCCGCGGCCTGCGCGGGGAGCATTCCATCTGTCACCATGCGACCCACGATTGCGCGACAGGCGGATTCAAAGTCGGATGCCTCGAGGTCAAGCAGCAGGTGTCCGCGCTCAAGTGCCTCTTGCAGTTGCTTCATGTGGCTCCTTAGCCTCAGTTTGGATCGTTGAACAGTCGTAGAAATAGAAACGGCCTCTTCGTGGTACAAAGTTCAGTCATGACACAACTTTGAAACCAGCCTGGAGGCCCGTCTGCGTTTTGATAGCATAACATAGTGGGTTCTGCTGGTGGCCGGGATCGACCGTCGTGGAGCCGTGGCCATCCAGGGGCGGCGCAGACAAGCTTCCTCGAGACGGGGCTGTACCCAGGACCGGATAAGCTGAGATTCACAAAAACTGATCCGACGATTTCTTCACCCGGTCTCTGGATTGGGCAAGTTGTGGGTCAGTTCCATCGCATCCAGTAGAAGTGACCCGGGTCAATCTATTTGAAAAACGATAAAAATTTTCGACACCTCGCTGACTGCTTTGGCTCAAGGCCTGAATTTTTCAGATTGAGACATCCGTCGGGGAAGCCGTCCGCCTTCGGTTATTCGCTTTGTCTCAATCCAAAAGCGAACGGACTGAAACGCCTCGCAAATTCGTCGAAGCTCAGCTCACGACGCCGCGTGTCAGAAGTGATTCACAACGCAGTAGGGAGTTTGAAGGGCGGCTCTATTGATCTAGCTCGATTCTTCCCATCAAGGAACGAGTTCAAGATCTTCTTATGGATTGGTTGGGAAATCGATCTCCGGCACTTCGAGCACCGTCGCCTGCCGGTCTGGTCCTCGACAAACCGCGTCCTGAAACAGTTGCCTGGACTGGAGCTTGTAAGCGATCCCTACCCCTCCTCGGGGAGCAGCAGAATCTGTCCTGAGTAAATCCGACTTCCTCTCAATCGATTGAGGCTCCTCAATTCAGCCACAGTTGTATTGAATCGTCGAGCGATAACAGTCAGGTTGTCGCCATGCCGCACTCGATACCGCTCCGCCGGCGCCGCTTCACCGGAAATCACCAGCACCCGGCCGGCGACGATGCGGTGAGAATTCCGGATTCCGTTCAATCGATGAAGTTCACGGATGGATGTGCCAAACCTCTGGGCGATTGTACTCAAGGTATCGCCGCGACGGATTCGGTAACGGATCAGAGAGGTCGCTGCGTCGACGTCTTTCGCTTGCGCTCGTTCGATTGAGTCCGCTGTGACTTTGGTTGGAAGTCTTAACTCCACACCCCTCGGGATTCGCCTGTAGCGTTTCCATACGTGACGTGTGAGGTGCGGATTGTAGCGGCGTAACACTTCTTCCTTGAGATTGTTCGAACGAAGCAGATCCCGCAGGCGCAAAGTTTTCGACAGGGACACGGTGTGAAATTCCAATGGTTCGGCGATGTCTATTTCTCCGAAATATTGGTGGTAATTTCGAACGATCTCGACCGCCGCCAGAAACTCAGCGTAAAAATTCTTGCTGGCAAACTGAAACGAACGGGACTCATACTTCTGAATGATCTTCACCAGGTCATCACCATGCTGCCGCTTGGCTCGAGCCATGCCTTGCGTTCCATGGTTGTACGATGTGACCGCCAGAGGCCAGTTGCCCAATTCATTGTAGCTATCCTTCAGGTAGCGCGCGGCGGCATCAGTCGCTTTCAAGGGATCACGCCGCTCGTCCACGTAACGATTGATCTTCAAACCGTAGGCTCTTCCGGTGTATCGCATGAATTGCCAAATGCCGGCAGCCCCCACTTTGGAGTACGCATGGTAGTCGAAGGATGACTCAATGTGTGGCAAGAGGATCAGCTCTTTCGGCAGATTGTGATTTTCGAATATTGCTCCCATTTCGTCCATGTAGAGGCCAGACTTCTTCAACCCTTCCAGAAATCTCTCCCTCAGGCCGCGCTGGGCACGAACATTTGCGCCCAGCTTCCGCAATAGCGTATCTGAGGGCTTGTATCCATGACGCTGCAACAGTTCAAGCAGCAAAAGTTGCCGTGGTGTCAGCCGTGCTGAACCTGCGGCTTGAACCCGCAGCGCAGCAAAGTCACCCGACAATCTTCTCATGCGCGACCGCAAAATGGTCCGCTGGCGATTCGCTTGTGCGGGATTATTATGGATTGCCTTCTCGAATCGGATCCGGTCATAGATCAAACGCAAATCGTCGCGATCGTGCAGAATAACTTCTTTTGCACTCTGTTCAGCCAGCACGCTTTTCCAGAAGGCAGTTCGTACCTCGAAACCGGCGGAGGGAAAGGTATCTGCGATCTCTACGAGCGAAAAAGCGTCGCCGTGCAAGGCGACCGGAACAAGGCTCGAGAAGAAAAGGAGATGGTATGAATGTTTGAAGCAGCGCAGTGGTAGGCTCCAGAGTGAGAACTCTGGGGTAGACAGGTCACAGGCTGTTCATGTTTCTGAGGCGGAAACGACCTCGTAAAGGAGATT